>ULTO01010192.1_pt1 | contig 12007 bp, 8 predicted proteins | sample 1957601 | NCBI WGS metagenome assembly ULTO01 (sample SAMEA4835734, study PRJEB28245) | human gut metagenome | biome: gut microbiome; material: fecal sample | place: Denmark | collected 2008 | reverse complement strand
CATGGATGCTTTGTCTGCACCTGACAGACTAAAGATGGAAGCAAGCCGTTCAATAAGAGAAGATTATTTGCATCAGAACTCTTTCCATGAAGTTGATACCTATACATCACTTAGAAAGCAGTATATGATGATGGAATTAGTACTTGGTTTCTATAATAAGTCAATGGAAGCCCTTAAACAGGGAGCAAGCGTTGATAAGCTTATTAAGATGCCTGTACGTGAAGCAATCGGACGTTTTAAATATACACACGAAGACCGGCTTGATGAAGCGTTCAATGAAATAATGGACAAGCTTGCCGAAGAGGTGGCAAATACACTGGAAAAGGAGGACTTCTAATATGCCAAAGGAATATAGAACAATTCAGGAAGTAGCAGGACCACTTATGATGGTTAGAAATGTGGAAAATGTTACTTACGATGAATTAGGTGAAATAGAACTTGCAAACGGTGAAGTAAGAAGATGTAAAGTTCTTGAAGTTAATGGAAGTAATGCTCTGGTTCAGCTATTTGAAGACTCTACAGGCATTAATTTGTCTAACAGCAAAGTACGTTTTCTTGGAAGAAGCATGGAACTTGGAGTTTCGCCGGATATGCTTGGAAGAGTTTTTGACGGCTTGGGAAATCCAATAGATGGAGGTCCTGACATTCTTCCGGAGGAAAGACGAGATATTAACGGTGTGGCGATGAATCCGGCAGCGAGAAATTATCCTTCTGAATTTATCCAGACAGGAATTTCAGCAATTGACGGACTTAACACTCTTGTAAGAGGACAAAAACTGCCAATCTTTTCAGCTTCAGGTTTGCCACATGCCAACCTTGCAGCCCAGATTGCAAAACAGGCAAAGGTTATTGGAACTGACGAACCTTTTGCAGTTGTTTTTGCGGCAGTTGGTATTACTTTTGAAGAATCAAACTTTTTTATAAATAGTTTTAAGGAAACAGGGGCAATTGACAGAACGGTATTGTTTATCAATCTTGCCAATGATCCGGCGGTAGAACGTATTGCAACGCCTAGAATGGCACTTACTGCAGCAGAATATCTTGCCTTCGAAAAAGGAATGCATGTACTTGTAATTATAACTGATATTACAAACTACGCAGACGCATTAAGAGAAGTTTCTGCAGCAAGAAAGGAAGTTCCGGGCAGACGTGGTTATCCGGGATATATGTATACTGACCTTGCAACAATGTATGAGCGTGCAGGTCGTCAGCGTGGCAAAGACGGTAGTATTACAATGATTCCGATTCTTACAATGCCTGAAGATGACAAGACTCATCCTATCCCTGACCTTACAGGTTATATTACAGAGGGACAGATTATCTTAAGCCGTGACCTTTACAGAAAAGGAATTACACCACCAATAGATGTACTTCCATCTCTTTCAAGACTTAAGGACAAAGGTATTGGCGAAGGAAAAACAAGAGCTGACCACAGTAACGTAATGAATCAGCTTTTCTCAGCCTACGCAAGAGGCAAGGAAGCCAAAGAACTTATGACAATTCTTGGTGAGGCTGCACTGTCAGACATTGATCTTATTTATGCTAAGTTTGCAGACGAGTTTGAGAAGGAATATGTTTCACAGGGGTATGACGCAAACCGTTCCATTGAGGAAACGATGGATATTGGCTGGAAACTTTTGTCAATGCTTCCTAAGTCGGAGTTAAAGAGAATTGATGATAAGTTCCTTGAAAAATATTATAAGCAGCAGGATTAGAATTAATATTGGTTGTATTGATTTTTTAGATAGTTTTTAGAAATGAGGGAAAATTATGGCAGGGACAAGAGGAAAACCAACCCGAATGGAATTAACGAAACAGAAGAAAAAGCTGCTTTCTGCTACTAGAGGTCACAAGCTTTTAAAGGATAAAAGAGATGAGCTGGTAAGACAGTTTATGGATCTTATAAAAGAAAATATGGAATTAAGACTTAAAGTTGAAAAAGGCATAAAAAATGCCAACATGGAGTTTGCCATTGCAAGGGCAGGAATGAGCGAACAGGTTTTGAACACTGCACTTATGGCATCAAAGAAAAGCCTGAATATTAATCAAGGTGTTAAGAATGTAATGAGCGTTGACATACCTACTTTTTCAACTAATGACGAAATAAGTGGAAATGACATATACTCTTATGGCTATGCTTTTACAGCAGGAGATTTGGATGACGCAGTATACTCCTTAAGTACTGTTTTTGAAGATATGCTTAAACTGGCAGAGGTAGAAAAATCCTGTCAGCTTATGGCAACTGAAATTGAAAAAACAAGAAGAAGAGTAAATGCCTTAGAACATGTAATAATTCCTGAAGCAATGGAAAACATAAAGTATATAACAATGAAGTTGGATGAAAATGAGCGTAGCACACAGATTCGTCTAATGAAGGTTAAAGATATGATGGTTCAGCAGGCAGTGGAAGAGAGACGAGTGCAGGATGGATTATAATAAATTGACTGAAAACAAAAATTGACATCTTACGATTAAAACTATATAACTAAGTTAATCCATATGGAAATTTAAATGTTAGGAAGGTGTAGGTATGAAAATTTTATTTTATGATACAAAGAAATATGACAAGGAATCTTTTGATAAGGTTTTGCCAAAGTATGAGGACATTGAAATCGAATACGTTGATAGTGATATTTCCGTAAGAAACGCAGTGTATGCCAAAGGCTTTGAGGCTGTATGTGGTTTTGTAAGTTCAGATTTCAGTGCTAAGGTTATAGATGTTTTGGCAGACAATGGTGTAAAGATTATTCTTTTAAGATGTGCCGGTTTTAATAATGTTGACGTTAAAAGAGCTAAGGAAAGAGGAGTTTTAGTTCTGAGAGTTCCGGGATACTCACCGGAGGCAGTGGCAGAACACGCTATGGCTCTTGCCCTTGCAAGTAACAGACACATTCATAAGGGATACATCAAGGTTAGAGAAAACAACTTTAGCCTTGTGGGTCTTACAGGACTTAATTTCTTTAAGAAAACAGCAGGAATAATCGGCACCGGAAAAATCGGTGCAGCAATGTGTAGAATTTGTAAAGGTTTTGGAATGAGAGTTATTGCATATGACATATATCAGAATCCAGACTTGGATTTTGTTGAATATGTTGATCTTGACACATTGTTGGCAGAAAGTGATTTGATTTCACTTCATTGCCCATTAACAGATGATTCTTATCATATGATAAATTCAGAAACAATAAACAAGATGAAAGACAATGTAGTTCTTGTAAACACATCAAGAGGTGCATTAATTGATACAGAAGACTTGATTAAGGGAATACGTCAGCACAAATTCCACAGCGTAGGTCTTGATGTTTACGAGGAAGAAACAGCTAACGTATTCGAAAACCGTGAAGACGATATAATGGAAACATCCATTACATCAAGACTTCTATCATTCCCAAATGTAATCGTAACATCCCATCAGGCATTCTTAACAGAAGAAGCCTTGGAGGCAATCAGCTATACAACACTTGAAAATGCCCAAAGCTATATTGAAGGACATGTAATCAAGCAGAATTTAGTATTGCCACGGGAATAGGGGAAAAGACTGAAGAAAAAAGGACACTTTAAAAATCAAGTGCCCTAGTGTATAAACCAGTTAGAAAGTGAATCGGATGTAACTCCGATTTGCCCTCAGTGAATTAAAAACAAATAAAAATACCATAAAAACTATACAAATTGGCGATAAATCCTTGAAAATTCACCACTTTATTGTATAATAATGTCAATAGCAGAAAATAAAAACGTTTTCGGATGATTCAATAAGAATATTGAATTATTGACAATAACACATTTAAATCAGGAAAACATGAATTGAAAAGGAGATTTTGTATGAGAAAGGTATTAGCTTTTGCAGTGGTAGCTACAGCTACATTAGGTATTGGTTTTGCAGGAACTACAGTTAAAGCAGCAGAACCAGCACAGAATATTGATATTTCAAAGATGAAAGTTAACTGGAGTGATGAATTTAACGGAACAGAACTTAACAGTGACCATTGGACTCCGGAGATTGGAAATGGAAACTGGGGCTGGGGAAACAATGAGAAAGAATACTATAAAGCAAACAACATATCTGTATCAGATGGAACAATGAAGATTAAAGCCCAGACAGAAAAATTTGGTGGTTGCAATTGGACATCTGGAAGAATCAAAAGTGCAGGAAAGGTTAACATTGGATATGGATATGTTGAAGCAAGAATAAAGATTCCTTCATCACAGGGAATTTGGCCGGCATTTTGGATGCTTGGAACTAACGGAAAGACTTGGCCTGCATGTGGTGAGATTGATATTATGGAAGCTTTCAACACAAGATCAGATATCCAGAGCACAATCCATTATCCAAAATGGAATGGAGCAGATCAGTATGTTTACACTAACCGTAATATAAGTAATAAGACAGAATGGCATACATATGGATGTTACAGAGATGGAAGCATATGTGCATTCTACATAGATGGTAAGCTTTTAACATCATACGGAACATGGACAAATAAGTTTGTAAGAATAACTGATTTCGCAGAAACATATTCAACAGCAGATTTAACAACAGGAAACTATGCAGGACAGCGTAGCGTATTAAATGATGATTACTATCTTTTGTTTAATGTGGCATGTGGCGGAAACTTAGCACAGGGCAACCCTCCAACAAATAGTGATTGGAGTGCTACAATGGAAGTTGACTATGTAAGATACTACGTACCAAAAACAGCAGAAGAACTCGAACAGGACAAAAAAAATGAAGTTAACAAAAAAGACGACGACAAGAACACAACAATTGTCACAGCACCTGCAAGAGCAAAAATCAAAACTCTTAAAAATGTAAAGAAGAGAAAAATGCAGATTAAACTTGCTAAAGTAAGTGGTGCAAAAGGCTACCAGATTCGTTACTGCGATAACAAGAAATTCCAGGGCTACAGTGTTAAGAACATTAAGAAGACAAAAGTTACAATTAAGAAGCTTGACAAAAAAGAAACCTATTGGGTTAAGGCAAGAGCTTACAAAGTAGTAAACGGTTCAAAGAAATACGGCGCATGGTCAAAAGTTAAAAAAGTAAAAATCAAAAAATAAAAAATAGCAATAACAAAAATAATTGAACAAATAGTGGAATGAGAGATGTTTCTGGTTAGTGAAACACTATCGGAAACGAAAGAGAATCTAAAAAAGCATACTTTGGGGTAAAATACCTCCGAAGTATGCTTTTGTGCGTTGTGGTGATTCACTAAAGAGAAACTCAGTTTACAGGAAATTCACAGAATATCCTTTTTTATCCATTTATTAATGGGTGTTCTTTTTTCTAAAAATATGTTAAAATGGAATTTGTGAAATTGTATATCAAAACGAAATGAAAAATATAATTTGGGAGATAACAATGGAAGAAAAAAACAACAAAGAAAAAATCGCTGAAGAAAGCGTACAGAGTAATGAAAATACTGTAGCAGAAGAAGCAAACAATAAAGAATTAGAAATAAATAAAGAAGAAACTACAGTAGAGCAGGAAAGTGCAGAAGCAGAAAAGATTGTAGAAACTGCCGAACAGAAAGAAGCAGCAGAGTCAACAAAAGAGGTTGCGACACAGGAAGATTCAGAGCAGAAACAAACTGCAAAAAAGAAAGATTCAAAGAGTGAAGAATCTGAACCGGAAGAAAAAGAAAATGGCAGATACAAGGTTATTGCCAAGTTAGAGCCAAATCTTTGGACATACGGAAGCCCTGTTTTGTTTGAAAAAGGAACTCTTGAGAGAGACCAGGTAAGTAACATTAACAGACTTTCACTTATATTTACAAATATCTATGAAGAGAAGGAGATAAGAGATCTCTACATTACAATCTATGCAGATGACGGTGAAGGCAATGTTGAACAGATTAACCACAGCTATCTTGCAATGGGACAGGAATACCTTGCATCAAAAGGCAAGGCTGCAAAGATTACAATAAAGAATGAGAATGCAGTCAAGTTTATCATAAAGATAGACAGGGTAGTTTTTGTAGACGGTTCAGTTTGGACTAAGAAAGACGCTGTACTTGAAAGCGCAGGAGAGATGGAAGACGTAGAAGTTTTTGCACAGGCAAAAACTAAAGACTACGAAGACAACTACATCTCAGGAGTGGAAGAAGTACAGAAAGACGATTCTGCAAGCATTGGAAATGGAATTGAAATCCTTAAACGAATTGCGTGGTACAAGAATAGCAAGGAATTAATAAAGACAGCACATAAGAAATACGATATTGCCGTAAAGAATGAAGAAAGAAAACAGGCAAGCGAAAACAGACGTGCTAACAGACAGAAAGATGTAAAGAAGAAATATATGACAGCTTTGGTAGCAGTTGGTGTAATTATTGCAATTGTAGCCATAGTCACAGTAGCGTTCTTTATTCCAAACAAGAAATACAAGAATGCAGAAAAATTACTTAAGAACCAGAAGTACACACAGGCAGTAACAGAGTTTAAGGACCTTGGAGGATTTAGAAAGAGCAAGGGGTTCTTGGCAGAAGCATATTACAACATTGGTTTACAGGCACTTAATGAAAACGATGAAGACAAGGCTTCAGACTATTTTAAGAAGAGTAACGATGCTGACAAGAGCTCAGAATATGGCAAGCAGGCAGGTGCTTTCCTTGATTATTACGCAGCAACAGATGCATTAGACAAGAAAGATTACGACAAGGCACAGCAGTTATTTACATCAAGTGCCCAGGCAGCATCTGATTTTAATTTAATTAATAAGGCAAGTGCAGGAATGGCCCAGGTTTCATATATCAAGGCAGATTACAGCACAGCATGGCAGACAATCAAGAACGTATATGCAAAGGACAACAAGACTTTCCAGACACAGTATGCGGAATATGGTTATGCCTACGCAAAACAGTTAATTGACAAAGGCTCAATTAAAGAGGGAATGGAAGTTTACTCAAAAGTAGAAAAACTTTCAAAGTCAGCAAACTTAAGCGAAAGTGTTTATAATCAGGCAGTTAAACTTGGCGAGGCAGGAAAGATTCAGGAAAGCTTGAATCTTTTGAATCAGATTAAAGGTAACTACGCAAAAGCAAAAACACTTTATGACTCAATGAACTCATTTCATAAGAAAGTGTCACTATGGTTAGGAACTTGGAAGCATAGAGGAACTGTAAATGGTGAGAAAACAACTTACTACATCACTTTCTCAGAAGTGTTGTATAAGGGTGAACCATGCATCAAAATTAAGGACATGAACAACAAGTCATTAGGTTATAATGTGGAAATCAGTAGCAAGAACCATATAACACAGATTGAAGTTGGAAAGTATATGATTCACTTCAAGCTTAAGAATAATCACAATCAGAAATTAACATACACACTTCTTGAAGGAAAGAAGATGTTAAGAGAGCTTAAGTACGAAGGTGTAACATACAAGACAAAATACAAAAAGAAATAATAACAAATTGGCAGAATTAAAAAGTACAACAGTACATTAATTCTGCCTTTGAACTATATGTAGTCCCTAAACGTTTTTATCGGAAAGATTTAAGAGGTTATATATGAAAAAAATAATATCAATAATTATGGCATTGGCAATGCTGGTGACTCCCGTAAATATAACTAGTGTAAAAGCTGACCAAATTTACAATATAGAAAAAAGTAGTCAAAGTCAGATTACAGAAAATAAAATAGAAAAGCTTATAAGCAGTCAAAAAGCTGATATAAGAACCGGAACGGTAAAAATCGAGAACAAAAAACTTGAATCGATAAGTCTTCCGAGAGCCAATTATGGAACAATAAATCAGGCAGCAACCACATTGAAAAAGGCTATGTTGGCGCACCAAAGCACGCTTTATGTTTTGGTAAAGTCAAAGAGTTCTGCAGCAGACCAAATTTACTACGATATAGAAGATAAGGCAGCAAGTGTAACAGACAACCCTATTGAGGGAGACTATATGTTTTGGGATATTAGTAGCAGAGATGTTTCTTATAGGGCTCAGAAGAGCAACGGATACTATTTGTATCAGTTTCTTATAAAGATAAAATATTTTACAACATTGGAACAGAGAAGCCTGGTAGATGATAAAGTGAATCAAATCATAGAAGAGCTAGGCTTTACATCAGAAACGACAGATTATGAAAAAGTTAAGGCAGTTTACGATTATGTGTGTAAACATGTTACATATGCTCAAAGTCTTGACGATGAAATAGTTTTTACAGCATATTCAGCATTATATAATGGAGAAGCGGTTTGTCAGGGATATGCCCAACTTATCTATAGAATATTGAAACAACTTGGAATATCCGTAAGAGTAATCCCCGGGTATGGAAAAGACAAAACAGTGCGTCACGGTTGGAACATAGTAAAGCTTGGAGATTATTATTATAATCTGGATGCAACATGGGATTCACAGCTTTCACAGGCAGGAATCAGATATAGATACTTCTTAAAGGGCGACAATTTCAAAGATCATACAAGAGATGACCAATACAAAAATTCAGATTTTTATAGAAATTATCCAATGGCGGCATCAGATTACGTATCAGATTTGCAAAATGAACAATCTGAGAAAACTAAAAACAGTTTTTTTGAAAATCAAAAAACAAAGATAAAAAACATTTCAAAAAACAAAATAAAGTTAAAAAAGATAGAAAATGCCACAGGATACAAGATACAATACTCAACAAATAAGAAATTTAAGAAGAAAGTAAGAACAATCAAAACAAAGAAAACGACTTACAAAATTAAGAAACTAAAAAAGGGAAAAACCTACTATATACGCTATAAAGCGTACAGAAAAAGCTCAGAAGGACAGGTTAGTACAGACTGGTCAAAGACAAAAAAAATAAAATTGAAAAAATAAAAACAATAAAGAGGACTAAGAAATAATAAGGAAGTCCTCTTTTTTTACATAAAAACGAAAATCAATAAAAACATTTCAAATACTTGTGAAAATGCACAAATAAAAACAATTTTCCCCCCTTGTAATGTTTGAAAACGCACAAAAAAGGTGCTAAACTGTCATTAGTACATTTATTCGGGTTTTCGAAGATAAATCGTAATTATATTCAAAAGGGAAGGGAGATAAGAAGAAATATGAAAAGAATGAAAAAAGTACTATCTATTGTATTATCGCTTGCAATGATTTTGACTTCAATTACAGTATACAATACGAAAATAGCAAAGGCGGCAGGATTGTTTCCATTTAAATATGGACAAATTGACAGAAGTGAGTTTATAGTTGGAGCCAATCAAATAAATGTTGTATTTTCATGGGATAGAAATACATATCCTGTGGGTCAATATACTTTTAAAGTATATTACGAAAATAATCAAATAATTTCAAACGACGGTGCTTGGGAACAGGTGCGTGTACCTTTTGGCAGAGATTCATATACTTTTAGAGTTGATGTTTGTGACAAAGAAAATAATAATGAAGTTGTTGCCACAGATACTTTCGACTGGACTAGCCCAACAAATAATGATTGTGGAGTAGTAGCAACCGTTGGAAAGGTGGCTTCTCTTTCTTGGAAACCAATAAGTGGTGCTGTTAGGTATGCTGTTTTAGTCGATGACAGTATTATTGCAGATAATATCACTGATGTCTCATATGAATGTGAAGTTTCAGCAAATGAAGAACATAATATTACAATAAACGCTTACAATTCAGATGGGAAAATTATAGAATCAACTAACAATACGGCAAAGGTAATTATTGAAACAAGGACTGAAGATACCAAAACTGCTATAATACAAGAGCCTATCGAACTTACAGGAAATGAAAAATGGGTTGCTTTTGATAAAAAAACAAAAGAAAATAATGCAACAGTATACATTGAAGAAGATACTTTGAATAAGGTGTTAACCAATTCAGGTTTAAGAGGATTATATGATAAAGGTTCAGATGGACCTGATTGGAATGATGTGCGCAAAACAATCATTTCAGATTTACCGGTATTTGCATTTATACAAGGTTCAACTAATGTTTCAATTGTTGATAAAAATGGTGAAGGTTATGAATATACAAATACTACAGATAAAACAAACTCTGAAGTATGGCGTGGAAACGATTGTATATATATTAACCAAAATCTTATTGATGCTAAACCAGGTGAAGAAAAAGTCTTTAGAATAACATTAACTAACACAAGCTTTTTAATTAGAGTAGTCGGAGAAGAATCAGAACAGTATACAGCTACTGTGGATGGAGAAGGGCTTGCTGTTACAAACAATACTGTAACACTTCCAACAACTGCAGATTATGGTTATTACTGTAATGGAAAGATGTACAAAAAAGGTTCTGTTGTTACTTTGAAAGAAAATATGACATTCACATCTGTCAATAAACTTGATTTAAAAATAACAAATGGAGTATCTATTAGATTGGTAACTGGTGAAACAGGTTTAAGATATAAAGCTACTATTACATCAGATAACAATGAAGCTATTAATTCTGACGCAATACAGGAAGGTATATTAATAACAACACAGGCTAATTACAATGACACTGACTCAAATATTGAAATTGGTAGTGATAACGTTTTGAATGTTGCTAATGTATCAGAAACAAATAATAAATGGTATGCTGAAAAGAATGATACTATAAACAATGAATATGGTGGTACATTCTGCGGTTCAATTATAAAAATGATTGATTCAAACATTCCAAGACCATTTGTTGCAAGAGCTTACGCAACTATAAAGTATGAAGGAGATTCTAACGCAACAGTTATTAAATATACTGATGTTATCGGAAAGAAATCAATCAAAGATATTGCAAAACTTATTCAAAAAGGTACTAGATACAATACTGAAAATGGTTATAGTGTAGATGAAATTAAAATAATTAATGATTTCGCAAATTATGCAGATGCACAATAGGAGGGTATTATGAAGAAAACATATATTAATCCTGAAATGGAAATATTAGAAATAAAAAATAATAACATAATAACAACAAGCACAGGTCAGGCTGTGTTCGGCGACGATGGTTGGTCAGAAGATATTATGTTAGATGGATTAAATCAGTAATAATTAGAAATTTATATAAAAAATCCCAGACGATTTTCGCCTGGGATTTTTTTGCCTTTAAAACTTTATTAATTATTAATGGAATTTAGAATATTTACCAAATTCATTTTTATCTTCAAAAATACTATTTGCAATTCCTTTAATGGTTCTAATCACTGATTTTGAATATTCATCACCATTATTCTGAGAATATACATAATTAAAACCACATGTTACATCAACATCGGCTTTAAATCTAATTCCACCAGCCTGATTGTCATCAATTCTGATTGCAGCACCATTTGTAAGGTTAACTGAAAGTTTATCAATTGAAACTATATTAATGTCATCTCCAACAGTAATCTTGCTTCCTGCTTTATAAATTTCTTTTGTATCAGTATTATAATATCCATAACCTGTACTACCAAAAGTATATTCTTTTCCTTCGCCTATATAAGCTTTATATGAATTGTTAATTGTAATTACTTTTTTAGGAATGTATTTAATTGCAAATGTAGCAGTAGCCGTTTCACCTACAATAGCAATATAGTTAATACCTTCAGTTATGTCAACATATGCAGCTACTGCTGAACCTGTAGGATATGATGAATCATCCCAAGTAATGTCAACCTTTACACTGTTTTCTATTGGCGCAATTTTAAATGTTTCTGTTACATCAACAGGCGTAGCCCCTTCGTCCGCCTTTGCTGTATTTCAATGTTTTTGCGTCCATTCTTTTTTGGAATTGGCAATGGTTTAAGTAATCTTAGATTGTGTTTTGTAATGTGTTCATTTGTATTCTCCTTTTTCTTTAAAATATAGATAAAATTGTAATACAAAGACGAAAAAAGTATTAATTTTGTGTAAAGTCTGATATAATGAAAACACCAAGATTGAGCGGAATTTAAACGGGGATTATGTTGAGGAAACGAGAGAAAATAGATATAAAAGCTTAACAGATTTACAATTTTTGGAAGTTCATTTTGAGTACGAAACTGAAATGATTATGTAATTAAAACAGTGAAAAGTGTTTGCTATAATGAAAAAAAT
>ULTO01007930.1_pt1 | contig 12044 bp, 10 predicted proteins | sample 1957601 | NCBI WGS metagenome assembly ULTO01 (sample SAMEA4835734, study PRJEB28245) | human gut metagenome | biome: gut microbiome; material: fecal sample | place: Denmark | collected 2008 | reverse complement strand
AAGTCGGTTACAAAACGGGAACCTCGGATTGCAATCGACCGTTCACGTTAATTTCACTCATGAAACATGCAAAACATACCAAAAAAAGTGCGAAGTATACCATATATTACCATGAATCAGGGGTTTTCGTTAAAATATGAATAGTATCAAAAAAAGGAAGGGATGCGCGATGAATATCGAGAAAAAGGAAAACGGAAACGAGATCACGCTCATGCTGGCGGGACGGCTCGACACCACCACGGCTCCGCAGCTTGAGGAAAAGATCAACGAAAACATGGAAGGCGCCGAGACGATGATACTGGATTTTAAAGAGCTGGAATATCTTTCATCGGCAGGACTGCGCGTGCTCTTAGGAACACACAAGACCTTTATGAAACGGGGAAAGGGCGGACTGGTAATACGTCATGTCAACGAAACGATCCATGAAGTTTTTGAGGTAACGGGATTTTTGGATATTCTGAATGTAGAATAGGTTAGGAGCTGTATATGAAAGAATTAACGGTTGATGCAACATTGGAAAGCATTCCGGCCATTACGGATTTTGTGGATGAACAGCTTGAGCAGTTCGGCTGTCCGATGAAGGCACAGGCTCAGATCGACATTGCAATCGACGAGCTGTTCAGTAACATTGCCCGCTATGCTTACCATCCCGGAGTAGGACCTGCAACGGTGCGGGTCGAAGTAATCGAAGCCCCGCTTTCGGTAGTGATAACGTTCATAGATCAGGGCGTGCCCTACGATCCTCTTTCCCAGGCCGATCCCGACGTAACCCTGTCGGCGGAGGAACGGGAATTGGGCGGACTGGGTATCTATATCGTCAAGAAAAATATGAGTGAGATCACTTATGAATACAAGGACGGACGCAATATCCTGAGAATACGCAAGGAGTTATAGTGCATATGGCGGAACAAAAGGAATATAAGAATCTGTACAGGGAAATCGTAACCAACCTGTTAGAAGGCGTTATGGTCATCAGCATGAACGGAAAAATTACCATGTTAAACCCTGCGGCGGAGCACATGCTCGGCCTTACCCAGGAGGATATCGGCAATTCTTTTATCAACGTATTTTTGACCCGGGAAGGAACGGACGATTTCAACGAGGTAATACTGGATACCATTTACGAAAAGGAAAAGGTAAACAATAAGCCGGTAGACTATATGCTTTTCGGAGAAACGAGGAATTTATCCCTTACCACAAGCTATATCCATAACGAAGGAAAAAAGTCGGTGGTCGTGGTCATGGAAGACGTTACGGAACTGAATGAGCTTCGTGACGCCCAGACTGCCTTGGACAAGATCAGCAGGCTGAACAAGGAATACGAAAAGGCAAAGGATGAAGCGGTCCGTGCAAATGAAGCCAAAAGTCTTTTTCTTTCCAATATGTCCCATGAGATCAGGACTCCCATCAATGCAGTGCTGGGCATGAACGAAATGATCCTCAGGGAGTGTACGGACAAGCAGCTTCTTTCCTATGCGGCCAATATCCAAAGCTCCGGCAAAACGCTCCTGTTTTTGATCAACGATATCCTGGACATGTCCAAGATCGAATCCGGCAAGATGGAGATCGTCAAGGTGGAATATGCGCCGGAGGATCTTTTGATGGACCTGTGGAACGTTATCTTCCTGCGGGCCCGGGAAAAAGGACTTTCCATCAGCTTCTCATTGGACGAGACCCTGCCGCGGAAACTTTTTGGCGATGATGTGCGGATCAAGCAGATCGTGACCAATTTACTGACTAACGCAGTAAAGTACACGCCTCAGGGAAGCATCGAAATGAAGGTGGCGTATGAGAGACGTGGCAGGGAAGAACTTTCTTTGATCATTTCCGTTAAGGATACCGGTATGGGGATCCGTAAAGAGGATATGGGAAAGCTTTTCGAGAACTTCCAGAGGCTTGACGAGGAAAAGAACCGCAATATCGAAGGTACGGGACTTGGAATGAATATTACCATGTCCCTTCTTAAGCTGATGGACGGCGAGATGAATGTTGAGAGCGAGTACGGGAAGGGCTCCGAATTCAAGGTTACCATTCCCCAGGGGATCGTATGTGACGAACCCACAGGGGATTTTGAAACCATCAGGAAAAGGAAGGAACAGACCCTTTCCAAAAAACAGCAGACCTTTGAAGCGCCTTTAGCAAGCGTGCTGGTGGTGGACGATAACAGCATGAATCTTACCGTGTTCAAGTCCCTGTTGAAACGCACGAAAATGAAGATCACAACTGCCGATTCGGGCAGACGCTGCCTTGAGCTTGTAAAAAAGGAACCCTATCATATCATTTTCATGGATCATATGATGCCGGAAATGGACGGGATCGAAACCCTGCATGAGATCCGAAAGCTTAAAGATTTCCCCAATGAGGACACGCCTGTCATCGTCCTGACGGCAAACGCCCTGTCCGGTGCAAGGGAAGGCTATCTGAAAGAAGGGTTTGCGGACTTTTTGACCAAACCCATAGACGGCAGCTTATTGGAAGAGACGACCCGGAGGTTCCTTCCAAAGGAACTGGTCCATAGCATAAGCCCGGACCTTTCGGAACCGGATCAAGCGCCTGCAGATAAAAATTATGACGATTATCTTAACTATGGGATTTCCATTGCAAAGGGGCTTTCCCTCGCCAAAAACGATGAGGAAATGTATCAGGAGCTTGTACGGATGTTTCTTACGGACCGCAAAAAGCAGGAAGAGATGCGCCGCTTCCTATCGGAGGGAAATATAAAGGATTATGCGATCTGGGTACACGGCCTGAAAGGGAATGCAAGGACCCTGGGAGCAGACAGCCTTGCCGATACGGCCTTTGAACATGAGAAACAAAGCAAAGCGGGAAATATGGAATATGTGCTTAAGTACTGGGACGAACTGCTCTCCCTCTGGGAAAAAACACTGGAAGGCTTTACAGAATACCTCGATACATACGGCAGCGGGGAAACCGATAAATACGACCTTACGGACGAAGGCGGAGAAAGGCTGGAGCTTTCGGAAAGCGAGCTCAATAAGGCGGCGGAACTTCTGGAGGATTTTGAAACGGACAAGGCTCTGGAATTGTTAAAGACCTGGATCGCTTCTCCCCTGGAACCATCCATGCACGAGCTGGTCAAAAACGCGCTGATCGCCATAGAGGATGAATTTGACGAGGACAAGGCAATAGAACTTTTAAAAACAAAAATAAAATAGCGTTAAAAACGCGGAAACGAGGCAGATATGGGATTTAATGAGAAAAAGATCGTAGCGGTGGACGACAGCATTATCATCTTGAAAATGCTGACAAAGGTATTGGAAAAAGATTATGATCTACACGCATTTTCCGTCGGAAAGCGCGCCCTTAAGTTTCTGGAGGAGCATACTCCGGATCTGATCATTCTGGATATTGACATGCCTGAAATCAATGGATATGAAATGCTTAAGATCATCAGGGAAAAACCGCATTTAAAAGGCGTGCCCGTTATCTTTTTAACATCCAACAATGATAAGGATCATGTGATCAAGGCTGTAGCCGACGGTGCAAACGGCTATGTGGTAAAGCCCATTGACGAAGAGGTTTTACTTGATAAAATACAGGGAGCGCTTTAAAAGCCGCTCCCTGATATTATGTTCAGATATAGGATTTTGTTCAGACATTGGATTTTGCAAGGTACTCCACACAGAGCATGGTAATATCGTCAAACTGCGGTGCTTCCCCTACGAAGGCATCGATATCCGCTTTTATGACGGGAAGGAGCTCGGCGGGAGGCCTTGAAGTGTTTTGAACAAGGACATCCGTAAGACGTTTCATGCCATAGAGCTCATGGGATGCGTTGGTAGCCTCCGTCACACCGTCAGTATACTGGAAAATCTTATCTCCGGGGGAGAGCATGATGGAACCGCTCTGGTATTTCATTCCTTCCATGCCCGCAAGCACGAATCCCGCCCGCAGCCTGTGGGGCTCGTAAACGCCGCCCGATCTGGCAATAAAAGGCATTTCATGTCCTGCGTTAACAAACTGGAATTCCCCTGTAACAAGATCTAAAACCCCTTCAAAAGCAGTAATGAACAATCCTTCGCTGTTGGATCTGCAGAGCAGCTCGTTCACTTCCGTAAAAACATTTCCCAAATCCACGCCCGGTTTCGTGTGATCGTTAATGAGCGTCTTGCCAATCACCATAAAAAGCGCGGCTGGCACGCCCTTACCGGACACGTCTGCAATTACGATGGCGAGGTGGGTTTCATCGACCATAAAGAAATCATAGAAGTCGCCGCCAACCTCCTTGGCAGGATTCATGGTCGCATAAATATCAAATTCCGGGCGCTCCGGAAAAGCCGGAAAAATGCAGGGAAGCATGTCCGCCTGAATGCGGGTCGCCACATCAAGCTCGGTGGATATCCTCTGCCTTTCCTCGCTGTCTTTGATCTGACGCTCTAACAGTCTCCGCGTGCGTCCCGCTATGGTAGTGCATATGGAAGATATTCCCAAAAGGATCAAAGCCCGCGGAAGCACGAAAAAGATCGCCGTGTTGCTGAGCATGACTCCCGTAACACTGTCCTGTATTACGCCGTCCAGCGTCATCACATTTAAATCCTTTTCCCCCAGGTACATGCCGATATAAATGGATACGGAAAAGAACACCCACGAAACGACCAGCGTAAACCGGGTCAATTCCTTGGAATAATAATGGCAGCTAAGCGCAAGGGGCACGGCCCAGGCAAGGATACCGTGTTTGGGCATGGCGCTCGACAAAATAAAAATACCCATGACGCCGCACATAATAATGATATATTTTATCCATAGAGGCTTCAGGTCTATGATCTTACATAAAATCGACGGAATCAAAAAGAACAGGATCGTAACAGGCATTCCGATATTCATGATCTTTTCCGGAATGATGAATATGCCCAAAATATTTAAAAGCCATGATACGGCGCCTACTCCGGCACACACTGCCAGGCATTTTGCAGCATAACGGCTGGCTTCCTCTTCATTTTCAAGAATTGCTTTCAATTCAGCATCTGTGTTTATCTTTGCGGATCTGTTTTTTTTCATGCCGCTGCTCCTTGGATATTTTATCGGTAGTACAGCAGTGCGGACCGCTGCCTTAAATTCATTTTATCATATCTTAAAGGATGCTGCATTGCAAACTGTACCCCAAAAAGGTACAATCTGTACCGTTTTTATGTAAAATTGCTACCGGTCATGCTTTTTCAATACATCCATGAAATATTCCACATTGGCAGCAATATCCCCTTTAAATACCGACGAACCCGAAACGATCACATTTGCGCCGGCGTCTAAGATCATGCCGACGTTTTCCTTGTTGACGCCTCCGTCAACCGCCACGTCCACCTTTAAACCCCTGCGCTCTATTTCCGAGCGCACATCCGTGATCTTTGAGGTACAGCTGTCCAGATATTTCTGTCCTCCGAAGCCTGTATTGACCGTCATAATAAGGACCTGGTCCACATAATCGAGGTAAGGATAAAGGGTATCGATGGGCGTCTGGGGATGCAGGGAGATCCCTGTCCTTAAGCCTTTTGCCCTGATCTTTAACAGCGTGTCCACCATACAGCGGCATGCCTCGATATGTATGGTCAGCCCGTCGGCGCCCGCCGCAGCAAACTGGTCTATATAGCGCTCCGGTTCAGTGATCATCAGATGCACGTCAAAAAACTTATCCGTTACCTTACGCAAAGACTGGATAATGGGAAATCCAAAGGAAATGGATGGAACAAAAACCCCATCCATAACGTCAATATGAATATATTCCGCACCTGCCTTATCCGCTTTTTCTACCTGTTCGCCAAGTCTTGCAAAATCCGCTGCAAGAATAGAGGGGGATAAAATCGTCATAGTCAGTATCTCCTTTTATTTTTACATTCTGTATACAAATTTACATAGTCTTCATAACGTTCTCTGCTGATTTTCCCCTCATCAAGCGCATTTTTTACCCCGCAGTCCGGTTCATGGATGTGGGCGCAGCCCAAAAACCTGCACTCCCCTTCATAGGCTGCAAACTCCGGAAAACTCTTCTTAAGCTCTTCCGGCAGCAGATCCGCCACGCTCAGAGAACTGAACCCCGGCGTATCAAAAATATAAGTATCTTCCCCTATGGCTATCAGCTGGGAATGCCTGGTAGTGTGCTTCCCTCTCTCAATCTTTTCACTGATAGCGCCGGTCTCCATAACCGTTTCTTCCTGCAGGCAGTTTACCAGTGTGGACTTTCCTGCGCCGCTGGGACCCGCCACCGTTGTTACCTTCCCTTTTAATACCTTCTCAACAAGAGTCAGGCCTTCTCTTAGCAGAGCACTGGTAAATATAACCTGATATCCGGCGCTTTCATAAATCTGCGCCAGTCTTTTCTTTTTTTCTTCCGTTATCAGATCTTCTTTGTTAAAGCAGATGACCGTAGGGACCTCCGCCCTCTCCATTCGGATCAGAAAGCGGTCTAAAAGCCCTAAATTGGGTTCCGGCGCCGCTGCCGCAAAAATGACCAGCGCCTGGTCCACATTGGCAACAGCCGGACGGATCAATTCGTTTTTCCGTTCCCAAAGCTTTACAATATTTCCGAGGCGCTCCTTTTCGTCGATGACATCCATGGACACCTCATCTCCCACCAAAGGTTTCCTCTTGTCCTTCCTGAATACTCCCTTTGCCTTACATTCATAAACGATCCCGTCGCCGCACCTTACATAGTAAAATCCGGCAATCCCTTTGATAATCTTTCCCTTCATCCGGCAATACCGTTACTGTGCCTGCGTAAAGTTTACGGTCTGGGAAGGATAATCTACCTTTTCTTCCTTCTGCTCCATAACCGGCTGCCCATATTCATCAACAACGGGATTTCCCGCCTCGTCTATCTTCTGGGAATCTACCGTTCTGGTTCCGCTGAAACTGATCGTTCCGCTCCCCGATTTAAATCCCGTTTCGTTAACGCTGACAGGGAAAGAAGATGTGGAAAAGCTCCTCTGCTCTCCGTCGGCCGACGTAATGATTATGGTTACCGTTGTTCCCGGCGTATATCCCGAAGGGGCATCAATACTGCCCACAAAATTATATTTCTCTTCTTTCTTTCCAAGGCTTAAAACAAAATTAACCGCCGTTCCCTCTTCTACCTCCATTCCCGGAGAATAGCTCTGGGAAATGACCAATCCCTTGGTCACGGAATCGGAATACTCCTCCGATACGGTCCCCGCCTTTAAATTGCTCTGGGACAACTTATCCTTTGCCGCGCTTTCACTTAAGCCGCGCAGATCGGGCACATCCGTCTTTTTGGTCTCCGGCCCGATGCTGACGATCAGGGTAACGGTGGAAGTCTTTGCCGCCTTTTCCGATCCGTTGGGGGATTGGGAAATAACATACCCTTCCTCTACATCATCGTCATAATCCGTATCCGTGGTCACGCGGAAGCCTGCCGCCTCCAGTTCGGCGATGGCCTCATCCCTTGCTTTGCCCGTTACGTCCGGCACATCTACCGCATTGGTGCCGCTGCTGACGACCAGCGTGATCTTCGTTCCCTGGGCAACCAACTCTCCCGCATTGATGCTCTGGGAAATGACTTTATTTTCCTCTACTTCATCGCTTTCCTCATAGGTGGTCTCCACCTCCACATAAAGCTCCTTTAAGGTAACCTTCGCCACCTCTATATCCATGCCTACGACGCTGACCATTTCAATATCCTTGACTACTTCCTCCTGGTCCTCTTCCGTATCCTTGCCCTTAAAGATCCCCACTGCGTTGGCCACTAAAACAAGGGCAATGATTCCGATAATGACCGCCGCCACAATGGCAAGGATCGTTGTGATCCTCTCCATTTTAGGATCCATATCGTCATCATCGTACTCGTCGTCTTCATCCTCATCTTCATCTTCGTCGTCTTCTTCGTACTCGTCGTCTTCTTCCTCGTCCTCCCAGGTCCTTAAAGGCTTCTGCCTGCTCTTACTCCTTGCGGCGTCCTCGTTAAGGCGCATATGGACTTCATCCACATTGATGGAGCCGGTCTTCTCCTTGATCTCTGCCATATCCTCTTCCGTAATGGCCTTGGTGGCCGCAGAAGCGTCCACATCCACCATGGTCACAAAATCCTCGTCGGGCGTAATCAGGGATTTCTTCAGATCCACGATCAGCTCGCTCATGCTCTGGTATCTGCGGTCGGGACTTTTCTGGGTACATTTGAAAATGATCTTTTCCACACAAAGGGGAATTTCAGACACATATTCCCTGGGAGAAGGCATCTCCTCCTGAATATGCTTTATGGCGATGGCCACCGTAGTCTCCCCGTCAAAGGGAACATGCCCGGTAAGCATCTCAAACATGGTACATCCTAAAGAATAAATATCGCTCTTCTCATCAGAGAATCCGCCCCTGGCCTGTTCCGGCGAGGTATAATGAACGCTTCCCATAACATTGGAGGTAATGGTATTGCTGGTGGCCGCCTTGGCGATACCGAAATCCGTTACCTTTACCTTACCGTCTTTGGAAATGATAATATTCTGGGGCTTGATATCCCTGTGTATGATATGGTTGTTGTGGGCGGCTTCAATACCCATGGAAACCTGAATCGCAATACTGATAGCCTCTTTAATGGAGAGACGGGATTTTTTCTCGATATAATTTTTCAGGGTAATCCCCTCTACCAGCTCCATGACGATATAATAAATGCCGTCCTCTTCCCCCACATCATAAACATTTACAATATTCGGATGCATGAGTCCTGCCGCCGCCTGGGCCTCCACACGGAATTTGGATACAAAATTGGTATTCTCACTGAATTCCTGTTTCAAAACCTTGACCGCAACGAATCTGTTCAGCTTATGATCCTTTGCCTTATATACATCGCTCATACCACCGGTTCCGATCTTATCCAAAATCTCATACCGGTCTCCGATTAACATCCCAAGTATAATCATCTTTCCACCTCGTCCTTAAAGGATTTTTACTAATACTACGGCAATATTGTCTTTTCCGCCGTTATTATTTGCAGCATTGATCAGCGCTTCCGCCTTCTCTTTCATTTCCGCCAGCTCTTCGTTTTGAACGATTTTCTCGATTTCCTTATCTTCAAGCATATTGCTCAGTCCGTCCGAGCACATCAAAATAATATCTCCCGGCTCCAGTTCTTCCGTAAAGAACTCCGGCTCTACTTCGTCCTTGGCGCCGATGGCCCTGGTAATAATATTTTTATCCGGATGCTTTCTCGCATCTTCCCTGGAAAGGCCTCCTAAACGGATCATTTCCTCCACAAGGGAGTGATCCCTGGTAACCTGCCTGATCCCCTTTTTTCCTACAAGATACAATCTGGAATCTCCCACATTGGCAACCTGAAGGTACTTGCCGATCACAGTGGCGACAACTAAAGTTGTGCCCATGCCGAAAAGATTCTCGTCAGCTGCGGCAAGTTCGCGGATCTTGCTGTTGGCCGTCTCAATTGCTTTCTTCACGATAATGGTAGGATTCTTCTCAAAAGAATTGCGGATTTCGCCCACCACAGTCTCAACAGTGCATTTTGAGGCGTAATCTCCCGCATTATGTCCGCCCATACCGTCTGCCACAATAAAGAGGTTTGGCATATTTCCCATAGGCTTCGCCGAAGAAAATACATAATCCTGGTTTAATTGTCTTTTTCGTCCAATGTCCGTCACGGAGTATGCTTCTAACATATATCCCCCTTGCCCTCTTCCAAATGTCTTTTTCTTAATTGTCCACAGGCGCCGTCTATATCTTTGCCCATTTCCCTTCTTATAGTAACATTTCTCTGATATTTTTCAAGTTGATTTTTAAAGGAAGCCACATATTCCTTGTCCGGCTGTCTGAAATTCCTCTCCTTTATAGGATTTACGGGAATCAGATTAATATGACAGTTTCTTTTTCCCGAAAGCTCCGCCAGCCCTTTTACATCCTCGTATGTATCGTTTACGCCCGCCACAAGGCTGTATTCAAAAGTAATTCTCCTGCCGGTCTCCTGAAAATAAACGTCTGCCGCATCCATCAGTTCCCCGATAGAATAGGTCTTTGCTATGGGCATCAGCTTCTGCCTCTTTTCATCCGTAACGGCGTGCAGGGACAAAGCCAGGGTTATCTGCAGTTTTTCCTTTGCAAGCTTTAAGATTCCCGGTACGATCCCGCAGGTGGAGACCGTCACGTTCCGCTGGCTGATATGAAGCCCGTATTCATCCGTTAAAAGAGTGATGAAGCGTATCAGGTTATCATAATTATCCAGAGGTTCGCCCGTTCCCATAACGACTACATTGGAAACCCGCTCTCCCGTGATCTTCGTGATCCTGTAAATCTGGTCCAACATTTCCGAAGCCTTTAAGTTCCTGGTAAGTCCGTAAAGGGTAGATGCGCAGAAGGCGCAGCCCATCCTGCATCCCACCTGGGAGGAAATACAGACGCTGTTGCCGTGCTTATAGGGCAAAAACACGCTCTCTACCAGGTTGCCGTCCTCTAACTGAAAGAGAAATTTCCGGGTTTTATCGATCTTCGATTCCTGCACCCTGACCTCTTTCAGGTCCGTAAAGGAAAACCTCTCTTTACATTCTTCCCGAAATGAACGGGATATATTAGTCATTTCATCAAATCCCCTAACAAGCTTCACATGGATCCAGTCATAGATCTGATCCGCCCGGAAGCTTTTCTCTCCCATTTCGCAGACCTCTTTTCGCAGCTCTTCCCTGGTCAGGGATTTTATATCTGTCTTTTCCGTGCCGTTCATTTTTGCTTCTTCATTTTCCATAACGCCGCCTTTTTCCTGTACCGCCTCAAATTCCTGTAACCCGACGCACCGCTATTCTACGCTTTCTTCCTTATTCCTCAAAAAAGAAACCATATAAAATCCGTCGGTTTCATCTATGCCGGGAAATAAAGTCTTCTCCTTTTCCTTTATAAAAGGAAATTTTTTTAAAAACCACCGGGTGTTTTCCTCATTTTCCTCCTCTGTCAGCGTACAGGTGGAAAAAACAAGCCTTCCTCCCGGTTTTACATACCGCCACACTGTGGAAAGGATGTTTTTCTGCAATACCGCGATCTTATCGATATCCGCTTCCTTTACCCGGTATTTAATGTCTCCCTTCCTGCCCATTGCCCCAAGGCCTGAACAGGGCAGGTCGGCTATGACCACATCCGCCTTTTCAATGCTTGCTTTATCCTCTACCGTGGCGTCAAAGGTTTCCGCCTCTATATTTTCATAACCGCTTCTTTTGATGTTTTCCTCCATAAGGGCGGTCTTTTTTTCGGAAACATCCCTTACCCTCACAAAGCCCGTATGATTCAGCTTGCAGGCCGCATGAAGGGCTTTTCCCCCCGGTGCGCCGCACACATCCAGGACATACTGGCCCTCCTTTATCCCGGCCATTTCCACGATCTCCATGGAACCGGCGTCCTGGACCATGATCCTACCCTCGGCAAAGCCCGGAATGCTTTCCACCTTATCGGGATTTTCTAGTTTATATGCATAGGATAACCCATTTACGGGACAAAACTCAATACCTGCAAGGGATATTCTCCTAAGAAGGTCTTCTTTTTCCTCTTTCCCCAGGTTTTCATCGATCCTGACGGTTACCGGCCGCTCCTCTAAAAGCCCTTTTAATATTTTTTCGGTCTTATCCGCCCCAAAACGTGAAAGCCACATGGCAACGATCCACTCCGGCTGGGAATAGCGGACGGATAAGTAAGCCAAAAGATCCGCTTCCTTTTGAGGATATGCAATTTTTTCTTTATTTCTGGCAATGTTTCTAAGCACCCCGTTCACAAAGCCCTTTAAAGAAGCAAATCCTCTTTTTTCCGCCAGCTTTACGCTCTCGTTACAGACTGCGGCGTCGGGGACCCCATCCATGTAAAGGATCTGGTATACGCCCATCCTCATAAGGCTCCGGATAAACGGCTTCATCTTCTTTACCGGAACCTTTGAAAAAGAATCCAGCACATAATCAAGCTCAATACACCGCTCTATGGTTCCCTCCGCCATTCTTTTGATAAAGGAACGCTCCCTCTTATCCAGATATCCGTATTTGTCCAGAACCTGCTTTATAACATAATGGCTGTACTGCTTTTTCTCCAGGATCTCTATAATGCAG
>ULTO01017801.1_pt1 | contig 12164 bp, 10 predicted proteins | sample 1957601 | NCBI WGS metagenome assembly ULTO01 (sample SAMEA4835734, study PRJEB28245) | human gut metagenome | biome: gut microbiome; material: fecal sample | place: Denmark | collected 2008 | reverse complement strand
CCGCCGAAGCCCGCCTTATCGGGAATTTTCTTTTCGATTGATATTTCAACCCTTATATTTTCGTCATCTGCGGCGGAAAGGAACGCCTCCGCCGCCTTATAGGCGAGATTTTTCTCCTGCGGAAGATCCGCAAGCTCCCTGCAGAGGACGGAAATCTGCCTGCCCTCGCCCGCCGAAACGGCGACGGTTATCCTGTCAAAAAGGTTAACCGTCTGCAAAACGGTCTCAATCTCGTGATAACCGTCCGCCCTTATGCCTGTAACCCCGAAATAAAGGTTTATCTTTGCAGGTGCCAATATTGTGATATTTCCGTTTTCCATAACTATGTATCTCTCCGGATTACTTGATTTTGCTTATTATTTTCGTAAAGAAATTGCGTTTTATCTTTATCGCCAAAAACGGGCAAAGCTCCTGACAGCAATAACATCTTATGCAGTTTGACGGATTTATTTTCGCCTTTGACCCCTGCCCCGTTTTAACAAGATCTATCGTCTTTTGCGGACATGAATGCACGCAGTCGCCGCAGCCGCGGCAGATCGCGGCGTCGACCTTCGGCCTCGGCATAAACATTCTGCCGATTTTTCCGCGCGAGAAAAATTTCAGAGCCTTCATGCTGCTGTTGCTTCCCTCTGCAACCTTTACGTTTTCAACAGACGGAGCCTCGTCTCCGAGAATGACAAGCTCCTCCGCCTTTTTCGGACAAAGCCCGCGACGTATGCTTTCGGAAAGTGTCGTCACCTTGTCATCAAAACCGAGAACCCTTGCGGAGAGAAGGTCGGAAGCAAACGGGTTTACGCTCGTCGATACAAAGCCGAATTTTCTCGGCTCGCCCGCCGTCGGACCGCTCCCCTCCATACCGATTATCGCGTCCGTAACGGCAATGACGGTCTTGCTTTCGCAAAGCATAAGACAGAGGTCGCAGAGCATTGCGGCAAAATCGCCGTATTCGGGATATGACGCGTGCGCTTCAAATTTTTCAATGCCGGGTATCGTGCCGAAGAGATTTTTCACCGCACCGCTCATAACCGTCAGCGAGTGCGTTTTCAGTTTGCAGAGGTCGATTATCACGTCGGCGTCCGCGATGGGCGTGATTATATTGAAGCTCTTTACGAGCCTGCCGCTCTCCGACGACATTCTTTTCCAAGTCGTGTCAAGATTGAGCATCGTGCCGTGCTTTTTGCAGACGTCCGTAATGCCGCAGACCTTGTAAATTCCTTCAAGCCGCGACGCGCTGTAAACTCCGCCGGGGCTTTCGGCAACCGTCGGTTTGCAGCCGAAAATGTCAAGCACGGACAGAAGCCCGTCCAGAACGGCGGGGGCAATCGTCGCCGCATATTCCGGCGATTTTTTCATGACGAGATTCGGTTTTATGACAACCTTTTTCCCCTCGAACGTCGATTTATCAATTCCGAGAAGCTCAAAATGACGCAAAAATATGCCGCAAAGCTCCGTCGGGTCATATTTTTCCGTCCGTGACACCGCAACAGTATTCAAAGCGTCAAAAGCCATAAGACAACCGCCCTCCGTTTTTTAATTCAAAGATTATTGTATCACAGTCGTCTTTATAAATCAAGAAAAATCTGTTATTTGAGCTTTTTTTCCGCCATCGACCGGACAGCCGAAAACGCGTCGGCAATTCCGCCCAGCTCATCTATAAGTCCGATTTTGATTGCCTCCTCGCCGCTTATCACACTGCCGACGTCCGTCGTCAGCTCTCCGGTGTTCATCATCAGCCCGTCAAGCACGTCTCTTTTTATTCTGCTGTGACCGACTATGAACCCGCTGACCCTCTCCTGCATTTTTTCAAGCGACGCAAACGCCTGCGGCACTCCGAGCACCGTGCCGGAAATGCGGACGGGATGAATTGTGAGCGTCGCGCTGGGAACGGCAAAGCTCTTTTTGCATGCGACGGCTATCGGCAGTCCGATTGAATGTCCTCCGCCGAGAATGATTGATACCGTCGGAGTTTTCATTCCCGCCAGCATTTCCGCTATCGCAAGTCCGGCTTCAACGTCGCCTCCGACGGTGTTTATCATCACGATTATCCCCTTGACGTTTTCGTCCTGCTCGGCAGACGCGAGAAGCGGCAGGACATGCTCATATTTGGTTGTTTTCTGCGTTTCCGGCAGAAGATAATGCCCCTCAACCTGCCCGATTATCGTCACGGTGATTATCCCGCCGTGCCCTCTGACCGCTCCGAACGGTATAATATTTCCGGATTTTTCGTCTGTCAACGTCTCGTTTTCTTTTTCTTTCATAAAAATTCTCCCCGCAAGCCTTATTTATATTATTTTTTGCAAAAAAATTTTTATCTAATCATTTACAAAGGAAAGAATTTATATTATAATATTTCCGAATGGAGAGAATACATTGCGGACGTTCCGCAAGCCTTCCAAAGATAACCTTCGGCTTACAGCCGGGAAAGAGAGAAAAAACATGGAAAACAAGATTCTTGTTGAAACAAGCGCGCGTCACATCCATCTGACGCAGGAAGCGGTTGAAGCGCTTTTCGGCGCAGGTCATACCCTGACAAAGAAAAAGGATTTGAGTCAGCCGGGACAGTTCGCTTGCGAAGAAAAAGTTACCGTCGTAAACAAATGCGTCGACAGAAGAACGGGTGCAGAGGTTGAAAAAACCCTGACAATGAGCGTTCTCGGTCCCGTTCGCCCCGAAACACAGGTTGAGGTTTCGTTCACGGACGCGCGCACACTCGGCGTTTCCGCTCCCGTCCGCGAATCGGGCGACGTTGCGGGCACACCCGGAGCAAAGCTCGTCGGTCCTGCGGGAGAATATGTTATCGACCACGGCATAATCGTTGCAAAACGTCACATACATCTCACACCCGAAAACGCAGCCGACCTCGGCGTTGAAAACGGACAGATCGTAAAGGTTCTCGTCGACACCGGCGCAGGCCGCAAGACAATGTTTGACGACGTCGTTATCCGCGTCAAATCCTCGTTCGCTCCCGCAATGCACATAGACACGGACGAATGCAATGCGTCGGCGGCGTTCGGCGTTGTTTACGGCGAAATCATAAAATAAGAAAATAAAATTAAAAGGAGATATAAAATGGCAATTCTTTATTCAAAAGAAGTCGAAAATATGTGCTCCGTTGCAAAGGGCCCGCATCACGGTCCCGCTCCCATTCCGGAAGAAGGCAAATGGATACAGGCAAAGGAAATATCGGATATTTCCGCTTATACGCACGGCGTGGGCTGGTGCGCACCTCAGCAGGGTGCCTGCAAGCTCTCGCTCAACGTTAAAAACGGCATAATCGAAGAAGCTCTCGTTGAGACGATCGGTTGTTCCGGTATGACGCATTCCGCTGCTATGGCAGCAGAAATCCTTCCCGGAAAGACAATCCTCGAAGCGCTCAACACAGACCTTGTCTGCGACGCCATCAACACCGCTATGCGCGAGCTCTTCCTCCAGATAGTATACGGCAGAAGCCAGTCCGCATTCTCCGAAAACGGTCTCGTTGTCGGCGCGGGAATGGAAGACCTCGGCAAGGGCGCGCGCTCAATGGTTGGTACAATGTACGGAACAAAGGCAAAGGGCGTCCGTTATCTTGAAATGACAGAGGGCTACTGCACAAGAATGGCTCTTGACGAAAACGATCAGGTCATCGGCTATGAATTCGTATCTCTCGGCAAAATGACGGATATGATAAAGAAAGGCACAGAGCCCAACGAAGCATACGAGAAGGCAAAAGGCACTTACGGCCGTTTCAAACCCGAAGACGGCGCCGTCAAGTACATTGACCCCCGTAAAGAGTAAGGAGGAAGAATAAATGGCACAGTTTGAAGGCTACGAAAGACGCGAAGCGAAAATTCTCGCAACGCTTAAAGAATACGGCATTTCGTCCATCGACGAATGCAAGGAAATCTGCGATAAAGCAGGAATCGACCCTTATACAATAGTTCAGGAAACACAGCCCATCTGCTTTGAAAATGCAAAATGGGCATACACCGTCGGCGCGGCTATCGCAATCAAGTCCGGCTGCAAAAAGGCTGCCGACGCCGCAGCTGCAATCGGAATAGGACTTCAGTCCTTCTGTATCCCCGGTTCCGTTGCCGAAAACCGCAAGGTCGGTCTCGGACACGGAAACCTCGGCAAAATGCTCCTCTCCGAAGAAACGGAATGCTTCTGCTTCCTCGCAGGTCACGAGTCGTTTGCCGCTGCCGAAGGCGCAATCAAAATTGCCCTCAACGCAAACAAGGTAAGAACGAAGCCCCTCCGCGTTATCCTCAACGGTCTCGGCAAGGACGCCGCGTTCATCATTTCCCGTATCAACGGCTTCACATATGTTGAAACCGAATTCGACCCCTATACCGAAGAAGTCAAGGTCGTTTCGGAAACAGCTTATTCAAAGGGCCCCCGCGCGGCTGTCAAATGCTACGGTGCAGACAACGTTCCCGAAGGCGTTGCAATAATGCGTCTTGAAAACGTCGGCGTTTCGATCACAGGTAACTCCACAAACCCGACGCGCTTCCAGCACCCCGTTGCAGGCACATACAAGAAATGGTGCGTCGAAAACGGCAAGAAGTACTTCTCCGTTGCTTCCGGCGGCGGCACAGGACGTACTCTCCATCCGGACAATATGGCGGCAGGCCCCTCCAGCTACGGCATGACGGACACAATGGGCAGAATGCACAGCGACGCTCAGTTCGCAGGTTCTTCCTCCGTTCCCGCTCACGTTGAGATGATGGGACTTATCGGTATGGGCAACAACCCGATGGTCGGCGCGACGGTTGCCGTTGCGGTTGCTGTTGAAGAAGCAATGAAATAACCTACTTTTCTTCGAGAAGAAAAGTAGGCAAAAGAAGCTTCAATAAATTGTTTTGCACAAATTTTATATCCTTATAAAAAGGGGCGGATTTTCCGCTCCTTTTTGCTTGTGCCTTGCTCTTCCGAGAAGAAAAGTAGGCAAAAGAAGCTTCAATAATTGTTTTGCACAAATTTTATATCCTTATAAAGAGGGGCGGATTTTCCGCTCCTTTTTGCTTGTGCCTTGCTCTTCCGAGAAGAAAAGTAAGCAAAAAAACTTCAGCAAATCGTATCGCGAAAATCTTATATTTTCAAAAAAACAGAGGCGTTTCCGCCTCTGTTTTGGTCTTACCGGAAGATAACCCAAGGATACGTCCCGAGCAGATTGCCGTTCTTATCGTACTCGTGCGTTTTTCCGTTACCGTTTTCGTCGGTATATTCGATTTCGTAATAATTGACTATACGGTTATATGCATCGCATGCTGTGACTTTTATAAGTCTTCCGCTTTCGTTGTAATGATAGCTTTTATAGCCTTCAAGACCGCCGTTATTATAAACACTGCTCTTTAATTTTTTTCCGTTTTCGTTATATTCCGTGAGTTCTGTGAGCTTGCCGTTTTCATATTTTTCGTATCTTTTTTTGCGGGAATATATATCATATATACCCGTATTCTCAAGATATTCGGTGTATTGAATCTTGTTCCCGTTTCCGTCATATATGCCTTCGGAAAGTATATACTCTCCGTCGTACTTTGTCTCGGTATATTCAATCAGTTTTCCGTCTCCGTCATATCTTGAAACTTTTGTTTTGTTTGCATTCTCATCATATTCGTATTCGGTGCGACCCGTCGTCTTGCCCGCTTCGTCGTAGTTTTCGGATGCTTTTATATATGAACCCTCGGATTCATATCCGTTTCTGATGGTCTTTATGACGACATATTCGGTATACCCGGTCTTGTTGCCATTTCCATCATATGAAATCAGCTTTGTTCTTTTTCCGTTTTCGTCAAATTCGTATTCATCGCGCGATGTCAGCGCTCCGTTTTCGTACTTTTCGATTTTTTTACGGTATGTGTCATCCCCGCGATTGTAATAACTTGTTTTTTCAACGTATTCGGTATATTTCGTCTTGTTTCCGTCGCTATCATAGCTTGTTTCGCTGAGAATATAATTCTCGTCATATTCGTAAACGGTATATCCTGTGAGTTTGCGCTCGCTGTCGTATGACAGCTTCTTTACCATGCGGTCATCATCGTATTCGTATTCTTCGGCACTCCAAAGCTTGCCGTTACTACTATAATTCTCGCCCTTCGTCATTTTACCGTTCTTATTGTACTCACAGATGTAGGACAGACTACCGTCGCTGTAATAAATTTCGCTTCTGCGCTCTCCGGCGTATTTGTTTGCATATGTAGTATTTTCAAAATACTCTGTATATCCCGTTTTAACGCCGCCCGCGCTATACTGCGTCATTTTCAATACATATCCGTTTTCGTCGTATTCGTAAACCTCATACGCCTGCAACGTCTCGGTCTCGTCGTATCTTGCTTCCTTTGTGAGATTTCCCTTTTCGTCATATTCGTATCTGTAAATCATGGAGATTGAGCCGTCTTCTTTATATGACGTTTCTTTTATCTTTTTTCCGTCTTCGTCGTATTCGTATCCATAGCTCCACGAGGGCTTGCCGTTCTCGTCATAGTTCGTCGATCTGATCGTGTTACCGTTTCCGTCATATTCGTTGACATAAACAGGCGTCCCGTTTTCATCAAAGCGCTCGTTCTTTATCGCCTTCCAGTCTTCGTTATATGTCGCGACGGCTTTGAATCCGGTCTTTGAATATTCCCAGTTGCCTGTCATTGTTATGACTCTTGCTTTCTCGTCATATGTAACTTCAATCAGCTGGACGGTCTCGTCGCTTTGGACGACCTCGTTTTTTATGACTCTGTCCTTTTCGTCATATACAAAAGATGTTTTTCTCGAATATTGACTTTCGTCGTTCGCTATCTCTCCGGCTATCTCGGAAATAAACCCTCTGTCCGTATATGTCATGACATACGTAGCAGTGCTTTTCCCTTCTGCGTTCTTTACGGAGACCTTTGCGAGCCTGTCTTTCTCGTCATATTCCAAAATTGCGGTGGCTTTGCCCCGATACACTTTAACAAGGTTTCTGTTCTTGTCATACTCATACGTCGTTGCAATTCCGTATTCGTTTTCCTCGTAAACGCCCTCGTCCTTTTTCTCCGGCGCGGAATAGAGGCTCTTCATAACCTCGTCCACAGCGGCTCTCTCTTCCGGCGAAAGCTTATCCTTCGATTGTGTTTTCCCGCATGACACCACCACAAATGCCGTTGCAAAAGCCATGCAAAGCAGGAGCAGAATTGATAATGTCTTTTTCATGTTGTTTTCCTCCGTTTTGTATATTGATTTTCGACTTTGTACGGCAAAGCGGATCGCCGCTTCAGCCTTCGTCATATCCATTATATATCATTTAATTCAAAATGTAAACATTTTATGAAGATTTTTGTCAAAAAATCCCCAAGACAGTCGTCAAGGAAATTTCAGGCTCACATTCTCCCGCAGTTTTTATCAAAAGCGGTGCTTTAGAAATAATAATTTTTGTCGTCCGAATGCTCGCAGACTATGCCGATCGCCTCCGATGACGTATAAAGCTCACCGAAGGTCTGGCTGGGCACATATGCAATCGCAAGTGACGGTCCTGCCGTCTGCGATGCGTATCCCCAACCGCCGCTCTGCATGTATCCGCTCATTCCGCATGACCGACATCCGCCGGTATTTGCAAAACTTCTGTTCATATATAAATCGGGAAAATTTCCCGTCGCCTTTTTTGTTATTGCGGGTCGCCACGCTGATATTGCGGGCTGTTTGTGCGGACTTGCCGGCGTATTGTCATATGTAAAAACAAAAAAGCTCTCCGCCGAGAGCTTTTATCTTATTTCCTGTTCCATTGAGTCAAATGCGTCCGAGCTGAAAAATTCAATAACCGAGATATTGAGTCCGTCGCAGATTTTCTTTATCGTTGCAATAGTCACGCTGTTGTTTCTTCCGTTTATGATATTGTTCAAAGTCGACTGGGTTATCCCGCAGATTGTGGCGAGCTTGTTCAAGGTTATTCCGCGCTCGTCACAAAGTTCAAGTATCCTTTTTCTGACAGCCTCACCTATTCGCACCCACGTCTCCCTCCTTGTCATATCTCCTTATATATATAATATCTGATTTTTTTCGAAAAAATTTAACTCTTTTGAGTTGACTTTTGAAAGAATATGTTGTAGTATAGTATTGCCATCAAAAATGAGCATAAATTTTAAGGAGGATTTTTATGAATCCAAGACAAAAAGCTTTGAAGAAAAATGTAAATGAAACTATTTTCTATTTGTGTGCCGGTGTTGTTTTTTTGGTAGTTGGTCTTATCGCAGGCATCAGCTCCACATTCGGTGGACTTATGGAAATGTGCGCATTGATTTCGTTCATTGTCGCCATTATGTGGATAACGGTCCGCAGAGCAAACATCAAAAAATGCTATTGCGCAAAGTGCGGCGAAAAATATGATTACGAGAACGACATAGCCTGGGAAGTAGAAGAGGAGTTCGAAACGGAAAACGATATAAGAGACGTTGTCAATTTCACCTGCTCCTGCTCTCATTGCGGCGAAGAAGTCAGCTTCTCAAAAACGTTCAAGGTTGCTTATATCGATAAAAACGGCAACGTTCATAAGAAAAACGTAAGCACACTCGCACACAATTATTTCAAGATCGGATAAAAATCCGTTCAAAAAAGTTCCCCCCCAAAGACTTTCGGAGTACCCCGCTCCGAAAGTCTTTTCTTTTTGCAGTCGTCACTGTCTGCCTTGCAAAATAATTCAAAAATATGTTCCCGCGACAAAAAACATCTCGCCCGGGCTGAAAAAGTCGTGCGGCTTTTTCCCGAGCTCAATTTCTCCTTTCGGGGTTTACTTTTCAGCATTGTTGTGATATAATAATCTCCACCGTTTATAATCTCTATCTTCGCATATCAAAAGGAATTTCAAATGGAAAACATATTAAAAACCGAAAAGAAAACGTCGGGCGATAAGGCTCCACCTCCGAAAAAGCCCTTGTTTTCGGATAAATTCAAAGGAAAGCTGTCAGCCCTCTGGAATGACGACCGTCGTTTTTCAGAAAGGCTCATAACCTCCGGAGCAGCCGTGCTCGCGTTCGTTTTCACATTTCTTATGTTCGGCCCGTTTGAGCTTTTCGTCTCAAACATGTCATATTTCGTATTCAGCGCAAAGCAGCTTCTTCCGCCGATAATCATCTTCGGAATAGCAGTTCTTGCGGTGGCGACGGTGCTATTTGCCCTGCTCCGCGGCAAGATTTTCAATGCCGTAATCTCGCTTGTCCTCGGAATAACCGTTGCCGGGTATATCCAGGGAAACTATATAAACATCGATCACGGCGCCCTCGACGGAACAGCCGTCGCCTGGCACGATTTCAAGTGGCAGATGCTTGGAAACCTCCTTATCTGGGCAGTTATCATTCTTATACCGATAATTTTCTGTTATTTCAGCCGTGATGTCTGGAAGAGTTTTGTGCGGATAGTCTCCCTTGTGCTCGTCGTGATGCAGGTGTTCGGGACGGTATATCTCGTCGTCAAATCCGCATATCAGATAAAAAACGACGTCTCCGGCGACGGATATTTTGAATGCAGCGAGCAGTTCAAGGTTTCAAAAAACAAAAATACTATCGTTTTCCTTCTGGACAGAATGGATAAAAAATATATGGACAAGCTCCTTGCAAAGGATCCCGAGCTCCGCGAGAAGCTCTCCGGCTTTACATATTACAAAAACTTCACAGGCAGCTATTCGAGGACCTTCCCCTCCGTAACATATCTGCTTTCCGGAAAAAAATATAATTATGATATGCCGTCGGGAGAGTATATGGAGAAGGCAATGCGGGAATCGACCTTTTTTTCCTCCCTTGCCTCGGCAGGTTACGAAACAAGACTTTATACAGACACCCAGTACGTGGCGGGAAACGTTGAAAACTTCGGAGGTACCGTCAAAAACGCCGCAACATCGAAGGGAAAAGCAAAGCCGATGAAGATTCTCTCCGCTATGCTTGACCTCTCCGCATACAGATATTCTCCGGAGGCGATGAAGCCGTATTTCCATATCTATACGGACAACATAACGCAGAAATACATCTTCGGCGATAAAGACGGCAGCGTTTATACAATGGATGACGCAATATTCTATAAAGCGTTCCGCGAAAAGGGCGTGACGCTTGACGATAACGCCGGCGACTTCATTTTCTATCACCTCCAGGGCGCGCACGACCCTTTCACAATGAACGAAAAGGGCGAGGAAGTCATGTTTGACTACATAAATTATGGAGAGGCAATGTATAAGCAGATCCGCGGCGATTTCAAAATGATTTTCAGTTATATAAAGCAACTCAAAGCCGCAGGCGTATATGACAATACAACAATAATCATCACCGCAGACCACGGCAGAACCGGCACCGCCCCCTCTCTTGAGGAAGCAACAGGCGAAAACTACGGCGAGCGCGTCCTGACACTGCTTATAAAGGAAGCGGGAGCAGACACATCAACGCCGCTGAGAACTTCAATGAAGCAGATATGCCAGGCAAACCTGCATAAAACCTTTCTTCGTTCCATGGGCATAAGCTATGAGGACGACGGCATCCGCGCAATTGAGGACATCGGCGAGGACGAAGAAATGACAAGATATTTCTATATGAGCGGCTCAAACAAAACAGGCACAAACAGGGATACAAATCTCGTCACCTATGAAATAAAAGGCGACGCAAACGACTTTTCAAACTGGAAGAAGGTCAAAACGAAGAAAATGCAGTATCCGTTCTATGATTGATATTTACTTAAGCGAGGTAAACTATTATGAAACAGCTTACGGCAATTTGCATAGGCGCGGGCGGCAGAGGCAGAGGCTATTCAAATATAATGGCAGAAATGCCCGAAAAATTTAAGCTCATCGGCGTGGCTGATCCTGTCGACGCGGCGCGCGAGGTTTTGCGCGAGAATTTTAATCTTCCTGCCGAAAACTGCTGCAAAAGCTGGGAAGAAATTCTTTCCCGACCGAAATTTGCGGACATCGCAATAATCGCAACCATGGACGATATGCATTACGGTCCCGCAATGAAGGCAATCTCCCTCGGATATGATATTCTCCTCGAAAAGCCCATCGCGCAGACCGTCGGGGAATGTGCGGACATTGCAAAGGCGGCGCACGAGAAGGGCGTAAAGGTCATAGTCTGTCATGTCCTGCGCTACACGCCTTTTTATAAAAAGGTAAAAGAAATCGTTGACAGAGGCGATATAGGCGATATAATGTCCGTCATCGCGCTCGAAAGAGTCGGCAATATTCATTTCAGTCACAGCTATGTCCGCGGCAACTGGCACAGCGAGGAAGAAACAACTCCCATGCTCCTTGCGAAAAGCTGTCACGACATCGACATAATCCAATGGATTATCGGCAAGACTTGCAAAAAGGTATCGTCGTTCGGAGATCTGACGTATTTCAGAAAAGAAAATGCGCCCAAAGGCTCGCCGAGAAGATGTGCGGACGGCGGCTGCCCGATAGCGGAAACCTGCCCTTATAACTGTATAAAGCTCTATTATGACGACAAAAACAACCTCTGGTTCCGTCGCGCGGCGACAAAGGGCATTTCGCAGACGACCTATCCGACGGATGACGAGGTTATGAAAGCGCTTATGACAACGGATTACGGTCTCTGCGTTTTCCATGCGAACAATGACGTTCTCGATCATCAGATTGTCGATATGCTCTTTGACGGAAACGTCACCGCAACTCTGACGGTCAACGCCTTCAACGGCGGCGGCAGAGCGATTCATCTCTTCGGCACGAAGGGAGAACTTGTCGCCGAGGCAAACGACACGGAGATAAGAGTTTATAATTCGGACATAAGAAAATGGTCATCCGTACCCGTAAAGGAAACGGAGGAAAGCATTCTCGGCGGTCACGGCGGCGGCGATCAGGGCATCATTGCCGACCTTTACGACTACCTCTGCGGAACGTATAACGGCTGCTCCGTTGCGGATATTTCCGTTTCCGCCGCAAATCATCTCATCGGCTTTGCCGCTGAAAGAGCAAGACACACGGACACCATCGTCGACGTTGACAAATACTTTTCCGAATTCGGTCTTGAAAACAAATATATATAAAATAGTGCGGGGTTCTCCCCGCATTATTTTTTATTTACATTTACTATGTTGACATTTGCCCCGGACGGTAGTAAAATAGTTGCGTTAAAATCAAAGAAAAGGAGATATTTCTTATGGATATATCGGCAAAAAGAATGTATGATTTTCTTAAAAAGATGAATTTTGTCCGTCTTTCGACA
>ULTO01076406.1_pt1 | contig 12179 bp, 10 predicted proteins | sample 1957601 | NCBI WGS metagenome assembly ULTO01 (sample SAMEA4835734, study PRJEB28245) | human gut metagenome | biome: gut microbiome; material: fecal sample | place: Denmark | collected 2008 | reverse complement strand
GGATGTCTGAAGAAATTTGCGCAAAACTATTGACAGTACCCTATGCCGCTCACATAGAATAAACATTAATGTAATTATTATATCATAGCAAGGCAAGAAAATATGTAACTAATATGTAAGAAAGGGCAAAGTTTATACCGGCCTTCAGTATATGGCGTTGCATTATAAAAAAGCCCGACAGTATCACTTGGCGATACTATCGGGTTCTGTTGATTTATCGTGAAATACTAAAAGGAGCGAAGAAAAGCAGAAAGAGATGCTGTCAAGCTATATTTAGCAAATTTTATACTTAGCATATCTGCCACTTTGAAAAAGCTCAATTTCCCCATTAGCTGTCATTCGTTTAATTAAGTTATATGCTAACGTATCAGATAATCCTAATAATTCCATTACATCTCGTTTGGTGAAAATACCATTCTGCGTTCTAGCTAATTTTATAACAAGTTCTTCGTGTCTAACATCATCTATGCCTGACTGTCTAACATACTGCATATTAGAATTATTGTTATAATAATATCTTTTACACAACATAAAGCTACGCGTTTTACCTTTACCAACTGCTTCAATAGTTCCTCTTTCTACCAATTGTTCTAAAGATACAGTCAGCTTATTCTTCGGCAATTTAGTTAATTCCGCAATTTGATCTAAACTGCTCCGTCTATATTCTCGCAAACAAGATAAAATCATTAAAGCATAAATTGATAAACCTTTTTTATCACGTTTTTTTTCTGATGTAATCAATTTAGCAAACGCAATGTCAGCTTTAGCCCTTCTTAAATATAACCTTACATTTCGGCTTGTTGATTCAGAATAATCAGGCAAAGGTCTGCCATAAACTATAGAACCTTCAAAAATTCTATCAATACCTCTGCCTGTTTTCTCTGCAAGACCTATACGTTTCAATGCGTCAGTTAAAGCAGGATTCCTACCATGTGGTTCAACTATAAGCAAATTGTTTATATTTACACCTTCAATAAAGCCTCCCGGATTTGTAATAGACATTCCTTCGTCATCAATTAGAACTCTTACATTTCCCAACATAGAATAATCTCTATGACAAAAAGCATTTATTAAGCCCTCACGAATAGCAGCATAACTAAACTCTGGTACAGGAATTCTAAACAAATCATATTCAAACTCATTCTCCGAATTCCAAGGCTTAATATAACTTTGAAAAAGTTCCAAAACTTCTAATATAGGTTTTGATGTTTCTTCATTAACTTTAACATTAGTTCCCTCTAAAACCTGAAAAGTTGCTTTAGCAGTCGGCACTAACCTACCCAAAGAATCTGATTTACCCAACAACAATAAACCTGTCATTGTTGGTATCAACTTATCACCATCTTTAGAAATCAACCTTAAAGCAAATTCTAATTCTTCATCAGTTAACTCTAATAATGTCTTTTCTCCACCTGGATTGGACCTTATGATTTCTTTTAGCCTGTTCAATTGTAAAGGATCAAAATCATCTAATGTTGCCCCAGCTATTGGCTGTGCTGATACGTCTAACAAGCTTAACTCTGATAACCTGCTTGTTATTTCATATGCGTACATAGGTACTGCTTCTGGGCTACCATCAAGCTTTAATCTTCGCTTCAATATTTTTCCTGAAGATGTAGAAACGACTGCCCTACTCATAGGAATAGCTATTTTCATTACGTTATGTTGATTTTCAATAACTATTTCTGCCCTAACAGAAACTGATGGAATAGTATTATTAGCTATTAAAGCAACCAAACCAATAGCATCCATATGACTTTTATGTAATCCCGTAACAATACCATTATCTTCAACACCTAAATACAAGATGCCTCCATTAGTATTCGCCATAGCAGAAACAGCTTCAATTATATCTTTATCAGGATAACGTTTAACGTCACTTTTAAATTCAATTTCCAAAGTCTCCTTTTTCGGTAACATAATTGCACCTTCTTTCTAACTCATTTTTAACGCATTAAAATTGTTCTCTATCTAATTTTAACTCGTTTAACTCGTTTTGTCCAGTTTGCATCACGCAAAACAATCAAATAGATATATTTTTATAGCTAAATATTTGATAATTATTGCAATCACATAAAAACTTAATCAATACCATTAGGCAACGATATCAGATGAATTCGTTTCAACTCGTTTCTAACTCATTTTAACTCATTTTAACTCGTTTTAACTCGTTTTATTGAGTTAAATTTGGCAATCATAAACGAGAACCGTAAAAGCAGCCTTATCCTAAGCAAAAACAGCACGGCAGTATAACTTGGCGATACTATCGGGTTCTGTTGAGTTTTTGTGAAAACCGAGAAAGGCAAAGAGGAACATGTAATACCGTATTGCGGCGCTAGTGTGCCTGGTGAAATCTTAGTACTGCTCAATCTAATTCAGTTCTAACTCGATTTTAATTCATTTTTAACTCGTTTTATCGAGTTAAAATTACTTTTAATTCGTTTAATTAATTTTTGCCGAATTAGAATTTTAGTAACGTCCCCTCCTTTCACAATATAGCAGTATTATTCTGCTTTCTTGTTCCCATTATGGCAAAAAAGCAATAGACAGTGAAGAAAAAGCGCAGAACTGTCCGCATGCCGTGTTCTGCGCTAAACTTCTGTTTAAAAATATATTTTTTCTGCCGGATAATAGTCGTGCAATATTCTCCTTAAAAGCGAAAAATCATCCGACTTAAACTTCACCAGAGAATACTTAGTTTGAATATAATCTATAAAATCCTGTAAATTATTACATTTAATATAATGCTCTTGGGAATCATCCCTGATATATTTGCCGATTACATCATTTATAAGCTTAATCGTTTCCGGAGCAACGTCTGCCTCCGGCACGAGATATAATTGCGAAATAATATTATTGAAGCTGTAGGCCATAGGTTTATGCCAACGGCTTTGCGACAGCATAAACAGACGGGCAAAGGCGATAAGATTACGCAAGCTTTGGTTGGCACGATGTACATTGCCTTCCTGTTTACCCTCCTGCTCAAACGCAGTCAGCTTCGGCGGAACTGCCATATCCCAGCATTGGAGCAGCTTGAGTCCTCTTTTTTCCGGAAAAACCGGATAATAGACAACTCTCTTTTCCAAATCGCACACTTTGAGCATAATTATATCATCCTTCAAAAAGCGATCGCTGCCATCAGCATTATAAACAAAACTCCATGGCGGCAGTTCCTCATAAGATTCTACCTGAACGCGGTGTTTATTATTCATTCCTATAGCTGCTGACAAATTCTCGCAAAACTCTTTTTGAAAAGCAATGATTTCCTTAGTGCTTGCTTCTCTGCACTTATACATTGCATCATCCCTTCCTTAATCAAATTAATTGTTTACCTGACTTCTCCCATGCCCTTCAAGGCTGTTCTCCTTTCCCCGATTATAGAAACACTATATTTTTGCTTACCGGTCTACCATGATTTTATAATTCTCTCTATTCAGATTCTTTTCTTTATTCGCAAAATTTGTCGCTATTTTTTACGGCTATTTGAGCTTCACGAATCACAAATAGCCGTAATAAAAATTCCGTTCCCAGAGCTGTTTTATTAACTAATCTTTATATGCGTAATTATACTATACCGCATTATTTTTGTCTAGTGTTTTTTAAAAATTAATCCGATTTTTATTTTGTCTTTAATTATCTTTTATGTTGCTATCGGATTTATTCTTATTTAAATTGCTTATCGATTCTTTTCTTCTTTATTCCTTATCGGAGCGCTCATTTATTCCGGCACAAAGCAAAGTCAGGGCACCCAAGGTCCAAAATAACAATCCCATCTGAGTATTGAAATAAACATGGTCAGTCAATCCGCCAATAATAATGCCTACTGTTGCCAGCACATAACCGCGTCCCATAGCCTTCAGCCACAAACTGCGTCCATGATATGCCAGCTTCCAGCCTGCAGGCAGAAAAATGCCGAACCAGATAACCAGAAAGGCCAGCAAACCATGCGCTCCAAGCTCCGCCCAGATATTCAAGAAGATATTGTGGCAGTGGTACATGATAACGTTCTTGTCCGCCAGATAAAAATTATACGTCGGATATACAAAACGATAGCCATACCAGCCTACGCCCAAAGGAAATTCCTCAATAATCCACTTGGTACTCTTCAAATAAGCCATGCGCAGAGCAATCGAGGTATCACCGCCGTAACCGCCGCGGATAGATTCCAGACGCTGCAGCACCGCCTGACCGCCAAGCGCCAGAGCCGCCGCACCGCCGCCAAGGACAGGAATAAAAGCCTTACGGCAGAACAGCACGCAGAACGCCAGCAGCATCACAGCGCAGGCTACCCAGTTACCGCGTGAATATGTATAAAGCAGGCAGACTGCTGCCAAAAGTCCCGTAACAAGAAACGCCAGACGCCATTTTTTATACGCCTTAGTCTGATTGAAAAAGGCTGTACTGTAAGCAACAACCAGCACAAGATAGCCTGCCAGGATATTGGGGTTAACAAGCGTAGAGAAAACGCGCACCTTCAAATCAGGGAACTGCGCCGGGTCCACCCAGATGCCCTCAGCCGTAACGCCGAAAATCTTCTGCGCGATACCGATGGCACTCACCAGCAGCGATACGATTAAAAAGGCGCCCATGAGCTGCAGCGGACGCGGCAAAGTGCCGAAGCGCTGCCACCCAAGCGCAAATTTTTGCTTAGCGTCAGCATTTTTCCAGGCCTCGCTTTGCGTCAGCGGCTCAGCCTCGCAAGCAGTCAAAGTTGCCCTGTCCTGCTCACTGCTGCGACCGTAGCGCAGCAGGAGAAAAAACAGCGCCGCATACTGGCCTACAACATATACCAGATTCCAAAAGGACAAAAACCTGTCCAGGGAAAAATATACTGAAACAACCGCAATCAGCAGCAGTGCATAAAACGCTCCCTGCTGCCACGGCTTCAGCACATTCTCCTGCTGCGGACGTCCCTTAACATGGCCTACAATCACAGCACTGATAAAGGTCATTGCTACGCAGAAGGAGGTAAATTCCTGTTCCAGCGGAATAACCGCCACAGTAAACAGCAGCATATACCATATTTTATTTTCGAGATAATTTGCCAGTTTTGTCATGATATTATTGTTTTACTTCAGTTCATCCCACGCTTATCCGCCAGCAGCATCTTCTTAAACTCGCCTACCAGATACAGGCTGCCGCAAACGCACACAACACCGTCAGTGCCTGCTCCGCGGATAGCAGCATCATACGCCGTAGCAAGATCAGCCTCCGCCACAGCATTGCTGCCCACCAGCTTCGCCAAATCCGCAGCCTCCGCAGCACGCGCACCCTCATCGGCACGCACGGTGTAAACAACATCATCCTGCTTAATCAGTGTTTTGATAACACCGCTCATATCCTTGTCACCCATCATGCCAAAGACAAACTGCACCTGCTTGCCGGGATAGTATTTATCCAAAGCATTACGCAGAGCCTTGGCACCGTCAGGATTGTGCGCACCGTCCAGAATAACATCCGGATCCTTATGAATACGCTCCAAACGTCCCGGCCAAACTGTGTTGGCCACGCCCACATGCAGCGCCAGCTCGTTAATGCGGTCATCCTGCTTGCTCACCAGCTTGGCAGCAACAATCGCTACGCTGGTATTCTTAATCTGGTGCTCGCCCGGCAGCTTGATTTCATAATCGGAATGATAAAAATCACCTGCATGCAGCGTAAAGGTCTGGCCCTCCATCGAGCTTTTTACCTCCGTGCCGTGAAAAGCCTTGCCGTAAAGATAAACCGGTGCTTCCTTAAACATAGCCAGGCTTACAATAGGACCAAGAGCTTCATTGCCTTCGGCAGCGGTAACCAGAGGCACCTTCTCCTTGATAATGCCTGCCTTCTGCATAGCAATGCGCTCCAAAGTTTTGCCGCAGCGATCAGTATGGTCCAGCGCAACATTGGTAATAACGCTGACCACCGGCGTAATTACGTTGGTGGAATCCCACAGGCCGCCCATGCCTACCTCAATAACAGCATAATCAACCTTCTGCAGATAAAAATATAAAAATGCTGCAGCAGTCAGAATCTCAAACTGCGTCGGCTGCTCGCACACGCCCTTTTTGACAACGCTGTCGGCAGCAACCTTTACCGCAGTAATCGCCGTAGCAAAATCCTCGTCGCTGATATCCTTGCCGTTGAGGTTAATGCGCTCGTTATACTTCACCAGATGCGGTGAAGTAAACTTGCCCACCTTCAGGTTTGCTGCCAGCAGAATATTCGTAATCATGCTGGTAACAGAGCCTTTACCGTTAGTGCCGGTTACATGCACTGTTTTAATCTTTTGCTCCGGGTTTCCCAGCTCCCGCAAAAGTCCTTCAATACGCTCCATACCGAGCTTAATGCCAAATTTGCCCAGGCTGTCTAAATATGCCAGGCTTTCTGTATAATTCATTGTGCTTACGCCTCCATTAATAATTAGCTAACAGTTTATTATAACATAGTTTTGCGCACTGCGTCTTGCGAAAAGCACAAAAATAGCCGCTGCGTCACAAGAACGAGCGACTATTTTGCTAAGCGAAATACTTACATATTATATATAGCAGCTTTCAGCTGCCAAGGCAGTACTACGACTGCAAGGGATCCTCGCCATATTGGTTAGGTCCTTCGGTTCCCTTGAAGAATAAAATATAGATGTAAAACAAAATGTTAACCAGCGGTACGCACAAAAGCAGCATCCACCAGCCGCTTTTATCCAAGTCATGCAGACGACGTTCAAGCATCATAATACTGGCTACAAAACCAAATAGACCTGATACTAAAAGCAGAACTGCAAACAAAAGCTCAAGAGCACCTATGGTATTAGCCGCAAATGTCAAAACAACCTGTATAACACTCAGTACTAATGGCAGGAAAATGCTTCTGTAAATATAAGACTTACGGTTCAAGCGTCCTTTAGACGTAAAGAACAGCTCCTTGAAAACTGCTTCCTTGTCCGCACTGCTGTCCTTAAACAGCAGGTTCAGGCCCTCGCCAAGGTTCAAAAACTTCTTGCCTGCTTTGGGTGCTGCCTGAGCGCTATACGCATCGGTGTCAGCTTCACCGGCAGCATTGGTATGCTTAAATTCATCAGGATCAGGATTAACCTTAGGATTGCCATCAGCATTAGCGTCAGTATGTACATTTTCTTGAGCATTAGCAGCAGCAAAGCCGTCTTGCTCAGGACTGTCATTAATACTCTTTTTATAGCTTATATCAGCACCGGCTGCAACACCGGCAACAGCAGCAGCTCCCGCCTGCTGATTTTGCTCCTGCTCCACCTTCTGGCCGCAGTTCACGCAAAACTTAGCGCCAGGATTCAACTCACTCCCGCAATTAGTACAGAATTTAGCCATCTTAACCGCCTCCCTTTGCTTTTATTGTAACGCAATCAGCACTGTAATTCAAGAAAATGTGCCTTAGGCAACAAAATAAAAAGCGTACCGCTCCTGCACTCCTCCAAAACCGTACAAAACTGTACAAACCGTACAAAGCCCCATGCTGCAAGACTTTGCGCCTGTACGGGTTTCTTGCGGTGTACGGTTTTATTCCTCTTCCTGCAATTCTTCCAGCTGCTTATACGTGGCCATTAAATGCTTTTCTAAGCTGGCATCATTATAATGATAACGCCATTCGTCATATTCCTTGCGGGTTATTTCACCCCGCTCCAGCGCCGTCTGCATATCCAGCCATTCCTGCAGCACATAATCATCAAACGTCTTCTGCGGTCCTGCTGTTGCTGTGCCAATCACCACTGCAAAACGACCATCCACTTTAGTAAGCTTCCAGCCTGCATAATCCTCCAGGGCAAAAAAGGTCTGCATCAGGCCGGCACGGTTATGAATATCAGGAATCCTGAACACTGCAGGATCCACGCCAAAAATCTCGCCCAGCTTTTCCAGCATTGCCTCCTTCGGCCGCCTGTTGCCGTGCTCATACTGGTTGACGCGCACCTCCGCTGTGGATTCCGAAAATCCCAGCAGCAGTCCCAGCTGCTTCTGCGTCAAATTATGCTTTTGACGAAAATAGCTTATGCGTCTGCTTACTGCCATAGCAAACACCTCCAACTAAAACAAATTCTGTTATCTTTAGTATAATGTCAGAAAACTCTACTGGCAAGTTTGATTATCATTTTCAGAACATTTCTGCTACTTTTCTTGACTTAACTAAATTAGTTTATTATAATAGGAGTATCTACTAAACGCTTTTTGCTTTAGTAAACAGAATATTTTGAAAGGAGTTCTTCTATGACGACAATTAACCACGTATTTCAACCTAAGCAAGCCTTTACTACAGCACCGGAGCTGCAGACGCTTTCCATGCCGGAGCTTTATGACACGGAGTTTCCCGTGCCTCAGGCAATTATCCAGGATCTGCTCTATCCGGGGCTGTATATTCTGGCAGGTGCACCAAAAATAGGCAAATCGTTTCTGATGGCGCAGCTTGCCTACCACGTTGCCCGCGGTGAACAGCTATGGAACTACCCCGTACAGCAAAGCGGTGTGCTTTACCTGGCACTGGAGGATAAGTTTTACCGCCTGCAGCAGCGCCTTGTGCGCATGTTTGATATGGAGGTCGCAGAAAATCTGCATATGGCAGTCAGTGCGCAGGATGTTGATAACGGTCTGGAGGAGCAGCTGAACTCCTTTATGCAAAAGTATCCGGACGTGCGCCTGATAATCATTGACACCCTGCAGAAAATACGCAGCGCTCAGGACGAAAAATGTAATTACGCCCGCGATTACAGCAGTGCAGCTAAGCTGAAGGAATTTGCCGATAAGCATAGTATTTGCCTTCTGCTGGTACATCATACGCGCAAGCAGCAGTCTGAAGACTCCTTTGAGATGATTTCCGCCTCCAACGGTCTTTTGGGTGCGGCGGACGGTGCTATGGTGCTGCGCAAAAGTCAGCGCGGTGATAATAAGGCTTCCCTGGAGATTGTCGGACGCGACCTTGTGGACCAGCTGCTTTCGCTGAGCTTTTCGCAAACACACTGCCGCTGGATGCTGGAACGGGCTGCTGCAAGCCGCTTTCTGCAGCCACCGGATGAGGTTTTGGAAGCAATCAGCGCCTTTGTGCAGCAATGCAACGGCCATTGGCACGGCACAGCGCAAGGATTGTTGGACGCTATGCATTATAAGGAAATAAAAAGCAATAGCCTTGGCCGCAGAATTAACGCCAAAAAGCAACAGCTTTTAGATTCCTATAATATCGTATCTAATCGCTACCGCAGGGATATTGACCTGCGCTACCTGCCGCCGCAGGCACAAACTGCGTAAACTCAATACCGTACACATACAAAAAACCGTACAACCCCAAAGCCGCATGTGGCAATGGATTGTACGGTTTGTACGGTTTTTAGGAAGTGCTGCATTAAGCTTAAGCAGTTCTCTTTTCTGCCAGACGGCGCACCTCTTCCAAGGCAAGTTTGCTGTGCTTAGCGGCAAATTCAATACTCATACCATCTGCTAACAAGCTCAAAGCAACCTCTACACTTTTCTTATGCTCCGTTTCTTTAGCTGCTTGCTCAGCTACATTCTGTGCATATAATTCAATGATGTCTGTCATTTTTTCTTCGCCCTCCTTGCTACATTTTAAAAACTCCATGCGCTCGGCAAATTCTTTATAATGCAGCTTTGCCGGTTCTGTACAATACAAATCCTGCATCAGTCTTCCCAATGCAGTATTGTCACGACAATTACTGTTTACATAAACAATATACGATCCATCAGAGAAATCTGAACTCTCCTCTTTAATTACGCGCTCTACGCTGTAAAGCGGAAGTCCTTTCTTAAATACATCATTTTCAGTAATAAAAATGATATAGCTGTCAGGCAGCTCATTGTAATCCCTATTAGTTTGCAAAAATTGCGTGTCTAACACACTACTGTAAAATCTTGCTCTTCTCACAGATGCGCCTTCATCGCTTCGCTGCACTTCTACATTAAAATATCTGCCAAATCCATCCTCTGCCAAAATATCCAACTGTGCGGAATGTCCGTAAATATTCTGGATAAATCTTTGTATTCTTACATTTTTCACTTTGATTTTATCATCTTTCAAAATAACGCGCAACATTATTTGCGCTGCCGACACATTATCATCCAGCATAAGATTCATAAATTTATTATTCATCATACTTAGTCCTTCTATCACCTGTCTGATAAGCTTATAATCTGACTGCATCTCAGCAACTCCTTTGTAATTATCTGATTATTCTTTATTTTTAACAGTATAGCATTCATCCTGCCAGAAGTCAACATAATTTTCTGACTATTTTACTGCTATAAAAAACTGCCGCCGAACTCGTACCTATTCACTAGTACAAATCCGGCAACAGCAGATTTTTTTAGTCTAGCTTATTTTTATAAGGTCTTCAGCCTTAGCTTTTTCTTTTTCGATAACAGCCTTAGGCCACTTGGAAATCATAATGCTTTCTTCTTCGTGCGACAGGCATTGGTAAAATTTCACGCCAAAATTGAACCGTTTGTTCGTTGTAAGCTTCCTTTATATATGTTAAAATATTTTTATGGTGCTTCCATAACGGTAGGCGCTTGCCCTCTAACGTGATAAATTCAGTTTCACTGAAAATCTCGCAAGAGGGAGGTGTTACTGATGGATATACTCGAAGTTATTGCTTTGCTGAGCTTATGCATTGCTTACATTAAATTAGGTATGGAAATCAACAAAAACACAAAAAAATAACCGCCCAGCCTCGCAAACTGACGGTTATTTTTCATAACTAAAAGTTTTAAGGGCAACCGTCTATCGGAAGCACCATTTCTATATTTATAATAGCACAAACACAAACTTTTAGCAAGTTTAGGCAGGCCTACCTGCCAAAGCTGCGCAAATACTCCTTCAACAAAAAGGTGCAGAAATAAGGAAACGTATAGACATTATTATTGCAGCCTATATTACCACCTACAACCTTAATGCCGAATTTTATATCCGGATACTTATCACTGTTAATCAGGGTATTCAAGGAGCGGGCCATGTTATTGGTCGCTTTAACCTCAACCGGCACAAGATTGTCAGCAGTACGCATAAAGAAGTCTTCTTCCAGCGTAGAATCATCCTTTTTATAATAATACAAACCACAGCCGGCTTTTTTCAACGCCTCTGCTGCAATATTTTCGTACAACGCCCCCTTATAGACACCTAAATTTTTATAGGCACGCAAATCCTCCTGCGCCTCATCGTCAAGCATGGCCACCAACAGACCGGTATCAGCCATATACAGCTTATATTTCGTCTCATCATAATTGCCCTTAAGCGGCAGCTCAGGAAAAGACAGACAGTAGCAAGCATTAATAATCCCTGCATCACACAGCCATTCTATGCAGCCACGATAATCCTTAAAGCGTGCCCCCCTAGCTACCTTCGTTATCTGAAACTTTTTATTATCCTTCGCCAGCTGTACAGGTATATGCTTGAATACATTCAGAATACGTGTCTGGTCCATGCCATCGGCATACTTACGTATATCCTCTTCATAATCCGCCAAAAGCTGCCTTTGTGTTTCCAGCGAACCGGCAAAAGTTCCCTTCTCTATATATTCGCTCACCACAGCAGGCATGCCACCTAAAATGCAGTACTCTGTAAATAATTGCATGAACACCTGCATTTCGACCTCACTAAAAGGCTTAAGCGTGCGCATATGCTCTAAAAAGCTGTCGCGCACAGATTTTTGATGTCCCTTGGCCCATAAAAATTCCTCAAAATCCAGGGAATACATTTCGTAATCTGTTTTATAGCCTACACTGTTGCTTTCAATCCTTTTGTAATTGATACCAAGCATGGAACCACTGCAGATAACATCAAAACGTCCATCAAGCTTAAAAAATTTTAACGCTGTAGCAATTTCAGGAAAATCCTGTAATTCATCAAAGAAGATTATTGTTTTCTGCGGCTCGAATATTTTACTTGTATCCAGCAAGGAAATATTTTTTATAATAGCATCTGTATTATAGCCATCAGCAGTAATCATCTTGTACTTGGGTTCTTCAACAAAATTTATGTAAATAACATGCTCGTAATTTGCTTCAGCAAAACGTCTGACAGATTCAGTTTTGCCTACCTGGCGAGGACCTTTAACAATCAGCGGCTTATGCTCTTTTTCCTGCTTCCACTGCATCAGATAGGTATCTATTTTTCGCTCCAGATAAGTCATGCCTTCACTCTCCCTATAATATCTTTAATTTTCACCGATTATC
>ULTO01034541.1_pt1 | contig 12328 bp, 6 predicted proteins | sample 1957601 | NCBI WGS metagenome assembly ULTO01 (sample SAMEA4835734, study PRJEB28245) | human gut metagenome | biome: gut microbiome; material: fecal sample | place: Denmark | collected 2008 | reverse complement strand
CCCTTAAAGGTGTTTTTCTGTGCGAGCGCTGACGTCGACATCAATAATGCAGTCGCCAGCAATAGACTTTTTGTTTTCATATTCGATTATTAGTTTAGAAAAATATCTGTTTGTTAGTTCACTCTATTATAATAATGTATAAGACTGTGCGGCTGTGCATTTCCTAAAATGCGTTAAGCCGTGTTTCCGATTGCAAATATAATATGTTTTTTTGATAATTCCTAGCCCCTTCAACAGATAAGTGGGAAAAATACTTGCTTCAAACAACTTATATCGTTAATTTTCAGATACTTATCTATTTTTAACAACTATACGAAAGTGGATGGGGTAAAATGGAGAAAATGAGGCTAGAACACCCCTGAAACGTTATATCAGTATATTTCAGTGTTCACACTCTGCCACTTTTCAATAACGCACATCGCTCATTATACTTCTCATTATCAACAACTTACAAAAGCTATATTTTTGCACCCATCCACTTTTCACTTATCACACATCATTTTTTCATTATTTATTTAGTAATTTTGCAGATGAATGAGCATATACGCCTAAACGCACAAAAAAAACGTGAGAGGCGGTGTGCAAAACAAACAACTGCAAGAAATAAACAAACCATAATAAATATTACTTATGAAACAGTTCATTTTATCATGTGTCCTGTCGGTTGCAGCCATCGCTCCGTCTCAGGCACAGCAGACTACCAGACAATTGCCAGTCTATCTCGACCAGACCAAGCCGGTAGAGCAGCGCATCGATGATGCCATCTCCCGCATGACGCTGGCAGAGAAGATACGCATCATCCATGCTCAGAGCAAGTTTTCATCAGCCGGTGTACCACGCTTGGGATTTCCTGACTTCTGGACGGATGACGGACCTCACGGAGTGCGTCCTGACGTATTGTGGGATGAGTGGGAACAGGCTGGTCAGACCAACGACTCCTGTGTAGCCTTCCCTGCCCTCACCTGTCTTGCCGCATCATGGAATCCGCAGATGAGCCGCATCTATGGCGAAGCATTGGGCGAAGAATCCCTGTATCGCGGCAAGGACATGATTCTGGGTCCTGGCGTCAACATCTACCGCACGCCTCTCAACGGCCGCAACTTCGAGTATATGGGCGAAGATCCGTTCCTGGCAAGCATCATGGTAGTGCCGTATATCCAGGGATTGCAGTCTAAGGGCGTATCAGCCTGCGTAAAGCACTATTGCCTGAACAACGACGAGGAATATCGCCATCAGGTCAACGTAATCGTCAGCGACCGTGCCCTCCACGAAATCTATCTCCCTGCCTTCAAGGCGGCTGTTGAGAAGGGTAAGACATGGGGTATCATGGGAGCCTACAACCTATATAAGAATGAGCACAACTGCCACAACCAGTGGACCCTGAACAAGATTCTGAAGGGCGACTGGAAGTATGATGGTGTCGTGGTAAGCGACTGGGGCGGTGCTCACGACCTGGAGCAGTCTGTAAAGAACGGGCTGGATATGGAGTTCGGCACCTGGACAGACGGTCTTACGATGGGCGCTACCAATGCCTACGACAACTATTATCTCTCCATGCCTTACATGAAGGCCATACAGGAAGGCAAGTTCACCCAGAAGGAGCTGGACGATAAGGTGCGCCGCGTATTGCGCCTCTTCTATCGCACCACGATGAATCCGAACCGCCCTCATGGTTTCCTCTGTTCCGAGAGCCATTATGCAGCAGCCAGACAGATTGCTGAGGAAGGCATCGTATTGCTCCAGAACAGGAACAATGTGCTCCCTATCAACACCCAGAAGGCTAAGCGCATACTGGTAGTGGGCGAGAATGCCATCAAGATGATGACCGTAGGCGGAGGCTCTTCTTCGCTCAAGGTACAGCGCGAGATTTCGCCTCTCGATGGCCTGAAGACACGCTTGGGCAAGGACGGCATCGAGGTAGATTATGCCCGCGGCTATGTGGGCGATGTAACGGGCAACTACAATGGAGTTACAACCGGCCAGAACCTGGAAGACAAGCGCAGCGAGGCTAAACTGATAGCCGAAGCCGTAGAGAAAGCAAAGACAGCCGACTATGTCATCATGTTTGGCGGTCTGAACAAGAGCGATTTCCAGGACTGCGAGGGTCACGACCGCAAGCATTATGAGTTGCCATACCATCAGGATAAGCTCATCGAGGCTTTGGCTAAGGCAAACAGAAACTTCGTTTATGTCAACATCTCGGGCAATGCGGTAGCTATGCCTTGGAAGGCTAAGGTTGCCGGCATCGTACAGGGCTGGTTCATCGGTTCGGAGAGCGGTAAGGCTTTGGCAAGCATCCTTACAGGCGATGCCAACCCTAGCGGCAAGTTGCCGTTTACATGGGTCAACTCGCTGAAGGAAACAGGTGCTCATGCACTCAATACCTACCCGGGAACCTGGCGCCAGGAAGGTGGAGCCAGCACGAAGGGCAACATCATTGATGAGGAATATAAGGAAGGCATCTATATAGGTTACCGCTGGACCGATAAGGAGCGCATCAAGCCTACCTTTGCATTCGGTCACGGCTTGAGCTACACCCAGTTTGCCCTCTCTAATCTGCGCAGCGACAAGGTGCAGATGAAGCAGGACGGCACAATCACCTTTACCGTAAACGTAAAGAATACAGGTAAGCGTGCCGGAGCCGAGACGGTTCAGCTCTACATCCACGATGTCAAGTCATCGGTAGACCGCCCTCAGAAGGAGCTGAAGGGATTCCAGAAGGTTTATCTCCAGCCAGGTGAGAGCAAGGATATCAGCATCACCATCAGCAAAGAGGCCCTCAGTTTCTACGATGAGGCATCTTCATCCTGGAAGGCTGAAGCCGGAAAGTTTGAGGCTCTTGTTGGTAATGCAGCCGATAACCTGAAGCTCAAGAAAGCCTTCGAGCTCTTTTAAAAAGAATGATTCGATTCTGAGAAATTGAACGGAGGGAAGAAATAAATATAACGCATAAAAGTTTGTTACGGTGAAACGCCGTAACAAACTTTTATTGTATTCCCCTGCTTTTCATCCATTGACAAGCTTGCGTAGGAACGGGAATTTTCCAAAATATCAATATCTTGATTATCAGAAGATTAACCCACTTGACACCCTAAAACAGGGCGCATGGGTATCTGCAGCATTTACTCCTGAATTTTCGCAAGTTTGCGCCATACGCCCAGAAAGGCTTATTTCATGCCAATCTGCTTCACGCGCTGCTCGAACTCTTCCCTGTCACAGATGGCACTATTCTTGATTTTGGCGCGATAATTATAGATAGTGTTCACAGAATAGTGAAGGAACTCGGCAATCTTAGAACTGTCCTCGATGCCCAGACGGATAAGGGCAAAGATACGGAGGGTGGTAGAAAGACGGCTGTCATCTTCGAGCACGATACGCTCTTCAGGCTTCAAGAGGGCATTGAACTCCTCAACAAAGTCAGGGAAGAGCTTCAGGAAGGCAGAATCGAAATACTCATACAGCTCGCCCATGTAGGCCTCGCCAGCCTGCATCTGCTCCAGCAACTTGTTGAGTTCTCTAGCCTTCACCAGTTTCACTACTCGCTTGCGCATGGTCTCTATCTTGTCGACATAGATGGCACAAAGGCGCAGGAATCGACCAATATATACCTCCTTCATCTTGTTACTCTCGTTGAGAGAATGGTTCATCTCGTTAAGACGCTCATTTGCCAACTGCAAGGCATGGTTGGTTTCCTTCAGCTTATGATGGGCCGCAGCAATGCGCTTGCGCTGCTTGTTGGCATAGTAGAGCAAGACCATAACCACGAAGAGAAGCAGGGCAGAACACGCTACCATGAACCGCAGATGCTGGTTGCTCGCTGAAAGTTCTTTCTGATAGCCCTCCTCAATCTGCGTGAGCACAGGCATGATCTGGCGGCTGCGGCTAGGCGTATTGAAAATGGTAGCCGACTGCCAGGCAAACTTGATATACTCATGAGAGCGCTTCTGCTCGCCCGGGTCGGCGTTGAGAAGATTGGCAACTTCCCAGAGAGACCCCTGGTCCATCACAGCCAACTGGACATCGCAGATAGCAGAACGCAAGAGGCAGCGGAGGAACTGTTCTTTATCACCAAACTGATTGTAGGTCAAGCCGCGATAAAACTGTACAATGGCATACTGATGGGTGCCCGGTTTCGTCATCGCCAGCCGCTTATCGCTCAATCGCAAAGCCTCCTTCATATTGCCCGCATCGCGTGCCCTCACCTCCTGCATCTGCAGATAAAGGTCATCATCATGGCTGAATGTGCTGTCTATTGCAGCCTGATAGGCATTATGCTTGCCGGTATAATATTTCTTCAAAGAGGGAACGTTGGAATAATATGCCATCTCGCCATACAGATGCTGGCAAGCCCAGAGGTAGTTGCGTTTGCCCTCAGCATCAAGATCAGCGATATTGACAGACTTCAGTAGGTCGTATGATTCGGCATAATCGCCCGTGGTCGATTCCTGGAAAGCAAGAAGCGCCTTGGCATTTTCCACCTTCTTTTTATCGCCCATTCTGATAGCAAGTTCCATACACTGATTGATGTATTTCAGCGCCATGTCGTTCTTGTAGGAGCGGTATTCCTCAAAGAGCGCAAAACAGGCATCATACTTACTGCTTAGCCGCCTGGCGGTCTTCAGTTTCTGCTCCCAATCGCAAATTCGGGCTTCACGTACCTTCACATAATCAGCCGAATGGGCAATAGCGTTGTCCAGACTCTGAAAAAGCTGCTCTATATTATCTGTTGTTTTTGCTGCAAGAGAAAGAGGCATCAAGACCAAGAGCAGGAAGAAGAATGCCTTTCCCCATAATTCATTTATGCGATACATCAACTTGATTCCGTTTAAGATTGATTCATTTTCATGAGGTTTCATGTGCAAAAGTAATAAAAAAATCGGAAACGACAAAATCTGATATAGAAGAAATGTAGATTTCTTCGCATTTTCGTCTATACTGCATCCACTTTTTATATATCCTCCATTTTTCTTATCCATCTCATTATCAGATACATCTCTTCCAAAAAAAGAAAATTTCATCCACATTTTAACATTTCTATCGCGCATCGTATCATCTTTTTTATTATCTTTGCATGGTCTTAAATAGAAGATAAACTTTATAAAATAACAATTAACATAATAAACAATGAGAACAGCACTTTTATCACTCACATTTCTTTTGGCTGGTTCTATGGCAGCACCTGCTTTCGCCCATACCGCAGCCCCTAAGAAAAAAGTAACTGCCACAACCAAGAAAGGCAAGATTCTACCCATGAAGGAGTATATCGACCAACTGATGGCGAAGATGACTCTACAGGAAAAGATTGGTCAGCTGAACCTGATGGTAGCTGGCGACATCACCACCGGCGGCGCACTTGATACTCAGGTAGGCAGCGATATCGCCCAGGGCAACATGGGCGGAGTTTTCAATATCAAAGGGCTCGACAAGATCAAGGCTCTGCAGGAAATCGCCATCAAGAACAGCCGTCTGGGCATCCCACTGCTCGTAGGTATGGACGTAATTCATGGTTACGAAACGATGTTCCCTATCCCTCTCGCCCTCTCCTGCTCATGGGATACCGAGGCGTTGAAGAAAGTAGGCGAAATATCGGCCAAGGAAGCCAGTGCCGACGGTATCAACTGGACATTCTCTCCTATGGTAGACATCGCACTCGATGCCCGCTGGGGACGAATAAGCGAAGGAAATGGCGAGGATCCTTATCTGAGCGGCGTGATGGGAGCAGCGATGACTCAGGGCTACCAGGGCGTGGATATGCGCACAGAAGAGATTCTGAGAGCCAACCGCATCATGGCCTGCCTGAAGCATTTTGCCCTGTACGGAGGCGTTGAGAGCGGAAAGGAATATAACACGGTAGATATGAGCCGCATGCGCATGATGAACCAGTATCTTCCACCTTACGAGGCAGTGGTGAAGGCTGGCGTGGGCAGCGTGATGTCTTCATTCAATCTCATCGACTACACACCTGCTACAGCCAACAAATGGATGATGACCGATGTCTTGAGAAAGCAGTGGGGATTCAACGGTTTCGTGGTTACCGATTACGCTTCTATCGCCGAGATTCTGCAGCACGGAACGGCAAAAGACATCAAGGAGGCATCAGAACAGGCGCTGAAGGCGGGTACCGATATGGACATGTGCTCCAACGCCTTCGTAAAGCATCTGGCTAAGAGCATAGCAGAAGGAAAGGTGAGCGAGGAGGATGTGAATATCGCCTGCCGCCGCATCCTGGAAGCGAAATATAAACTGGGGCTGTTCAGCGACCCTTACCGCTACTGCAACACCAAGCGCAGCAAGAGCGAGATTTATACCGCAGAGAACCGTCAGGCAGCCCGCGATGTAGCAGCAGAGACCTTCGTGCTTCTGAAGAACGAAGGCAATATCCTGCCACTGAAGAAGGAAGGAAAGATAGCCCTGATAGGTCCGCTTGCCGACACCCGAAACAACATAGCCGGTACATGGAGCGTGGCTCAGGTACCATCTAAATATACCACCATCAAGGAGGCAATGGAGCATGCCCTTGCCGGAAAAGCCACCTTATTATATGCCCAGGGAAGCAATATCTGGCGCAATAAGGAACTGCAACAAAACGGCGAATCCGGCAACCCAATCAACTGGGGCAACGAGGCTGAGATGAAGGCTGAAGCGCTGAAGATAGCTAAAGAGGCAGATGTAATAGTATGTGCTATGGGCGAAAGTGCCGAGATGAGTGGCGAATGCGGTAGCCGTACCAACCTGGAGATGCCGGACGTACAGCGCGAACTGCTTGCCGAACTCCTGAAGACGGGCAAGCCTGTAGTGCTCCTCAACTTTGCAGGCCGTCCTACGGTTCTTACTTGGGAGAAAGCCCATGTACCAGCCATCATGAATGTATGGTTTGGAGGTTCAGAGATGGGCGATGCACTCTGCGATGTTATCTTTGGCGACAAATCGCCATCGGGTAAGCTCACCACTTCGATGCCTAAGACCACCGGTCAGGAGCCTCTCTACTACAACCATCAGAACACCGGTCGCCCTGTAGCAGACGATAATGAGAAGTTTGCCAAGTTTGCCAGCAACTGCCTGGATGTAAGCAATGGTCCGCTCTATCCTTTCGGTTACGGCTTGAGCTACACCTACTTTTCATACAGCAACTTCCGCCTGAGCAGCCAGGAGGCCAGCATCAGCAATGAGGAGGCTACCGAATGGCAGGATGGCAAGAAGATTACAGCTAGCGTCACCGTTAAGAACAATGGCTCCCGCGATGCCGACGAGATTGTGCAGCTCTACATCCGTGACATGGTAGCCAGCATCTCCCGTCCAGTAAAGGAGCTGAAAGGTTTCCAGCGCATCCATCTGGCAGTAGGTGAAAGCAAGGAGGTAAGCTTTGATATCACCCCAGATATGCTCAAGTTCTACAACGCAGATTTGAAACACGTGATAGAACCTGGCGACTTCCAGATTATGATAGGAACCAACAGCAAGGATGTAAAGACAATGAAACTGAGCGTGAAATAAACAAGAAAAATCGCCCTGTAAAGAGTAAAGCATAGCTTGAAAGATGCTTTACTTCTTACAGGGCGATTATCATCTACTGAGCCTACTCCAACTGAGGCTCGGATATGGGGATTCTATCCTTCAAATTACTTAGTCATCTCGAAACCTACACGCATACCATCGTAATTATTGGCGATAGTACCGATAGCGCTGAGGGTAGAACTACCCTTGAGGGCACTCATGGTCTTGATGAGGTTGAGCAACTTCTTCTGGTCGAAGAGCAGGCTGATGCCGTTGGTAGTCTTCGTAGCATAGCCCGACATACTCAAGAGCAAGCCCTTCATCTGAATGGCATGAGTCTTCTCATCAAAAGTATAATTGCCCTGCCATGACTTGCCATCTATCTTGGCAGCGAAAGTTCCATCAGTTTTGAAGGTGAAATAGGTGTTTGAGCCGCTGAAGCCAAACTTGCTGTAATACTCACCCAACTTCTCCTCTACCTTGTTGGCAGCTATCTCACCGCCAGCCTTTGCCAGGAGATTCTCAGAGGTAAAGGCGCATCCCGGCTTGCTGTACTTCCAGGTATGGGCACAGAGATCCTGCTTGCTGAAGGTACCTGAACCGATTACATTATTCAGAATGCCATTGATAATGCTGCTACCTGCAGAACTGCTGCTGTTAGAATTTCCGCCCAGTACAGCACCCAAGATACCTGCAACGGCTGAGCCTGCATTGCTGGTTGCACTGGTAGAAGCGGCGGCATTGCTGGTTGTTGTTGCAGCAGTTGTTGTTGTCGCTGCTGTTGTGGTAGATGCTGCAGAAGTTGTTTTCTTTGTAGAAGTTTTCTTGGTCGAAGACTTCTTTGAAGTCTTCTTTGCTGTCTTCTTAGCCGTTTTCTTAACCGGCATCATCTCAGACATTGAGGCATTGAGCGCTGCCTCGTTCATAGCGCTTGCGTTGCTGCCAGCTGTGCATGCGAGCACGAGGGCAGCCAAAAGAAATACTTTTTTCATTGCTTTCTATATATTTATTTTTATCACTCTTATTTATAAATACCCAATACTTCCTATTGTTCTTTCGGGTGCAAAGTTCGCAAAAAAAACGGGAATATGATAAGAAAAATCCCTATTTTGCGTATGAATCTCCCTAAAAACTCATCATTTCTACTCTTTTTACGTTATTATAGACGATTGCGATGACAATTCGTTTAAAAGATAATGAAAAAAATCGTTCAGGAAATACCAATTATCATTCTAAGGGGGAGGGGAAAAACTGTTCAAACGATTGCACGTTTTTTTGACATAAATCAAAAAATAACGAATAAAACACGCATTTTCATGCATTTTGTACCTAGAAATAGGTAGAAACTTCTATCTTTGCAAGCGGTTAACAAATAACAATAGGTTATGAATGATTTAATTAAGGTAAATTCAGAAAATCAGAATCAGGCTATCGATAGATGCCAACAGATTCTTCAGGATCGCCGCGAGGCTCTTGCTTCTAAGGCAAAGAGAAGAGGTTAATACTCTTCAGAAACAAGAAATAAAGGAGGAAAGATGATGCTCTTATACATATATAGTTAAGGACGCATCCTTTCTTTTTAAAGAGAGATTTTTCGAAACGACTCTTAAATGATGAGTTTCAAAAATTTTGGGAAAAGAAAAAAAACGAAAAAATCCCGTTGTCAGCCATCTGGCTTGTACAACGGGATTTTTTCGTTTTATTATATCAAGTCCGGAATTTACTTCTCGTTCTTCACTGCCTTCATGATGATTTCAAAGTGATTACCACTCTTCAAGATGACATTCTTCAGGAAGTCTGAAATTTCAGATGCCTTCAGATTCTTCACCATCTCCTTGTAATCGCTATGAGTATCAACACCCATACGCTCGTATGTGCTCAACGCACCAAGCCAATAACCATTGGTTTTTTCGCTTACAGCAGCCTGCTTCAGGAGAATCTCCTGCACCTTCTGAAGGTCTTCTGCATTTGGCTGGGCGATAGTCTCATCCATACCCTTGAAGAAGTAAGGAATAGCGATATCCGACTTCTCTGGGTTCAGCTGAGCCACAGCTGTAATAGAGATGGCAGCCTTGTTATCATAATCGCGAAGCAAACCATAATTTGCTCCTGCATGATAAGCAGCGCTGAGTTCCTCACGGATAGTACGCAAATACTTCATCTCCAGCAAACGGGCTGAAACATCAGCAAGAACTGAATTCTTCAAGGTGAATGGAGCTTTGGTATACCAGATTTCTGTTGCCTGGTTCTGTGGATTCTCCATTGCCTTGGTAAAGACATTGCTTACCTTACCCTTAGCATAAGGAATCTGCTTGTTCTTCAGCTTGAAGCCATTGTTTGGCAGACTGGCGATATACTGCTCGATGAGTGGGAGGAGAGTCTTCTCATCATAGTTACCTACGAAATAGAAGGTGAAGTCCTTGGCATTGCCGTAGAACTGCTTACCAATCTCCAGGATACGGTCGTAGTTGATATCCTTTATATCGCTTGCCTCTGGTACACGGGCAAGTTTGCTACCCAAATAGAGAGTGCTCTGAACAGAATCCTGATATACGAGGCTTGGGTTGTTGCTCTTGTTGGCAAGAACAGTAGCCATCATACTCTTCATATTGTCGAAGCTCTTCTGGTCCTTGCTTACTGCGGTCATCTTGAGATAGATGAGCTGCATCAGGGTTTCGATGTCCTTAGGAGTAGAATTACCCTTCAAACCATGATTGAAAGGACTCAAGCTGAACGAAACGCCAGCCTGCTTACCAGCCAAAGCCTTATCAAGCTCATTGCTTGAGAAATCGCCAAGGCCACTAGCATCGAGCACATCTGCTGCAAATGCAGCATTCAGGAAATCTTCCTTGCCGAAAGTAGAATAACCCACATTGGCTGAAGCTGCGAAAGCAATCTCATTGTCCTTGAAATCGGTCTTCTTCAATACCACCTTAGCGCCATTAGAAAGAGTCAACTCCTTGAAGCCCAACTTCTTGTTCTCAACAGTCTTCTTAATCTTACCAGCCTTAGGAGCCTGAGCGATGAGAGGTTCCTGCTTAACATTATCCACATAAGCCTCGAGCTTCTCAGCACGTACCTGCTTTACGATGGCAGAGAGTTCCTGCTCTGTAGGATAAACAGCACCAGCCTGCTCACGCATCATTACCAATGATACAAGGTTGGTATCGCTCTGGCAAACCAACTGCTTGGCATAGCTGTTGATAACCTCAAGAGGCAAGTTTGGAACTACCATCTTCCAAATCTGGCTCTCCTCTTCTACTGACGGGATAGGCTCGTTAGAAGTGAAGTTATCCACATATTGGGTGGTAAACTGCTCGTTCTTCATCTTATCCTTGTTGGCAAGTGCCTTGTCAACCTGGCTCATGAATTCATCCTTGGCACGCTGATACTCAGTAGCTGTGAAACCGAACTCATGCATACGCTGTGCCTCGCGGAGAACAGCAGCATAAGCCTCCTTAATCTTTCCTGGCTTAGCCACACCGGTAAGGGTGAAAGCATCCTTAGTGCTTGAAATCAGGTATGAACCATCACCGGCACTTGCCTGGAGATATGGACAGTCTGGCTCCAATGCCTTCTCAGCATAACGGGCAGCAATCATAGAAGAAATCACGTTATCCATGTATCCCTTCAGGAGATAGCTCATATTGCCCTTCAGAGAATCTGGCACAGCATTGTGCTTCATATAAACCTGGAAGAGATCAACCTGCTGCTCCTTATCCTTGTCGATAACGTAGATGGCAGAATCATTATCAGATACTTCTACCTTCTCAACCTTAGCGGCATTCTTAGGTACCTTGATACCAGAGAAGAGTTCCTTGATCTTAGCTTCGATATGATTTACATCTACATCACCCACGATGATAATAGCCTGATTGTCTGGGCGATACCATTTGCGATAGTAAGCACGGAGAGTTTCTGGCTTACAACCATCGATAACGCTCATCAAACCGATAGGGAAACGGTAGCCATACTTTTCGCCCTGATAGAGCTTAGGAAGTGAACGCTCTATCATGCGCTGCTGACCTACGATACGCATACGGTACTCATTGTGTACCACATCGCGCTCGTCATTGATGGCTTCCTTGGTAAGAGAGATACCGTTGCTCCAATCCTTGAGGATGAGCATGCATGAATCTACGGCTGTTGTACGGGTAGTAGGAACATCTGTGAAGTAATAAACAGTCTTCTCTACTGATGTATAGGCGTTAAGATTACGGCCATACTGTACACCGATGCTCTGCAGATAGTCCTGCAAAGAGTTGCCCTTGAAATGGTCGGTACCATTGAAGGCAAGGTGCTCCAAGAGGTGAGCCAAACCGCGCTGGTCATCATTCTCATTGATAGAACCCACTTTCTGTGCGATGTAGAAACTGGCTACATGCTCAGGATAACTGTTGTGACGAATGTAGTAAGTCAATCCATTATCAAGACGACCTATCTTCACATTCTTGTCTACCGGAATAGCTGGCATCTGCTGTGCCATCGCTGTACCTGCAGAAAGGAACAGCACTACTGCTGCAAAAATCTTTCTTAGTTTCATCTGATTTTAATTATTTATGTATTTATTGTTTTCTATATCATTCTTTCTATATACCTTATTATATATATATCATGCTATTTAATAAGTTCACATAATATATAGCGACATATCCAGTAACATGATTACCTTCTGCGATGCAAAATTAAGAAAAATAAAAAAGATTTGCAAACATTTTAGAGAATATCTTCCCGATGTATGCAAATCTTAACCTAAAACTAACATTGGAGGCAGAAAACCAATCCTAACCTACATGAAAGCTCTTCATCCATGAACCTCTGAAGAGGCGGATAA
>ULTO01044345.1_pt1 | contig 12339 bp, 8 predicted proteins | sample 1957601 | NCBI WGS metagenome assembly ULTO01 (sample SAMEA4835734, study PRJEB28245) | human gut metagenome | biome: gut microbiome; material: fecal sample | place: Denmark | collected 2008 | reverse complement strand
ACATAAATTGACATTTTGTTTTCCTCCTGCGGAAAATCTTTTGAATTCTGTTAAGGATTTTTCCTTCCCTTTGAACTTAATAACGTCACTTACAAAAATCTCTTTAATATTTTTTTGAGAATTCTATTTTTGAAGGTTTAAAAATAGGCTCACATTAATGAAAATGTTGATAGACAAAGATCTTCAGTGTAAAAAATTGTTTTTTACGATGACTAGTTAGCTTAAAAAATGGTGAAAAATGAGAAAATGTTCAGTTTTGTTGCATGAAATTTTGAAAAGAAATGCAATTTGTGTGACGCAACGCACTCTTGCAAACGATTGCAGATTATATATGTGCCCATGATCACGTAACGCATTGATTATGCTTTAAATATCACCGATTAGATCCCAAAAATGATTTAGGCATCTATAAAAATTAACTCTTACAAACTAAAATAAAAATCAAAACGTTAAATTAGATTTTTAGTCATGTGGGAGGAGCTAATGGAAAGTGCTCGTGACGTCGTCAGACAGACCATGGCCCTGGTTTTAGCAGGTGGTAGAGGCAGTAGATTAAAGGCCTTAACAGATACAAGAGCCAAACCTTCAGTATACTTCGGAGGTAAGTTCAGAATTATCGACTTTGCACTGTCTAACTGTGTTAACTCTGGTATTAAGGGTATTGGTGTTGTAACTCAGTACAAATCTCACAGTCTTTTACGTCATTTACAGGCAGGATGGTCATTCTTCAGGAATCAGATGAATGAGTACATTGATTTCCTTCCAGCCTCTCAGAGAATGGATGAAGAGCACTGGTATCAGGGTACTGCCGATGCTATTTACCAGAACATCGATATTATTAAAGATCACAAGCCAAAGTATGTTTTGATTTTGGCAGGTGATCATATCTATAAGATGGATTACTCAACCTTAATTCTTGATCATATCAAGATGGGCGGTCCATTAACTGTTGCATGTATTCCTGTACCAAAAGAGCAGGCTAAAGGCTTTGGTGTCATGAATGTCAACAGTGACAATTTAGTAACAGATTTCGTTGAAAAACCTGCTGATCCTCCAACTATGCCTGATAACCCATATATGAGCTTAGCTTCAATGGGTATTTATGTATTTGATGCAGATTTCTTATATGACGTTTTACAAAAAGATGCGCAGACTAAAGGTTCACACCGTGACTTTGGTATGGATATTATTCCAGCTTTAGTTCAGCAGCATCAGGTTCATGCTCATGATTTCTCAAAGTCATGTATCCGAAACCGTGGTAACAAAGATATTGTTTACTGGAGAGATGTAGGAACCATCGACGCCTATTGGGAAGCAAATATGGATATAGCTTCCATTGAGCCTCAACTTGATATTTATGACTTTAACTGGCCTATCTGGACAAATCAGATCCAGTTGCCTCCAGCTAAAATGGTTCAGGATATCAGTGGTACCTCCACTATTTTAAGAAACTCTGTAACATCAGCTGGCTGCATTATTTCAGGTTCATCAATTAACCAGACACTGCTGTTTAATTCATGTCGTGTTCATTCAAACTGCTTCCTGTCAGAGTCTGTGATCATGCCTTTCTGTATTATTCACAGAGCATGCCGTCTGACAAAGGTGGTAATGGATCGTGGTTGTGAGATCCCTCGAGGCATGATCATTGGAGAAGATCCTGTTCTTGATGCAAAGAGATTCTACCGTTCTGAAGGTGGCGTAACTCTGGTTACAAGATCTATGCTGGCTAAATTAAGACAGACAGAGCCTGAGCTCTTTGAGAATTTTGACAGTTACAAGGCTCCTGTGGCAATGCCTTCATACTAGTGTAAAGCGGTCATAATGACTCTTTACCCAGTTGGCTTTACATTCATACTATAGTGAACATAGATGAATAATAATGAATTATCTTCCCGCCTCTTTTGCGCCAAGCGCCTAAGGGGCGATTTCTTATCTGATGGGCAGTTATCATTTGGCCTCTCATCCTTTTATTTGTCAGACTCTGATGATTTTGGTGTTGAGCAGGACCGCTTAAAGTTTTCAATGTGTGCTCCTTTGCGCAGGCTGCAACAGAAAACTCAGGTTTTCCCTTTAGATGTGAAAGCTGCCTCAAGAAACAGACTTACACATTCTCTGGAAGTGGCCCAGTACACAAGACTTATCTCTTTTGCTATAGCAAAAAAAAGCTCTCAGGCTGATTTTGTGCCGATACTGCGACCAATGACAAGCTGTCTTTATACAGCATCATTGATGCATGATTTGGGAAATCCACCTTTTGGACACTTTGGTGAATCGTTAATCAGAGAGTGGCTTAAAAAGACAGTTGAGAATCGTCATATAAGTTCTGAAATTGCCATGGTGGAAAAAGATGATCTTTTGACCTTTAACGGCAATGCTCAGGGGCTGAGACTGGCATTTTCAATTCAGGATCTTAATCTTACTTTAAGTCAGTACGCCTCTGTGATCAAAGTTCCGTATACCATCAAGGAACTGTTGTTAGGTCAGGGTAAAGGTGAAGCCGGTAACGGAATACAGGGGGACTTTTACTCATGGTCATATGCCAATGCAGGAGTTTTTTTATCAGAGAAAGTTCTTCTTGATGCGATAAGGGAAGAGTGTCATCGTGATACACGTCATCCGTTTGCAACTATCATAGAGTATGCTGATGATCTTGCTTATGTTCTTGCAGATCTGGAGGATGCGTTTGACAGAGGCCTTATTGACAGATATGTAATTTTAAAACTCTGCCGTGAACTTGATAATTATCCTGAGCTGTCAGAACTGTCAAAATATCTCGATGTTAATGAAATCGAAAAAAGATTTTTAATAAATAAAACAGAAGCTTTGTTTTATTTACGTGACGTCATTTCAAACTTTTACATAAATGACATAGCCACAGCCATAAGTCAGGATCTTGAACAGTTTATAGAAACAGGTGAACCTGATTTCTCTTATGGCAACTATCCAGGTGTAACTGCATTAAAAATGTTGAAGAACTTTGAATATCAGGCTGTATACAACCATTTTGAAGTTCAGACTTTAGATCTGTCAGGAGCAAGTTATATTAGAGGTCTATTTGAATCCTACGAGTATCTTCTGTTTGAAAATGAGGATGACTTTGCAAAAGAGCTGTCTGGAACAGGTGGCAATCCCTTCTGTAAACGTATAGCCTCAAGGATTTCCAGAAGACATAAGGAGTATTACCTTAAGAACAGGGATAAGGCTGTATTCTCTGAAATGTATTTAAGAATAAGACTGCTTGTAGATTATATTTCAGGAATGACTGATACATTTGCAGAATCTGAATATAAAGTTTTAAAAGGCATTCATTAAGCGCAGATCTAACCATCATGATAGCAGTTCATAAACTTAAATCGTAAAGTTAAATAGAAAAATACTTTTACAAGCAATGAGCGCGCAAAGATCCTGGCATTGCAAATATGATACAGAAAATTGCAGGTTGCTCTTTTAATCAATCTAAAAAGAGCAACCTGTAACCATGACTTAGAGGAAATATTACCTTATCTTCTTACAAAGAACCTCACAGTCCTTTTTATCAAATGAAATTCCATATGCATAAACTGAAGATATATCCTCATTATTAAGATATGGTTTTGCGTAATTCTTCTCTTCTATCTGAGCTACAGCCTCTCTGGCTTTTGCTTTTTTACTCTCAGAACCTGAACATGATTTTATCTCAATGATGGCAACTTTCCCGCCTCGGTTACTCTTAAAGATAATGTCAGCATAGCCGTCGCCTGATTCAGAATTGGAGCGGTATTCAGAAAAGAATTCCTTAGAGCAGTTAGAAAAGAGACCGTTTAGAAAACCGTGATAGTAGTTCTCATGAGAAGCCTTTGTAGCACTGTCTCTAATTGAAATATAGTTCTGCAGAAGGTTAAAGATAGTGTCTGATGCTGTATCAGCATCACCTTTAAAAAGACAGTTTGCAAGAGATTCTGCAACAGATGCAGGTGCTGTCTCTTTATTAAATCTGTTCTGAATATTGCTGATAAAACATTTTAAGATTTCCTGGTTTGGAATTCTTGCAAAGAACACTTTATGAGCTTGACTGTCTTTTTTGAGCTCTTCTGTTGTCTTATCCCAGTCCAAGGTTAAATAACCTGTATGCAGAAGCAGTGACCAGAAGTCATCAGGATTGTGCTCAGACAGACTGTCATAGTTCATGGAATCATTGAGACTGAAACTTACTGACTTACCGTCAATTAAGTCCTGCATCTTCTGAGTATCTTTATCTGTAAGATATCCTAAATATTCATAGACAGCAGAGCTTGAAGTAGTGTTTGCCCAGTAATTATTAGCATGAACAAGCTCTTTGTGACCGTTTAAATTATTTATATAGTTCTCATCAATGAAATTTATAACATCCCATGGACAGAACATCTCTTTATCACAGAACCTGTAACCGTCATAGTTATCTTTAACAACCTGAGCATATTCACCCATCTCATAATCTTTTAATGCCTTTGAGGTCTCATCCTTGGTAAAACCTATGATGCCTGTCAAATCCATATTACTGGAGATTACTGTATTTACTTTAAGATTGTTAACACCTGTAAAGATACTGTTTTTAGCTACCTTCAAACATCCAGTCATTACTGTCTTGGTAAGAGTGTTCTCATCTTTTAGAATACCTAAGAAGCCTGACATTAAAGTTACCATTCTTGAATGGTAGGTATTGTTAGCATCAATTTTTACGTCGTATGTCTTATATTTGAGTAAATCGTGATATGAGGCCTTGGCTAAAGGTACATCATATTCATCTATGAGCAGGACAGGGAGTTTACCGTATTCCTTATATAAAAGAGCTGACAGGGTATTTAATGAAGTCTTAAGTATTGCTGAGTTTTCAAGTTTCATTAAAAAGCTTTCATCTGTGATTTTTTTTAATTTATCCTTATCTGAATCATTTAACCTAGGACTTTCTAAAAGATATTCATATTCAGAAGCAACTTTTGATACGACAATGGCAAACATCTTATAGGCGTCTTCAAAGTTATCTCCATCAACACTCTTTAAAGTGATAAAGATAACAGGATATTTACCCATGTACTTTTCACAGAACTCTGTGTCTTTTAATATTTGTGTTCCTTCAAAAAGTCTTAGCTGTTCTGAGGTGTCAGAAGGATTTTCTTTGTTTATCTTTAAAAATGAGTTGAGCGTACTCATAAAGACAGTTTTACCAAAGCGTCTTGGTCTTGTAAACAACATGACAGCTGACTTGTCAGTATCAATAAGAGTTTTTATATATGGAGTCTTGTCCACATAGTAACAGCCACCATTACGTATTTCTTCATATCCGTTTTTACCGTAGGGTAATGGCAGAAAATGTTTATCGCTCATCTTGTGATCCTGTTATAACTGTCTTTCTGTTTATTATACATTATGTAACTTTTTTAACTCGCAATTTTCTGTGCTATATGCTTTGTTAAGAAACTTTTACTTTTTTATTACACAGGTTCTCTTTTTTTATTCTGATGACTGTTAACTTATCTGTAAAAGGCTGTTTGAAGGCTCAATTTTTATAAGTCTGGTTCATTTTTTTTTATAATTCCAGTTCAAACACGTACCTAATGTGGATATGAATTAAAAATCTGTGCAATTCTTTGATAAAATAGCGGACAATTATATTAAGCAACAGGCAAAATACATCTTATGGTTACTAATACAGAAGATAAAAAAATAACTACTTATGATAAGATTTTTGACGATATCAGACCATGTCGTGATGATGAGGTTGAGTCAGAGCTAAACAAGATCATTTCTGATGAAATGGTCATCAGCAGTATTTTAAAGTTCCGTTTTCCGGTTATTTATAAAAAGCTTGGTTTTATCTTAAAGCCTTTTGTAAAGATCCTTTTAAAGAAAAAGATCTCACAAATCAAAACTATCAAAGATTTTCAGGTTATTGTGGCCAACTTTGTAAAGAAGATGGTTGAAACCACAACTGACGGTCTTGAGTTGGTCGGATTTGACAAACTTGAAAAAGGAAAAGGTTATCTCTTTATTTCAAATCACAGAGATATTTCTCTTGATCCTGCCTTCATTGATTATGCCCTGTTCAAGTCAGGACGTGATACTGTAAGAATCGCCATTGGCGACAACTTGTTAAGACTGCCTGTAGCAACCTCACTCATGAGATTGAACAGAAGTTTTATTGTTAAAAGATCAATTGAAGCTCCACGTGAAAAATTAAAGGCTTTAACTCATCTATCAAATTACATTGGCCTTTCCATTGAGGAGAACAAATCAATCTGGATTGCCCAGAGAGAGGGAAGAGCCAAAGACGGCAATGACAAGACTGAAGATGCTGTATTAAAGATGATTTCTTTATACGGTCGTCAGAAAAAGCAGTCATTCTCAGAATACATGAGTTCTCTGAACATTGTTCCTGTATCCATTACATATGAATATGATCCTAATGATCTTGCCAAAGCAAATGAGCTTTATGAAAAAGAGAAGAATGGCGAGTATCATAAAGACGAGTTTGAGGATATTGAAACCATCACCCGTGGTATTCGTGGCTATAAAGGTCATGTAAAGCTGGTAGCAGGTGATCCTATCAAAGGTGGTTTTGAAACTCCTGAAGAGCTGTCGGCAATCATTGATAACTTTGTGTGGAAAAACTATGAGTTATATCCTACTGCTTTAATAAGTGCAGGTCACGCTGAGAATGTAAGTGAAACTGACAGACAGAAGTTTTCTGAGAGGTTAAATTCTTATCCTGAGCACCTTCGAGATATGGTGAAGGCTATGTATGCCGTTCCATACTCAAACAAAAACAGATAGACTGTGCAGATGAGATTCTGAAAGAACACAGATAGTAAATTAAAACAGAGGCCTGTAGGTAAAAATGTTTAATCCTATTTTTAATGCAGATGGATCATTAAGCTATTTTAGAGTTACCTGTCTTGTTATTGCTCTAGGTTGCCTTATCGGCGGTTGTGTGATGGACGGAGCATCTGGAAGTAACTCTAAGGCAGAGTCTTTAACTCAGGCATCAGAAGATGCTCAGAGTGCATCTTCTGATGTCGAGGCTGATGATTCTTTATCAGCAGATGAAATCAGAACCATAGCTTTAAAGGAAGTCTATCAGGCTACAAAATATATGCAGACCTGTGGTGCTTTTGACAGAAGTTATGACAACTGTACAGTAACGCTGAGTGAACAGGCAAAACCATATTTTTCCATGAACCTGGATACTGCAACAGATGGTTTTACTTTAATGTTTAATGCTACAGACAGTAATACAGACAGCTGCAGGTTTTTCGAAACTGACAGTGATGGCACTGTAACAGCTTTAAATGCAGAAGGAAAGGTTGACTCTTCATGTACAGAAGCGCTAGACAGGGCTTTAAAAAAGTTTTCTATCACAAGAGATACCGATGCTAATGATGGGCAGTTAGCTCCATCAGGATTTACCCCAATTGTCAGAAATATCTCACAAAGATAAATTACGATTTTTCTGCTAAAATCTAAACCAGTTTTTAGAGGAATAAGAAATATGAATATTACAAAAGATACCGTTGCTACATTAAGCTATACCGTAACTGAAACAAATGGTCAGGTAGTTGGCAGAACTCAGCCAGATGAGCCTGTAACAGCTCTTATCGGTCACGGCTTTTTAATCAAAGGTTTAGAAAAAGCTCTTGAAGGTCACAAGAAAGGTGACGAGTTTGCAATTCAGTTAGAGCCAAAGGATTCTTATGGTGAGTACGATAAGAACCTGGTGCAGACAATTGATAGAGCCATGTTTGGTGATTTCGAGATTGCTGTAGGTAATGTTTTTGAAGCAGATTCAGAACACGGTCCTATGGCTGTTGTAATTAAAGAAATCAATGACAAGACTGTAGTTGTTGATGGTAACCATCCATTAGCAGGTAAGATCTTAAACTTCTTAATCGTAGTTGAAGATGTACGTGAAGCAACTCCTGAGGAGATTAAGCACGGTCACGCTCACGTAGGTGGTCACTGTCCATCTGAAGATCATGATCACGAGCACTGCTGCTGTCACCATCACCATGATGAGGATGATCACGATCATGAGCATCACTGCTGTCATGGCCATCACCATGACGACGATCATGAGCACCATTGCTGTCACGGTCATCACCATGATGATGAGCATGAGCAAGGTGAACATCACTGCTGTCACAAACACTCTCACGAGTAATTAAATTTTGTTAAATATAAGGCTCCTTTGTGCAGGAGCCTTTGTTGTTTTCGGAGCACACCATGAAATTTATTATTAGACTTTTCCCAGAAATATCAATTAAGAGTAAACCAGTTCGCAACCGTCTTATTAGATTAGTTAGACAGAACATTGTTAATGTTTGCAAACACCACAACATCGCTGTTAATGCCTATGCTCAGTGGGATAAGGTTGTAGCTATCTTTGGAACTGAGGAAAAGCCTGTATCAAAAGAAGATGCCATCAATGAGTTATCAAGAATTCCTGGCATTCACTCTTTCATGGAAGTAAATGAATACCCATTTACCACACTTGATTCTCTGTTTGATTCTATTAAAGACGTTGTAGGTCCTTCAATTGAGAATAAGACCTTTGCTGTAAGAGTAAAGAGAAAGGGCAATCATGAGTTTAACTCTCAGCAGGCAGAGAGGATCATCGGCGGTAAATTCAAAGCCTCATTTCCTAACAAAGGTGTATGCCTAGATGATCCTGAAGTTTTAATCCACCTTGAAATTGAAAATCAGGTAGCTTACTTGTCAGGTGACAAGCACCTTGGCATTGGTGGCTATCCTGTAGGTTCTCAGGGTGATGTCTTCTCTTTAATCTCAGGAGGCTTTGATAGTGGCGTTTCAACTTATGATGTATTACATCGTGGTTGCAGGGTAAATTACCTGTTCTTTAACATGGGCGGTACTGCTCATGAGATTGGAGTAAAGCAGGAGAGTTACTTTATTTGGGATCGCTATGCATCTTCACATCGCGTTAAGTTCGTAACTATTCCATTTGAGCCAATTGTAGGGCAGATCTTAGAGAGAACTCATCATGGAGTTAGAGGAGTGATCTTAAAGCGCATGATGATGAGAGTAGGCTCATTGGTTGCAAAACACTTTGATGCTGAAGCTTTAGTTACTGGTGAATCATTAGGTCAGGTATCAAGCCAGACCCTACGCAATCTAACTCATATTGATAATGTATGTGATGTATTGCTGTTAAGACCATTAGTTACAGCTGATAAGCAGGACATCATCGATATGTCTCGTAAGATTGGTACTATTGGTTTTGCTGAGTCCATGCCTGAGTACTGTGGCGTAATTTCAGATCATCCAAATGTATGTCCTAGTGCTTCTTTTGTTGAAGAGGAAGAGGCTAAGATGGATCCTGATCTTGTACAAAAAGCTTTCGAAAGTATGAAGGTTGTTGATATTGCTGATATCCCAACTGATACTACCAAGCTTAAAACAGAGATCGAGGTTGTATCAGAGCTAGCTAAATCAGATGTGATCTTAGATGTAAGAGCTCCTGATGATGTTGAAAAGAAGCCGTTAACAGGTTTTGAGAATGAAGTTATCTTAATGCCTTTCTATAAAACAGCCTCAGACTTTAACAAGCTGGATCAATTAAAGACCTATGCTCTTTACTGTGATCAGGGCGTGATGAGTACCATGCAGGCAAAGCAGTTAAAAGAAAAGGGCTATCATAATGTAAAGGTATTTAGACCTAATAATGACAAGTAATAGTCACTAATAATTGTTTTCATTAAAAATGCAGTTTGAACAAAGAAGCGCTCGGTCAAACTGCATCTTGTTAAGAGATGCAGCTGTTAATAATTAAAAGAACTTTAAACTTCGTGATACTCATTAAAAGCTCTTACCTTAGGATCAGCATTGAACACAGCTGCAATTCTTAAAAGCTCTGCTTTCTTAGGCACAATATTGCCATAGTCACGTGTTTTAATCTGCTCAATGGCTTCACTAAGCTTTACCTTAGCTTCTATCTCATTCTTTGCATACTTAAATTCAAAGACTATCCTTCTGTTATCAGACTCTATTACAAGATCAGCTCTACCTTTTGATGAGTGCAGTTCTGCACTGACAGAGTTACAAATACCTTTTAAGTACATATAGAGTAATTGCTGAACCACAGCTTCAGAACTGATTGGATAATTATCATATGAAACTGTATTTAGAACAGTATTGAAAAGTTCTATGATTTCACCAACATCTTTACTTTGTGAAAGGATTTGTTCATTAACATTCTCAAGTTTCGTATCATCAAAGATATTTAGAGCCATTAAGGATAACAGTGCATTGTAAACTTCACTGTTTGGTATTCCTAAGGTCATAAAACCTTTTGAGTATACTGGTGAGCGTAATGTTAAATAGCCCGTCTGACACATTAAGACATTCTGGTTGATCGAGGTTAAAGACGTTGGATTCTTAAAATCATTTACTCTAATAGTGATAGTTTTATCTTTCTCTACATAATCCAATGCATTTAACTTATGGGTCTTTAAATAGTTAACCAGGATAGATGGTAGGCCACCGTTGTCGTACCAGTAGTCTCCAAAATCTACAAATTTATTTTCAATAATGCTTTGAAAGAAACTATTTACAGACCAAGTACTGAAGACTTTCTTTTTATAAAACTCGTCAAAACAGTAACCATCGTAGTTTTGAGCCATCATATCTAACATTGACTCAATCTGCTCGTCGGTTACATTATCTACACTGCAGTTATTCTCATAGGAAGCGGCAAGCTTTAAATAATCAATGTAGTACTTTTTTATCTCGTCGCGGGTAAAGCCTATCATCTGAGAATAGGCACTTGCATTGGTAATATCTCTGATATCAGAACCAATTGAAAAGATTTCTACATCTTTTAATCTGGTGACTCCTGTAATTCCCAGAAATTTAATTGGCCACTTATTTTTAATAGTGGCGTAAAAGCTCTTTATTTTTTCCTGAAATTGCTTATATAGAGTCTCATTATTGATGTTTGCTGTCATCTGACAGTCATACTCATCAATTAAAATTACGATTTGACGTTTTTCTTTTCTCAGCTCATCTAACAGGAAGTAGATTGTGTCTTCAGGTTCGACTTTCTCTTTGTAGCCTTTAAGATTGATGTCTTGAGCGAATGCTGTGATAATTGAATTTAGTTTTTGCTTAAAATGCTCAAGTGAGTATTTATCTAAATCTAAGAAATTCAGTCTTAATACAGGATAGGTAGGCTCAGTCCACTTGTCATAAATCCAAGTACCTTTAAAGTAAGGCTCTACACCTGTTTCAAATAAAGTTGCTATCGTATCTAAGGTAAGAGATTTACCAAAACGACGTGGGCGGGAGATAAAAACTCGCTTTAGTTTGACAAGCTTTGGAATATATTCAGTCTTATCAACATAGATAAAGTTCTCTAAAGTAAAATCTATAAATGAACCTGTTGAGCTGATATCTTTCATATGTAATTATCTCCAAACCTTCTTCTAGATTATATATTGAAAAGCTTCTGTTTTGACCTAATCAGGGATAATTGTTGCCAAATTTGAGAGGATTTTAGAAAGATATTTTCAAAATCAGTGCTAGTGGCACTCGTTGCACTGAATGGGCCTGCTGTTCTTATATTCAAGATATGGGCTGTGCTCTGTTTTATCTGTTGCAAGTAAAGATTAGTAACTATATTTCATGAGCAGATAGCATATTGCGCCACAGGATAGTTTTTATGTGGCGCCTTGGATACGTATGTATCATTCTCTTAAGCTTTGCTCTTAACAAGTCATTTTAAGCTTAAACTTCCTGATACTCGGTAAAAGCTCTTACCTTAGGATCAGCATTAAACACAGCTGCAATTCTTAACAACTCATTCTTTTTAGGTAGGATGTTGCCATAGTCACGAGTCTTAATCTGCTCTACAGCTTCACTTAATTTTGACTTAGCTTCAGTTTCATTTTTTGCATACTTAAATTCAAAGACTATTCTTTTGTTATCTGTATTTACAACTAAATCAGCCCTGCCTTTTGCTTCATGAACTTCAGATAACACTTCCTGATGTGCACCTAACAGGTAAAGCTTTAACATATTCTGTACTGATGATTCTGACACGATTGGATAATTGTCATAGGACACAGAGTTTAAAGCACAGTTAAAGAGATTGATGATGTCATCAACAGAACCTACTTCTAATAAGTTCTTTCCCTGATCGTCAGTAACATCGGAGTTGCCTTTAAAGATATTCTTTGCAAGCAATCTGTTTAAGGCTTTATAAATCTCACCGTTTGGAATACCTAATAATACTGTAGAGCTTTTTTTAAGATCAGATCTTAAAGTTAAGTATCCTGTCTGACACATCAGTACGTTCTGATTGATTGTGGT
>ULTO01059243.1_pt1 | contig 12350 bp, 13 predicted proteins | sample 1957601 | NCBI WGS metagenome assembly ULTO01 (sample SAMEA4835734, study PRJEB28245) | human gut metagenome | biome: gut microbiome; material: fecal sample | place: Denmark | collected 2008 | reverse complement strand
GCAGACAAAGGGCAGCAGGTAACCCTTTTGGAAAGAAATGAAAAGCTGGGCAAAAAGGTTTTCATAACGGGAAAGGGCAGATGTAATCTGACCAATGCCTCGGATATAGAAGAGATTTTTGAGCATATTGTGACCAACCGGAAATTTTTATACAGCGCTTTATACGGGTTTGATAACCGCGCCTGTATGGACTTTTTTGAGGAAAACGGTCTGCGTTTAAAGGTGGAGCGGGGAAACAGGGTATTTCCGGCTTCCGACCATTCATCCGATGTGATCAGGATCTTAGAGAAGAAGCTGAAGGAGCTTTCGGTAGAGATCAGGCTGCATACCCGGGCAGAAAGCCTTGTAACGGAAAGTCTTCTGACAGAAAGCGGCTGTGATAAAAGGCGTATCAAAGGTGTCCGGGACGAACGGGGAAAATACTATGAGGCGGACGCAGTCATTCTCGCCACAGGAGGAGTTTCCTACCCTTCCACAGGATCTACGGGAGACGGGCACAGAATGGCGGAGGAGACGGGACATAAGGTCACGGAACTTTACCCCGCCCTTGTTCCTTTAAAAGCCAGGGAAGGCTTTTGCAGGGATTTGATGGGACTTTCCTTAAAAAACGTGACTGCAACCTTTAAGGAAGGCAAAAAGGTGTTATATTCGGAATTCGGGGAAATGCTTTTTACCCATTTCGGGGTCAGCGGCCCCATTATACTGAGCGGCGCAAGCGTTATTAACCAGAGGCTTGCCAAAAATGAAATACAGCTTTATATCGATTTAAAGCCGGCGCTTACGGAAGAACAGCTGCAAAACAGGCTGACCAGGGATTTTGAGGAAAACAGGCAGAAACAGTTTAAAAATGCCTGCGGCGGGCTTTTTCCCGCAAGGCTCATACCGGTTATGATAGCCCTCTCAGGCATCGATCCGGATAAAAAGGCCTGTGAGATCAGTAAAGAAGAGAAAAGAAACTTTGCCCGATGCATCAAAGCGCTGCCCCTTACCATTACAGGAACCGGCGGGTACCAGGAGGCCATTGTGACCAAGGGCGGCGTCAGTGTGAAGGACATCAATCCTTCCACCATGGAATCGAAACAGGTTTCCGGTTTGTATTTTGCGGGAGAGCTTATAGATGTGGACGCTTTTACCGGCGGCTATAACCTGCAGATCGCATGGTCGACGGGAAGGCTGGCGGGAGAATCGGCGGCGGAATAGAGGAGCAGGAAGGAAGAGAAAAGTTATGAGTTACAGTATAGCGATTGACGGGCCTGCAGGAGCAGGAAAAAGCACGATCGCGAAAAGGATCGCAAAACAGCTTGGATTTATTTATGTGGACACGGGAGCCATGTACCGTGCCATGGCGCTGCATATTTTGAGAAAGGGCATTTCTCCGGAGGACGGAGAAGCTATCAGCAGGGCATGCGGGGATGCGGACATTACGATCCGTTATGAAAACGGGGAGCAGGTCGTGCTGCTAAACGGGGAAAATGTAAACGGACTGATCCGGACGGAGGAAGTGGGGAATATGGCTTCCGCAAGCTCGGTAAACGGCGATGTTCGCAAAAAACTGGTTTCTCTGCAGCAGAGGCTTGCTGAGACCGCCGATGTGATCATGGACGGCAGGGACATCGGAACCTGCGTACTGCCCCGTGCGGATGTAAAGGTATATCTGACGGCGGATGCAGGGGTGCGCGCTAAAAGAAGATATGATGAGCTGGTGCAGAAGGGAACTTCATGTGACCTTGATAAAATAGAACAGGATATTATCGATCGGGATAACCGGGATATGAATCGGAAAAACTCCCCCCTAAGGCAGGCGGAGGACGCAGTTTTACTGGATTCGTCGGATATGACCATTGACGAGGTCGTGGAAAATATTATCGGTATGGTAAAAAGACAGACGGATCAAAAAGGAAGAGGATAGATGGATTTCCAAAGGAAAGCGGATAGAAGTATATCGGATAGAGCAGGATAAAACAAGGATCAGAGGGACGGACAGGGTATGGAGATCAGGCTGGCTAAAACAGCAGGCTTTTGCTTCGGCGTAAAACGCGCCGTAGACAAAGTCTATGAACAGATTGAAAAAGGGAAAAAAATATATACTTTCGGGCCCATTATCCATAATGAAGCGGTTGTGGCGGATCTGGAAAGAAAAGGCGTAGAGGTCATAGAGGACGTGGAAAGTCTGAGAAAAATAAAGGAGGGCAGCGTTGTCATCCGCTCTCACGGAGTTTCCAGGGAAATATATGACATTCTTACGAAACAGGAATTGGAGTGCATCGACGCTACCTGTCCTTTTGTGAAGAAGATACACCGGATCGTGGAAAAGGAAAGCAGAGAAGGAAAGCAGATCATTATTATCGGGAACGATTCCCATCCGGAGGTGGAGGGAATAAAAGGGTGGTGCCAAAATGCCGCAATTGTGATAGAATCGGCTTCTCAGGCACAAAATCTCAAACTGCCCGAGAATCAAAAGGTGTGCACGGTCTCACAGACGACATTTAACTACAATAAATTTCAAGAATTAGTTGAAATTATTTCTAAAAAAGGTTATGATATAAATGTTGTAAATACGATTTGTAACGCAACTGAAGAAAGACAGACGGAGGCCGCAGCCATTGCGGAGGAAGTTGACGCTATGATAGTGATAGGCGGTACTCACAGCTCCAATACGAGAAAACTCTTTGAAATCTGCAAAGAGAAATGTGAGAACACTTTCTATATACAGACACTGGACGACCTGTACGGGAAGCTTCCCGGAGGGATCGGATCGGTGGGAATTACCGCTGGGGCTTCAACCCCGAATAATATTATTGAGGAGGTTCAAAATTATGTCAGAATTAACTTTTGAACAAATGCTTGAGGAGTCTTTGAAAACAATTAGAAATGGAGAGATCGTTGAAGGTACAATCATCGACGTAAAGCCGGATGAAGCTGTCTTGAACATTGGATATAAATCTGATGGTATTCTTACTAGAAATGAATACACGAACGAAGCTAATGTGGATTTAACAACAATTTTAAAAGCCGGCGACAAGATGGAAGTAAAGGTCATTAAAGTTAATGACGGAGAAGGACAGGTTCTCCTTTCCTATAAGAGACTGGCTCTGGAAAAAGGAAACAAGAGGATCCAGGAGGCTTTCGAGAATAAAGAAGTGCTCAAGGCCAAGGTCGCACAGGTACTGGATGGCGGCTTAAGCGTAGTTGTGGATGAGGTAAGGGTTTTTATTCCCGCAAGCCTTGTGTCCAACGTTTATGAAAAGGATTTGACCAAATATGCGGATCAGGAGATCGAATTCGTGATCAGCGAATATAATCCTAAGAGAAGGAGATATATCGGCGACCGCAAGCAGCTTCTCGTTGCAAAGAAAGCAGAGCAGCAGAGAGAGCTCTTTGAAAAGATCCATATCGGCGACGTTGTGGAAGGAACGGTTAAAAACGTGACTGATTTCGGAGCATTTATCGATCTGGGCGGTGCGGACGGACTGCTTCATATTTCCGAAATGTCATGGGGAAGAGTTGAAAATCCCAAAAAGGTATTTAAGGTGGGAGATTCCATCAAAGTCCTGATCAAGGATATCGAAGGGACCAAGATTGCTTTAAGTCTGAAATTTGAAGATTCCAATCCCTGGAAAGATGCGGCGGATAAATATGCCGTAGGCAAAGAGGTAACGGGTAAAGTGGCCAGAATGACTGATTTTGGCGCATTTGTAGAGTTGGAAGAGGGCGTGGACGCATTATTGCACGTATCCCAGATTTCCAAAGAACACATTGAAAAGCCTTCCGATGTATTGACAGTAGGACAGGAAGTAACGGCTAAGATCGTTGATTTCAATGAAGATGAGAAGAAGATCAGCTTAAGCATCAAGGCGCTTCTTGCACCTGAACCTGCGGAAGCAGATGATGATGACGATGCGGATGTGGTTTCTGTTGATATTGATAAGGTTATTGCGGAAGAGTCCGAAGAAAGTGCTGAATAAATATGGCTTTGTTTGACTATGAACAGTTCAAGACGGCAGTCTTTGAGCTGACCCATATTGATTTAAACTGCTACAAGGAAAAGCAGATGAAACGCCGGATAGATACGCTGATTGCCAAGAACGGCATTACGGGGTATGCGCCTTATGTTGAGTTATTGCGGACAAATACCCAGAAATTTGATGAGTTCGTCAATTATCTGACCATCAATGTTTCGGAATTTTACCGCAATCCCGAGCAGTGGGTATATATGGATAAGCAGGTAATCCCCCAGCTTCTTAAGAGCTTTGGTTCAAAGTTAAAAATATGGAGCGCCGCCTGTTCTACAGGAGACGAGCCCTATTCTTTGGTAATGGCGCTGTCAAGGCATCTGCCTTTAAATCAGATCAGTATTTATGCCACGGATATCGACAATCAGGTGTTGGAAAAGGCTAAGGCCGGATTGTATAATGCAAAGAGCGTTGCAGCTGTGCCGGAGGATCTTAAGAAAAAGTATTTTACCCAAATAGGTCCTTCCTATCAGATTTCTGACGAGATCAAGTCCAGGGTAACATTTCAGAAGCATAATCTGTTAAAGGACAGTTATCCTAAGGACTGCCATTTTATAGTATGCAGAAACGTGTTGATCTACTTTACCGAAGAGGCAAAGGACGATATTTTTTCAAAGTTTTACCAGTCCCTGGCCCACAAGGGTATCCTGTTTATCGGCAGTACGGAGCAGATCATTAATTTCAAACAGATCGGTTATAGCAGGCGGGATTCATTCTACTATGAAAAGCCCTGAGGCAGATGGCAGGATGATTTATAATGATTAGTAAATGAAAGGTTTTCGGTCCATTCAGTGTGACCGGAAACCTTTATTTGTTTCCTGTAATTTCTGCAAAAACTTTTGTGTCGGTTTAGAAAATATCTGATATTTTTTCCAAATAATACTCATTTGGCTCTTGATTTGGGGTTCAAGCGGCCGGAAACACAAGTTACTGTTTCCGGAAACATTGATAAGTTTATCAAAGCATATCGCATATCCCAAGCCTTCCTCCACCATCAGAGAACCGTTGAAAAGCAGGCTGTAAGTAGCTACAATGTTCAGTTTTTCCTGTTCACAGTGGAAGATGTTTTGAAATTCCCAATTTTTAAATGCCTGCCTTGAAATAATAAGAGGCTTATCCGTTAAATCCTTTGCCGTGACAGTATCTTTCTCTGCCAGCGGCGAATCATGCCGCATAAGGACGCCCCAGGTATCTTCATAGGGGACAGGTATCGAATCATATTTTGTAAAATCTGTATTTCCGAAAACGATGCCGAAGTCTATGGAGCCACGATCGATGGCTTCTGTAATCGCTTCTTTATCGCCGCTGATAATGTGAAAATGTACAAGAGGATAATCCTGTTGTATAGCGTTCATGGCTTTTATCAAAAAACGGTTTCCGTCCGTTTCTCCTGCGCCGATCAAAATATCTCCGGCAAGCATTTCATCGGATGCGGAAATTTCATCTTCTGCTTTTTGAATCAGTTCGATAACTTCTTCTGCGCGCTTGCGGAGAATCATTCCCTCTTCGGTAAGCGTGATCCTTCTGTTTCCGCGGATAAACAGCTGTTTGCCAAGTTCTTCCTCCAGTTCTTTGAGCTGGCGAGACAGAGTGGGTTGTGAAAGATGCAGAAATTCGGCGGCGCCGGAAATGCTGTTTTCCCTTGCTACGGCTAAAAAGTATTGTAACACTCTCAGTTCCATAAAATATTTCTCCTTAGATGGCTATAATATAGCATGGGCCTGCCATGCCTGTCAACTATGGGAACGCATTTAATATAAGCATTTGTTACGGTTAACGACTGATATTATAATATAGAAAAACAAACTTTCATATTTTATATTTATTGAGCGCAGCGCAGTAGAGAACAACCCTGTTTTGGAGGGGTGGGGCAATAAAATTGTACTGATCAGTGACGGGAATTGATCGGCTTGTAGGAAAGAGAAAAATTATGTATGCAAATAGATCTGATGAAGCAATCATACAGAACCTGAAAGATGCCGGATGTGACGCGGAAACCATTGAAAATTTTATGTCGGACCTGCAGAAGGGGGACGAAAAAAGCAGCCTGAAACGTCTGGATCTACATAGGAAAAAACTGCTTGATTCTCTCCATAAAGAACAAAAGTGTATAGATTGTCTGGATTATCTTGTTTACCAGATGAGTGTAACGAACAAATAACCGAAAGGAGTGTTTTTATGAAAACAATTACAAACAAAACCTTTGATAATGAACGTGCTTTATATGATTCCCACGATATCCTGGTTCGTGACTGTACCTTTGACGGTCCTGCCGACGGCGAAAGTGCGTTCAAAGAATGTAGCGATATCGTTGTAGAGCATTGCTTTTTCAATCTGCGTTATCCGTTTTGGCATGATAAAGGATTGAAAGTGGCAGATTGTGAAATGACCGGGCTTTGCAGGGCTGCGCTTTGGTATTCCGAAAATGTAAAGATCGAAAACTCCAAGCTGCATGGCATTAAGGCGCTGCGCGAATGTGGGGATATCAGAATGCATGGCTGCGACATTATTTCTTCGGAATTTGGCTGGTCGGTGCGTGGCATCATAATGGAAGACTGCACGGTACAGAGCGAATATTTTATGATGCGCTCCGAGCGTCTGAACTTTCGCAACGTTCGCATGAAGGGCAAGTATTCTTTCCAGTACATTACGGATTCCGTTTTTGAAAATTGCGTGTTTGATACCAAGGACGCATTCTGGCACGCCAGAAACATTGTGGTAAGAAACAGCGTGGTAAAGGGAGAATACCTTGCGTGGTACAGTGAAAACATTACCTTTGAAAAGTGCAAAATCGTCGGGACACAGCCTTTATGCTATTGCAAAAACCTAAAGCTCATCGATTGTGAAATGGTTGATACTGATTTGAGCTTTGAGCGCTCCGACGTGGAAGCGACCCTGACCGCTCCCATTGTCAGCATAAAAAATCCTTTGTCCGGACATATCTATGTTCCAGAAGTAGGAGAACTTATTATGGATATTGAAAACGCACAAGGTAAGGTTATTACGGGAAAACAAGCCTGCAGCAAAGGCATTTGTGACTGCTGTGCGTAGAGAACGGGCGAAGAGGGAAAACGGCGCATTTGGAACAACGGAATAAAGGCGGTATAATATGAAACTCAAATTTGGAAAAATTCTTTTCTGTACTGCAGTTATGGCATTTCTTATGTCTGGCTGTGCAGACAGCTCCCTATCATCCGGTATCCCAAACAACGATGATGTGTCAAATGCACAGCAGGTAACTGTGTCGCAGGCGGATACCGGTTATATTACGGAGGAATACTCAATGAAAAAAATGACCTTGCAGATCGGAAACAATAATTTTACGGCGACTTTGGAAAATAACGTGGCTGTGGATGGTTTTGTAGAAATGATGAGCGCCGCCCCGGTCATCATTCAAATGAACGACTATTCAGGCTTTGAAAAGGTGGGTTCTCTGGGAATGAGCCTGCCTGTCGATGACAGCCGGATTACAACACACGCGGGAGATATTGTTTTATATAACGGAAATCAGATCGTCATTTTTTATGGCTCTAATTCATGGAGCTACACAAGGCTTGGAAAGATAGAGGATCTGTCCGGATGGGAAGATGCGCTGGGCAGCGGAGATGTCACGGTTACTTTTTCTTTGGAACAGTGATAAATAGAACTTGACAGGAGGTAAATGAATAGAATAAAATATATACCGACACTCAAACTAATGGGTGTAATTATCTACCAACTGTCTCTGTATTGGTAAAGGCGTCTAATCTATACTATGATTAGTACATATAGTATAGGTGGTTTACTGATGGATGTAGTTGATTTCGGGAAAAGAATAAAGCAAAAGCGGGAAGAGAGCAGCCTTACCCAGGAAGAGCTGGCTGAAAAGACGAATCTGAGTGTGGGCTATATCGGGATGATCGAAAGAGGAAAGAGACTGCCGAGTCTGGATACTTTTGTTATCATTGCGGATGAGTTGAATGCGACGGCGGATGAGCTGCTATACAGTTCTGTCAAAAAGTCTTATAAGACCCGTTTGCAAAAATATGAAGAAAAGCTGGCTTTGTTGAACAGAAAAGAAATAAAAAAGGTCTGCTCTGTTCTGGATGTTCTGCTGGAAATCAAAGGCTGATCAGAGAATGTAATAGATAAATAATTTTGTATGCACGGACTTCTGTTTTAGAGATATCTGGAACGCTAAAGCGGAAGAACGTGCATATTTTGTTTGTTGCCCCGTAGCTTTCTATCAGTGGAATCAGGGTGGAGATTTTACACTGGAAGTAAAGGATGAGGAAGGACTTTTATAAGGAATGAGCCATCATATCTAAAAGATGAAGGGCATACTGCCTGAAAATTTCGGGCTGCCTCTTCATATCCTCCGTAAGTTCAAAAAAGCATAGACTGTCTTCATAGTTCCGTTTGAAGATCGGCGTAAAAAGAATATCCCATTGCGGCAGGTATAAGGATTCCTTGCGTGTATAGCAGGTAGCAGCCTTTGCCTGGGTCCTGTGTTCTTTATCCACAAAGGTGGCAACGGATTTATGAAGGGCAACATCTTCCAAAGGAAGATAGTAGTAGTCCTTATAGTTAGCATAAAAATATTTCATTTCTTCATGGTAGAGAGGAACCTTTAAAAATCCTTCCGATCCTTCGGCACTGAAGTAACAGTCGGCTTTGTTCATGGCAAAGGATTTGGGAAAAGGGGCGGTAAAACGGATCTTCATCAATACCTCATCCCGTCCGTTTCCGTTTTCATCCGCATAGTGGTTGGCCTGTACCTTTACCACGCGGAAAGGCTGCATGAAAATATCCGAATAGGACAAAATGGGAAGCAGCTTTAACATGCCCTTCATATCGTCCTTATTGTGCAGGATCAACAGCTCTTCCGTTTCCTTTGTAGGTTCTTCGCAGTAATTTTTGTATACTTCGATCAACTGGCCGCCGTCATACAAATCTTCCCTCTGGATGCCGAGAAATTTCTCCACAGTTTTTAATTTGCAGTTTTCCAGTCCCAAAAGCTTTTTATAGGGGGAAATCCTTTTATAGATGTCGATCCCTTCCATGGAATCAAAAGGGTGTTCCATGTTGTATTGCGCCGCCTTTGCCTTCATAAAAGGGATATCAAAGGTGTTGCCGTTGTAATGGATCAGGACGGAACGGTTTTGGCATAAATCGAAAAAGGCTTCCAGTACCTTTGCTTCTTCTTCCGGCTTTTGGGCGAAAAACTGTATCAGCCTGCCTTCCCCTTCTTCAAAATAAATACATCCGATCTCATACAGAGAAGCCGTCTTTGCGGAAAAACCTGTAGTTTCGATATCGACAAACAGTATATTTTTTAACTCGGAGATCTGATCTAAGGGGTAGATGTTAAGATCCAGAGTCAGGTTATCACGGTAAGTTTTCATTTTACATTCCTTCCTGAGCCAAAGTTGACCGCCGGCTGTTTATTCCCACGAGCAACGAGCCAAGTGACTGCTTGCAGGCATTTGGCGACTGCCGCGAGGGTCATTTGATGATCGGGTCTGATCGACAAAATCTGTCTATTAATCATCATATCATATTTAAGATTTTGATTAAAGAATATTTTTGACCCTTTTCGGGTTTTGCTTCAGGTTTATTTTCAGACACTAAATGAAGATATTTTACAAGACATATGAAAAATTCTTATGTACAATAGATACAGCGGGAAAGGAAATAATAAAGAAAAAAGCGGCAAAGAAAAAGGCTGTGAGGAAAAAGCTATGAGGAAAGAAACAAAGACGGTCGTATATGACGGGGAATTAAGGCTGGAGGCATACCGTTTTGAAGGAAGGAAGCAGCCCTTCCCCAATCACTTTCATGAATATTATGTCTTAGGTTTTGTGGAGGGCGGAAGGCGTGTGCTTTCCTGCAAAAACCGGGAGTACATCATAGAAAAGGGAGATATCATATTGTTTCATCCGGGAGATAATCATGGCTGCGTGCAGATTGACGAAGAAAGCTTTGACTACAGAGCGTTTCATATTTCCAAAGAGACCATGGGCGGACTGGCAGAGGAGATCACAGGAAAGCGGGAACTCCCCGGGTTTTCCCAAAATGTCATCCGCGATGAAGAAGCGGCGGAGTATATGGGGTTTCTGCATCAAATGGTAATGGAAAAGAGAGGCGGGCTTTTAAAGGAAGAAGCTTTGCTGTTATTGCTTTCCATGCTGATGGAGAAATACGGGCAGCCCTTTAAAATTTGTGTTCCCCGGCATCCGAAGGAAATTGAAAAAGCCTGCGCATATATGGAAGAGCATTCTGCAGAACGCATTTATCTGGAACAGATCTGCCGTTATGCAGGCTTAAGCAAATCCACGCTGCTTCGGGCGTTTACAAAAGCAAAGGGCATTACGCCATACCGATATCTGGAGACGATCCGTATCAATGAAGCAAAGAAGCTGCTGAAGAAAGGTGTGGCGCCTTCCGCAGCCGCTATAGAGACGGGGTTTAGCGACCAGAGTCACTTTACCAATTCCTTTAACAGCATCATAGGCCTTTCGCCCGGGATGTACCGCCAAATATTTTTTCAAAAAAACAAGGATGAAAAGAACAATGAAGCATAAAGAAACAGTAGGTCATCTGGCGGCCGTTTTTACCGTAATCATATGGGGTACCACTTTTATTTCCACTAAAATATTGTTAGAGGACTTTAAGCCTCTGGAGATTTTGATTTTTCGCTTTATCATGGGATTTTTGGCGTTAGCAGCAGTAAATCCCCGCAGACTGAAAAATACCACCCTCAGGCAGGAGGCGGTATTTATGGCGGCGGGACTGTGCGGAATCTGTCTTTACTATCTTTTGGAAAATATTGCCCTGACTTATACAATGGCGTCCAATGTGGGCGTTATCATATCGGTTGCGCCGTTTTTTACGGCAATATCGGCACATTTATGGATGAAAACAGAGGAAAAACTGCAAATAAGGTTTTTTCTCGGGTTTGCTGTGGCTATGGCGGGTATTTTTCTCATCAGCTTTAACGGGGCAAAGCTTTCCTTAAATCCAACCGGGGATTTGCTGGCTCTTTTGGCGGCTTTTGTCTGGTCCTGTTACTCTATCCTCACAAAAAAGATCGGCAGTTTTGGCTATCCCGTCATTCTTACTACAAGAAGGACATTCTTTTACGGTATTCTTTTTATGCTGCCTGCCTTGTTTTTTATGGATTTTAAACCGGACCTGTGGCACTTTGCCGATCTGTCGTATCTGTTCCACATTTTTTATCTGGGCCTCGGAGCCTCCGCCCTGTGCTTTGTCACATGGAATTTTGCGGTAAAGGTGTTAGGAGCGGTAAAAACAAGCGTTTATATTTATATGGTTCCGGTAATTACGGTCGTCACTTCTTTTTTGATCCTGAAGGAGAAGATAACTCCTTTGTCGGGAACCGGTACGCTGCTTACTTTAGCGGGATTGTTTATTTCTGAGTATAAAGGGAGAGAAAAGGAAGAATCGGGTGGAAAATCAAAATAACAATGCCTGCATATGTAGCGCTATTTTTAGAAAAACGGATATCCTTCTAAAATTTCTGAAATTCCGAACAACACTGCTTTGCCGGAAATCTTTACCCTGTCATTCTGCAGTTCTCCGTAAAGAATGCCTGTTCTTTCGGATGCCTGAAAGGCTGTGATTCTGCTCTTGTTAAGTCTTTCTGCCCAGTAGGGAATGATCATGCAGTGGGTTGAGCCTGTGACAGGGTCTTCGATCACATCCAGTTCCGGAGCAAAGACCCGGGAGACGCAGTCGAAATCTTTTCCCTGTGCCGTTACGGCAATACACAATCCTTCCAGCTTCTGCATAAGCAGCTGATCGGGTTTAAGAAACGTGACCGCATCTTCCGAATCCAGTACTAAAAGCAGGTCCCTGTCCAGATAGGCGGCAATGGGGCGTACGCCGATGGCCTCGGCCATTTTATCGGTAACGGCTGTTTCATGAAGCTGATATTTGGGGAAATCCATGGTAAAAAGACCGTCTGCAGTCTCAACGGTTATTTCTCCCGACATGGTATGAAATGTAATGAGACTGCACCCGGGTTCTATGTAATTAGCGATTATAAAAGCGGTTCCTAAAGTGGCATGGCCGCAGAAGTCTATTTCCGCTTTCGGCGTAAACCAGCGCAGGTCATAGATCTGTCCTTTCTTTACGGCAAATGCCGTTTCAGAAAAATTGTTTTCCTTTGCGATATTCTGCATAAAAGCATCGTCTATCCAGTTGTCCAAAATACAGACGGCAGCAGGATTTCCTTTAAAAACTTCATCCGTAAACGCATCTACAATATATTGTCTCATTTTATCTGCACCTTATTAAAAAATATTGGAATATAACGTTGTCCTGTTATTATAATAT
>ULTO01044036.1_pt1 | contig 12389 bp, 17 predicted proteins | sample 1957601 | NCBI WGS metagenome assembly ULTO01 (sample SAMEA4835734, study PRJEB28245) | human gut metagenome | biome: gut microbiome; material: fecal sample | place: Denmark | collected 2008 | reverse complement strand
TTTATTTACTAGGGTTTTACCGGATATTCAGGATATTATCTGTATCTTTGTATTGTCGATATTTTATAGACGACATGTTATAAGGACGACCTGACACGTGTTATCCTTCAGAAAGCCCCTATTTATCGGGGTTTATCCTACACAATAACGGAAAATTAATATTATTATTGTACATAAATGGAAAATGGTATTGCTATAGACACATTGCACGCTCAGTTGCTAGACCTTTTGAGGCATGACGAGTACGGCTTCGAAGCGCTCCGTTGCCAGGACTGGGGTAAGGCAAACTCTGATAAGTACAACAAGCTGAAGTCTACTTTCATCAGGTCAATGAGACGTCTGGCGAAGAAGGCTCCGGTGAAGTACTACAACGGTGCTTACTACATGTTCAACGGCAAGATATACGAAGCTGTTCCGAAGATAGTTTTGGAACAGGCTTACCAGCTTCTGCTCCTCGACCTGGCCATGGCTCCGATGCTCGGCATCAGTACGGTGATGAACAAGTCATTCATGGAGGTGATAGAGTGCTACAACATACTGAGACCTACCTTCGACATCGTTGCATTCGCAAACGGAGTTGTTGACTTCGGCAGCGGTCTGAAGTATCCGAACGTGATGCCGTTCTCTCCCGAGTACCATGTCACATACTACCACCCATACGACTACAATCCGAAAGCGAAGTGTGACAGGTGGATGAACTTCATCAAGGAGGTCCTTCCGGACAGGACGTCGAGGATGATCCTCCAGATGTTTCTCGGCCTCGGTCTCATACAGAGAGGTACTGCATACAATCCGTACGAGGGGAAGGAATCATCGAAGATTGAGCTCTGTCTTCTCCTTATAGGTACGGGAGCCAACGGAAAAAGTGTCATTTTCGACGTTGCCTGCAACATATTCGGAAAGGACAGGATAAGCAAGATGGACTACGCTGACCTCACTGCTGACGGCGACGAGGGAATGAGGGGAAGGTATCCCATCAGGAACGCCATCTTCAACTGGTCTTCCGATTCTGACCCGAAGAAGTTCGGAAGAAAGAACACCGGCATGTTCAAGAGACTCGTGAGCGGTGAGCCCGTTCCGATGAGAAAGCTCGGCAGGGATATCCTGGAGGGGAACTCAATCCCCTACCTCATCTTCAACCTCAATGAACTTCCGTTCCCAGACGATGCTTCGCTCGGATTCATCAGGCGCTTGCAGTACGTGAGCTTCGATGTCACCATCCCTAAGGAGAGGCAGGACCCGGAGCTGGCGAGCAAGATCATCCGTGAGGAGCTGAGCGGAGTGTTCAACTGGATATTCCGTGGCGCGATGGAGCTGAGGAGCAGGAAGTACAGGTTTCCGGCAGCGGAGGGCAGCAGGAGACAGTTGCTCATCTCTCTTCTAGGAAGCAATCCTATCTATGCCTGGATAAGGGCGTATGATATGAGATGCAGCCAAGAGGCGAGGGGCGAGATTTCGGAGTGCATGCTTGCCAAGGAGATGTATGAGAGGTTCGTCGAGTTCTGCAAGGCAAACGATGTCGAGGAGAAGGATACCCCTACGATTCAGAAGTTCGGGCGTGATATGAGCGACAAGTACGGCTTCTTCAAGAAGAGGTCACAGGGCGGAATGACGTATCAGGTGTACGGTGCGCAGATGGTTGACCTGAAGCAGGAAGTTCTCATAAATGACGTGAAGAATAAATTGCGTGGTGAGGAGGACATCAAGCAGCCGGAGAGCTTCATTCAGCCTGATGATTAACGGTTATAAAACAGATTTCTATGATAGACAAGGAATATATCAAGGAGATTATCTCCCGTATCACGAAAAATAAGACTGACGGGAATATTGTTCCGGCCACCGCTTCGATGAGCGAGATTATGACAGCTGTACGCGAGGATGTCCTGGAGTGCATGAGGACCATGTGTAACGATAGGGAGGTCGCGGTGAACAGGACGTTGAACAGTGTTTCATTCAAATGTTTGTAGCTTATGGGAGAAGAACTTATGTTTTGTATATCCGATGCCTTTATAGATGGCGACAGAATTCGCGGATCTATTCATAATGTTGTGGACAAAGCGTTCGAGTCTGGTATCAAGATGTCGTCTTGCCGATACAAGGATCACAGCATAACGCTTGACGTGAGCTTTGAGCCGGAAGGTGGTTTTGACAAGATGCTGCTCGAAATCCTCTACGGCGACAGAATTAGGAAAACCACAGAGCGCCTCAATAACGAGTGGCTGGAGAAGATGTGGAAGGTTTCTGATGACGATATTAGAACGTTTCGGAGTATTCAAGTGTATGATTTTCTAAAGGAGAGATGGTCATGAAAAGACATCACAATCCGAACAAGGTCCCTCCGTTCAAGCCGGACCCGGAGCATTGTACCAGGAAGGTTCATTCATGGAAGGCGAAGGTCGCTTATGAGACAGAGGATGATGCTTGGGAGTTTCTGAATCAGATTCCGAGATTGAAGGCACTTGGTTGGCATCCTTACTTATGCAAGGTTTGCTCAAAGTGGCATATTGGTAGGTTACATAATAAATAGTTGAGATATGGAGATTAGAGTTAATATTTTAGGAAAGGTCGCTTACATACAAGGAGAAAGTATGGATAATAAGGCGAAAGCCGAACTATACCCATCAGGAGAGGGTGTGTATGCTGTAATGGATGGAGACGATTTCGTGTGTCTAAGAGTTGTGTCTTCCAAGATTCATGATGATACAAAAGGCGATTATTATGCATGTGTAGAAGAAAACTGGACGCATGCAAGAATCGCAAACTCTATAAACGTTATAGAGTACGAAGAAAGGTTGAAGGATTATATAGACAAGCGTTTCGATGAGCTACAATCAGCTATCGAAAATACAATGAGTAGTGCAGATAGCATAAATGATGCAGCATGCTCTATAAAGAGTTCTATTGAGAAGATAGAGAAAGATGGTGTTGGTAGTGGAAAAGGTATCAGCGAAAAGACATTATTGTCTGCCATCGAGATTGTGTCTAAACAAAATAGTTGAGAATATGAGTGATAACAGAAAATATTTCAAGTATGGAGCAACGATAGTTGTAATCGTGCAAGGTGTGACTTCGAGTGGTGGACTATTTTGGGACTCTGTTCCAAAAGAACTCTCTGATATAAATAGACTTTCTGTTATCGAGCAATGGAAAGCTTTAGAGACCGCAAGGGACACATACGGCGGCATATACTTCACGACTCCCTCGCCAGACTCTGCGTTTAGAGAACTGTTAGCCCCATACATCAACGATGACGGATACATGTGCGAGGAAGGGATGAAGATAGTGCATACAGGAGAACATGGTGATTTCTGCGTGAGACTTGTTTGGTTAACTAAGCGTGAAGACTGTTTAATATAGTTGAGAATATGAAGAAGAAAGGATATTACGAATATGGAAACGGAATCTACCCTTTGAAACTTTGGGTACACATCGGTAAAGGCTTGAAAGAGCTGATAGATTCCTGTTTTGACAAGTGCAAAGCTCCCGATAGTGATTACGGCGGCGTTACGTATTCCGATGCTGTCAGGAAGAGCGACAGAAGACGTGGCGCGTTCTTGTCTCGTTTCCGTGTCAGAAGGTTATGTCGATGAACTACTGCTGCCATGAAGCTTCTCACGTCTGCGATGCCATCGAGGATCATGTTGGCATGGAACACGGCGGCGAGCCTTCTGCCTACTTGATGGGTTGGATTGCGTCTTGCATCAACAATGCTCGTTTGGGTATTGGTGATTTTATTGAAATTAAAGATAAGGAGAAATAGCTTATGATTAAGAAAGAAGATGTTAAGACAGGATTAGAGTTTGTTCTTCCATTCAGAGTGAGAGAATACGAAGAAGAGGTGGAAAGATTTCGTCATCATCAAATAATGGGCGAAGACTGCCCTGTATTACCAAGGTACAAAACAGATTTAGAGATTCATGGTGGATTTAAAACCATTACAACCCCATGCCGTCCTATTTTTAAGGTTATAGATAGTCCGATTGGGTGTTTTGTTCCTTCCATTGACAATTCTTGTTGTTTATTTGTAAAAGTAACTTGTGACGAGATTAAAAACGAGGTCTTCATGCTTTCAGTTAAATATGTTATGAGGCGTGGCGAAATTTTGAATAAAGAAAATCTTGAACCAAAGATACACGAGTGTTCATCTGCTGAAGATGCTAAAACATTCAAGTCTATCACCGACAAGATGAGTGATACCTATAAGCGCAAAAATCATGATTATGGGAATGCTTTTTCCGAAATGTATGATGAGCTTGGTATCAACTACGGCTACGGAAAGATACGAGAGAAAGTGAATCGCATCAAGACATTGAAGGACAATGAGGCGCAAGTTGCTAATGAGCCATTGGAAGATGCTCTTCTTGACTGCGCTAACTATTGTATTTTGACATTGATGGAATATCAAAAACGTAAAGAGCATGGAACAGACTAATTACACTTGCAAGGATTGTTTCTTCTTTAAGGATGGAGTTTGTCATCACCCTACCGTGAATATGTTCACTTCGGAAGAAGATCCTTCTTGTGAGCATTTCGAGTATAAGGAAATAAAAGTTGAACTTTAAAATATTGTTATCATGGCATTACCATTTGGAAAGACTATCAAGACAAGACACTTCACCGTGTTGAAGTTCAGTAAGAGCTTGTCTAAGAAAGAGGTTGCTTCACTCAGAGAGGATATCCCTGCTGAGATCAAGAAGCATTTACAGAGAGGCTCGCTGCCTTTCATCAAGATTGCGAACATTGCCGGTACATGGGGTATTGAATACTCTATCGGTACATCAATGTACGCTGCGCTCGATGAATGTGTTCCTGTGGCTGTAGGAGACCATTATGAGTTCTCCAAGGATGATGGAAACATCATCGAGGCATTTGCCCTGCTTATGTATGCGGATACATCGTTGCCTGGCGATGCAGAATACACGGCAGGTAAGCTGAAGCTACGTGACGAATACCTTGCCCGTGAGTCTGCGAGACTGAATGCTGCTGCCGATGAGGGTAAGACAGAAGAGCAGCTTCGCAAGGAGAGCGATGAGGCCGTACAGGAAGTCATCGACCGCGATAAGCACGCCGAGACTCTTCTTGAGATGGCAGAACAGATTAAAAAGGAAGGAGGCAAGGATGAGCGATAAATTGCTTGAGGTCGTTCAAGACCACACTTCCTTAGTACAGGCGCTCCAGTTCATTTTGGAGGCCGCAGAGACAAAGAAACTGCCTCCATACGGTGTTCTTCCTGTATTCAATGACGACCTTCTTAATGATAGGCTTAAGGGTATACTTGAGTTGGTTACCGGAGAGAAGTATCCTTAATTGACTTCAAAGTTTTCTTCTACTTATATATTTGTTTTAAAAAGCGAGGGGCAGTATCTGTGAAGACACTGCCCCTCTTAGTTAACCAAAATAATTTGAATTATGCTCAGCAGAAAGAATCTGTGAACATTAATTATTTGCAAAGGTACTTGGTTTTGCTGAATTTCTAGTAAAACAAAGTTACTTTAACACGAATTTAACTATTTCTTCTTCTTTTGGAAAGTCGCCTGACCATTTTTAAAGATAATGCAGTCCTCGCAGCATCGAGGCATTGATAGAGGAATATAGTAGTGGACCACATTATTTTCTGTATCAATTTCGTCCTGCTTAATCTTAGAGTAGTCGGCTATCATGGCAGTCGTCTTTTGCCACTCTGGAGAGCCAAACTTCTGCTTGCGCTGAGCGATAACGAGGTTTCTCAGAATCTCTTCCTTCGAGGTAGCCTTAATAAGTTCCTCCTGGGTGAGCTCATCGGCGTTCTCGTTCTTCGCTTTCTTGCCCTGTACCTCTGCGATTCTCTTCTGAACGGACTCCTTGGCTTCTAGCTTATTCATCTCGTTTTCGAGGAAAGATTTCTCCCACACACCTATTCCTTCTCCTTGGAATGCGATGGCCCAGCTGTCACGAACAGACATACCTGAACCACGGAGGCTGGCGTAGATGTAATAGCGAGGGTCTTTCATCTTGAGAGCCTTCGCCTTCTTGTACGTATCGACGGATAACGTGTATCCTTTTGTTTCTTCAATCATAATCTTATTTCTTTTTATTATCCTTGAATGCAAATACTGTGTAGCAACAACACGAAACGTGAAATGGCGGATATGGGTCTTTGAAAGAATGGAGGCCGGCATCGGCTTCGCTTTGACAGATATCACAAGGATAACTGCTTCCTCTCTTGACATAGAATCCGATAGCCTTATTCTCCTGTCCATACTCCTGCTCTGCCTGTCCCCACGCCAAAGCAATCACTTGAGAAGCATTTCTTACGATATTCTGATAGGCGTTCTTGTAGTAGCCCTTTCCGTAAGAAGGAACATCGATATTAATGTCCTTTCTCTTCGCCTTGGTGATGACTGATGTGTGATATGGGTCTTTATAGCCTGTGCGGATGGAAGACAGGAGCTGCTGGTCTGAATATCCCATCAAGGTTCCTGCCTTGATCATCCTTACAATATCTTCAGCAAAGTTTCCGAGATAGACGGCGTTTCTTTCGGATGTCGTCTTTCCGTAGATGTCGCTGACGAGAAACGATTCTATGTTCTCGTTGTCAATCCCGAGAATCTTGCATGAAACCTTGGAGTAAGCAGAGATGTAACTGTTGATACTCTCCTCTGCATCAGCAGTAACGTTCTTGGCGTAAGAGAGCAGGGCTGACTCGTTTGTGAGCCTGCCCGCACCTCTGTATCGCTTACTTGCGGCAATTATTTTCTGTGTCGATTTCCAGAGAATATCTGCAACATGGTCCTCGCAGTTTCGGATTGCCTGCAAGCGCTTCCTGCTGTAATCGACAGAACGTTTTAATTCATCCATAGGCTATTAATGGGTTTGGTTGTAGTGTTGCCAGTTGTTCTCATTCGGGGCGTTCCGATTCTCGTCCCATTTGGTTCCTGACTTATTTGGGCGTCCAGCTCCGCGACCCGTACGTACGTTTCCACTACCTCCATTCTGAATATTCGCAGTAGCTTTCTGCTCCTCGATTGCATTTTGAGTTTCGTTATCCGCACGCTGAATATCCATGAGGAGGTCCTGCTGATCCTCTTCCTTCTTCTCGCGCATGATACGGTCGTATTCATCGTTAACTGGGAAGTCTGGACAACGCTCAGATGCAGTCTGCTTTGAGAGGAAGTTGTTCTGAACAGCTGTCGCTAAGTTTGTTATTATTTCAGATTTATTCTGATGCACATAGATTTCCACCCAAGCGTGAATAGGAAGACCGGTCATAGTGGCCATGCAGTTTTCTTCAACTCCGATACCATACTTTGAGATACGAACAAGTTGATCCAGGAACGGATGCATCTTCTTGGCATCGTTCTCAGCAACCTCGATAGCAGGAGAATAGAGCAGCTTGATGGCAACGCCCGGAAGGTCACCCGACTTCAGCTCCGGTGGCTTTACTGTGAACGAAAGCTCATAGATGAGGTCATACGACTTGTTGAGCTGTGTCGCAAATGCATCGGAAGCGTCTGTTCCGTTAATGAAGTCAGCATCACCATTCGTATCGGTAATCTGAACCATCTTAGCCGATCCGTCTGTATCTCCAACAACGGTAATGTCGTCACCATCGCCCTTCAACTTCATTATAGGGAAGGCGTAAGCCTTGTTGTTCTCGCAGAGATAAGAGAAAGCTTCCTCGTAGTCCTCGATGTTCTTCTGCACAACAGACCAGCATGGGCCGTCATCGTTTCTTACGTATGCAACAGGGATAAATGGGAAGCCGTGAGCTTTCTCTTCAACGCAAGTGTAGTCGTCGATTCCGAATATCTTGGCAATTCTCTTGATAGTCTCCTTGACCTTGCCTTCGTTAACTTGCTTCTTGAAGCGGTAGAATGTCTTGTCATCCCACACCTCTACCCATTCAATCTTTTCATTGCCTTCCTCATCGAAGTCGTAATACTTGCGAGCAAACACAACGAGTTCACCAGTAAGAGGGTCGAACTGAGGATACAATGTGTCTCCTCTATCGAAAGCCAATGTGCGAGTACCGAATTTCTTGTTTTTATCGAAGAATCCGACTACAGCAGCCTCAGCAACCTTCATGTACGAACTTACAGCCTCATAGTGGCGAATCTCCATATCGTGCATATACCATCCCTTCTTAAACTTGGCAAGAAGATTAATATACTCTTCCTGTTTCTTCATCTCAGGATCACCGGCAAGCTCAAACTGAATATCGTTACCTGTCATGTGGAGAACGTGCTTCGTATGAATAACTTGCTGGAAAGCAAATGCCGTTCTTTGAATCTCCTGGACATACCATTTCCCGTCTTCCGGGTTCTTTCTCCAGATGTCAGGGTAGAGATCCTTGTCGAAGATTTTGTGGGACGTAGGATAGAACTCACGAAGGAAGTCCTTCTGAGTCTTAATCACTCTGTACAATGTATCTTGCGGCATCTGAGGGTCTTCATTATCGGACACCTCGTTCCTGCAATAGCCATCGTGGGTCATGTACCCCTTTGGCGTGAGTTCAAAGAAAGGCTTCTTTACGAGAATCTTTCTGAAATTTGTTACCTTGATAGCATCCATAATCCTTTTACCTTTTTATTTTTCTTTTTTGTTAAACTGAATATCATTACGTAGAACCAAGATTCAAAGAAGTCAGGCGAGTGCCCGACATATTTCTTGGCAATCTTCTTAGGTAATAGCTTGAATCCCCTATCATCGCTATTCTCGTCACGTCTGAGCATCTTACGCTCCTTCTGAAGAATCTGTCTGAGAGGAACCTTGTCAAATCCGTTTCCTGAATACTTTCTTTCAAGCAGGGCCGAGTCGATGGAAATCTTCTTCTCTTTTATCATCTTATAGAATAACCATGCGCACTGAGACTTCAAATCCTTATATAGGTATTTGATTCCTTCTTCTTCCTGATGATTCCTAGCGATAGGTGCTGCCTGGTTGTTGAATGGGACGGCATCCTTGAAGAATCCCTTAAAGTACTGACCGATACCCTGCATATCGTAAGTGAAGTTACATTCCTCGACACCCCACTCTCTCAGCTTGGCCTCAACTACCGAAACGAGTGTCTTAGGGTCCAGCCTCAGAACAACCAAGTCTTTACAATGCCATCCTTCCCAAAGCCACATTACGAAGTTATCGCCTCCGGTGAATGCGATATCGGCAGAAGCTCTGCGTTTTCCATCTCCTATCTGTTCTGCATTGTCGTAGATTTCATCAAGGTCTTCCATCTTGATCATGTCATCACCGGCAGCTTTCCAGTTCCAGTTAGCTTCCAGGTCTCGCATGCGCTGTTCCTCGTCCTGTTGGGCAAGGTTGGCGAGATATGAGGCATCGGTAGAGATAAGCTTAATGTTCTCTGATACGTCAGCGCGAACGAATGTTGCCGACTTGATGAACATTTCGAGCTTCGTGTATCCAAGTTCCTCGTAGCTGTCCTTCCAGAGGCTATCGATGATGCCCTTGCACTGTTCGTATACCTCTTCTCTTGTGTTACCCCAGTAGATAGAGTCCGGTGTATCACCATCCATGAAGCAGTAGCGGATAACTCCATCTCGCTCCGGTATTATGTATCCATTCTCGTCAACCCACCAGTCGATGAACTTTCGCACCCATGATTCCGGGTCAGGGTTACAGGTAATCCAGAATCGGTTTCGTATGTGAGCTGCGTTTCGGTTGTTGGTCAATAGGTACTTGAACTTCTTGTATGGACACTGAGTACCCTCATCGATGCAGACATAGGCATACTGGCGCCCCTGGAATCGTGTCTTGAAATCCTGATAGGCTCCTGCGTAGTACGAGAATTTGAGCCATCCTCCGTTGTCGAAGTTCCAGGTCATATCGTTCTGTGACTTATTGTAAGTTCCAAATTGGGAGAACAATTTGTAAGAGTCTGTCACCAAGGACTGCAAGTCGTCTTTTTCGTTACGAAGAATTGTTGCATGGAAATCTGGATTTTTGATATCCTTCAGAACTTCCATAAGGGAAGAGAAGGACTTGGAGTTGTGAGTGACGATAAAGTCCTCGACAACGAATAGTGAGTCCGGATTCTCAACGGCGATGCAACAGCAGTTTCGCTTGCCGACCGGTTTACAGCTGACAATCCTCCTCTCTAATTCCTTCTTTCTGTAATCGAATCGAACCTCCCATTTCTTGTTTGACTTCCTTTTTACGTAGCAAACAGAACCGAGACTATCAACCAGATACTTGAAATCGAATGCTTTCTTTCTTGTCTTGAAAGTCTTCTTCCAGTATTTTCCGGAAAATCTACCCGATGTTTCGATGATACGTCTTAAAGACTCAGTTCTCTCAGCGACAGAGGCTAGGCCGAACTTTTCATCAAACTCTACAGGTTTTACGCAGGGAATAGTGATGTCGTAGCCTTCGTTGATGTAACTAGCTATCTCACAGGCAAGATGTGGCATAAATCTCCTGTCGCCATCGATAGATACATTCCAGATATGGTCATCCGAGCATACTACACTCGATCCGTCAGATAGTTCAATTTCGTAGCAATCTCTATCAGGATAATCGATTCGACCTAATACTCTATGTCCCTTACCGTCATGTCCTATTACGGTGTCGCCATATTTAAGATGCTTGATTTTAATGAATCCTCTAGTAGTTAACACTCTCGTGTCTTCATCCAGAGGTCCACCTCGCGAGCCGCCAACTATCTTAATATCTGCATCAATAGACAGCATGCGCTCCTGACCGCCACGCTGAGCTATAATCTTCAGCTTGTCGGGATGCTTCTTATCGGCGTCTCTTAATGATTGGATATACTCTTGAGTATAAATAGGCTCACCGTTATCCAATTTTAATCCTGAAAATACTTCCTTTTGCATAAATATACATTTAATACTGCAAAAATATACAATTTTTCTTGGATAATTGCATATTTATTCATATATTTGCAAAATAAAAGGTATATTTATACGTTTTCGAGGTGGAGGGACCACTTTCGGGATAACATTTTAATCAAAAAAACAACATGACAAGAGAGGAACTCTTAGCATTAGTGAACAAGGAGGTTGATACCACCAAGTTCAAAGAACTTAGCCAAAAGACCATCGATGAGGAACTTGATGATGTTTTGGAAGATTTCGGTGATGACGAGGAAGCAAATTCCAAGTTGGTTACCAAGTTAGCAAACCGTCTGAAGCGTATCAACGGCAACTTGCACAAGAATATCTCTGACGAGGTAAAGAAGAGCAAGGAGGAGGCTGAACGCAAGAAGAAGGAAGAGGAAGAGGAGCGCAAGCGTAAGGAGGCCGCCAAGAATGGCGATCCTGACGACAAATACAACGAGCTTCTCAAAGAAATCAAAGCCCTCAAGGAAGCTAACGCAGAAAGAGACAAGAAGGCTGCAAGGAAGGCGACCATCGAGTCTGTAAAGGCAGGTTTGAAGGATAAGTTCGACAAGGCAAACCTTGAAATGAAGAACTACTTCCTCAATGCTGCAATCGCAAAGCTGGAGATTCCGGACGAAGATGCCAACATCGACGACCTGGTTTCTAAGGCTGAGAAGATCTACACCGCAGAGTACAAGGAGGCTACCGGTGAAAACGGTATTCCTGCAAAAGGCAGTCGCACGTCTAGCGGAGGCACGTCCACAGATGATGACAAGTTTATGGAAGAAGTGGCCGAGCGTCGAAAGAAGAGATTCGGCGGTGGAGACAAGAAGTAATTTCAGGATAACAATTTTAAAAAGGTAAAAAGATTATGGACAACACTTCTATTTCCTACATGGAACAGATGGGTACTCGTGGTATGCTGAACCACGGCGCAACCATTGTTCAGACAGAAGGTAAGGTCGGTGGAACCCGATACGTGTTTGCTGGCCTTGAGGCACTCATCAAGAATGCCTTCGTTCACCCACCTATTGGTGGCAAGCTCGTCAATCCGTTCAAAGGTCAGGCTAAGATTTATGCCGGTGACTTGATTGAGCACGACCTTGGTTTTACAGCTGGCAACGACGGACCTGGCGCGACATTCAAGATTCTGAAGGCTTACGGTGTAGCAAAGGCTACAACTGCGGCTACAGACACAGACATCTACATCGTTCGTAACGGCTTCGTTCACATTCCGTTCCCTGGCGACACCATCATGGTCGGTCAGAAGGACTTCAAGACAAAGGCAAAGGGTGTGACTATTTCAGCAGTCGAGGCTACTACTGATGATACCGCAGGTGACGTTTGGAAGGTTACTCTTTCTGCTGCTCTCGGCACATTGAAGGTAGGTGACGTATTGGTTGAGGCTGCAAGTGCAGGCGAATCCGTATTGCCTATGGTGACCAACCCTAACTGCTTTGCTCCGAGCGACAACGATTTTCCTTATTTCAATGCCGGCGGAGACAAGTATCATCAGCCTCGCAACAACAACAACTTCTGTATGTTGAATCCAGACTG
>ULTO01005868.1_pt1 | contig 12406 bp, 10 predicted proteins | sample 1957601 | NCBI WGS metagenome assembly ULTO01 (sample SAMEA4835734, study PRJEB28245) | human gut metagenome | biome: gut microbiome; material: fecal sample | place: Denmark | collected 2008 | reverse complement strand
GCTGTCGATGCCGCCGGAAAGACCGACTGTCATGCGTTTGATGCCGCATTGCTGCAAGAATTTGGCGGTACCGTAGCGCAGAGCGCGATATACGGATTCCGGCTCCTTTGGCAGCTCTGCCGGCGGACAGGTGGGGATGATGCAGTTTGCTTCTGTATCCCAGGTGAATTCTAAAAAGGTATCGGCATACATGGGCGCAGAGGTTACCAGACTGCCGTCACCGTTATAAGCGGAGCTGCAGCCGTCGTAGGTGAAGATGTTCTTGCCGTTGTTCTGGATGCCGACGTTGTTGCAATAGATAAGCGGAATGCCTGCGGTGCGTGCCTGCGCACTGAAAAGGCGGTTGCGCTTACGGTTTTTGCCCAACGTGTAGGGTGAGCAGGAAAGGTTGCATAAAAGCTGTGCTCCGTTGGCTGCCAACGTTTGCGGTACGTTAAGGTGATAGTTTTCCGTCCAGCCGTCCTCGCACAGCATGACGCCGATGCGCAGGCTTGTGCCTCGGATGACGATCTCCAAAGGCTGCAGTGCTTCGCTGACGCTTGCACCTTCTTCGGCGCAAAGTTTCTGCAGGCTGTAAAAATGACGGCAGTCGTCAAATTCGCGGTAGTTGGGCAGCGATGTCTTGATGAAGAAGCTGCGTCCCTGATAACCGCCGAGCAGCTTACCGTTTTGGCAGGCAAAGGCGGCGTTGTATTTGCGCACGCGTCCGTCCTCGTTGAGCTTGCCTGGTTCGGTGGCAACGTTGCCGAAGATAACGCAGATATTTTCGGAGGCAGCGACAATTTTTTCGGTATAATAGGCGCAGTCATCCAAAAAGGTCTGCTGTTCCCAAATGTCGCCGATAAGATAACCCGGCAGTGCCATTTCGGGCAGAAGCAGGATATCGGCCTCAAGGCTGCGTGCTTTTTCGATAGCATCAATAATTTTCTTATAGTTTACATCAGGACGGCCGGGAGTAATTTCCAGCTGTCCGCAGATAATTTTAAGCTTCAATTTATTGTCCTCACAATTTTATTTGCATTTTACATTACTATAGTGCTATTATAACAGAGATGAAGTAATTTCTCTAGCTTAGAGGGGGTTTTTCCTGATGAAACATAACAAAAAAACTAATGCAGCCCGCCGTCTGGACGAGCTGAAGATAGAATACCGTATTATGGAATATCCGGTGGACGAGGAGCATCTGGATGCTGTGCATGTTGCCGCAGAGGTTGGCATGCCTGCATCACAGGTATTCAAAACACTGGTAGTACGCGGTGACAAGAACGGCATTATGTTTGCCGTAATTCCCGGTGACGGCGAGCTTGATTTAAAGGCGTTGGCCAGAGCCAGCGGCAATAAGCGTGCCGAGCTGGTGCATCTGAAGGAGGTATTGCCGCTGACAGGCTATATTCGCGGCGGATGTTCACCCTTGGGTGCTAAAAAGAACTATCCTGTATATATGGATGAAACCAGCAATAACTGGCCGGAGATTGCAATCAGTGCCGGTCAGCGCGGTATGCAGATTATTGCAGCGCCTGCTGATTTGCAGCGTGCTACGGCTGCAACGGTGGCACCGCTGATTTTTGCAGAGTAACTCTTGTTCCTTCCTATAAAATATGCTATTATAGTCTTGATAACCTATTTGCACAATTGTGTTTGAAAGAAATACGACTGTGCTGGCCTGAAGGCGTATTATTAACGCTGACGGCAGTATGACGTCAAAATTTAAAGAAGAAAGTAGGTTGAATATATGTTATATGTTAGTACAAGAGGGAAAACTGATTTGTTTTCCGCTGCACACGCGATAACCCGTGGCTTGGCAGCGGATGGAGGATTGTTTGTACCGCAGAATATTCCTGCGATGCGTATGGTTGATATAAAGGCGATGGAGCGCAAGCCTTATACGGAGCGTGCTGTTGATGTTCTGCTGCAGTATCTTACTGATTTCAGCGAGGACGAGCTGCGCGAATGTGTAAATGCTGCCTACGCGCCGGAAAAATTCGGTGATAATCCTGTGCCTTTGGTACAGGTAAATGATAACACCGGTGTGCTGGAGCTGTGGCATGGCCCGACGTCTGCTTTTAAGGATATGGCCCTGCAGCTTTTGCCGCAGCTTTTGACACGTTCGATGCAAAAGACCGGTGAAACGAATAAGGTTGTTATTCTGGTTGCTACCTCCGGTGATACCGGCAAGGCTGCTTTGGAAGGCTTTGCTGATGTTCCGGGTACGCAGATTATCGTTTTCTACCCCAGCGAGGGTGTGAGTGATATCCAGAAGCAGCAGATGATTACCCAGGCAGGCAAAAATGTTAAGGTTTTCGGTATTGAGGGTAATTTTGATGACGCTCAGCGCGGCGTGAAGGAAATCTTCGGCAATACTGCTCTAAGTGACGAGCTGGCGAAAAAGGGATATACCTTCTCTTCTGCTAATTCTATTAACTGGGGCCGTCTGGTGCCGCAGATTGTTTACTACTTCAGCGCTTATGTAGATGCTGTTAAGGCAGGTAAGATTACTGCCGGTGACCCGATTAATTTTGTTGTTCCTACCGGCAACTTCGGTGATATTCTGGCAGGCTATTACGCTAAACTGATGGGCTTGCCGATTGACAGACTGCTGTGTGCATCCAACAGCAATAACGTGCTGACTGATTTTATCAATACCGGTGTTTATGACAGACGCCGTGAGTTCTTTAAAACTGTTTCTCCTTCTATGGATATTCTTGTTTCCAGTAATCTGGAGCGCCTGCTTTACAGTGTGACAGAGCATGATGCTGCGCGTGTGGCAGATTATATGAAGCGTTTGAATACCGAAGGTCATTATGAGATTGACAGCGATGATCTGAAGCAGATTCAAAGTCAGTTCTTCGGTGCCTGGGTTGATGAGCTGGAAACGAAGGAGGCTATCGGCCGTATTTATAATGATTACCATTATCTGATGGATACGCATACTGCCGTTGCCTGGCGTGCGATGGAAAAATATCGCTTCTTGACCAGTGATGAAACCTATACCGTGGTGCTGTCTACCGCAAGTCCGTATAAGTTTGCCGACAGCGTGCTGGCAGCACTTGATGATGCTCAGCCGCAGGGAAGCAATCCTTTTGAGCTGCTGCAAAAGCTGCATGCCGATACCGGTACGGAGATTCCGCCGCGTATGCTGGCGTTGGAGAATTTGCCTGTGCTGCATTCCGAGGTTATTCCTGCGGACAAGATGGAGCTGGCGGTTGTGAAGAACCTGGTGTAATTGTGGCTTGATGTGAAGAATACTTGCGTTGCAGGTATGTTTTCGCTATAATAAAATCGAAATTTAATATTTATATATGCAAGACTTAGTCTGCCGAACAGCGGACTAAGTCTTTGTCATAAAAGGAGGTATAAAGTGGACTCCAGGAGTGTACTTGAACAGGTGCGCAGCGGCAAGCTGTCGGTGTCTGAGGCGGAGCGCTATTTTAATCGTAAGGCGTACGAGAATTTAAATTATGCGTGTCTTGATACTTCGCGTGAGCAGCGCACGGGATTTGCGGAGGTGGTTTACTGCAGCGGTAAGCCTGATGCGTATTTGGCGGATATTTATAAGCGTCTTTTTGCGCAGCAGGGCGAGGTGTTCGGCACGCGGGCAACGCCGGAGCAGTATGAGCTGGTGCGGCGGCTGCTGCCTGATATTGTTTATGATCCGGTGGCGCGGACGCTGAAGCAGGAGCGCCCGGATAAGGAGCGCTGCGGCTGCGTTGTTGTGTGTACTGCGGGTACTGCCGATATTCCCGTTGCGGAGGAGGCGGCGCAGACGGCGGAGTTTTTCGGGACGCATGTGGAGAGGCTTTACGATGTTGGCGTGAGCGGGATTCACCGTCTTTTGGATAAGGTTGATTTGCTGCAGCAGGCGAATTGTGTGGTGACGGCTGCAGGTATGGAGGGTGCGCTGGCGAGTGTTATCGGCGGCCTTGTGCGTAATCCGGTGATTGCGGTGCCGACTTCTGTTGGCTACGGTGCGAGCTTTCATGGGCTGAGTGCGCTGCTGACGATGATTAATTCTTGTGCTAATTGTGTGTCGGTTGTGAATATTGATAATGGCTATGGCGCGGGGATTATTGCGACGCAAATTAACAGGCTGGCGTGCAAGTAGGAGTGTATGCATCGCAATTGATATATCGCGTTGTAACCCTTCCGTCTGCTCGCTAAATCTCGCATCCACCTTCCCTTTCAGGGAAGATATATCAGACCTGCGGAAGGCTAAACTTCGCAAATCTGCTTAACTTTTATATGCTCCCTGCAAGGGAGCTGGCATCGCCGTAGGCGATGACTGAGGGTTGTGCTTACACGATAAATTAATTGCTCGTTAAGGCTTTCTATTTACCAATTGTTTTTTGCTAACCTTTCTTGCCTGCCCCTCGGGGAAGGTGCCGAGCTAAGCGAGGCGGAAGGGGGGCTAGCTATGCGTTTAATTTGTTATGAGGGAGAAAAATATGCCAAAAGATACAGATTTAGAAATGCAGGCGGAAGCCAAGTTTGCTGTGCTGCAGCAGGAGCTGCGGCGCTTGGGCAGTGTGCTGGTTGCGTTCAGCGGTGGCGTTGATTCGACGTTTTTGCTACAGGCGGCTCATTTGACTTTGGGCGATAAGGCGCTTGCGGTGACGGCGCGTTCCAGCGTTGTGCCGCAGCGTGATATAGCAGAGGCAGAGGAGTTCTGTCGGAAGCAGGGAATCCGTCATCTTTACTTTGATTTTGATGAGCTGCAGGTGCCGGGGTTTGCCAAAAATCCGCCGGACCGCTGCTATATCTGCAAAAAAACGCTGTTCAGTAATTTCTTGCGCATTGCACAGGAAAACGGTGCTGTGCTTTGCGAAGGCTCGAATATGGATGATTTGGGCGATTACCGCCCCGGTCTGAGGGCTTTGGCGGAGCTGAAGGTGCAGAGCCCACTGCGCACTGTAGAGCTGACGAAGAAGGAAATCCGCCTGCTGTCGCATAAGCTGCAGCTGCCGACTTGGGATAAGCCGTCATTTGCTTGTCTTGCTTCGCGCTTTGTTTACGGTGAGCGTATTACAGCGGAGAAGCTGGCGGCAGTGGATAAGGCGGAGCAGCTTTTGTGGGAGCTGGGCTTTAAGCAGTTCCGTGTGCGTGTGCATGGCAGTTTGGCGCGTGTTGAGCTGCTGCCCGAGCAGCTGGAGCTGGCAGTGGCGGAGCCGATGCGCAGTACAATTTACAAAGGATTGAAGGCTGCAGGCTTTGCTTATGTTGCACTTGATTTGCAGGGCTATCGTACAGGCAGCATGAATGAAACTTTAAAGCAGGATTAATTTGTACTTATAGCGAATTTTAGCATTAGCCTGCTACAAGTATGCAGGCTCCAGATTAGGAGGAAGATTATGAAAAGCTTATATTTAGAATGTAATGCCGGCATCAGCGGCGATATGCTGGTAGCAGCACTTTTGGATTTAGGCGCGGATAAGGAGGCGCTTGATAAGGCTCTGCAGAGTATTCCTGCGAAGGGCTTTGAGTATAAAATCAGCAGAGTGTCTAAAGCAGGCGTTGACTGCTGCGATTTTGATGTTATTTTGGACGAGGAGCATGCTAACCATGACCACGATATGGCCTTTTTGCATGGCAACGGCGATGCTGTAGTGCATAGCCATGAGCACGAACATCATCATGACCACGAGCATGAGCACGAACACGAACATCATCATGACCATGACCATGAGCACGATCATGAACATCATCATGACCACGACCATGAACATGAGCACAGCCATGTGCCGCATGAGCATCATCATCACCATGAGCACCGCGGTCTGCAGGAGGTTATTGCGATTATTGATGCTACGGATATGAGTGCTGCAGCCAAGGCATTGGCGCTGAAGATTTTTGATATTATTGCGGATGCTGAGGCAAAGGCGCATGCTGTGGAGAAGAATGCAGTGCATTTCCATGAGGTTGGTGCGATTGATTCCATCGTTGATATTGTGGCGATTGCTGTGTGTGCCGACAGTCTTGGTGTTGAAAACGTAATTGTGCCGGAGCTGTGCGAGGGTCGCGGTACTGTCCGCTGTCAGCATGGCGTGCTGCCGGTGCCTGTTCCTGCAACGGCCAATATTATGCAGCGCTTTGGCTTTAATGTACGCTTGCTGCCGGTGCAGGGCGAGTTCGTTACACCGACCGGTGCTGCTGCCGCTGCTGCGCTGATGACTACAGACGAGCTGCCGCAGAGCTTTAAGATTCTGGGCATCGGTCTGGGAGCAGGCAAGCGTCAGTATGAGCGTCCCAGCATTTTGCGTGCGCTGATGATTGAGGATAATGCGCAAAAAAAAACTCTCTAAACAGTAACGCTTTGCAGACAGATTGCATCTGCCAATTGCAGTCTGATATTGATGACTGCAGCGGCGAGCTTTTGGGTTACACGCTGGAGCGCCTGCTGGCGGCAGGAGCGCTGGATGCTCATTATCAGCCGGTGTTTATGAAGAAGAGCCGTCCGGCGTGGGAGCTTACTGTTATCTGCCGCGAGGAGGACAGAGCGAAACTGGAAGCGCTGATTTTTGCGGAAACGACAACCATCGGCGTCCGTCGTGCGCGCATGGAACGCACTGTGCTGCCACGCCGCAGGGATGTGGTGCACACTGCTTACGGTGATGTAGCGGTGAAGCGCTGCCTGCTGGACAGCGGCGAACGCTGTTATGTTGAATATGACAGCGCTGTCAAACTGGCGCAGGAGCAGGGGGTGCCGCTGCAGGATATCTATCTGGCGGCGCAGCTGGCACAAAAAAACATAAATTAGCCACAAAAGTGTGGTATAATATCTCCATAATACGTCAGAGAATGGAGAAAAAATGACTAATGTTTTCGATTTGATAGAAGAATTTTATACACAGGATGAAGAATGGAATTCTGTACTGCAGCAAAGCTGTGCTGAAGATTTCCTGCGCTATAAAACATGGCAGGGAGCCAAGGATGGCGAGCTTGTCAAGATTTGGGATTATATTACGATTCTTTGTATTTACCTTGGCAATTCCGAGAACTTTCTCGGTGATATGTCGCGTGAGAATTTTATTGACTGCGTAGGCTGGTGCTGCCGTAATGTTTCCGGCTTCCCGGCAACGGAGAGCAACATCGCACATTTCCTGGATGTTATGCAGGAGTTTTATGCATATATGAAAAAGAAACGCATTATTACCCGTGATAATGCGCCTGCCGAAGCTAAAGCAAAGCTGCTGGCTGACGGAAAACTGCAGATTGTCGGCAAGGATGGCAGCTTTTTGCCTGGGTATGACCGTTACAATCTGTATTCTACACCGGATTTGCCGACGAAGGTGTATCTGAATATCGGCGAGAGAATGCAGAATCTGCTGGATAATGTGCAAAGCTACTATACGCAGAAGCAGTTCCGTCGCGATGTGGAGCGGGCCGATTTTCTCTTCGGCGGTATTTTTCAGAACGGTACAGTTCAGGAAAAGCCGGGCACGGAGGAATATTCACAGACCTTTTGGGATTATTTTCTTTTTGACTATCGCCTGCTTGAAGATGACAAAACGCCTCTGCAGCATTACCGTGATGTAATCTGCCGTAATGCTTCCGAGATGGATACCTCCGTTGATATTTTGAATGAGCTGATTAAGGCAAAGCTGGTTCTCTTTGATGTGCAAAGACGCACGGAGGAGGGAATGTATGTCTGCAGAAATATTTTCACCAATGAAAAATATACGCTGATGCTGCCGGTAGATGATAATATTGACACAGAAGGCTATATTTTCATGGGCCATATTTTTTATGAAAATACCATGGTGATGAACTTCCTGCGCGGACTGGTGATGTCGCAAACCTCGCGTAAACGCTTTTTCGAGGTTGTCAGTGCGGCGAAAGACTGGTTTGCCGTGCGCCAAAGCGGCGAGATGAGCTGGGAGGAGTTCATCAACCGTAATCCGATGTTCGTACGCCATGTTTCTGTTTTGTATGCAATCTATGTGCGTATGGAGGGCTTTAATTTCAGTACGCAGATCAGTGATTATCAGCCTGCGGCGCTGCTTGAGGACAAGACCTCGGCAATGCTGGAATCTCTTAGAGGAACAGGCCTATTTTCTGCCTATGATATACAGCTGATGCGTACCATGTGGAGCGATTTTATGCTTCGTGGCAATGCTTTGCCTGATAATACAGACGCTGATTTTGAGCATTGGACGGCAGCGGTTATGTACTGCTTTGTTAAGCTGAATGATGTTTATACCTTTACGGAAAAGCAGGTTTTTGCTATGTGCCGTGCTACCGACCATGCAAAGCTGAAGCAGATGATAGATATGCTAAATGAAACCTTGCAGCTGGAGGCACACGACCCGCGTTATGTTAACGAAGAGGGTTTGCTGCTGATGCTGCTGCAGTGAGAGGAGGCACCAGAATATGAAGTGTGATTTTTGCGGCCACGAGGTTGCTCCCGGCACAGTGGAATGTCCGTACTGCCATTATCAGTTCAAGATTGATGCGCAGGTGCTCAGTCCGGAGGAGCGTGATACCTTTGAGGGCGTGACGATAGACGAGAGCGCAGGCACAGAGGAAAACAAAAGTGCCAGGGAAGGCGCTGTATATGACAGCGGTGCTGATGCTTACAATGAAAGACAGCAGCAGGTGCCGCCGAATATCAAGGTACATACCTTTGGCTGCGGCAGCGGCATTCTGATTACCTTTCTGATTTTGTGCGGCATTGTGGCAGTTATCTTCTTTTTACTGCCGACGTTTATTGTCTTTGCCGCTGTCGGCGCAATAGTTTTGTTTATTATGCGTCTTTTTATGGGCTTTTAATGGCCTAAAAATGTATTTCTGACGGCCGGCAGTGTTGCCTTGGGCAGAGCTGCCGGCTGTTTTCGTCTGTTGTAGAATTTTTTTCAAAAAAATTTTAAAAAGCCGTAAAAATATAGAGGATTTTTCTGATTGACGGCGAATAATATGCAGGTACACAATGTGTGAAAAGAATAGGAGGCATAAGATATGCATAGTTACAGCATGGATCTTGGCGGCAGAACTCTTACTATTGAAGCCGGCAAGATTGCAAAACAAGCTAATGGCGCTGTATTAGTTCGTTATGGCGATACCGCCGTAGTAGTTGCCGTTACCGGCACAAAGACCCCGCGTGAGGGTGTAGACTTCTTCCCTTTGACTGTTGATTTTGAAGAAAAAATGTACGCCGTAGGTAAAATCCCCGGTGGCTTTATTAAACGCGAAGGCCGTCCGTCTGAGCAGGCTATCCTGACCAGCCGTCTGATTGACCGTCCGATTCGCCCGATGTTCCCGGAAGGCTACCACAACGATGTACAAATCGTTGCTACCGCTGTTTCCGTTGATCCCGACAATGCTCCGGATATGCCCGCTATGATCGGTGCATCCTGCGCTTTGTCTATTTCCGATATTCCGTTCGAAGGTCCTATCGCCGGTGTGCGCGTAGGCCTGATTGATGGTGAATTCATCATCAACCCGACTGTTGAACAGGCTAAAATCAGCCAACTGAACCTGGCTGTTGCCGGCACCAAAGACGCTATCCTGATGGTAGAAGCAGGTGCTAACGAAGTTTCCGAAGAAACCATGCTGGATGCTATCTGGTTCGGTCATGGCGTAATCAAACAACTCGTTGAGTTCCAGGAAAAAATCGTTGCTGAAATCGGCAAAGAGAAAATGGAAGTTCCGTTCTACGCTCCGCCTGAAGAAATGGCTGCGGAAATCGAAGAATACGGTGCTCAAAAACTCAAAGATGCTCTGATGGATGCTAACAAGCTGGAGCGCGAAGAAAACGTTGCTAAGGTTAAAGCTGAAATCGCTGAAGTATTCCTGGAGAAATATCCTGATAATGCTAAAGACGTTGCTTACATCACCCAAAAGCTGGTTAAGAAAATCGTTCGCCGCACTATCTCTGTAGATAAGATTCGTCCTGACGGCCGTCAATTAGACGAAGTACGTCCGGTAAGCTGCGAGGTTGGCCTGCTGGCTCGTCCGCATGGCAGCTCTCTGTTCACCCGTGGTCAGACTCAGATTTTGAACGTTCTGGCTTTGGCTCCGCTGCGTGAAGCACAGATTCTTGATGGCCTTGGCGCTGAGGAAACCAAGCGTTATATCCATCACTACAACTTCCCGCCGTACAGCGTAGGCGAAACCAAACCGTTGCGTAGCCCCGGCCGTCGTGAAATCGGTCATGGTGCTCTGGCTGAGCGTGCTTTGCGTCCGGTTATTCCTTCCGAAGAGGAGTTCCCGTATGCAATCCGTCTGGTATCCGAGGTTCTGGAATCCAACGGTTCCTCCTCCATGGGCTCTGTTTGCGCAAGCACCCTGTCCCTGATGGATGCAGGCGTTCCTATTAAGGCTCCTGTTGCCGGTGTTGCTATGGGTCTTGTTAAGGATGGCGAATATTTCACTATTCTGACTGATATCCAAGGTCTGGAGGATGCTCTGGGCGATATGGACTTCAAGGTTGCAGGTACCGAAAAAGGTATTACTGCTATCCAGATGGATATTAAGATTGACGGTATCAACAAGGATATCTTCACTCAGGCTTTGGCACAGGCTAAACGTGGCCGCGAATTCATCATGGGCAAAATGATGGAATGCATCAGCGAACCGCGCAAAGAGCTGTCCAAGTATGCTCCGAAGATTACTACTATCCATGTAGATCCTGATAAGATTGCTAAGGTTATCGGACCTGGCGGCAAGATGATCAAGAAGATTGTTGACGAAACCGGCGCTAAGATTGATATCGATGATACCGGTCGCGTATTTATCGCTGCTGTTAACACCGAGGCTGCTAATAAGGCTATCGAGATGATCGAAGGCATTACTGCCGAAGCTGAGGTTGGCAAGGTTTATACCGGTAAGGTTACCCGTCTGATGAACTTTGGTGCTTTCGTTGAGATTCTGCCGGGCAAGGAAGGTCTGGTGCATATTTCCCAGCTGTCTACCGAGCATGTAGATAAGGTTGAGGATGTTGTAAGTGTTGGCGATGAAATTGTTGTTAAGGTTACCGAAATCGACAACAAGGGCCGCATTAACCTGTCCCGCAAGGCTGTTCTGATGAAGAGCGTACAAAAATAATTTGTGAATTTAAAAGAGCTGTCGCATTTGTGACAGCTCTTTTTTGTAGATTGGAGGAGTGAGTTACTAATGAAAACACGTGGTTTTGAAAAGGTTGCCAGGTATATGGATGTTGAGTTCCCGATGCCGGAGCGCAAGACACAGTTCAGCGCCGGTTATGACATCAGCGCTGCCGAAGAGGTTGTACTGGAGCCGGGTAAGCTGGTGCTGGTGCCTACAGGTGTGAAGGCTTATATGCAGACAGGCGAGTTCTTGGGCCTGCATATCCGCAGCAGCATGGCGGTAAAGAAGCATCTGATGCTGGTGAATAATGTCGGTATTATTGATGCCGATTATTATAATAATGCTGATAACGAAGGTCACATTATGGTGGCTTTGATGAATATGGGTACCGAGGCTGTTACGATTCCGCAGGGTGAACGCATTGCACAGGGCATTTTCTACAATTATCTGACCGTTGACGATGACGATAAGGTGGAGAAGGTTGTACGTGCAGGCGGCTTCGGCAGCACGGGAAAATAATAATATCATATTATTACCTTCGCTTAGGAATTCAGTTGAAAGTGTAAATAGTTTACAATTTTAACGAAAAAGTGTAGACAATATAGGGAAATATGATATAATTAGTTTAGATAATTTTGGAAAAATGGAGGTTTTCTCGATGCAGAAAATTGATCAGGCATGTGTAAACACTCTTCGCTTTTTGGCAGCAGACCAGGTAGAAAAGGCTAAATCCGGCCATCCTGGCTTCCCTCTGGGTACCGCTCCTTTGATGTACACCATCTGGGACCGCTTTATGAATTATAATCCGGCTGATCCGCAATGGTTCAACCGCGACCGTTTCATCCTTTCTCCGGGTCATGGCAGCGCTTTGCTGTATGCAATGCTGCACCTGGCAGGCTATGACCTGTCCCTGGATGAGCTGAAAAACTTCCGTCAATGGGGCAGCAAGACTCCGGGCCATCCGGAATTCGGCCTGACTCCTGGCGTTGACGTTTCTACCGGTCCTCTGGGCCACGGCTTTGCTATGGGCGTTGGCTTTGCTATTGCTGAAGCTATGCTGGGCGCAAAGTACAACAAACCTGATTTCCCGGTTGTTGACCACTACACCTTTGGTCTGACCTCTGACGGTGACCTGATGGAGGGCGTTTCCTGCGAGGCTGCTTCTCTGGCAGGTACCCTTGGCTTGGGCAAACTGATTTACTTATATGATGACAACAAAATTACTATCGAAGGCAGCACCGATATTGCCTTCACTGAGGATGTTGAAGCTCGCTTCAAGGCTTATGGCTGGCAGGTTCTGCGCGTAGAAAGCAGCGAGGATGTTGACGCTATGCAGGCAGCTATCGAAGAAGCTAAGGCTGATACT
>ULTO01025411.1_pt1 | contig 12414 bp, 12 predicted proteins | sample 1957601 | NCBI WGS metagenome assembly ULTO01 (sample SAMEA4835734, study PRJEB28245) | human gut metagenome | biome: gut microbiome; material: fecal sample | place: Denmark | collected 2008 | reverse complement strand
TGCTATCAATGGGCGATGTAACTGTATATGCCTATTCGGAAACAGATATTGCGTATCCCGTCGCGGGCGGAAACATTTATTTTGACAGGGATACGGGAACCATTACGGATTGTGATAAATCCGTGACTGCTGCGGACATCCCATCGGAGATTGACGGCGTGACCGTGACCAAGATTGGCGACGAAGCTTTTAAGCAGTGTTACAGTTTGAAGAGCGCAGTGATTCCGGACAGCGTGACGAGTGTCAGCAAGGGAGCATTCTCCGGATGCCGCAACCTAAAAAAGCTCACGCTTCCATCTGTCTATGGCAGTTGCTTCGGAGATATTTTCGGTGCATCCTCTTATGAGTACAATCGCATCAATGTTCCTGTATCCTTAAAGGAAGTCGTGCTCACCAGCGCGACAAGTATCGGCGATTATTCATTTTGCGGCTGTAATGGTCTGACGAGTATTACCATTCCTGAGGGCGTGACGATGATCGGCGATAATGCTTTCTCCGGCTGTACCGGGTTACAAAGCATTATGATTCCAAAAAGCGTGACGAGTATCGACTGGGGTGCATTCTACGATTGCAACGGCTTGACGAGCATTACAATTCCGGAGAGTGTGACAAATAATACTGCGGACGTTGGGAATTAGAAAGCCGCCCCGGAAGAACGGGACGGCGTTTTTATTTATCGGAGGAATACGGGAGTTTTGGGTATAAGGTCAATTCAAAGTTATCGCCGGAACTACCGCGGGGCGACCGCTTATTCTTTGTGTAAACCGCCTTTTCGAGTACCTCTTTCAGCACCTTGTTTTTCTCCTCTGCCGACGGCAGCGAGGCATACACATCAAGGAGGCGTTCAGCCTTTGGGATAATCGTCTTTTTGCTCTCCTCCCGGACGCGGTCGTCTTTGATGTCAGCGCGGAGGACCTCAACATCGGACTTCGCCTGTTCGATACGAGCGGAGATACTGCGGGACCGTTCGAGGAAAGTATCGGTCGTATAAACACCCTGTTCCAAAAGGTCGTGGGTACGGGCCAACTGCTTTTCAAGGGTAACAATATCCGACTCGGCTTTCTTAATCGCTTTTTCCTTTATCTCGACAGGAGAAGCCAAATCCTCCGCCGGAGCGTCGTCCCATTGCAAGCGGTAATCTTTCAGCCAATCGGCTATACCCTCCAACAAACGCTCCTCCACTATCTCATATTTGGAGGAAACCGACTTGCAAATATTATTCGGGCAATAAAGAATTGCGCCGAGCGGAGTCGGGTGGCGAGCCATAGTACGCCCGCAAAGCCCACAGGTCAGCACCCCGGCAAGAGGGTTTGCAATCTTTCGTTTCTCTTGGATAGAAACAGACCCTTTTGACGACATAATCTCCTGCGCCAAATAGAAGACGGACTCGTCAATCAGCGCAGGGTGAAGACCGTCGGAGAGAACACGCTCCGACGCAGGAGCAGGAACACGCTCTTTCTTGACGCGACCGTCAATCACCTTTTTGCGCGTTTGATTGGTTTTCCAACGGACCTTGCCGAGATAGGTAGGATTTTTAAGAATGACCCGGATAGTGCCGTCCTGCCAATGCTCCGCCTCGTTAGGAGCAGGAACGCGCATAGCGTTGAGGCGTTTAGCGATGGCACCCATACCGAGTTTGTGATACGAGCCGTCCTCCTGCTTCTCCCCGGTCGTATAGAGTTGAAAAATGAAGCGGACAATATCCGCCTCGTCCTCGACCGGGCGGAGCGTAAAACCTTTGTCGTGTTCAATGCGGACTCGCTCGTAGCCGTAAGGCGGACGAGAGGCAACGTACTTACCCTCTTTGACGGAGGCAAGGCGGCCCCTCTGCAAACGGCGGTTGATAGTCTTATATTCACGCCGGGACATAAACAAGCCGAACTCAAAATACTCCTCGTCAAACTCGTCATTCGGGTTATAGTCCTTAATCGGGGTAATGATTTTGGTATCGGAATATTTGAAAGTTTGGGCGACAATCCCCTGGTCTATTGTATCGCCGCGAGCAAGACGCTCAACCTCCATAACGAGAACGCCGTCCCACGCGCCCTGTTCAACTTCCGAGAGGAGTTGTTGCATAACGGGACGGGCAGCAATGGTTTCGCCGGAAACGATTTCGCGGTAGATTTGGGTAACATCGAAATTGCGCTTTTTCGCAAGTTCAAGCAGAGTGTTAATATGACGGGTAAGGGTTTCACCCTCCCCGCGAGCCTCTGCCTCCGCGTCAGCGCGGGACTTACGGACATATAAGCAATATGGCAATAATACCACCTCCAAAGAAGAAGCCGCCCGGAGAGGGGCGGCGGTTACAGGCTATTTGAAACGGTTGCCCCAATCGACATAGATTATATTGCCTTCGACCCGGACGATGTGAGGCCGCCTTTTTTGACTTCAAAAGCGGTATCGACATCGGCTTGCATAAGTTTATCGAGGAGCGCAGCAACATCGGTTTTCAAACCGTTCTGCAAGGCCATTAAATCAGAGAGGAGCAACGGGTCAGTCACTTGGCCGTCGCAACTATCAATGAGTTTGCGGATTTCGGCGCGGGACGATTGCAGGAGAACGAACAACTCGGCATATACTTCAAGACGGCCGGCATTGTTATTCTGCATATCACGCGAAAGCAAGAGGTAGAAACTATCATACAACTTTGCTACCGTTTGCTTTGTAAGCGGAGGCAGACCGTCGTAGTGGTGTTTGAAGTTGTTGGTGTCGTTTATGAAAACGACCTCACTCTCGGTACGGTTTTCAGCCGCGCCGAGTAAGTAATCAGTAGTTACACCGAAATACTTTGCCAAAGCGCAGAGCATTTCATAGTCCGGCTCTTTCCCCTCGGTTTCGTAGCCGGAGATAGTGGAGCGGGTTTTATGCAGGGCTTTCGCCAAGTCGGATTGTGTCATTTGACGCTCTTTACGGAGAGCGACGAGCCGCGACGAGAAAATAGAACTCATAGAAATTCACTCCTATTCAGAATAAAATTATATCAAGAATACCCCGTTTTGGGTAGTCTTTGCCCCTAAAATCGGCATTTTTTGAAAAAATCCAAAAAAATTACGAAAAAAACTTGACTTTGCCCCCAAAAGGGGCTAAAATATAGATAGGTCAGTCAAGCAAGACCCAAATCGCAACGAAAGGAGGACAACCTAATGAGGACGAAACTCGTCAAACTGCGCGAGGGACGCGGATATACACAGGCGACATTCTCGACCGTAATCGGTATATCGCGCTCCCACTACTCGCAGATTGAAACGGGAGAAAAAGAGCCGTCACTCCGAGTAAGCCTCAAAATCAAGAAAGCACTTGATTATCCTTACGACGATATTTTTTTTAATCAGAAATGCCCCGTTTCGGGACACAGATAGTATATCGAGCGACGCGCACCGCGTCAGTTCCTTGCTACGACTCTATTTTACAACGAAAGGAGGAGGAAATAAATGCCGAAGATGGCGACGAAAGCGGCGGATAACGTCTTTTATAAAGCACGAATGGAAGCCTCATCGTGGAACGACAAGTTATCATCACGCGAGGGAGCAGCAGAGGAAACGGGACTTGACCGAACACGGCTCGCCTACATAGAACTCAACACGGTCAACCCGCACCCGGAGGAAGCGTTGATATTGGCAGACACATACAACGCCCCGGAACTTTGCAACCACTACTGCGCGAAGATTTGTCCGCTCGGAATGAAGACCGTCGCCGAGGTTGAGGTAACGGAACTCGAAAGGGCTGTGCTGAAACTGCTGTCAGCGTTTCAGACATTGCCGACAATCAAAGAGAGCCTCATAAACATAGCGGCAGACGGAGTCATAGAAAAGAACGAGCAGCCAGAAATGGAAGATATTATTCAACGGCTCGACGAGGCAGCGAACTGCATACAGGCGTTAAAAATCTATTTCAAGAAACATTACAAAAAATAAGTAAAGGAGGTGTTTTGCGTGGTAGCAACGGGAAATGTTGTACGGGAGTTCAACATCGGTCAGACCAAAGTGCGAATTTGCGACGACTACTGCCGAAACAAGACGGAAACGGAAATCAACGAAATATTGCGCCGGATAGCAAAGAACGCGCTCGGACCGCTCACCAACGCACCACGCAAGAACGTATGAGTCAAAGACAAAGGATTTTCAAAACAAGGAAAATGTACCAAGCAGCAGGAGCGTTATTCTTCTTGATATTCTTCCTCGTGATGTTCGTAATGGGATTTGCAATCAGTCCGAAATCGGCAACGGTCGAAGCGGAAGCCCCTGCGGACTTGGAGGCGGTAGACACCATCAATGCAAGAGAGCGGGAATACACGACCGGAACGCTCGACATCATCACGGTATCGGCGGCGGCAGAAGACGCACCGAAAAGGGCATACTACGATGTGCCACTCACAAACGAAACGCAGGACTACATATTCGAGGTATCAGAAAAATACGGAGTACCGAGTGCGGTAATCGTTGCAATCATTGAGCGAGAGAGCAACTACGACCCGAACGCGACCGGAAGCGCGGGCGAGCAGGGATATATGCAGATACACCCTTGCAATTTCTCTTGGCTGAAACAGACAGTCGGGGTCACGGACTTTTACGACCCGGAGCAGAATATCCTGTGCGGCGTGTATATGCTGTCTGGACTGTTTGAGAAGTACGGAACGGTGAACGAGGTACTTATGGCTTACAACTGCGGAGAAGCCGGAGCGCGAAAACTGTGGAACAACGGAGTCACCGAAACGGAATACTGCACGAAAATTCAGACTATCATCAGCGGACTTACAGTAACGGAGGCAGGATAATGAAATTGAAACTTACAGCGGACCACATCATTTTGTTTGTGGTGGAGTTATCGGTAGGCATTACATTCGGCGGACTCGCGGCAGCGATACTCGTTCCCCTTTGTATCAGCGCGAGAGGATATTTCTCAATCGGAAGCGAATGGGCGATTATCACGTTCATTGCATACGCGGCATACAGCGCATTCAATAATTGGTTTTTCAAGAAAATAGCGAGGAGGTATATCTAATGCCGTATTACAACGAATGCCCTTTGTGTGGGAGCAACCTTGACCCCGGAGAAAGTTGCGACTGCCAAAAGGAAAAACAGGAGGTGAAGAATATTGCAGAGGACAGCGACAGCAACGGAAGCATTAAGAGAGGAGGTAGAGAGCCTATTAGGAGTATCAATCACAGAGTCCGTCTTTGCGCGAGCGTATGAACACGCAAAAAGAAAACTCGCCCGAATAATCGAGCGAGAGGGCGACGCGGACGGAGAACGACTCCAACCGCACTATATTACTCAACTCACCGCCGAGGCGGTACGAGAACAGAGTTTTTCAGACTTCACGATAATGCTTTGTGAAGCGTTCAGAGAAGCAGAACAGATACATAGAGAAAAAGAAATGCCCGCAGCCGAAGCCGCAAGGCAAATCTAAATCCGTAACTCTATTGTATCACAAGTAAATTGAAAATGCAATAGGAGGCATTAAAAAATAATGAGCAATTCTACAAAGACCAACACCAACGCTTTGGTGATTACAAATCAGTACCCGGCGGACAAGTACAATCTGCTTGTCCCTATGCAGACAGTAGCGGAGATTTCGGACATTCAGAAACCCGTTATGAATGTGGTGTATATCAGCACCAACCTTGAAGACAAGGAAATCTACGAGCAGGAAAAAGCGTACAACGGCAGACCCGCAAAGTATGCTATCACGAAAAAGGGACTCACCAAACTTATGAGGGCGGCCGGTATTAAAATCCTTTCTTCCCGCCCGGTTGTCCCCTCGGCGTGTCAGAAATGCGCCAACATCAACAAGGGTATCGGAAAGCCTGTTCGTTGCGGAGCGTGTCCGAACAAAGACGTCAAATATGAGGTGCGTATCAGCGTCCCGCAGTTGACGGGAGAAAACCTCGAAATCGTCGCCCACAAGGAAATCATCGTGGACGACGTTGTAGCCGGAATGACCGAGAAGCAGAAAGCGGAATTTCTGAAATTCAGAAACGAAATGTGCGAGAGCAAGGCACTCAACCGCGCATTGAGAGCGGCTATGCAGATTAAGGGGACCTACCTCCTCGAAGAGTTCAAAAAGCCGTTCGTCGTGGCGTATCTCGTTCCCAACCTTGACAACGAAGTTGTAAAGGAAAAGGCGGTAGAGGCGTTCTTCTCCTCCTCTCACGAACTTTACGGAGGCAATACGGACAACGCCAACCGCAGGACGCTCTATGTGGAGGACGACCCGGAGGGGAGCGGCTACGAAGCAAATCACACGCCTATCGAGGGACCGGCGGCGGTCGAAAGCCTCCCTGCAACGGCGGAGGAAGAAGAAACACCCGCACCGACGCAGAACGGACCGGCAGACCCGAATATCTGTACCGACTGCGGCAAGAAGATTTCAAACGGCGTTTCCGATTACTCGATTGAGAATTTCGGAACTCCGCTCTGTATGGACTGTCAGCGCAAGAGAGGAGGAGCGAGATAATGAATGCTATTTTATCACAGGACAAGAAACACATCGTCAGCACCGAAGCACTCGACCACATCGAAGCGGAGGGAGCAACGATTTACGCCTACACCGTAGGAGGAGCGAAACTCATCCTCGGCAATTATAAAAACGAAGTATGTGCCAAAAGAGTGATGTGCTTCATCGGATTTGGAATTACAGCCGAACATCAGAAAACCGTCGTCCTCCCGCCGGAGGAACTTATCGACGACGCAAAGCCGAAAGAGGGATTTGCCCGTATGGAGATTTCCCCCGAATTTGCGAAACTGTTGGCGAAACTGATGGGAGGTGACGAGGCGTGAAGATACTGCATACAGGCGATTGGCACATCGGAAATTTCCCCGGCCCCGAAAAGGACGGAGAGAACGTCAGATTTCTCGACATCTGCAAGTGTCTCGACGCTCTCGTAGAAAAGGCGACGGAGGAACGCCCGGACATCATCGTGGTAGCGGGCGACGTATTCCACCAAGCAAAGGTATGGAGCGACAGAGGCCTCCGAGAGAACGGAACGGCGGTGCGCTACATCAGATTGCTTGAAAAGGTAGCCCCGGTCGTAATTGTAAGAGGTACACCTAATCACGACAGCGAGCAGCAGTTCGCGAGCCTCAAAAACACCTTTTACGGCGACGACAGCGTACACATCATCACCGAGCCGGAGGTACGCACGGTTTACGCATACCACGGCGGAGCGGTACAAATCGCCGCCCTCCCCGGATTTGACAGAGGATATTACAGAGCGAAGCACCCCGGACTCTCCAAAGAGGAGGAAAACGAGGTATTCACCGAAGAACTCGAACGCATTATCCTCGGAATGAAAGCACAATGCAACAAAACAAGCCCCTCGGTATTCGTTTCGCACTATACAATCCCCGGTTGCAATATGGAAAGCGGACAGACGCAGTTTTTCGCACAGTTTGAGCCTGTTATCTATCCCGCAACGCTTATGGCGGCGGACTTCACGCTCAACTGTTTCGGACACATTCACCGCCCGCAGCACATCGACGAAGCCGGAAACACATATTACTGCGGAGCAATCTCCGCGCTGAACTTCAACGACGAGGCGCAGGAACGCGGCTTTTATATTCACGACATCGACGCCGATAGCGTAAAAAGCACGTTCTACCCCCTCCCGACAAGACAGTATGTTACACTCCGTTTCACGGACACGGACATCACGGCTATTGTTTTGGGGTCGCTCGACGACGTTGCCTATAATTGGTGGCGTTATAACGACGGCGTAAGAGGGGCTATTGTAAGAGTCATTTACGACTGCACCGACGAGCATAACAAGGCATTCAACAAAGCCCTACTCGAAAAAGCCCTGTACGACGACGGAGCATTTTGGGTACAGGAAATCACCCCGCAAAAAATCTCTATCACGGTCAACCGCGACGAACTCGCGGACGACGACAGCCCGGAGGAACACCTCACCCTCTATTTCGCCGAAAAGGAATACAAGCCGGAGCGCATAGCGGAAATCATCGAGGCGGCGCGTCCGATTATCGCAGAGGCGACCGAAACGACAAAGGGACGCGGCAAATCGGGCATTTTTACCCCGCTGAAAATCGAGGTGAAGAACTACCGCAACTACCGCGAGGAAGCGTTCGACTATGACGGTATTCGCTTCTGTACTATCAACGGAGAGAACGGAGCGGGAAAATCCTCCCTGTTTATGGACGCTATGCTCGACGCGCTCTACGAAGAGCCGAGAGAGGGCGACCTCACGGGTTGGATTTGCAACGACCCGGACGTGAGGAGCGGTTCTATTCAGTTCACATTCTCAATCGGCGAAGCAAAATACAGAGTAACCCGCACCCGCCAAAAGAGCGGCAAGGCGACGCTGAATATCGCGGAGGAGGTTGACGGAGAGTGGCAGGACCGTTCCGCCGAAAAGTACAGAGATACACAGGCGATTATCACCGAAACCGTCGGAATGGATAGCCTCACTTTCAAGGCCTGTGCCTTGATTATGCAGGACCAATACGGGCTGTTCTTACAGGCGGACAAGGAAGCGAGAATGAATATCCTCGGCAATATTCTCGGCCTCGGTGTTTACGACACTATGGAGGACATTGCGGCCGACCGCCTCACCGACATCAACCGCCAAATCAGAGTGATAAACGATAAAGTGACGGACATCACGGCGAAACTGCCCGACGCGGAGGAACTCGCCGCGAGCATTGAGGCAACGAAAGCCCTGCTGAAAGAAATGCAGGAAGACGTCGATAAAGCGGTAGCGGAAATCGACAGCACGAAAGTCCGCCTCAATACCAAAATCGAAGCGACGCAGAGGGTTATCCGCATTAACGGCAAACTCGCCGTAATCGCAAATAAAATCCTCGCCGCGACCACCAACAAAACCTCGCAGAGCCTCATCATCAACGGCGCGACCGCCGCGCTCGCAGAGGAACAGGAAATCGCGGCCGGCGTAGCGGAATATGAAGCCCTGCTCGAAAAGGAAAAGACCCTCATTTCGACAAGGGACCGCCGGGACGACCTCGCAAAGCGTAAAAGCAACCTCACCGCCGAAGTGTTCGACATTGACATAAAGCACGGCAAGGCAACCGAGCAGAGGGACACTATCAAAGAGAAACTCGGCATTTTCGAGGACGAACTCGCAGAGGAAGACGCTCTCAAAGCAAAGCACGACGAATATGTGAGAGTCGCCGCCGAAATCGAGGAACTGCAGAAAGCGGCAGACGAGTCCGCCGGACTCCAAACCCTGCTTATGGAAGCGGAAAAGAGGCTCGCCATCGTCAAGAGCGAAATGGGAACGGAAACAACCCGCAGAACGGAGGAACTCGACGGGCTGAAACGCCGCGTAGCACTACTCGAAAACAGCGGTTGCCCGGACGTCGAAAAAGCCTCCTGCAAATTCTTGGCAGACGCACACGCAGCCAAAGCCGCCCTCCCCGGAAAAGAGGCGGAAGCAAAAGCATACGAGGAGGAAGCGAGCAGACGGCTCGCAGAGGCGCAGGAAGCGGTCGATTTGGCACGGAACAACCTCGCGGCAAACAAGTACACCCCGGAAGAAATGGCGCGTTTGAGAGCGAATTTGACGGCTTTACAGCCATACGAGGAGAAGTACAGAAACCTCGACCGCTACAAAGAGCAGAAAGCATACCTCGAAAAGCGTCTTGAAGAACTCGAACAGGAGGCCGCCTCTCTCGAAGAACGCCTCAAAGCGGCAGAGAAAGAGCGCGACACCATAGCAGACCAACTCGCGGAGGCGAGCAAGGCGGCGGAGGGTTATGACCTCCTCGCCGCGCAGATTAAGCAAGCCCGCGTTTGGGTTGATAAAGAAAAGGAACTCCCTGCCGCCCGCGAACGACTCGAGGCAGCCAAAGCCCGCACCGAAGAACTGACTGCCGAAATCGAGCAGTTAGAGGCGGAGCGCACAGAGTTGGAGGCGGAAGTGCTTACTGAAAAACTCGCCGCCGAGGGTGCAGGAGAACTCGAAGCAATCGTAAAGAGAGCCGACAGAGAAATCGCCGAGAAGCGCGAAGCAATCAATCAGACCTCAATGAAACTCGGCGCACTCCAAAAGCAGGAAGACGACGCAGCGGCGGACCGTGAAACAATTAAGGATTTACAGGAAAAGGCGGAAGAACTCGGCAAACGCGCCTCAACCTACGACGACCTCAAAAAAGCGTTTTCGCAGGACGGCATACCGCACAATGTTATCCGCTCCCTTATCCCGCTGTTTGAAGCCACAGCGACCGGAATACTCGGACAAATGAGCGGCGGCAAAATGAGCGTCGAGTTCGTAACCGAAAAGGCTTTGAAGTCCAGCAGCAAAAAGGAAGTAACGACCCTTGACATCATCATAAACGACAGCAACACCGGGCGACTGCCCTATATGAGCCGAAGCGGAGGAGAAAGAGTAAAAGCGGCATTATCCGTTATCCTCGCCCTCTCGGAAATCAAGAGCAGTAAAGCCGGAGTACAACTCGGTTTCTTATTCATCGACGAGCCGCCTTTCCTTGACGCGCAGGGCGTAACCGCATACTGCGACGCATTGGAGGCCATTCAGAGCCGATACTCGACTTTGAAGATTATGGCTATCACGCACGACCCGACGATGAAGTCAAGATTTCCACAGTCCGTCGATGTAATCAAGACGGAGAACGGAAGCAAGGTCATTTATGAATGACAACAGAATACGCCGGGGAGAGTCCCTCCCCGGCAATATGAAACGGAGGTGAAACGATGGGACGACCTAAAAAACAAACGGTTGACTACTTCCCCCACTATGTAGGCGGAAGCAGGAAGACACTATTTTTACTCGAAAGCGACTACGGTAACGACGGCTACGCCTTTTGGTTTAAGTTGCTCGAACTGTTGGGGTCGAACGAGGGTCACTACTACGATATTTCGTCGGCGGCAAACCGCAGATACTTATACGCCTACACAAAGGTTGAGGAGGAAACGGCGACGAAGATACTCGATATGCTTGTTGACCTCGGAAACATCGACAAGGAACTGTATTCGGAGAGAAAAATCATTTGGTGTCAATCCCTCGTTGATAATTTGAAAGATGTTTATGACAAAAGGACCACACCTCTCCCGAAAAAGCCATTTTACGAAGATAATCTCCCCGAAAATCCCCGAAAAGCAGAGGAAACCGAGGAGAAAGCCCCGGAAAAACCGGAAAAACCGCCGAAGCCCACGCCGAGAAAAAAATCCACCCCGAAAAAGACGGGACCGGCAAAGGTGAAGCGAGCGGAGTTTGTGGAACTGACCGACGAGGAGTACGAAAAACTCGTCAATCAATATGGCAAGGATATGACCGCCCGAATGATAGAAGTCCTCGACAACTACAAGGGACAGAGCGGAAAGACCTACAAGAGCGATTATAGGGCTATCCTTAATTGGGTAGTCGAGAGAGTCCAAGAGGAACAGCGGAAAGGAGGACAATATGGGCGAACCGAAACGCATAGGGGAGATAATCAAGGCGTCCCCGCCGGAGAGTTCAGACCAAGCGGAGGTTTCCGAAAGTAAAGAAAAGAATTGGGGACTAACCCCGGAGGAAGCCAAAGCCGCCGGACTGCGTTGGAAGACCCCGCCGCCCCCTCCCGATATTTGTCAGTTTTGCGGTAAGGAAAACCCGCGACACGGGATAGCGTTCGGCGACGAAATTCTGTTTTGGCAACCGTTCGTATCGCGTTGCGACTGCCCGGAGGCGGTCGAGTATTGGACGAAGTACGACGCGGAGCAGAAAGCCAAAGAAGAAGCGGAGCGACTCGAAAAGGAACGCAGGGCAAAAATGGCAAGGATTGAGCGGCTTATCGGACGAAGCGGTATAAAAAAGCGTTTTCAGCAGCGCACCTTTGAGAACTTCAAGACCGACACGGCGGAGCGAGCGCGGTGCTACAAAATAGCCAAGCGTTACGCCGACACGTTCAGCGAGCGGTATGCTCGCGGAGAGGGACTCTACATAGAGGGTACGAACGGGACCGGCAAAACACACCTCGCCGCCGCAATAGCCCTACAACTGCTAAACGAGGGCATACCCGTTATATGCAAAACGTCAAGCGATATGTTTACCGACATCAAAAAGGCATACGACGGAGGAGATATGAGCGAGGCGCAGATACTCGACATCTACAAGAGTGCCGATTTGCTTATTATCGACGACCTCGGCAAAGAACAATGCTCCGATTGGAGTATGACGACGCTCTACTCTATCGTGAACGACCGATACGAGGATATGAAGCCGATTATCGTAACGACCAATTACGGAGCGGAGGACCTTGTACGGGTACTCACCCCGCGAGGCTACGACAGCGGCAAAATCGTCGCCATTATAAGTAGATTGAGGGAAACCTCGACGGCGATAACTATGGCGTGGACGGACTACCGCTCACAGTAAGGAGGAACAATGATAGAAATAATCGAAAAAGAGCCATATTACGACGACAGCCCGTTCACAGGGCA
>ULTO01042238.1_pt1 | contig 12450 bp, 12 predicted proteins | sample 1957601 | NCBI WGS metagenome assembly ULTO01 (sample SAMEA4835734, study PRJEB28245) | human gut metagenome | biome: gut microbiome; material: fecal sample | place: Denmark | collected 2008 | reverse complement strand
TTTCCATAGTTTTCGGAAAAATCTAAATTGGAAATCGTATGTCCGTTGCCGTAAAATTTTCCGCTGAAAAAATGCGGAACGTTAGCGTCGTTGTCGGCGCATCCAATCGACGTCCATGTTTTACCGCTCAAATCTAAATCGGATTCCAGGCTTACTACAGCATCGGTCTTGCCGTCGTATGCACCCGCGTTTACGTCCGCCGCAAATTGCATCAGTTCATCAACCGTAGTAATAACCGTGCGGCTGCTCTGCGCAGCTCCGACGGTATCCTCCGCAAACGCCGCCATGGGCAGCATCGCCAAACACAGCACCAACGCAAAAAATATACCCACTACGCACTTCTTCATTGTACACTCCTCCTTTTATTCTCCCATAGCATACAGGCGGCATCATTCCGTGGGTACCCACGGAATGACGGGAGCTCCCGTCGCCGCACATATCAACGCTGCTGGTCATATTATACCTGTATTTCTACCAAATGTAAATCCAAAATTTGTGCACCTTTGGTGGAAAAGGAAATGAGAGGGACGGCTCACAGCACCTTTTCTATCTCGCTCTCGCCATAGACCTTGATGCCGTTTTCCTTCAGCAGCGCCGCCGTGACGCCGTCGCCGTCCGTCAGCGTTCCGGTGAACGTTCCGTCATAGATGCGCCCGCAGCCGCAGGAGGGGCTTCGCTCCTTCAGCACGGCGGCGGTACAGCCGTACAGCCGCGCCAGGCGCAGCGTCTCCTCCGCGCCCCGGCGGTACTCCGCCGTCACGTCTCGGCCATCGTTCATCACCACCCGGTCCCCCCGGCGCTCGGAGGGGTTTCGGGGCGTGGGCAATCCTCCCAGCTGCTCCGGACACACCGGCACCGCCAAGCCGCGCTTCGCCAGCTCCTGCGCCAGCGGATGGGGCTTGCTCTGCCCGTCGTAGCGACAGGCACAGCCCAGCAGGCACGCGCTCACCAGGATCATACCGCCAGCTCCTTTCCGTTCAGAGCGGCATACACCAGCGTATCGCCCGCGTATTGCAGCTTCATGGAGAAAAACGGCGTGTCCGGCTCGTGGATCAGCGCCAGAAACAGCTTGTCCCCCTCCCATTGGGGCAGCGCCGCCAGCGCGTCCTTGTGCAGCCATTCCAGCACGCCCTCGCTGCACTCCCGCAGCGTCCCTGTCCAGCCGGTGGCGGTAAACAGGTGCATATATTCCCCCTCCCAGATATCCGACACAAAGGTGATGACCCCCCGATACCGATAGTCGGTCAGGGTCAGGCCCGTCTCCTCCAGCGTCTCGCGGCAAACGCACTCCTCCGGGCTCTCACCCTCCTCGCACTTGCCGCCCACGCCGATCCACTTGTCGTGGTTCAGGTCGTTCTGCTTCTTCACCCGATGCAGCATCAGGTATTCGCCCCGTTCGTTTTCGATATAGCACAGCGTGGTGTTTTTCATCTTTGCACCTCCGATTTACAAATCACTGCCAATAGTATATACTATTCGTATCGTCAACACAACTGTTACCTGTCAGGAGAGTATATAGTATGACAACGATAAAACCAGGCCGCTACCGCCACTTTAAGGGTAATGAATATGAGGTCATTGGCACCGCCCGCCACTCTGAAACACTGGAGGAACTGGTGGTCTACCGTGCCCTGTATGATAATGGCGGTCTGTGGGTGCGCCCCGCCGCCATGTGGTCCGAAATCGTGGACCGCGACGGTTACCGCGGCCCGCGTTTCATCCCGGAGGACGGCCAATGATCGACTATACTGTGATACACTCCCGCCGCCGCACCCTGGCGCTGGAGGTCACCCGGCAGGGCACCGCCCTGGTCCGCGCCCCCCTGCGGGCCTCCGATGCGGATATCACCCGCTTTGTGGACAGTCACCGCGGCTGGCTGGAAAAGCACCTTGCCGCAAGGCAGGCCTTTCTGGCCGCCCACCCGGAGCCGTCTGCGGCACAGGCGGACGCATGGCGGCAGCAGGCAAAAGAGACACTGCCGCCCCTGGTGGCCCACTGGGCCCAGCGCATGGGCGTGCAGCCCGCCGGCATCACTGTCACCGCCGCCCGCACCCGCTTCGGCAGCTGCTCCGGCAAAAACCGTCTCAGCTTCTCCCTCTACCTGATGGCCTATCCCGAGACCGCCATTGAATACGTGGTGGTCCATGAGCTGGCGCACATTCGCCACCACGACCACTCCCCCGCCTTCTACCGCGAGGTGGAAGCCTATCTGCCCGACTGGAGGGCGCGCCGCGCCCTCCTTCGCCGGTAATTCCGCCATTTTGCGCCGTACATTCGATACTTCGCCGCCGCCCGTTCAATCGGGCGGCGGTTTTCTTGTGATTTTCACAAGAAAACCACCGTCTTTTCTGTGCGTTTCGGCAAAAATGCGGGCGGGTGATTGACATTTCCCCCGAATGCTGATAGGATAACTACGCTGAACGGAAACGTTACCGGAAATGTTACCGACAAATTCCGGGCGGTTGCGTCCGTTCCATTTGGTATAGTAGGAGGCACACCGGGACATGACGATCAAGGATATAGCCAAACAGTGCAGCGTCAGCGTCAGTACCGTCTCCCGTGTGCTGAATGACCGGCCGGATGTCAGTGAGGATGTCCGGCGTAAGGTGCTTTCCGCTATCAAGAATAGCAACTACATTCCCAACAACAGTGCCCGCGATCTGGTTCGCACCAAGTCCGACGCTGTGGGTCTGGTAGTCCGCGGTGTGTCCAATCCGTTCTACACCGACATTATCCGCGCCATTGAACGCACCATCACCGATGCCGGTTTTACAATGGTCATGCAGCAGATCGGTACTTGCGACGACGAGGTCAAATGCGGTGCGGTCATGGAGCGCGAAAAGCGCCTGCAGGGCATCGTGTTCCTGGGCGGTCGGTTTGATTACACCCCCGCTGATCTGGCGATGCTGAACGTTCCTTTTGTGTGCTGTTCCTACTCCAACCGCTATGGCACGCTGATCGAGGGCGAGTATTCCTCTGTGTCCATCGCCGACGGTGACACCGCACAGCAGGCGGTGGAGGAGTTGTACCGCCACGGGCACCGGCGCATCGCCGCGCTGATCTCCCGTCCCAACGATCAGTCCATCAGCCAGCTGCGCTATGAGGGCTATGTGCAGGCGCTGGAGAGTCACGGCATCCCTGTGGACCCGGAACTGGTGATCTCCACCGGCGGATTCGGCGCGAAGGACGCCTACAGAGCCGTGCAGGAAAAAATGGCCGAAAACGTTGATTTTACAGCACTTTTCGCCATCGCGGACTCTATGGCCATTGGTGCCATGCGGGCTTTGATGGACGCCGGCAGGCGTATCCCCGAGGACTGTTCCGTTATAGCGATAGACGGGTTAGAATTGTCTGCCTATATTGAGCCGCCGCTGACTACCCTGTGCCAGCCTATGGAGGAAATGGGCCGGCGCAGCGCCGAGATTTTGCTGGACATGGTGCGACACAAGGGCTCCCACGCCTGTGAGCTGCTGCCCACCACCCTGCGCCAGGGCCGCAGCGTGGCCGCGCCCAGGTGATACTTTTGTATATCTTTGTGATCTATTTTGTGTATCCTAAGGATCCGTTTCCTGCATCCCAATAATTTGTTTTTTGTACCCTAATAATCTGTTTTTTACATCTTTGTGATGTGAAAATAAAAACAAAAAAGGAGTAATAATCATGAAGAAGTTTCTTGCACTGATCCTTGCTCTCGTCATGGCGCTGTCTCTGGTTGCCTGCGGCGAGAAGAAGGACGACACCAAGACCGAGGGCGGCGACACTGCCACCGGCAAGGTCTATTATCTGAACTTCAAGCCTGAGCAGGATCAGGACTGGCAGGATCTGGCCAAGGCCTACACCGAGGAGACCGGTGTGCCCGTCACTGTTCTGACCGCCGCCTCCGGCACCTACGAGGAAAAGCTGACCTCCGAGATCGCCAAGACCGACGCCCCCACCCTGTTCCAGGTGAACGGCCCCGTGGGTCTGGCCAGCTGGAAGGATTACTGCTATGATCTGAAGGATTCTCAGATCTATGGCGAGCTGACCAGCGACAGCTTTGCCCTGAAGGACGGCGACGCCGTTGCCGGCATCGGCTACGTGATCGAGTCCTATGGTCTGATCGCCAACAAGACTCTGCTGGAGAAGGCCGGCTACACCGTTGAGGACATCCAGAGCTTTGATGATCTGAAGATGGTCGCCGAGGACATCACCGCCCGCAAGGACGAGCTGGGCTTCGCCGCTTTCACCTCCGCCGGTATGGACGGCAGCTCCGACTGGCGCTTCAAGACCCATCTGGCCAACCTGCCCATCTACTTTGAGTATCAGGCTGACGGCATCAACAGCACCGATGCCATCAAGGGCACCTATCTGGACAACTATAAGGCCATCTTTGACCTGTACATCAACAACAGCACCTGCGCTCCCGCTGATCTGTCCGGCAAGACCGGCACCGACTCCGAGAACGAGTTCCTGAACGGCAAGGCCGTGTTCTTCCAGAACGGTTCCTGGGAGTATTCCGCTCTGTCCGCCAAGTACTCCGATGACGAGATGACCATGATCCCCATCTACATCGGCGTGGGTGATGAGGCCAATCAGGGTCTGTGCACCGGCACCGAGAACTACTGGTGCGTGAACAAGGACGCCGCTCCTGAGGACATCCAGGCCACGCTGGACTTCATGTACTGGTGCGTCACCTCTGACAAGGGCACGCAGGCTCTTGCCAACGACATGGGCTTCGTGATCCCCTTCAAGAAGGCCGCCGAGTCCCCCAACCTGTTCGTCAAGGTGGACAAGGAGCTGACCGCTGCCGGCAAGACCCCCGTGTCCTGGAACTTCACCACCATGCCCTCTGAGCAGTGGAAGAACGATGTGGGTTCTGCTCTGACCGCCTATGCCGCCGGTACCGGCGACTGGGAGGCCGTCAAGACCGCCTTCGTGGACGGCTGGGCCAAGGAAGCCGCTCTGAACGGCTGATCCCTTTTTACACCGTGATTTTCCGGTCGGGTGGGCTGAAACAGGCTCACCCGACCGCCGCACAGCCCCTGCGCTCCTGCGCAGCGGCTACCTGTGCGCCCCGGCTTACAGGACGCGCAGGCAGCCGGATAATTCAACAAAACCGATATGGAGGTACACGCTTATGCAAAAGAACATCCGCAGATACTGGCCCATTTTCCTGCTGCCTACGCTGGCTGCCTTTCTCATCGGCTTTGTGATCCCGTTTATTCAGGGTCTGTATCTGTCCCTGTGCAAGTTCACCACCATCAACAAAACCACGTTCGTGGGTCTGAGCAACTATGTCAAGGCGTTTCAGGACGAGCAATTCGCACACGCCTTCGGCTTTACCGCTTCCTTCACCGTGGTGTCCACCGTGCTCATCAACGTTATCGCGCTGGGCATTGCCCTTCTGCTGACACGCGGCATCAAGGGCACCACCCCATTCCGCACGGTGTTCTTCATGCCCAACCTCATCGGCGGCATCGTGCTGGGCTATATCTGGCAGATCCTTCTGAACTGCATACTGAGTCTGATGGGCAAGCCGCTGCTGACTCTGGACTCCACCTCCGGCTATTGGGGTCTGATCATCCTGATGTGCTGGCAGCAGATCGGCTACATGATGATCATATACATTGCTGGCCTGCAATCCATTCCCAATGACTATATCGAGGCGGCCTATATCGACGGTGCCACTCCGTGGCAGGCCTTCTGGCGGGTAAAGCTGCCCAATCTGATGCCCAGCATTACGATCTGCCTTTTCCTGACCCTGACCAACTCCTTTAAGCTGTTCGACCAGAACCTTGCTCTTACCGCCGGTGAGCCCGCCCATTCTACGGAAATGCTGGCAATGAACATCTACCAGACGTTCTACGCCCGCTCCGGCCCCATGTGGAAGGGAATCGGGCAGGCGAAGGCCGTGCTGTTCTGCATTCTGGTCATCGCCATCTCCAGCCTGCAGCTGAAGTTCACCCGCTCTAAGGAGGTACAGCAGTGATGAAAAAACGCTCTCAAGCCATCAACACCCTCTGGACGGTGATCCTGACGATCCTCAGTCTTGCGTGGGTCTACCCCGTGGTGGTGGTGCTCATCAACTCCTTCAAAAAGGACTCCGCCATTTCCACCAACACCGCTTTTCAGCTGCCTCCCGCCGACGGCTTTGCCGGGCTGGGTAATTATGCCAACGCAATCCATTCCAAGGGCTTTCTTGCCGCCTTCTTCAACAGCTTTATTATCTCCGTCACCTCTGTGGTGCTGATCCTGGTTTGCTGCTCCATGTGCGCGTGGTTTATCACCCGCGTGAAGACGTGGGCCACGAAGCTCTGCTACTTCCTGTTCGTGTTCTCCATGGTGGTGCCCTTCCAGATGCTCATGTTCACCCTGGCAAATCTGGCGGATAAAACGAAGCTGAACACCCCCTTCAACATCTGCATTATCTATCTTGGCTTCGGCGCAGGACTGGCGGTGTTCATGTTCACCGGCTTCGTGAAATCCATCCCGCTGGAGATCGAGGAGGCCGCCATGATCGACGGCTGCGGCCCTCTCCGCACCTTCTTTCTGGTGGTAATGCCCATGCTGAAGCCCACGCTGGTCAGCGTCGGCATACTGGAAACCATGTGGGTGTGGAACGACTACCTGCTGCCGTATCTGGTGCTGGACGGCACGAAATACATGACCATCCCCATTCTGATCCAATACTTCCGCGGCGGCTTCGGCCGCGTGGAGATGGGTCCCATGATGGCCTGCATCGTCCTGACCATCCTGCCCATCATCATCATCTACGTTCTCGGCCAGAAGCACATCATCAAGGGCGTGGCGGCAGGCGCCGTCAAGGGCTAAACTTACAACACGCCGGGGGCGGGCTGATCGCCCGCCCCCGTATATTTTGGCCGGGACCGTCCGGCTGAAAGTCAAATCCTATCCAAGAGAGAAGTTGAGTTATGAAACGAAGCAGCGGTATTTTAATGGCGGTATCCTCACTGCCCTCCCCCTATGGCATCGGTACCCTGGGCAAGGCGGCCTATGATTTCGCCGATTTCCTGAAAGACGCCGGCCAGTCCTACTGGCAAATGCTCCCCCTGGGCCCCACCAGCTATGGCGACTCCCCCTACCAGAGCTTTTCCGCCTACGCCGGCAACCCCTACTACATCGACCCGGATATGCTGGCGGCTGACGGACTGCTGACGGACGCCGAGTGCGCCGCCCCCGACTGGGGCAGCGACCCGCGCCACGTGGACTACGGAAAGATCTACGAGAGCCGCTTTACCCTGCTGCACAAGGCCTACAAACGGGGCTGGGAGCGGGACGCGGTGGCCGTAGCGGCCTTTGCGCAGGACAATGCGCGGTGGCTGCCGGACTATGCCCTGTACATGGCCTGCAAACGCCATTTCGGCATGAAGGCATGGACGGAGTGGCCCGACGACGACCTTCGCCTGCGTAAGAACGAGGCCGTGCTGGACAAGTACCGCACACTTCTGCGGGAGGATGTGCAGTTCTTCACCTATCTGCAATTTCTGTTTTTCAGGCAGTGGACCGCTCTGCGCGACTACGTCCACCAGCAGGGCATCCGCATCATCGGCGATCTGCCCATCTATGTGGCCATGGACTCCGCCGACGTCTGGGCTGAGCCGCAGTTCTTCCAGCTGGACGACGATCTGGTGCCCAAGGCTGTGGCCGGCGTCCCGCCGGATTACTTTACCGCCGACGGCCAGCTGTGGGGCAACCCCCTCTACGACTGGGACGCCATGCGTGACGACGGCTTCGGCTGGTGGATCCGCCGGATCGACGGCGCCGGCAAGCTGTATGATGTGATCCGCATCGACCACTTCCGCGGCTTTGCCAACTACTGGGCCGTGCCCTACGGTCAGCCCACCGCCAAAAACGGCCGCTGGATCGCCGGTCCCGGCATGGACCTGATCGAACGGCTCAACGGCTGGTTCCCGCAGCTGGAGTTCATCGCCGAGGATCTGGGCTACCCCACCCCGGAGGTGGCGCAGCTGCTCCGCGAGTCCGGCTGGCCCGGTATGAAGGTGCTGGAATTCGCCTTTGACTCCCGGGATTCCAGCGGGTATCTGCCCCACGCCTATACGCCGCACTGCATCTGCTATACCGGCACCCACGACAACAGCCCCCTGGCACTGTGGCGGCAGGAGGCCGCGCCGGAGGATGTGGCCCACGCGGTGGAATACCTGGCGCTGACAGAGCAGGAGGGCTTCCACTGGGGTATTATCCGCGGCGGTATGTCCAGCGTGGCGGAGCTGTTCGTGGCGCAGATGCAGGACTATCTGGGCCTGGGCGAAGGGAACCGCATGAACATCCCCGGCACCCAGGGCGGCAACTGGACCTGGCGGCTGCTGCCCGGCGAGCTGAGCGATGCGCTCTCTGTCAGGATCGACCGCATGACCGCGCTCTACGGCCGCAAGGCATAAGCGAACACCCCCGGCAGTGCCGGGGGTGTTTTTTTGCCGTGAGCACCGCTTCCGCAATGCCGAAACCCCCATCTGCCATGTGACAGATGGGGTTTTCGATGCCGCCGAGGTAGGGGTTAGACCTCCGCGACCCGTACTGCAATATGGGCCCTGCCGGGCAGGGCAAATAAAAAACCGGCTGCAATGTATGCACCTTTGAAGCGCATCCCACTTGCAGCCGGTCGATCATGCGGTCAAATGCCGTTTAGACACCGTAGCTTTGCGTCTCGGCCTTTCAGCCGATTTGCCAACAGAACATTATTGTATTTTTAGTATATCACTTTCGTTCCGTTTCGTCAAGTCTTTTTCGCAAAAATCCGTGTTTTCTACGCGTCCGTGTCTAAATCTCCGATCGCCGCGCACGCCTCACGGTATGCCGCGGCCGTCTCCGGATACAGCGCCGACGCGCGCTGCATATCGCTGCCGCGCAGGGCCTCCGTCAGGGCTGAGGCTGCCTGTCCCAGCTGCACCAGCCCCAGGTTGGCTGCCAGGCCCTTCAGCGTGTGCGCCGCCCGGAAGGCCCGTTGGGCGTCTCCGGCACTCATGGCCGCCTGCAGCATGGCGAAGGTGTCGTCTCCGGCGAACATCCGCAGGAAACGCTCCACCGCAGCTATACTGCCCAACCGGCGCACGGCGTCCGCCATGTCGCCGCCCATCTCTTGATAAAGCTTCTCTAAATTCATTGTTTCTTCCTCTCCAGCCACTCGGCGATCGTTCTTATCATCTGCCCAGCCTCCAACGGCTTGGGGATATGCGCGTCCATGCCCGCTGCCAGGCAGGCCGCCACGTCCTCGTCAAACAGGTTGGCGGTCATGGCGATGATCGGCAGCTGCGCGTCCGGCCTGTCCATGCCGCGGATGGCGCGGGTGGCGGAAAGGCCGTCCAGCTCCGGCATCATCACGTCCATCAGCACCGCGTCGTAGGTACCGGGCGCCGACGCGGCGAACATCTCCACCGCCTCCTTGCCGTCGGCGGCCTGGTCCACCATGGCGCCGGCCTCCTGCAGCAGGTACACCGCGATCTCCCGGTTCAGCTCGTTGTCCTCCGCCACCAGCAAGCGCCGTCCGGCGATGGAAGCCGCCGCGTCGGGAAGCGCGGTTTCCGGTTCTTCGGCCTCACTGGGCATCATGGGCAGCACCACGCGGAAGCGCGTTCCCTGTCCGCGTGCACTGTCCACCTGAATGGTACCGCCTCTTTCGTCCACCAGCTTTTTCACCACGGCCAGGCCCAGGCCCACGCCGCCGGAAAGGCTGCCCCTATCGCTGTTTTCCTGGGCAAACGCCTCGAACATATGGCGCTGGAACGTCTCGCTCATACCTGCGCCGTTATCCTCGCATATAAATTCCAGCCGGCACACGCCGTCCGCATAACGGGACTCGCGGAAGCTGCAGCGCACCCATCCGCCGGGGTGATTGTATTTGATGGCGTTGCCGATGATGTTCTGGCAGATCTGCCGCAGATACAGCGGGTCGCCTGTGAATCGTTCATGCTCCAGCGTCAGGTCCATCACCATCAGCGTAACGCCTGCGCTCTCCGCCTGGGCGTGCGAAATACCCAGCATCTCGTGCAGCTCGCTTGTCAAACAATAGGGTGTCTTTCCCAGCGCCTCCTGCTTCGGGCGATTCAGCGTCAGCACGTCGTTTACCAATGCCAGCAGATAGCGTGCCGCGGTCTGCGCCTTCTCCCGGCAGGACTGCACCAGCGTCACATTCTCCGGGTTCCGCCCGATGATCTCCAGCATACCCATGATGATGTTGATGGGTGTGCGTATATCATGGCTCATGCTGCGAAGGAAGTGCGTCTTGGCCTGGTCCGCCGCGCTGGCGCGGCGCACCTCCTCCTCCAGACGGTGCTGGTAGTCCATCTCGCGACGCTTGCGCTCCTGCGTGGTGTGGAGCACCAGCAGCGTCGCCAAGACCGCCGCCAGCGCGTAGACGCCGAAGGCGGAGATCACCATGTTCTTGCCCAGGATGAACACGTATTCATTGGGGAGGAACACATACAGGCTGTACTGCTGGTATCGCTCCCGTGCACCGAAGAACGTGCCGTCCGTGCGGAGCTGGGTCAGCTTGCTGCCCGGGGAGGGGGAGGACTCCAGCGCACGGATGAGGGGCACCTCGTCCACCGGCAGGTTCCACTGCTCCGCCGCGCTGCTGCCCACCACGCGCTCGCCGTCGGTGATGTAGGTGTAGACCTTGTCATTGAGCAGCGTCTCGTAGCCCGCCAGCAGGCTCTCGATGGACGCACGGTAGGAGGCGATGATCGTGTTCGACTGGAGGCGGACGCAGAAGACGACGCCGGGATTTTCGACGCGCGCCACGGCTGCTATGTCGTATACCGCGCCGTCACGGGTCAGGCGGCGGGCGAAGATCTTCTCCGGGTAGTCCATGACGGAGCGGATCGCCTCATTGGTGTAGTAATCGCTCCAGTCCATGTCCGCACCGGAACTGAACTCGATCTCCAGATCCTTGTCCAGCACCAGCACGCAGGTTACGCGCTGACGCTGGGCGTACCGCGCCAGCTCCTCGTTGGAGCGGTTCTGCCCCACCATACCCTCGCGCTCCGCCACCTCCTGCGCCTGCTCCGTCAGCCGCACGAGGCTCTTTAGCCGGTCGGCGGCGACGATGTCGCGGTAGCTGATGCACTGGTTTTGCAGATATTGCAGCGTCCGCTGGGCGGTCTGCTGGGCGTTGCGGATGCTGCTGTTGCCGCCGATGAGAGCCGTGACCGCCATCACAAAGACGCCCAGCACCAGCATGAGCACCCAGATATATTTGTTGGAAAACTTATTGCCCATGGATCAACCCCGCTAAAGCCGCCTGTGCGTCCACGCCGTAGCTCTCCAGAATGGCGGCCACGGTGCCGTCCGCCACCAGCTCGTGCAGCATTTCGTTCAGAGCCTCCGCTCTGCCGCTGCCGTCGTCCTTATAGAACGCCGCGCCCAGACCTGCCCGCAGCAGCCCCGGCTCCAGCACCCGGTATTCCCCGGCGCGCCCGGCGATGAAGGTGAGGTACGCCGTCTCGTGTCCGGCGCAGGCGTCCACATAGCTTTTGTCCAGCGCGGCGAACACGTCCACCGTGTCGGCGAAGCAGTACACGCTGTCCACCTGCTCCACGCCGGGCACCTGATGCTTCAGAAACAGCTCCTCCGGCTTGGAGGAGGTCTGCACGGCGATGCGCTTGCCGTTCAGGTCGCCAAGACCGTAAATATCGCTGGACGCCTGCACTATGACCACCTGACGGCTGTACATATACGGCCCTGCCCAGCGGTAGCAGTCCTCTCTGCCGTTCATGGAGAAGCTGCCCCAGAGGCAGTCCACGTCGCCTCGCTCCAGTAGGGCGTCCTTCTCCTGCCAGGATATCTGCCGGAAGTCCGGCGTCCACCCCAATCGCTCACAGGCTGCTTTTGCGATCTCCACGTCGATACCCGCATAGGCGCCATTCTCATCCAGATAGAAATACGGCTCATAGTTGTCGCTGCCAATGACCAGCACCGGCAGTTCTTCCGTTTCCGTCTCCCGCTGTCCGCAGCCGCACAGCAACGCGCCGCACAGCGCCAGCAGCACCGCCAGCAATCTTTTTGTCCTGCTCATTCCTTACCTCTCATGCCGTATACCTCACGGCACAACGCACTCTGTATGTCCTCCAGACAGTCCACCAGCAGCGGATCGAACGCGCCGCACTCGCCGCCCCGTATCATAGCCAACGCCTCCGCATGGGTATACGCCGGCTTGTACACCCGCTGGCTCACCAGCGCGTCATAGGCGTCCGCCAGGCCCACCGCCTGCACGGTCATCGGTATCTCGTCGCCCTTCAGCCCGTCGGGATAGCCTCCGCCGTCCACCCGCTCGTGGTGCCAGCGGCAGATCTCCGCCGCAGCCTCCACCAACGGCTCGCTTTCCATCTCCTTCATGCCCCGCATCAGTTCCTCGCCGATCAGGGTATGCTTCTTGATCTCGTCAAACTCCTCCGGCGTCAGGGGGCCGGTCTTTCGCAGCAGGGCATCCGGCAC
>ULTO01047326.1_pt1 | contig 12454 bp, 12 predicted proteins | sample 1957601 | NCBI WGS metagenome assembly ULTO01 (sample SAMEA4835734, study PRJEB28245) | human gut metagenome | biome: gut microbiome; material: fecal sample | place: Denmark | collected 2008 | reverse complement strand
TGGCAATTTGAACTTGAAGAATATATAAAGCAAGGCGAACCTGAAAGAGCCGAAAAAAGTGAAGCTTGGCAAACTGCTATCGGCTTTCATGGCTTGACGGACTCAATACGTCGGAATATTTGCTGGATACTGCAAAAGATCACATTGAGGGAAAAATCACCATTGACGAGGCTCAAAAGCGCATTTACAGCTATTACGAGCAGAGAACCACTCGTACCGAACTTGAGGACAGCACAAAAGAAGCAGATATCGTTTCTTCAAGAATAACAAAGCTTTTGGGTGAAAAAGCATTTCAGTTCTCTCCTGCTGAGTGGATCACCATTCACCGCAGATTGTTTGAGGGAGTATTCGACCACGCAGGCAAAATTCGTCAGTATAATATTTCAAAAAAGGAATGGATACTGAACGGTGAAACGGTTATCTACGCCGACTTCAACAGCATCAAAGACACCTTAGATTATGACTTTGCCACCGAAAAGCAATTCTCATATGAGGGACTGTCAGTTGAAGCATCGGTAAAGCACCTTGCGAAATTCGCATCGGATATCTGGCAGATTCATCCCTTCGGTGAGGGTAACACAAGAGCCACCGCCGTGTTTATGATTAAATATATGAAAACCTTTGGGTTCCGTGTCAATAACGATGCGTTCCGTGAAAACTCTTGGTATTTCCGCAATGCATTAGTTCGTGCAAACTATAACGATTTGCAAAAAGGCATTCATTCCACCACAAAGTTTTTGGAATTATTTTTCGCAAATCTTTTGCTCGGTACAAACCACGAGCTGAAGAACCGCTATATGCATGTTGATTTTGTGGATGAAAACACTTCCCAAAGTGCCACCCTTGAAATTCCAAAGTGTCAATTTGGCACTTTGAACTGCACTTTGGAAGAAGTGGCACTTTTAGAACTGATTGCAAAAAATCCATCTGCTAAACAACAAGAATTGGCAGATGTATCAGGTAAATCGCTTAGAACAATTAAGCGTATTATGAAATCCCTGCAGGATAAGAACTGTATCCGCCGTGAAAGCGGCAAACGCTACGGCAAGTGGGAAGTGTTGGTTTGAATTTAATTATCCCACATATATCGTCTCCTCAAGCCACAGTTCATTACCACCATTTGTGCGGAAATTTTAGATGCTTGAGTGACAATAACAGAAGGAGTAACGAAAATGGCTACAAACAATACTGCCAATAACGGCTTTGAAAAACAAATATGGGATGCTGCTTGCGTGTTGCGTGGCAATATGGATGCATCTGAATATAAAAACGTTGTTCTTGGACTTATTTTCTTAAAATATATTTCTGACCGCTTTGATGAGAAGTATCAGGCTCTCGTTGCGGAAGGTGACGGATTCGAGGAAGATGTTGACGAATACACTTCCGAAGGTATCTTCTTTGTCCCCGCAAATGCTCGTTGGAGCGTTATTGCCTCTAAAGCACATACACCTGAAATTGGCACCGTTATCGATGAAGCAATGCGTGCTATCGAAAAAGAAAACAAACGTCTGAAAGACATTCTTCCCAAGAACTTCGCCCGTCCGGAACTCGACAAGCGCAGATTGGGTGATGTTGTTGATCTGTTTACCAACATTCAGATGATCGACGACGGAAGCGAAAAAGATATTCTCGGCAACACCTATCAGTACTGCCTTAGAAAGTTTGCAGAGAACGAAGGCAAGCTTGCCGGCGAATTCTTTACACCTGAATGTGTTGTAAAAACCCTTGTTGAAGTTTTACAACCCTATAACGGTCGTGTTTATGACCCTTGCTGTGGTTCCGGTGGTATGTTCGTACAGTCGGCAAAGTTCGTTGAAAATCATCGTGGTAAAATCAACGATATTTCTGTGTATGGTCAGGACTCTAACCCTACCACTTGGAAAATGGCACAGATGAACCTTGCCATTCGTGGTATAGATGCGGATCTCGGCAAATTCAATGCCGATACCTTCTTCAATGACTGTCATCCTACACTTCGTGCTGATTTTATTATGGCAAACCCGCCTTTCAATCTTTCCGATTGGGGCGCAGATAAATTGGCTGATGATGTTCGTTGGCAGTATGGCTTACCTCCTGCAGGTAACGCCAACTTTGCTTGGCTTCAGCATATGATCCATCATCTTGCACCAAACGGAAAAATCGGTATGGTACTTGCGAACGGTTCTCTTTCCTCTCAGTCCGGTGGTGAAGGTGAAATCCGTAAAAATATCATTAACGCCGATTTGGTAGAATGTATTGTTGCAATGCCTTCTCAGCTTTTCTATACGACACAGATCCCTGTTTCCCTTTGGTTTCTCGCCAAGAACAAGAAGCAAAAGGGCAAAACTTTATTTATTGATGCCCGTCAGATGGGTACAATGGTCTCCCGTAAATTGCGTGAGTTGACAGAAGAAGATATTTCAAAAATTGCTGACACTTACAACGCATACGCAGACGGTACTCTTGAAAATGTAAAAGGCTTCTGTGCAGTAGTAGACACAACTGAAATCTCAAAGCAGGATTATATTCTCACTCCGGGTCGTTATGTCGGAATTGAAGAACAAGAAGATGACGGTGAACCTTTTGAGGATAAAATGAATCGATTAACTTCTGAGTTATCAGAACTCTTTTCGAAATCTCACGAGATTGAAGCAGAGATTAAAGAAAAACTGGGGGCTATTGGTTATGAATTATAATTTTCAACGATTATACAAAGAGTTTGAAAGAGTAAAATCCGCAAAAGAGTATGAGGATTATTTCAAGGATATATCTGACAACTTAGAAATCGTAAATAGAATACCATTTAATGAAGATGAAGCGACGAAACAGATATCTGATATTTCAAAAAAATATGAGGATGAGTTGAACTGGCTTGCAGGGGTATATAATAATGGGATGACTGTTGTGAAAAATGCACCTAAAAAGGACGAGTATCAGCTCAAGATGGGGTTGATTTATATCAATAATCAGATTCCTATAATTGCACTCAAACGAGAACTTACTTCATATGCATTTAACAAACTACTTGGAATTGAATAATGCTACCGTGTGCTCAGCAATAATAAAAGGACAATAAATATAAAATGGAAGCATGTCGAATAGGATGATGATAATATGATTGAAACTGTAAAGTTAGGTGATGTTGCGACCGTTAAAGGCGGAAAGCGACTTCCCAAAGGAACCAATCTTATAACAACACCCAACAGTCACCCCTACATTCGTGTTCGTGATTTGAATAATCAATCTACTCTTGAGTTAAATGATGATTTTGAATATGTGGATGATGAAACTCAAAAATCTATATCAAGGTATATAGTGGAAGCTGGAGATATTGTTTTGTCAATCGTAGGAACGATCGGTTTGGTTGCAATAATTGGTGAGTCTTTACATAAGGCAAACCTAACGGAAAACTGCGTAAAACTCACACAACTGGATGGTGTAGATCGGGATTATTTGTACTATTTTTTAAAATCGGGTTTGGGACAAGCCGAAATTGCCAAAGGAACTGTTGGCGCTGTTCAAGCCAAGTTACCTATTAAAAATATTCAAAATATCGATGTGATTTTACCTGATATAGAAACTCAGAAAAGAATCAGTAGCATCCTTCGTTCTATTGATGATAAAATTTCTACAAATCAAAAGATAAACGATAATTTACAGCAGCAAGCTCAAGCTATTTACGCTTCGATGTTCATTGACAATGCTGATCCAACATGGGAACAAGGGCATCTTTCCGATCTTATAACTGTTAAGTACGGCAAAGACCATAAGAAATTAGCTGATGGCAGTTATCCCGTGTATGGCTCAGGTGGGATCATGCGCTATGTAGAGCGTCCTTTATATGATAAGGAGACAGTGCTGATACCGAGAAAAGGAACTCTGAACAATGTTATGTATGTCAATCAGCCTTTCTGGTCTGTTGATACCATGTTCTATACCGAAATGCGACTACCTAATGTGGCAAAGTTCGTATATCACTTTGTAAAATCCAAAGACCTTGCATCTATGAACGCTGGCTCTGCTGTGCCGAGCATGATTACTGATATTCTAAATGCAATGGAAGTTGCTATTCCTTCTGCGTCAGCTCTGGAAGAGTTTGAATCGTTAGTCTCACCTATGTATAAAGCCATGCAGGAAAACGACAATCAGTCTAAAACACTTGCCAAACTGCGTGATGCTTTGCTACCGAAGCTGATGACTGGCGAGATTGATGTATCTAACATACAGTTCTAAATCATACTTTACTATTTTTACTAGGCTAGAATAATTCTATATAATTAAGGGGTTACTATGGATTTTAAAAAATCTGATTTTTCAATGATAGAAAATTTTCAATATGGAAAATCTCGTATAAGTAAAACGGCTATAAAATATCATTACACATCTCCTTCTGCGTTATTATCAATCATACAATCCGGAAAAATCAGATTTACAGATGCTCGCTTTTTGAATGACAGAAGTGAAATTGTATACTTCATTAAAACATTGTTGGATTTTTTGGAAATAAACGAAAATAAATACCCTTTAACGACAATATGCATTAAAGATTTGCTTAGCAATCATAACCTTAATGACATTCAGAAGTTGAATATCACTGACATTAAATTCAATTACAGTTTTGCAAAAGTAAGTTCCAAAGGAGTAAAGCCAAAGCGCCATTATGTTTTTTGCTCATGTGGAGATTATGATAATTTGAATATGTGGAACTACTATGTAAATAACGGAAATTATCAAGGGTATAACATTGGCTTTAATATCAAAAATCTTCTTAATGTGTTCTCTTCTGTTGATATTTGCAATTGGAATGATTGCAAAGCATACTACGGAAAAGTATTGTATAAAATCACAGACCAAAATAAAGCGATAGAATTTTTCTTAAAAATTATAGAAAAACTACTTTTTGAGTCTATTGAATCTGTCAAAAGTATCGAAAATGAAACATTACGTTCTAATTTTTTAAATTTTGGGAAATTAATATTACATAATTTTATTGGAAGAACGGCACCTTTTTTTAAAAGCAAAAAATTTGCAACAGAAAACGAGTTTCGTGTTGTTCTTGAAATCAGTGAAGATTGTGTTCCAAAAAACAGGCAAGAGGCCACATCATTTTTCGGTTCCGAAAACGAAAATATGTATGAAGAATTTTGTGTAAAAAACGGTCTTATTGTTCCTTTTATTCAAGTTGAAATTCCTAAAAACGCCATAAAACAAGTAACCGTTTCTCCAATTATGGAGTTTGAAATAGCGGAAAAAGGTATAAGAGAACTGTTATTATGTAACGGAATTAAAGATGTAGAAATTTTACATTCCGAAATACCTATTCGTTTTTAAGTAAGGAGGCATCGTTATGCACTTCACAGAAGAATTATTCGAACAAGCTGTCTTAGAGCTTTTGCAAAATATGGGCTATACTCATATCTATGCACCGGATATGGGGAGAACGGATTTTTCAAGTCCTTTGATGGAGTCTGCTCTTCTGGACAGCCTTGTTCGCATCAATAAAAAACTGCCCATTGAAGCCATCAAAGAAGCAATATACAAGCTCAAAAACTTTGAAAGCGGAAGTCTTGTTCAAAAGAATAAGACCTTTATGGGCTATTTACAAAACGGTGTTGAGGTAAAGTATGTCTATAATGGCGAGGAGCGCAACGCTATCGTTTATTTGATTGACTACAGCAAAGCCGATAACAATACCTTCTATGCGGTCAACCAGTATACATACATCGAAAACTCAAACAACCGCCGTCCTGATATTATTCTCTTTATCAACGGTCTGCCTCTTGTTTTAATGGAACTGAAGAGTCCTTCCAAGGACGAGGTTGGTGCAGAAAACGCATATAATCAGATTCGTAATTATATGCAGGACATTCCGTCCTTGTTTATATACAACGCTATCTGTGTTATTAGCGATCTTTCTACAAACAAAGCCGGAACTATTACATCAGGTTTTGACCGTTTTATGGAATGGAAAACCAAAGACGGCAATTATGAAAATACCGCATATGCGCAGTTCGACACCTTCTATGAAGGAATGTTCCAAAGAGAGCGTTTGCTTGATATTATCAAGAACTTTATTCTCTTTGCCGGAGATAGTCAGAATCCGAATAAGATTCTTGCCGGATATCATCAGTATTTTGCGGTTAGAAAAGCGATTGAAAAAGCTAAGGTTGCAACTGCCACCGATGGTAAGGGCGGCGTATTTTGGCATACTCAGGGAAGCGGCAAATCGCTTTCTATGGTTTTCTATGCTCACCTGTTGCAAGAAGTATTGGATAGCCCAACGATTGTTGTAATGACCGACCGAATTGACCTTGACGATCAGTTATATTCTCAGTTTTCAAAGTGTGCGGAGTTCTTGCGCCAAACACCTGTACAAGCAGAAAGCAAAGAACACTTGAAAGCACTTTTAGAAGGCAGAAATGCTAATGGTATTATCTTTACAACAATGTTTAAATTTGAGCGTGGTGAAGAACCTCTCTCTACACGTCGCAATATTGTTGTTATGGCTGACGAAGCACATCGTGGACAGTACGGTATGGACGAAAAAGTTATTATGTCCGAAAACGATGATGGCGAAACTGAGGCTCGTATTGTTGTTGGCAATGCACGTATTATCCGTGATGCGCTTCCAAACGCAACATTTATCGGTTTTACAGGCACCCCGGTATCTTCCAAAGACCGCAACACTCGTGAAGTGTTCGGCGACTATATTGATATATATGATATGACTCAGGCTGTCGAGGACGGTGCAACACGTCCTGTTTACTATGAGAGTCGTGTTATTCATCTAAAACTGGATCAAAATACACTTGCACTGATTGACTCTACCTACGATATTTTAGAGCAGCAGGCAGATTCAGTTACCATCGAAAAGAGCAAGAAGATGCTCGGTCAGATGGAAAGTGTTCTCGGAGCAGACTCCACCATCGAATCACTGTGCACGGACATCATTGACCACTACGAAAAGAACCGTGCAAATCTCCTGACGGGTAAGGCGATGATTGTAGCTTATTCTCGTCCTATTGCTATGAAGATTTACCGCAAGATTCTTGAATTGCGCCCGAACTGGAACGAAAAAGTTGGCGTTGTAATGACTAGCGGCAATAACGATCCCGAAGATTGGAAAGAAATCATCGGAACCAAAAAGCACAAAGAGGATATGGCTCGTAAGTTCAAGGATAATAACGATCCAATGAAAATTGCTATTGTTGTTGATATGTGGCTTACAGGTTTTGATGTTCCTTCTCTTGCTACGATGTATGTTTACAAGCCAATGCACGGTTATAACTTAATGCAGGCAATTGCACGAGTAAACCGTGTATTTAAGGACAAAGAGGGCGGCCTTGTTGTTGACTATGTAGGAATTGCTTCTGCTCTCAAGGCTGCTATGAATGAGTATACCGCCCGTGACCGTGCGAAATACGGCGATATGAACATTGCAAAAATTGCTTATCCTAAATTCAAGGAAAAGCTTCAGGTCTGCAAAGATTTGATGCACGGGTTTGATTTTAGCGGGTTTGCAACCGGCACTCCGCTTGTGATGGCAAATCTAATTACCGGTGGTACAAACTTTATTTTAGATTCTGCCGATAAAAAGGATTTGTTCTTAAAAGAAGCACTTCTTCTAAAACAATCTCATTCTCTTTGCTCCAGTATGACAACCGAACAAGAACGTCACGATGCAGCATACTTCGAAGCAGTTAGAGCAATGATTATGAAGATTACTATTGGAGGTCAAGGTGGCAAACCATTATCTCTGACAGAAATCAACAAACAAATTAACGAACTTCTCAAAGCAAGTATTCAGAGCGAGGGCGTTATTAACCTGTTTGACAGTAAAACGGTTGGCGAAAACTTCTCGCTATTTGATCCTCATATTTTAGACGAAATCGCTAAGATGAAGGAAAAGAATATTGCCGTTGAAATCTTGAGAAAATTGATGGCTGAACAAGTTGCGATATATAAAAGAACCAACGTTGTTAAATCCGAAAAGTTCTCTGAAAAAATCGCCAAGTTGATGAATGCTTACTATAACGGACTTATTACTAACGAAGAAGTAATCAAAGAGCTTTTAGAAGCAGCTCAGGAAATTGCCAATCTTCATAAGGAAGGCGAAAAACTCGGACTAACAACCGAGGAATTGGCTTTCTATGATGCACTTACTAAGCCCGAAGCGGTTAAGGATTTCTATACAAATGAAGATTTGATTGCAATTACAAGAGAGCTTACGGAAATGCTTCGCAAAAACCGTACCATTGACTGGCAGAAAAAGGAGACTGCACGTGCCGGCATGCGCAAGATGGTTAAGCGATTGCTGAAGAAATATAAATATCCGCCCGAAGGTATGGATGATGCTGTTCACACTGTTATGACACAGTGTGAACTCTGGACGGATAATATGGAGGTGTAACAGTGAATACACAAAAACTTAATTCAGCAATAGCTGAGTTTACAAAGAAAAAGAAGTCCAATGCGGCATACTACGAAGAAAATTGGGCTGAACGTAAAGAGCGCAAGGACTATTATCAGTCATTCACTAAGGACAAGCTTATTGCAATGACCGAAGATGAGTTCTTAGAGCATATCAGTAAGCTTTGGTCTATGCTTATTTGGGGTAATAAAAAATATGTTGTTGACAAGCTCATTGCTGACAACGGTTTTGCTATACTCAAAAAGCAATTAGCCGAATTGCTTTACGGTACAAGTCCTATTGAAAAGCGTTGGGACTTGTTCTTGAAGTCAATTAAGGGTATGGGACCCGCAACTATCAGTGAGTTGCTTACATACGCTAACCCGCAGGAATATGTAATCTTCAATAAGACAACAATTCTTTGCTATGGTTATCTTGATATTCCCGATATGCCAAAATATAACTATCAGTACACTGGGAAGAAATATGCCGAAGTATGTTCCATAGCAAAAGAAATCGCCGTAGAACTCAAAAAAGCTGGCGCAGACGATTATGATCTTTTGGCTGTGGATTACTTTATGTGGGATGAGATTCTTCCCCTTGCTGAAAAGAACACTTCAGGCACTCCCGCTACTGCTCCTGAAGTTAAGAAACCCGTTACCGTTAAAGATTCCAAATCTCTCCACGATGAGATTAAGGAAAAGTTGGTTGCTATCGGCGAGCTTCTCGGTTTTGACAGCCGCTCCGAAGTTAAGATTACTACCGGTGCAGTTGTAGATGCTGTTTGGGAAGCTAAGATCGGCAATATGGGTAAGGCTATCTATGTATTTGAGGTGCAGTCTAAAGGCTCAATTGATAGCCTTATTCTGAACCTCAAAAAGGCACAGAGTAACGCTGCGGTTCAGGCCGTAGTTGCAGTTGCCGACGAGGAGCAACTCGCAAAGATCATCCGTGAGAGCGCAGGTGTAATTGATGAGAAATCTCTCCGCACTTGGGACTCCGAAGATGTTTTAGCAGTTTACGACTCCCTCGTCAGAGCTCATGAATCAATTAACAAACTGGCTTTAGTTCCGGAAAGTTTTTAAAAAAGGAGAAACAAAAATGGCAATTACAAATTCATATCTAACTTCTACAAAGAATTTAGAAAGCATAATTAACTCTGTTATTAATGCAAAAGCCCCCGAGCGTTTTACAAACAAATTTCTTGAAGATCTTGGTTATAAAAGCAGCAATGATCGTCTTGTAATAGGTATGTTTAAAGCCTTAGGTTTATTAGATGATAACGGTCAACCATTGCAGCGATATTATGAGTTTTTAGATCAAACACAAACCGGTAGAATTATTGCGTTAGGTATTGAAGAGGCCTATGAAGATTTATTTAATCTTCGTAAAGATGCGCAAAATCTATCAAATGATGAAGTAAAGAATAAACTTAAAACGATCACACAAGGACAAAAAAGTGATAAGATTTTAGGCTTGATGGCAATGACATTTAGAGCGTTTTGTGATCTAGCAGATTGGGATGCTGTTATAACAGAAGAACCTAAGAATGTCGAAACGCCTACGGTGGTCACAAAAAGCGATAATTCAGAAAAAGCTCAACCAAAAAAGAACAGTTCTACTACTGATATGAATCTTCATTATAATATTCAAATCCATTTGCCTGAAACAACAAATATGGCAGTTTATGATGCTATTTTCCAAAGCTTGAAAAAACATTTAATGTGATGGTGATTAAATGAACGAAGATAAATTATATTCCTTTATTATGCGAGGAGAATTAACCAAAGTATCTCTTGAAGATTCAGGTGTCGTTAGCAAACATTCTTCATCTGCAGCACTAACCCAAAAATACATAGATTCTTTATCGCTTGATTTGTTAGATGATGAATGTGTCGAATCTGCAAAAGTAATGGCAACCATTTATACTGCAATTGCGGCTTTTGAAAATATGGTTCGTCAATTTGTGGTTAAAATTTTGATGGAGAACAAAGGCGAAAACTGGTGGACCGAATGTGTATCTGATAAAATTAGGAAATCTGCGGATACTAGAAAAGCTGAAGAAGATAAAATTAAGTGGCATACACACCGGGGAACTTCTATGATAAACTATGTTGACTTCGGCGATTTAGCAAATATAATGGGACAAAATTATGATTTGTTCGAAGTGCATATTGTTTCTTTAGAGTGGGCTAAACAAATTTTTACCACTCTTGAAAAATCGAGAAATGTTATTATGCATAGCGGTGAGCTTGGGGAACGTGATATTGAAAGGATAGGTATAAATATCCGTGACTGGCTTAGCCAAGTAGGTGCATAACAACCAAAGGACTAACAATATCAAGTGTTGTTAGTCCTTTTGCATTATGTGTAAATTATTTCTTTAATTACGATTTCGGTTACACACTCTCGGATGCTATTCATCTTCTGCACCCACTTCATTTGGTCGGTTGCTTTGAGGTGTTCGGTTGCACCTTCTTTTTCGGCGTATTCTTTTACCAGCCGAGAAAAGAGATCCTGCGCTTGCTCTTCGACATCTGCGAGGTGGGAATGGAGCTTATCGGAAGTGAGCAGGTTATAATACAAGACTTTTCGGTGGTGCTTTAAGTAGTTTAGTCTACGCTGTCCCCATACGCCGATGGAGCGTTCTTCTTCGGTGGGTGGAAGAAGGTTTGGCAGACGATAATCGCCTTGCATTGTGTAAGTGCCGCCCTGTTGTTCAAATATTGATTTCATATGTAATCCTCCTTTACGATTCCTTGAGCAGATCTTCAAACGGTGTTTCGGTTGAGATAAAAGCATCGTAGGCGAAGTTTGCTCCCAAGCGGAAACCCATAATGAAGCTATCGAGATTGGATTCTCCGTTGACGATGCTCCACGCATTTGAAAAGTCGAGAAACCATTTCTTTTGCTCGTCCTGCAGGGCGTTGGTGAGCTGTTCTTCGGTTTTAGTCAGCACCGCCATCTCTTTTTGTACCGTCTTATTTTGCTTTGTACTGCGAGCTTGCGGATCGATGTTGCCGTAATAAAACTCTTCAATAAATCGTGCCATTGTTTGCACCTCCTTACGGCTATAGTGTAGCAAAAAGCTTTTCAGAGTGCGATTGTGCAAATTTTGAAATCGCACATTGAAAAAGCACCCACCCGAAGGTAGGTGCTCAAAAGCGGTTATTAGCTCTGTTCTTTCTGCATAAGGTAGTGGAACTCATTGATCGTCTGAATATGCCAAGAAGTCTTGCGGATAATACTTCGGAAATAGGGCGAACAGAAAAATTCGATTAGAAATACTTTGGGTATGTAATATGTATTGTTCTTTATAAAGTGCTTGAGTCGTCCCTTGCCGCACCAGTTGGTAATGGTGGACTTTGCATATCCGGTCAGCTTAACGACCTCCTGAGAGGAAATAACATCTTTGTAGTCGCTTAAAAGATCGTCATAATATTCGTGAAGCAATTTCAACGTGGCATCGGTCATATTCGTCGGAAGCGTTATCTTCCGATAACCCCTATGCCAGCCTTTGGGTGTGGCATAGTATTCGGGGAACTTACCTTTACTCTCCAAATACTTTTTTACATCGTCTTTCTTAATCTTATAGCAACGGGTTTTCTTACCCGAATACTCACACGGTACAGCACCGCTTTTCAGCAGATACAGCGCTGTGGATTTGCTGATGTGGCAGATGCGATAGAATTGTTCTTTCGTTATAACGTCAGGGACTTCGTTCCAGTTGATCGGTTTGTGATATTTCATAGCAATACGCCTTTCAAACTTATTTTGTCGGTTTGAAGTTCGTCCTGTGTGTATTGCCAATGTGTTTTGATTTGCGGCTGTTCTCTCCTGAGTTCTCTCCAAAACGCCCTCAGTTCTCTCCTAAATGCGATTTTTGATTCGATTCGAACGCACTTAGGGAAAATGGAGTTTTGATGGGGCGACACCCGAAAAAGCCTTATTTTATGCGGGTTTCAGCGAATACAAAGCTACCTGAAAAAGCCTGCAAAAATCAGCAAGTGTCCAAAGGATAAAAGACTCGAAATCATGGGGCGTATTCCACCTCAGGGGTGCGAA
>ULTO01015806.1_pt1 | contig 12480 bp, 12 predicted proteins | sample 1957601 | NCBI WGS metagenome assembly ULTO01 (sample SAMEA4835734, study PRJEB28245) | human gut metagenome | biome: gut microbiome; material: fecal sample | place: Denmark | collected 2008 | reverse complement strand
CCGGCGATCTCTACGGAAAGCTTTGCCTTCTTTCTGCTGACAAAATGCGCTTCTTCCATAAAACGGACGATTTCCTCATCATCCTTCTCCAAAGAAAGCATGCCCATAGCGATCTTTGTGGGACGGATCCCCGTAAGGTTCCCCCAGGGCAGGGACCTGCCGGTATATTCCGAAAGGCTTTGATAAAGCCTGCTTTTAAAAAGATTTTTTTCCTCTTTTGAAAGAGTTTCGCCATCCTTAAACAGGTTCTCCAAAGAAAAGAAAAACTCCCTTTCCGACTGCGGGATTCCTTCCGGATCCTTATCATAAAAGGCGATTTTTTGCCGTCCGCCCTTTAAAACAATCTCCATGAACAGATATTTTTTCAGATCATCTGCTTTTTCCCTGTCCGTAGAGGGGGAAAGGACCTTTACCTCCTCTTCCTGGTAAAATGCCTTAACCAGGGAATGTATGTCATAATCTAACTTTTCCGTATCAACCGTTACCGCAAGCATACTGCTCCTTTGTCCTTCTATTGCAAAAAAGGATTATATTTTTTCTCGTGTCCGATGGTGGTCGCTTCCCCGTGTCCCGAAAAGACCTTTACCTCATCCGGAAGCACAAAGAGTTTTTCCTTGACGCTCCTTACCAGCTCGGACATGGAACCGGTGGGGAAATCCGTCCTTCCTACCGATTCTAAAAAGAGCGTGTCCCCTCCTATCAGGAAACCTTCCTCTTCAAAATAGTAAGCGCAGCTTCCTTTTGTATGGCCGGGCGTGGCTATTACAAGGAAAGTCATGCCCGCTTCTTTACACACATCCCCGTCATGGACATAACCGTCCGGTTCCACCCTGTACGCCATTCCAAAGCCTTCCGATAAATTCAAGTTCACATCCCGGCAGATATCCGCCTCTTCATCCAGGGCATAGATCTTGACGCCGCTTAATTTCTTCAATTCATTACAGCCTTCAATATGGTCAAAATGGCCGTGTGTCAGATAGATTGCCGCCACCTTAAGACCTGCCCCCGTAAGTTTTTCATAAACCAGTCCGCCCTCGTCTCCGGGATCGAAAACAACGGCGTCTTTTCTTTGGTCGTCATAAACAAAAAAACAGTTTGTAGCGCATGAACTCAAAATCATCTTGCCAATTTTTAACATTTTTACCTCCTGACCCGGGCAGATACACCAATCTCCCCGCTAACCTCTGGTCCTCTCTATATCGATAACGCTTTCCATACCTCTCAGCTTTTCTACGACACGGTTCAACTCATCCTTGCTGCTGACTTCAAAAGCAGTGGACATGGTTGCCACGCCCTGCTTGCTGGTTTTGGTATTCATACTGATAATATCAATATTTTTCTCCGTAAGGGCTCTGGAAATATCTGCCAGAAGGCCGCTGCGGTTATTGGCATAAATCGTGATCTCGGCCAGGAATTTCCCCGCTCCATCCAGACTTTCGTCCTGCCACTCCGCATCAATGAGCCGTACCCGCTCGCTTTCCTGTAAATTAATGATATTGATACAGTCCGTCCTATGGATGGACACGCCCCGTCCCCTTGTGACAAAGCCCACGATCTCGTCTCCCGGCACCGGGGAACAGCATTTGGAAAAGCGCACCGCCACGTCATGGATACCTTTGACCACGATGCCGCTCTGGGATCTGCCTTTCGAAAGCATCTGCTTCGCTGCGGCGTTTTCCTCCACATTCTTAAGCACCTCTTCATCGGTCATTTCCTTCATGTGGTCCTTATCGTAGAGTTCCTTCATCTTATTGATGATCTGCCCTTCCTTCAAACCGCCGTGGCCAATGGCCGCCAGAACGGATTCCCAGTCCTTAAAGCCGTATTTTTTCATAATGGCTTCCATATATTCAGGCCGCATCACATCCACCTGATTTATGGATTTTGCCTTGCAGTAGCTTTGTAAAAGGTCTTTTCCCTTTATGATATTTTCATCTTTAAATTCATTTTTAAACCACTGGTTGATCTTATTTTTGGCCTGTGTGGACTTGACCACGTTGAGCCAGTCCCTGCTGGGCCCCCTGGAATTCTGGCTGGTCAGGATCTCTACCTTATCCCCGTTGCCCAACACATAATCATTGGTTACCAGCTTGCCGTTTACCCTTGCACCTACCATTTTATTTCCTACGGCGGAATGGATGCTGTAAGCAAAATCAATAGGGGTGGAGCCTGCAGGAAGGTTTTTTACATCTCCCGTAGGCGTAAAGCAGTATACGTTATCGGCAAACAGATCCAGATCGCTCTTTAAGAGCTTCAAAAATTCACGGTTGTCGGAAGTATCCCTCTGCCATTCCAGAATCTGTTTCAACCAGGAAAGCTTCTCCTCTTCGCCGGTGGAAACCTTTTTACCGTCGGCCGCCTCCTTATACTTCCAGTGGGCGGCAATGCCGTATTCCGCCGTTTTATGCATTTCATAGGTGCGGATCTGTATCTCAAAGGGCTGTCCCGTGGTGCCGATCAATGTGGTGTGCAAAGACTGGTACATATTTCCCTTGGGCATGGCAATGTAATCTTTGAACCTGCCCGGTATGGGTTTATACATTTCATGAATAACGCCCAGAGCCGCATAACACTCCTTCACGCTGTTAACGATAATGCGCACGGCAAAGAGATCGTAGATCTGGTCAATGGTCTTATTCTGGTTTTTCATTTTTTTGTAAATACTGAAGAAATGTTTGACTCTTCCGTCAATTTTAGCCTTGATTCCCGCATTTTCAATATGTCTGCTGACTTCGTCCACGATATTCTGGACATATTTTTCCCGCTCGCTTTTCCTGACGGCAATTTTTTCTACAAGATCGTAATAGACATCCGGCTGCAGATATTTTAAAGAAAGATCGTCTAACTCTACCTTAAGCTTGGAAATACCCAGCCTGTGGGCAATGGGGGAATAAATATCCAAAGTTTCCCTCGCCTTTTCCTGCTGCTTTTCCGGAACCATATGCTTTAAGGTGCGCATATTGTGGAGTCTGTCGGCGAGCTTGATGATGATGACTCTGATATCCTTGGCCATGGCAAGGAACATTTTCCGCAGATTTTCCGCCTGCAGCTCTATCTTATCCCCGTCATACTGCAGTCTTCCCAGCTTGGTAACCCCGTCTACCAGAAGCGCTACATCGCTTCCGAATTTTTCCTCTATCTCTTCTGTGGTAAAAATCGTATCCTCCACCACATCATGTAAAAGCCCCGCCGCAATGGTTTCCTTATCCATTTCCAGATCCGCCAGGATGATGGCCACGCACAAAGGATGGATGATGTAAGGCTCTCCCGATTTGCGCGCCTGGTCTTTATGGGCATCATAAGCAAGGCGATACGCCTTTTCGATCAAAGAAATATCGTCACTTGGATGGTACTTGTAAACTCTGGCGATCAGATCCTCATAAAGCTCTTCGGGACTTTTAAATTCCTCCATCGCTTCGATCCGGCCGTCGTCAATTACCAGCTCTGTTTTTTTCTCCTCCGGGGTTTCCGTCATATTCTGCGTACTTTCTGCCATATTTACCGCCTGCTTTACCAATATAACTAAGATTATATTATTATTTTTTCTTTTCGTCAATTTCCTACTACGCAAAGACACCCGATTGTGCTAAAATTGTTCTCGAGTAATGATTGCACAATTGGGCAAAACTTATATTACACGGAGGTTTTCCATGATTTCAAAATGGTTGAAACGCATGAGTGCGACCCGATTGATCGCATTAAGTTTTCTAATCGTTATTTTATCCGGTTCCCTGCTTCTATGCCTTCCCTGTTCGTCCAGGACCGGGGAATGGACCGGTTTCCCTGATGCTCTTTTTACCGCCACCAGCGCCACCTGCGTGACCGGCCTTGTGGTCTTTGACACCTTTTCCCACTGGTCTCTTTTCGGGCAGTTTATTATCCTTCTCATGATCCAGATCGGAGGGATCGGCTTAATGACTATCATCATTATGCTGTTCATCTTTTTAAAACGCAAGATCAGCCTTCACGAAAGGCTTCTTTTAATGCAGTCCGCCGGCACCGTCCGCATCAGCGGTATGGTAAAACTGGTAAAGCGGATCGTAAAGGGCACCCTCATCTGTGAAGGGATCGGCGCGCTTTTTCTGGCGGTACGCTTCATTCCCCAAATGGGACTTCTGACGGGAAGTTATTATGCCGTCTTTCACTCCGTTTCCGCTTTTTGTAACGCAGGGTTTGATCTCATGGGGCGTTTTGAACAATTCTCATCCCTTACCGCTTACGAACAGGACCCTGTGGTAAACATTACCATTATGCTTTTGATCATCGTGGGCGGGATCGGTTTTCTTGTGTGGGATGAAATTGTCAGATACGGCATTCGTTTCGGCAAGTATTCCCTCCACGCCAAAATCGTTTTATCCACCACGGCTTTTCTTATCCTTATGGGAACCGCCGGATTTTTTATCTTTGAATACCACGGAAATCTGGAAGGGCTGTCCCTCCCCCAAAAACTGCTTTCTTCGGCGTTTATGTCCGTTACCACCAGAACTGCCGGCTTTAACTCCATGGACACGGCATCCTTATCGGAATCCGGAAGCCTTTTATCCATGATACTCATGTTTATCGGCGGAAGCCCCGGCTCCACCGCCGGCGGCATTAAGACCTCCACCCTTGCCGTCGTTTTCTTTGCCATGGTTTCCATGTCCAGGGGACACAGCCAGATCACGCTGTTTAAAAGAAGCCTGAACGCAAATCTTGTCAAACATGCTGCAGTCATCATCATTATTTATTTATCGGGAATTTTGCTCGCCACCATAATCATCTGCCACGTGGAGCCATATTCCATAACGGATATCCTTTTTGAAACCATATCCGCCGCCGCGACCGTAGGGCTTTCCAGGGGCCTGACCCCTTCTTTGTCCCTCCTCTCCCATATGATCCTGGCCTTCTTAATGTTTGCCGGCCGTATAGGAGGACTTTCCATGATGCTGGTATTCGGCGAACAAAAACAAAAACCTCCCTTAAACAGGCCTGCGGAACCTATTATTATCGGCTAATTTATAATAAATATATTATATAGAAAGAAGGACGAAACATATGAAATCTATATTGGTTATCGGAATGGGCACCTTAGGACGGCACCTTGCCGCAAAGATGCAGGAAATGGGAAACGATGTGATGATCGTAGATAAAAACGAATACATCATCCAGGAACTCGCCCCGATCTTTCCGGATTCCGTCATAGGAGACTGTACCAACGAAGCGGTTCTGCGCTCCATAGGCGTCAATAATTTTGACTACTGCTTTGTAGCCATCGGCGAGGACTTCTACTCCTCTCTGGAAATCACTTCTATTTTGAAGGAGTTAGGTGCACATTACGTCATATCCAAAGCGAGACGTTTAAGACAGGCCGAATTCTTAAAAAAGATCGGGGCCGACGAGGTATTCTATCCCGAGCGCGAAATCGCAGAGAAACTGGCCGTACGCTATAATGCCACCAATATATTTGATTACATCGAACTGACGAGCGAATATTCCATTTTTGAGATTCCCATTCTCCCTGAATGGGCGGGAAAGACCATTATGGAAGTGGATGTGCGGAAAAATTACCACATCAATATCATCGCAACAAAAAACGGCTCCCAGATCAATCCAAGTCCCGGAGGGGAACATGTATTTGAAAAGGGAAGCCATATTGTAGTCATCGGTAAATCCTCCGACGTATTCAAGCTTACCGCCCGGATACCGGAACAGTAGACCTTATTTATCGGATTCTTTTATATAGAAAGCAAGACCCACGGTTCTCGGTCCCGCATTGGCGGCAATGGCCGCGCCTATCTGATAGTAGCCTGCGGGGCCGTAACCTACGCGCTCCTTCATCAACGCTTCCATCTCCTCCTTGGCATTTAAGTCATTGCCATAGATCACTTCATAGGGTGTCCCCGGCTTCATATCCGCAATGCTCATATCCACGATCTTGGGAATTATTTTTCCCTCTCCGCGCACCTTTGCGCCGGTTGTGATCTCATTGTCACAGATCTTCATAATGGGCTTTAAATTCAGCCTGTCTCCCACAAATGCCGCCGCACTGGGTATCCTGCCGGATTTACCCGCATATTTGAGGGTATACATGCCAAAATAAATACGCCTGTTATCTATTGCATTCCTTATGTATGCGTCAACTTCCTTTGCACTTTTTCCTTCTTTGATCATCCTGGCCCCGTCCACCACCGGAACGCCGTAAATGGCAGAGTAGCCTTTTCCGTCGATATTGTAAATATGCAGTTTTCCCTCATATTCCGGATGCTCATCAAAAAAAGCTTCCTTTGCCATGACCGAATTTCCGAAGGTCGAAGAGCCATGGGAATTGATCAGCACCAGGATAATATCCGTATATCCCGCCTCTGCCTCTTTAAGATACAGTTCCTGAAATTCAAAAGGGGTTATCTGAGAGGTTTTGGGTATCTCGTCATATTGGGCCATCAACTCATAAAATCCGTCGTTATCAAAATCCAGCCGGCTTGTGTAGGAGCTGTCTCCCAACGCAATCTGGAAGGGCAATACCCTGATGTCCAGATCTTTTTCATTTTCGTCGGTAATATCACTTGCCGAGTCCGTAATAATCCTAATCTTTTCCATTTCTTCCTCCATAGCCGAAAGGCGAACATTCTCGCCCTTTCATCTTTGCGATAGTGCTATTATACGAAAAAAGCGTACCTTTTACCAGACCTTTTTATGATTTAGTCACGATTATGTTATAATTTAACCGTCAGATTCCCAAAGCTTAAATTTCAAGGACTCTGTCCGTCTGGTAGATCAGCATATCTTTCTGCTTTAATTTCATACTTTCCACCGGAAGGATGACCTCTCCCTTTCTGACGATCACTAACGCCGTTATGTGATACTGTTCCTCCGCTTTTTTTATGGAGAGGTTCAAAAAGGGGCTGTCTGCGTCTATTTCGATCTTAACGGTCCCCTTCATATTATCCGTAGATCTGGCCATCTGCAATTGCGTATACTGTTCCACAAAACCGGCTGAAATAATACCTGTCGGAATGGCTACCACGCCTACGCCTAAGAACGATATGATAATGGCCATGATACGCCCCAGAATGGTCACGGGATAAATATCCCCGTATCCCACCGTAAGGATCGTGGATATGCTCCACCAGATTCCGGAAAAAGCATTGTTGAATACCCCCGGCTGCACCTCGTGTTCCGCACTGTACATACACAGGGAGGAGGCCATGATCAACACCATGATGATAAATACCGATGATATGATCTGGTTTTTCTTTTCATATAAAACGGAAGTGATAACATTAAAAGAATCATAATAGGCATTGATCCTGAAGAGATGGAAGATCCGGACCACCCGCAGCATGCGGAAAGCAATAAAGCCCGACAAAAAGAAAAAGGGTAAAATGGTACACAGATCCACGATTCCGTCAAAGGAAACCAGAAATTTTAAAACAGCCTTAAGGCGTCCCCTGCCCGGATATAAATATTCCGCCGTCCAGATGCGCAGGAGATATTCCACGCAAAAAATAACAACTGTAACGGTTTCTACCGTCTTAAACAGGGGCGCATAGGCGTTTAATTCATCAAAAGTTTCCAAAAACAGCACCGCAATATTGGTAAGAATGGTAAGAACAATAAAAATATCAAAAGCCCGGCTTGTAAGATCGTCTTTTTTGCCGATCTGGATAATATCAAAAATGCGTTTCTTCTTTGCGTTCATTTCCTGATTCCCCGTATCCGAAATATAAAAATTGCAACGCCCTGCCGCTGCTAAAGCATACAGGGCCGCTACTGCTATTTTATCCGATTATTTACGGATACACAACCAAAAAACGCTTATTTTGACTTCTTTTGAATCATGACCGTCAACTGCGGTTCTTACGGGAAAGGTTAACGCATGCAGCCGCAAAGAAAACCAGACCAACCGCCGCCATGATCCCAATGCTGAAAGCAGTCGTAACCTCCCTGTCCCCGAACCGGTAAAGAATGCCCAGATCCTCCTTGATCTCCTTTACCACGGAAACGGGGACGCCTTCAAAAGCCTTATCCATAACGGGCTGCATCATGATATTCCGGAAGATCAAAGCCCCGTGGGACACGGGAAAAAGCTTCACGATCCACTGCACCGCCTCCGGATAGGAACCGATGGGCAGATAGATTCCCGTCAAAAAACCGATCAGCGTCCCCAAAACAATATTTGCCGTAGTATAGGCGTTGATACTGCGAAACAAGGTCGTAAGGAACAACGCTATGGACGTATTCATAAAAGAAGTAAGCAGAATGGCAGAAACAGTCTGCGTTAATGCCCAAAGCTCCATACGCTGTCCTCCGTTTAAAACAATATAGATTTCCGCCACGCAAAGGGCAAGCAGGCTCATGACCACGCCGACCAGATAAGCGCTTGCCATATATCCTGCTGCCATTCTCCACCTTTTTACCGGCGACACATAAAAATCCTTTTCTATGCCAGATGCTTTATCCTGTACCATGGTTCCAAGCATTCCAAAGGTAGCGGTCATGCTGGTAATGGCCAGGACACCTGCCATGACCCAGTTATCCATCATCTCCCCGGCGCCTTCAAATTCCTTCAGATCATTCGTATATACATCCCCCAAAAACAACACGTAAAGGGCAATAACGATAAATACCGCAAGAAGGGAAAAAATCACGGAGGATCTGTCCCTTAGGTATAACTTCAGATTTCTTTTTGCAAATGCATTCATTCCCGTATCTCCTTTCCCGTAATCTCCAAGAACACATCGTCCATGGAGCCTTTTACTACCGTAAAGCCCTCCAAAAACGGTTCCGCCGCCTTTAAAAGGGGCAGGGCTTCCATGGTGGTCTGCAGTTTTATTTCCAATATATCCGCCTTTTTTTCATAGGATATCCCTTTTTCCGAAAGAAGCTTTATGATTTCCGGCTCTCTTCCCGGCTTTAAACACAGCTTATCTTTTGCATATTTTTCTTTCAGGTCAAAAGGGGTCCCCTCCGCCGCGATCTTTCCGTTATCCACGACCACGCAGTAATCCGCCTCTTCTGCTTCTTCCATATAATGTGTGGTCAAAAACACGGTCATCCCCTGCTCTTTTTGCAGCCTTTTCACGGTGTCCCACACGTTTTTTCTGGTCTGGGGATCCAGTCCTGTGGTAGGCTCATCCAAAAAGAGGATTTTGGGGGTATGCACAAGAGCCCTGGCAATATCCGCCCTCCTTCTCTGCCCTCCCGACAATTTTCCGTAAGGGCGCTTTAAAAGGTTTTCGATCTCCACGGCATGACACGCCTTCTTTACCGCTTCTTTTAAAGCCTTTCCCTTTAATTGGTAGAAGCTGCCCCGGATATACAGGTTCTCTTCCACGGTTAAAAGTCTGTCCAAAAGGCTTTCCTGAAAGACCACGCCGATGCTGTCCCGTATCCGGTCGTCATCCTCTCCCAATCTGTAACCGTTTACAAGCACTTCTCCCTTGTCCGGCTTCAAAAATGTACAGATCGAATTAATGGTGGTGGATTTGCCCGCCCCGTTCGGCCCCAAAAACGCAAACAGCTTTCCCTGTTTTACAAAAAGGCTTATATCCTTTACCGCATGGATGCTGCCGTAGGACTTGGACAAATGATTTACCTCAATGATGTTTTCCATATGCTTCTCTCCTTTCCTTAATGAACACCATAAATCACGGAAAAGAACCTGTAAACCACCCTTTTGGCAAGTTGCGTTCAGACTGGGGTAAGCTGCATTAAAACCGTGGTAAGCCGCAAAAAGAGCGGTCAGGCATAACGCAGCTTTTATTGCCGCATTATGTCCTTCCGCTCTTTTTCCCGTTTCATAACCACGTTCCTTTTATTCCCGCCTGCATTTGGCAAATGGCGCAAAGGTCTTTGATTTAACGGAATCGTATTAAATTTTATATGGTCGGATCCTCATGTTTCTTTCTTTGCTCAAGGGCTTTATTAATTTCCTTTGCCTGTCTTAAATCATCTGAAAACGCCAGAAACCAGACGATCAGATAGACTGCCAGCACGATAAAGAAAAAGAAGATCCCCTCTGTCATATTATCATGAAGTCCCATAATTCTTCCGATGGTCAAAAGCACGCCCTCCAACAAAAGCAGATGTATAAGCTTTCTGAGCACCTGCTCCTTATGGCTTAATTCCCTTTTGGAATAAAACACCAGGGAAGGCAGGTCTCCTGCCAGGGCAAACAGAAACATCTTACCCAGATAATCCATTCCGAAAACCGAATCCGGATCGAATACCAGGCAGAAAACAAAGGTCGCCATAATACTGCATCCGTATATAATGGGATAACTGATAATCAGTCTTTTTATAAGCTCCCGTAATTCCATCATCCACCTCCTATAATCCCAAGACCTTCTTCAAGGAAGGCACATAGCTTCTCGATACTAAAAGCTTCTCCCCGTTATCCATAAACGCCTCGAACCTGCCGCTTAAGGAGGGCTTGATATGGGAAATCTTCCCTGCATTGATGACCGTGGACTTGGAGGCCCTGAAAAACCGGGTTCCCGCCGCCAGCTCCTCAAATTCGTAAAGCTTAAGCTTCGTCTCGTAAACCCTGTTTTCTCCGTAAAGAAAAGATTTCTGGTCTACCGTCTCAAAGTAGTAAATATCCGAAAGGCGGAGGCGGTAGATCTCATCCCCGCAGATCCCCGAAAGCTGCTCTCCCGATGATTTTAACTTGTGCAAAAGAGCCATGACTTCTTCGTTCATTTCATGACATCTGATGATTATTTCCTCTTCTTCCCCACGGGGGATCTCTTCAATGGAAATCTTCATTTCCCACCTCATGCTGCTTTCCTGTTGTTTTCCTGCTGTTTTCCTGTTGTTTTCTTGTTGTTTTCTTGTTTCTTTCCTGTTGCTTTCCTATCCTTTTCTACAGGTATGCCGGCGTCTTTCCTGCCTCTCCCTGCAGATCAGCGTTACTTATCCGTTCTATGCTTTTTTATCCCTGCCGCAATCAATACGATGCCTGCCGTAAGACTGAAAATAAGCGTTAAAAGCCATACGTTGGCGTCAACGGTATTTGGCTGGCCGGCGCCCATTCCCATAACCCAGTAGCTTAAATCAGCGTCCAGAATGCAAAGGCGCAGTCTGCCTTCCAAAACCAGCCTGATGGCATCATTGATAAATGCACAGAATACACCTGTAATTATGGTACAAATTCCCGCTTTTATCAAGCCGTTTGTTTTCGTATAGCGGATGATCGCAAATAATCCCCAGGGAAGCAGCAGGCAGATCGTATTGATCATAAGCCCCTTTAACAGATAAAGCATACCTGCATGGCTGTAAAAAAGGGAAATGATGATCACTCCGTAAAGGAGAATGGTGTCCACCGTCATGACCAAAAGGCCTTTCTGCTCATTAAGGGGTTTCGGCAGTCTGATCTGATACACCACAAAGGGGAGGAATACAACGGACAGTCCCAGTAAAACGGCGGACGCCGCCACCAAAAACCATCTTCCGCCGCTATAGATGTTGCAGACCAACAGCAGGAACAAAAGGCTTAAGGTAAAAGCTCCTATGGTGCAAAGCCCTCTTTTTTCCTCCGCAACAAGGGGGACTACCGTTAAGGAAGCAAAAACCAGCAGTGAGGCGAGAACGATGAAAAACCAGTCCAAGGAGTGTCCGATGGCAATGTTGCAGATTAAGCAGACTCCTACCGGTATCATCAGTATTCCCGCAATATAAGCGCCTACCATAAAGGTTTTCCGTTTTACTTTTCTTGCATGGGCGCCGATCACATTTTCCTTTTCTATTTTCAGCTTTTCGTCATAGGCTGTATTATTTAGTTTTTCCGCAATTTCCCTGCAGGGGGCGCATTCTTCTAAATGCTCCTCTACTATTCTTTCACTGGTCTTGCTGCACACTTTGTCATGATATAGCGGCAGCAGGTCCCGGATCATTTCACATTCATATTTCATTTCTCATCCATCCTTTCCAAAATCTTCAGCCTTGCCCTATGATAGGTTACGCGCGCCCAGTTTTCTGTTTTTTCAAAGACGATTCCTATTTTCTTGAAGCTCAATTCGCCGAAAACCCTTAACTGGAACACTTCCTTATAGGGCTCTTCCAATGTATGCAGAATCTGATGAATCCGCAGCATGGAGTCCTCATCTTCTACCATATGTTCTATATCCGTCTTATCCGGAGCTTCTATGGCGCTCTCCCCGAAATGTTTGTAGTGGCGCATCTCATCATAGACCAGATTTTTGGCTATGGCGCATAAATACGTATATTCTCCGGATTGTCTGCGGAATCTGCTCTGGGAATTCATTGCCTTAAAAAAGGTCTTCTGGGTAATTTCTTCCGCCATGTGGCTGTTTTTTATCATGGTCAGTACATAGGAGTATATTTCCATATAGTACATATTGTAGAGTTTTTCAAAATCCATTGGGGCTGCTTCACCTCCTTTTCATTGGTTAGACGGAGTTTTGAAGGTTTTGTTACAAAGTATTTGAAAAAAGATGGGGATTTTCATTTCCAAAGGGTATTTATGGGGCAGGGGCAAGG
>ULTO01016493.1_pt1 | contig 12483 bp, 8 predicted proteins | sample 1957601 | NCBI WGS metagenome assembly ULTO01 (sample SAMEA4835734, study PRJEB28245) | human gut metagenome | biome: gut microbiome; material: fecal sample | place: Denmark | collected 2008 | reverse complement strand
ATCCGCAAAGACCCGTTCAATGGTTTCTTTGCGCTGTGCATATATTTCTTTTGCACGATCCGTTTTTCGTATCTGTTCGACCAAATCCAAATACTCCTGCCAGATGTGCGTTGTGTGTACCTTCTGCCCCTTTTCATTTGCGCCGCATTTCGCCTTGCAGGGACAAGCTCTGCACTGCGCCGGTATGCTTCGGTAGGTTCGTTTCCCCTCCCAGTCGGTGGTCGTATGTCTTAGTATCCCGCCCCGAGGGCAGATGTAGGTATCATTTGCAGGGTCGTAGGTGTATTCCCATGGCTTGTAACGATCCTTCTTGCCGGTGTATCTTGTGTATGGAAGAATCGGAATTTTGCTGCCCTCTATGGTTTTCTTTGCGATCCACGGTGTCTTGTAGCCTGCGTCCATGGTTACACACCAACCAATGCCTACGGCAAGCGGGAAAGCCACAATATCTACGCGAAAACAAGAGAAGAATGTGAAGAAAAGCTGGCAGAGCTGATAAAAACGATGAAAGCGGAAATCGCAGTCATGAAAAAGCAAGTGAAGAACGCATAAGAAAAAGAGGGCTGACCGAGTGTCAGCCCTCAAAATTTGCGGTACAGTAGGCAAAGAAAGATATTTTTAATTCTGTCAAGCGAACAAATGATCTAACAAAGCATATCTGAAATCAATTTTACAATATCAAATTCCACTTTAAGAACTATAGATACATATTCGCAATCAAAGTTATTACTTGCCAACGTTTGAATAATTTGAACCACCTTCTTAAAAGTAATCCGACTTAATCTGCGATCTGTCATAATAAAGTTTATAGCTTCAGGAGATAAGTGTATTTTAGGCATAGACGGAATAATTTTGTTAGAATCATTGGAAAGCCTCGATGCGTTTGAATCAGCCACTTTTGACATACGCACATAGTCTTTAAAATACATGGTTTGTCCAAGTAGGGTGTGAACTTTAGTAATGATAATTTTTCCAGATGCTCCACTGGGTATTTCATATGTTTTTTCTGTGTAAAACTTTCCTATAGGTGAACTATATAGTTCTTGGCGATTATTATCCACATCAGAAATGCGTTTAGAAACTGCTTGCATATCATCCGAAAGAAGAATTTCTGCAACATTTAGGAAACAATTGTAATCTTGAAGCATACGCCATTCCACAGGAATCCAAGTTGTTCCGCGTAACATTCCAAGAAGCCCTCCGGTTATGCACGCAATCGTATCGGTATCTATTCCCACTGTGTAAGCTGCAACTTTAATTCCAAGTAAAGGATTGTTAGCATATTTTGATGTCAAATATAGTGAAGTTAAAACAGCTACGTCCCCGGCTCCATTTTCTTTATCAAAACATTTTAATCCAGTTAAAACGGTCTTATCGTTTACTAACAAGCCCTTTTTTATTGAGTTATTAATGAAAGCAAGCTGATCGACCATGTTTTGAACGCATTCATACCAAACTTCCATATAATTGTAATCAATATGGAGATCTTTAGATGTTTCCCATTCCGTTGGGGCAACATATTCACGATACCGTCCCCACACAGGTGAATTCTCGATGATGATATTAATTAGTTCGCCATACTGTAGGATATCCTTTTTTTGCAATATAGTATGCAGGGCAAACGCATAACATGTCGCACCAAGTATTGCTCGAGGATGGCCATGGGTAATAATACTGTTGGCAAAAACATCATCTAATAATTGTTCAACATCCTGAGAATTAGCGTGTGCAATCACGTGAGGGAGGATACGCATTGCAGCACCATTACCCCCAGCATTATAATAATCTTTGGCTGAACTGCTCATCCAAGGGAAGTGATGGTCTCTATAATTTTTAGCCGCCCTTTTTATCGCATTTCCTCCACCGCGTTCGTATTTTAACCAATAAGGTAGTTCCTTAAATGAAAAATATTCCTTCCAACCACACCCAGAGATAATACTACGGGATACCGCTAAAATCATTTGAGTATCATCGCTATATTCACCAGCTAAAATGGTCTCACTATGACTCCAATAACGACCGCCACTTTTTCTATTCCAATCAATAAAATGACCGTCTCCCATTGACAAATTGTTTTGAACATTTCTGGCTCTAAATTCATAAGGCCATCCTAATGAATCTCCTATAGCAGAGGCAAGCAACGCTCCTGTGCATTTTTCACGTATCGAGGGAATATTACTCATGCTGATTCCTCCTTAACTGTTAATTTGGTTTCTTCTGGCCGTATGCCTGCTCGAATACTGCTACTCCAATTTGTATTTAATACGTCAGGAGCTATATAAATAGGCAAAGGCTTCTTTTCACATGTGCGAATAATTGAATAAACTTGTTGAGCCAGGGTCTCATTGCAAACTGCTATTCCGCTAAAGAAGCTGTAAGGAATATTATCTCTTATCAATATTTCTGATTGATCATCAGTAGGGCAACACTGCAACATTTTGGGAGATCTAACGCGATTCACTACATTGGGCGAGGAATATAAGTCACATATTTTACTTTTGTCACTTAAAATATGTGCCCCACAATGTGTTGCCGCGTTACATGGACAGAACTTTACATCACGGTAGTTGAGTATATCTAAATCAATATAGATCGTTACCCAATCACGAAAAACGTGATCTGCGTCTCTTTGCTGAGCTCGGCGTAAATACCACGAGTTAGGATATTCAATAGAACAACAAACGTAATCCAATTCGCCATCGTATCGTTCTGGATCTTTCTGATCCTTCACATCCGGTCTAATAGCTGTCGAGGAAACAATACCATCATCAGAAAGAAGAATATGGGTTAAGTCTTTAAGCTTTGTAAAATGACAAAGTCGAGTAACCCCCCGATTCAAAAGATAATTTAAGCAACTCATAACATAGTTTCTCCGCTTATGATTTGATAATTAGACGATGTAGAGGGGAATAGCCGAGATAGCTGACCATGATAAGACATAAACAAACCATACTTAGATCTTGTAACAGCCACGTACAAAAGTTTCAATTCACTTGCCAAAGCACTTCTTTGATCCGCAGATGAGTTAATAGTTTCAGAATCCGGATAAGCCCCTTCATTAAGAAACGGTATAAAAACATTTTCGAACTCTAATCCTTTGGCTGCATGAAATGTACTTAAATAAACTCCCTTTACAGAAGCAAATCCAGCTTGGTCTTTATCGATGATAGTCGCGTGAACACCTTTTTGAGACAGTTTCATACGCAGCAAGTCAATGGTCGCTCGGTTCCGGCAAATAATAACATTGGACATTGTATCAATGCTGTCTTTTATTTGAGATACAAGCCATATTATTTCACTGATTTCGTTTTTGAATTCAATTAAAACAGGGGCTGGTCCTTCAGCAATATTTTCCGCGGGAGAGATTAAGTCTTCTTTACTATCCCAATAATCGCTGTTTGTAATGTCCTTGGCGAATGCCGAAATGTTGGATGGGTTTCTATAATTTCTATCGAAACGCCAGATTTTATTTTCTCCAACTTGAATACCCGAGTCCCTCCACGAAAGGCGAGAACCGTATATTTGTTGAGCAACATCGCCAAAAAAACGAAAAAGATCCTGTTTTAGAAGCAGCTATAGTGAGTGTTTTAATCATCATGGGAGAGAAATCTTGCCCCTCGTCTACAATGATGTGATCATATCTGCGATCATCGGTATCATTAAGTAATTCGTGATATGCATAGTAGGCCAAATCATCCCAGTCATACATATATCCAGCATCAGAACGTAAGCCTTTATATGTTTCAAACACTTCATAAAACCATCTACGGTTCTCACGCTTTATGTTAGCTGACGCTCGACCTATACGCTCTGCAGCTACATAATTTTCAAGAGAGTCAAAACCAAAGTTTTGGATAAATGTTATCTCGTCCAAAAATACAGCACAAGGTCGTTTAAGCGTCGATTCTGTTGGGTTCAAAGCACTAACTTTTTGTAATGCTTTTTCGATATATTGTGCTTTTGATTGCGGTGACAAAATGCCATTATATGAAGGCATTTTCCCACGACTGTTAAGGTAACCTCTTGCAAACTTGTGAAAATTTTCTATTGTAAGGTTTCTCTTGTGACTCGCTAAAATTCTTTCCATATATTGCACTAGTGCACCGTTGAACGTAACAACAAGAACATTAGGAGAATTGGGCATGTTAGACAACCCTAATGCTCTTAACAAAGCCATTGTTGTTTTTCCGCTGCCTGCTGTACCCAAAACGACAGTGTGCCCATGAGGTGGCAGTGCCAATACTTCCGTTTGCTTGCCTTCGGGATTTATATTACCAAGCATATTTTTCCTCCAATCATTCTATTGTTTTGCTGTTCAAATAGAGAAAAACCGCAGAGATTACCCTGCGGCTTTGATTTGCGGTCAAAACCGCGATTTGTGGTACTCAAATGCCTTATGAATACCGAATTTGGTCGGAGTGGCGAGGCTCAAACTCGCGGCCTCCGCATCCCAAACGGACCTATGAAGGCAATTTCCGCTAAAAATAGCTTTTTCCGACCCTTTCCGCCTGGAAAACCGCGCTCTTCGGCACTCTTATCTCCACTGTTTCCGAGTGCTCCGAAACGGTAGGTGGTCTGTTATGTGGTCAGCAGGAATTTTTGCGAATTAATATGCTTCATCGCCTCTCGTTTTTGAACGAGGGGCATTTTTCTTTTCTGCCGTTATTGTAACTCTGATCGACAACGAATTCAAGTCAAATTTTGCGCCGCAATAGACAAAGAAAAAGGACACGTAATCAGAAATCGGCTAAATTTTAATTTTTTCGAAAATCTGCCGAAAAGATATTGACTAACAGCTCGTCTTCGGCTATAATAGTAACATAATTAAAATTAGCAGAAATATACGCATTAGGTGGTGCATTATGGAATATATCAGCCGTCATATGGAAGAGCAAATTTTGAAACTCAGCAAATCTTACTCCGCCATTTTGGTGACAGGCCCCCGTCAGGCGGGCAAAACAACCATGCTGCGTTCTCTTGCAGAAAAAGAAAATATCGGACGCGAATACGTCACGCTGGACGATCTTACCGCACGGGATATGGCAAAGAACGATCCGGCTCTATTCTTACAGCTCCATAAGCCTCCTGTGCTGATTGACGAGGTACAGTATGCACCAGAGTTGTTCACCTATATCAAAATTCATGTTGACGAGCATCATAATCCCGGCGACTTTTGGATGACCGGCTCGCAGATTTTCCGTCTCATGCGCGGCGTACAGGAATCCCTTGCTGGTCGCGTGGCACTGCTGCACATGTCTCCCATGTCGCAGCGCGAAATCATTGGCGCGCCATGCGTGCCTTTTACCACTGATTTTGATCGGCTGATTGCTGAAAGCAAAAATATCGCTCCAGTTGAAACGCCAGCACTGTTTGAGCGAATTTGGAAGGGTTGTATGCCCGGACTTGTCAGCGGACAGTATACCGACCGAAACATCTACTATTCATCTTACCTCTCCACCTATGTAGAACGGGATGTGCGGGAGCTTTCCGGCAATATCGACGCCTTAAAATTCAACCGCTTTGTGACCGCTGTTGCCGCAAGGACATCGCAGTTACTCAATTATAAAGCGATTGCCGACGATGCGGATATCGATATGCCGACTGCAAAGGCATGGGTAAATATTCTTGAAACGCTGGGAATCATTTTCCTGTTGCATCCCTACTCCAACAATGTGCTGAAACGAACGATCAAAACGCCGAAGGTGTATTTTTACGATACCGGGCTTGTTTGCTATCTTACCAAATGGTCGTCGCCGGAGGTGGCTGAAAGCGGTGCCATGAGCGGTGCACTGCTCGAAAACTTTACTGTGTCGGAAATTATGAAAAGCTATCAAAATGCCGGACTTGAGCCGTATCTGTACTTCTATCGTGACCGTGACGCGAAAGAAATCGATGTGATCATGGAGGGTGACGGCAAGCTTTGTCCGCTGGAAATTAAGAAGACCGCTACGCCCGACAAACGCCTAACTCGCGTTTTCGGCGTCATCGATAAATCCCCCCTCAAACTCGGCACCGGCGCAGTCCTCTGCATGGCAGAGCAGTTCAGCGCCTTCGATAGAGATAATCTTATTGTGCCGATTTGGATGATATGAGGTTTAATCAGCATGCCAGCCAGTATTCTGTTCTAAGATGGAAAGGTAAAGCAAACTAAAACCGAGTAGCTATGAAAGATATAAAAAATATATTGATGTGAACGGAGAAAAGGCTTTTCAGCGAATAAGTAATTGAAATATATCTACCAATAAAATCGGATGTGTTCGGAGATAACAATTTCTGGAATTGATGCTTGGATACGCTCAGGAAGTGCAGCGGACAAGGCTGAGTCCTGATAATGGATGATGAGACGAATACAATTGTACTTTAACACCCAAGAAGGAGTGGATGGCATTGCGGCAGCCTAGTTGGGATAAATATGAAACTGCTCTCTTGATAGAGGCTTATTGGAAAATAAAAGCGGATCGCTCTCAAAAAGGAACTATTGTTGCTGCGCTTTCATCTTCTTTGAGAAAACGAGCTACATTCGGTATTGACGATACCTTCCGTAATGAGAATGGTATTAATATGCGTTTAGGAGAATTGGATTTTCTTTTCTCCAAAGGCTGTGTTGGCTTGAAGAACACATCGGATCTGTTTCGAGAAATGGTTGAAATGTACCAGAGCAACAGAGCCAAATACGAAAAAGTTTTATCGGAGGCAAAAGAAATGACGTCCGGCATATTAGGCGTTCGCATGCAGTTTTGCGAGTGGCTTCAGTCCAAAACAACAAAAGCCGAGCCAGATGCTGCATGTCAGCTACTTGATATCGGAGAAGAATTCTGTAAAAGAATAAGCGTCTTAGATTTGCCGTTATTTGAGACGACTGATGCTGATACGGTTAAGAAATTTGTAAGAACAGTTACAAATAACAAGATTTTTCGTATTCGAAACAAGAAGCAGCATCCTGCAATTGTAAATGCCGCAAACTGGTACTATGCCTTTATTCGAGAACTACCGAAATTGAGTTTGTCTACTCCTGAAGAAGAACAAAAGGACAATATTACCGAAGAAAAATCTAATCAAGACACACATAATTCTGAGTTTGTTCCTATTGGCAATTTTGAAAATGACTTTTATCAGTGGCTTAGGAATGTGGAGAATATGGCTATTCCAACTTGTCGAAGTTACGTATCTGCGTTACATTCAGCGAAGTCTTTCGCTACTGAACACGGTATGGAAACTAGTATACTATGCACTGTAGAGAGTGGCGTCGCCTTAGCTACGGCATCAGCTCTAATGCAAGATGATGAATTTAGAAGATTCAACCAGCAGCAGCATAATCGTTTCTCAGCGGCTTTTCAGAAACTTAATAAGTTTTTTGTATATCTTTTTCCTGAAAACTCTGACATGTCGCAACCGTTAAAAAAGACTAACGATTCAACCAATGAGAAGAAATCGATAGAAGTGGTGTCGACTGTACTCATTGAATCTCTTGATAGGTTGCTTCGCAACTCTGTTTATGGCATCACTAAGAATGAGAACAATCGCTAGTGAATTCGACTTGTAGAATATTTGAAAAATAATTCGTAAAAAGGTTGATGAGTTCATTTGAATTATAATCTGGGGAAAATTCTCCGTATCGATTCTTATTATAATAGTCTTGGAATACCTCTAACAGCTTGATTTTGTTACTTTTAAGTTTATAGTCTGGGACTGATTTTTTTATGAGCTCATGGAGAGCTATATGCTTGTGCTCTTTCAACGACTTTGGCAAATCATCAAAATCTTTGGTTTGATTTATTAAAAACATGCATAATAATATCTTTTGTAATCTTTCTATACCTACTGCACCATTATACAATATTTTATTGATTTTGAAATGTTCACTAAATGATTTTAAGGAGTACATTTCTCTCATAGACTCATATATAAATTCTCCAGCAATCTCTATCTCTCTGCCCATATTAAAGTTTTTGAAATAGTTGACTTCGCCCATTTCTCGTCTAATACTCATACAATGAACCTCCGCAAGTAAAAAAAATAGAAGAGCCGCAAGGTTATTCCTTGCGGCTCTCTTGCGGTCAAAACCGCCTAATTGGTCGGAGTGGCGAGGCTCAAACTCGCGGCCTCCGCATCCCAAATGCGGCGCGCTATCAACTGCGCTACACCCCGATAGTTATTAAATTGTGGTCATGTAAGTAGTCAAATCTGTGGTCAAACACATTTTTGACTGCTTTTTTCTTTTTTCGAACCGCCCGAAATCCGCACGGTTGAAGGGCTTTCTGCGATTTTCGCTTTCGTGCGGTGCGAAGACCGCCTATGCTCCCAAACCAGGCGCGATACCAACTTCGCTATACCCGGATATTCAATTTCTGCCATTATACCACGGCAGAGGGGAAAATCAAAGATTTTTCTGTCTGTGGTCATTTATGTGGTCAAAGCCGCTTTTATGCCGCTTTCAGCAATCGAAGAAAATCCAACAAACGCAGGTGTTGCAAGGCTTTGCGGCGTTTCGCCTTGCCCTGTCCCGGATACCGCCACGGCACTCCCAAACCAAGCGCGATACCAAACTTCGCTAAGCCCGGGAGCAGGATGATTATACTGCATTTCGGCGGGAAAAGCAAGAAAATACTTTACCTGAGTGAAAAGTTTTGCTATAATCCTTTCAGAAAACAGAAACGAGGTACAGCGTCTATGCGAATGAGGAAACGCAACAATTTAGAGCCACGGATGGAGGCGTGCTCGTCGATATGGATTCGGAACGGGAAGAAGCTGCGCGGCAAGTGGCGCTCTCTGATGCCCGAGGCAACGGAGCTCCGTCTGGAGGTCGGCTGCGGCAAGGGGAAATTTACGGTGGAGACGGCGCTTGCCAACCCCGAGGTCCTCTTTATCGCCGTGGAGCGCGTGCAGGAGGCGATGCTGCTCGGGATGGAGCGGGCGCTTTCGCTTGGGCTGAAAAACCTTTACTTCCTGTCGCTTGATGCGGCGGAACTGGAGGAATATTTCGCCGACGGCGAGGTCGATCTGCTCTATCTGAACTTCTGCGACCCGTGGCCCCGCAAGAAAAACGCGAAACGGCGGCTGACACATCGAAGCTTTTTGGATAAATACCGCAGAATCCTGCGCCCGAACGGGGAAATCCACTTTAAGACGGACAATGCGGCGCTCTTTGAATGGTCGCTCGGGGAGTTGAACGTCTCCGGCTGGGAGCTTCGCAACGTCACACGAAATCTACACGCAAACGGTCCGGTCGGCATTATGACCGGCTACGAGGAAAAATTCTATGAGCTGGGCACGCCGATTAACCGCTGCGAGGCAATCAATCGGGAGGGAACCATGAACAAAATACCAATGACTGTGCCGCTGGTCGAGATGGACGGCGACGAGATGACCCGCATCCTTTGGCGGAGCATCAAGGACGAGCTGCTGATGCCGTACATCGAGCTGAGGACGGAGTATTACGACCTCGGGCTGAAGGAGCGCGACCGCACGCGCGACGAGGTGACGGTCAACGCCGCCAATGCGATTCGCAAATACGGAGTCGGCGTCAAGTGCGCGACGATTACGCCGAATGCGCAGCGCATGACCGAATACTCCCTGCATGAGATGTGGAAAAGCCCGAACGGGACGATCCGCGCGATCCTTGACGGGACGGTATTTCGCACACCGATCCTCGTGGACGGAATTCAGCCGGCGGTGAAGAACTGGAAAAAGCCCATCACGATCGCCCGCCACGCATACGGCGATGTCTACAAGGCAGCGGAGCTTCGCGTGCCCGAGGGGAAGGCGGAGCTGGTCTTTACCGACAAAAACGGCACGGAGACGCGCAGGACGATCTATGATTTCGAGTGCGGCGGCGTGCTGACGGGACAGTACAACAAGGACAGCTCGATCGCCTCCTTTGCCCGCGCCTGCTTTAATTATGCGCTTGCAACGAAGCAGGACCTTTGGTTCTCCGCGAAGGATACGATCGCGAAGGTCTACGACGGCACATTCCGACAGATTTTCGAGGACATCTTTGCGAAGGAATATGAGGAGCGCTTCAAGACGTCGGGAATCCGATATTTCTACACGCTGATCGACGATGCGGTCGCGCGGGTCATCCGCAGTGAGGGCGGCTTCATCTGGGCGTGCAAGAATTATGACGGCGACGTGATGAGCGATATGGTGTCCACCGCCTTCGGATCGCTTGCAATGATGACCTCCGTGCTGGTTTCGCCGGACGGTAAGTACGAGTTTGAGGCGGCGCATGGCACCGTAACACGGCATTACTACCGCTATTTGGAGGGCGAAAAACCGTCAACGAATCCCGTGGCGACGATTTTCGCGTGGACAGGAGCGTTTAAAAAGCGCGGCGAGCTGGACGGGAATGCGGCGCTGACCGCTTTCGGCGAACGGCTGGAGCGAGCGTGTATCCGCGTGATCGAGAGCGGAAGGATGACGCGTGATTTGTCACTCCTCTACGAGAAGGGCACCGCAGAGGTACTGACGAGCGAGGAGTTTATTTCTGCCGTTCGTGCAGAACTGGAAACACTTTCCGCGTTGGAGACGACGGTTCTCCCCGAATAGGAACAAAAAACCGAAGCTTTTCTAACAATTCAATGTATGACGGCACGCATCGGCGGGTATGCTGGAAAAGCAGCGCCGATGCGTGCTTTCCCGTTGAATTCCCACGGATTTTCTCAAAAATCGCAAAAAATTCCGAAAATCCGCAAAAAAACATCAAAAAACTCTTGCACTCAGCAAAAAAGCACGTTATAATGAACTGGATATGCTAAAAAGGCGGGAGTGAACGCAGCAATGCCCGTGCGTTTTGCGCAAACGAGAGAAAAGGGGCGCGTCGGTCTGCTTTTCCGTTCCGCTTTGCTTTTTGCCGTCGGAGGGGAGCTTCGGCTTTTTTCATCGTTCGGCAGGAAAAGAATGGACAGCAAGGAAGTGCTTTATGGCTACCGCAAACAAAAACGGAAAATCGAACGAGGAACTGATGCAGTCGCTGACCGCTCTGATCAACAAGGGGCGCCGCGAGGGTATGGTCACCTCTGCCGAGCTGATGTCCGCGCTGGAAAAGCTCGATCTTTCGGTCGAGAAGATCGAGCAGGTGTATGACACCTTTGAATCCATCGGTATCCAAATCGTCAACGGCGAGGAGGAGAACGACAACACCATTCAGGAGATCATTGAGGATATTGACATTATTCCCGACGAGACTGAGGAGGAACCGCTGGTCGATCCGGTCGAGCTGGCGGCGGAGTTCAATCTGGATGATCCGGTGCGGATGTATCTGAAGGAGATCGGTCAGATTCCGCTGCTCTCCGTCGAGGAGGAGCAAGAGCTGGCAAAGCGCGTCGCCGACGGCGATCAGGCGGCAAAGAATAAGCTGACCGAAGCGAACCTGCGCCTTGTCGTTTCAATCGCAAAGAAATATTCCGGCCGCGGGCTGCACATCCTTGATCTCATCCAAGAGGGCAACACCGGTCTGATCCGCGCGGTGGATAAGTTTGACTATACAAAGGGAAACAAATTCTCTACATATGCGACCTGGTGGATTCGTCAGGCGATCACCCGCGCCATCGCCGATCAAGCGCGGACGATCCGCGTGCCGGTGCATATGGTAGAGGTCATCAATAAGGCGACCCGCTGCAACCGTAAGCTGGTGCAGGAGCTTGGCAGAGAGCCGACGCTGGAGGAGATCGCCGATGAGCTGAATATGCCCATCGAAAAGATCATTGAAGCCAACCGCACGGCTGCCGATACGCTCTCGCTTGATACGCCCGTCGGCGACGAGGAGGATACGACTATCGGCTCCTTCGTCGAGGACGACAACACCCCCGGACCTGCCGACGCAACGAGCAACACGCTGCTTGCCGAGGCGCTGGGCGAGATTCTTAATACGCTGACCGAGCGCGAGGCGGACGTTCTGCGTCTGCGCTTCGGTATGTTCGACGGAAAGACGCATACGTTGGAGGAGGTCGGGCAGATCTTCGGCGTCACGCGCGAGCGCATCCGCCAGATCGAGAATAAGGCAATCCGCAAGCTGCGCCACCCCAGCCGCGCAAAGAAAATCCGTGACTTTTATTGTTAAGCTGTCAAAGCATCTCCCTCGGGACCGCTGCGGTTCCGAGGGAGATTTTTTGAAAATCTTCAAAAAGAATGCAGCGCCTCCGCAAGCGCTGTACGTTTTGCGGGGGACATCGGCGTGAGCGGCAGACGCAGCTCCTCCTCGCAAAGCCCCTCGGCGGCAAGCGCCGCCTTGACGGGGATCGGATTGACCTCGGAAAAGAGCGCGTCGATGAGGGGCAGCGCCGCGATCTGCGCTTCGGCAGATTTTCGGAAGTCTCCCTCCAACGCGCTGTCGCATATCGTCCTGACCGCCTCCGGCCGGATATTGGAAAGAACGCTGATCGCACCGCAGGCACCGAGCGCCATGGATGCGGTGATCTGATCGTCGTTGCCGCACCAAATCGGGAAGTCGTCGCCGCACAGCAGACGGATGTGTGCAAGCTTCGT
>ULTO01011593.1_pt1 | contig 12518 bp, 10 predicted proteins | sample 1957601 | NCBI WGS metagenome assembly ULTO01 (sample SAMEA4835734, study PRJEB28245) | human gut metagenome | biome: gut microbiome; material: fecal sample | place: Denmark | collected 2008 | reverse complement strand
GAAAAGCTCCCTCACAGGAAGGATCTTTGTCTACAGTCTGAAGGACTGTTTTATAACAGTCCTTTTTTCTTGCAATATTTTATAAAAAAAGTTATAATACTGCTTGTGTTTTACGGTTTTTTTAGACATATATTAATAGGTATATCTTATTTTTATATTTATGAGGAAAATATTATGAAGATCACAATGAGAGATTACACGTTTAACATTACCGGTAAAATTATCGTATATTTTTTCGCATTTGAGATTATATACTTAGCCTACCATATATTACGACTTGCTATCGGAGAAACCACAGATATTTTTTCCGGTATCTGGAATTGTATTTCTGCAATGTCTACGGCATGGATACTCGCAGGATTGGCTTCTGCTTGGAAACATTGGAAGATAAAAGGATTATTTATTTTCATCTTTTTTGGGTCTTTTGTACCTGTCCTTGCTACGAAATTCCCTAAATTCTCCCATGTTGTTGGTATTATCACGATGACCACCATTCAGCCGAATTTACTTTCCTTTATCATTGTAAATGTCGTGATGGGAGTGATTGCATGGATTTATGCGGGTGATGTACAGGCAAGAAAAAACGAAGGCACTTTATATGATGATATTTTTGAATAATGATAACAAACCACTGTACCAATCATACAGTGGTTTTTAATTTCGTAAGTTTTTCTTTTGCAATTTCATATCTGTATGGGGTTAAAAGTGGATACCAACATATTTCTTCCCACAACTTTAAAACACTATGCTCTGAAAACATAGTAGTATCTAATAATAACATATCTTTTTCTGTCAGGGGAACCATATAGATGTCGTGTTTGATAGCTATTAAAAATTCAGGATAATATATCATCTCTAAGCAAAAAGAATCGTGTGTTACAGATAATACCGGCAAATGTTTTATAAAATCAGATAATCCATGTAATGTTGTTTCAGATACTACATCCTCTAACTTTTTTGCTGCTAAGGGATACTTTTTTGCTGTGTTTTTTCCAGCAATCTCTAATAATTTTTGCATGGAAACTCCGAAATATGCTTGTATAATTGGAGTTACATAAGCGGATGTGTCGTAAATATTAAAATAAATAGAACATGTTTTTTCATAAACATAATCCATTAAAGTAACAGGTACAGCTCCGGGTAAGTATGTCTGAAAAATAATATTGTCCAAAGAAATGACGGAATCTATAGCTTTTTGACTCCTCAAACTTAATAAACAGGAGAGTACTTCTTCATACCATTCTTCATAAAATTGTCTTTTGTTTCCATGATTGAATTCAGATTCGATAACATCCAAAGAAAAAGTAGCAACTTCCAACTGTCCCTTTTCCTGAATCAATACTTCATTTTCTTCCCAGGAGAAACGAAAGCTGGCTTGTAAGTCTGCGACCTTCAAATTATGCATAGTACACGCTAATAACTGCCAATAGAATTTTAATCGTTCCTTAAAATAAGGCACTGTTTGATAAATGTTACATAATTTATCAAAATCTTCAAAAAAAGTGTCATCATAATTTGATTCGTAATCCATATTCCACCTCTTTTATTCCCCCTAATATAAAGAATTCTTAACCATTATATCTAATAAATTTATTTCTGTCTAGCACCACATTTTAGACGACATTTACGGATTTTTTTGACATAAGAAAATAAGAAATATTGAGGAGGATTTATTATGACTTTTTTATTGTCTTAGGGTATGTTTTTGCACTTATCATAACCTTTCTGATGTATGCAATGTGTTACGTATCTGGACAGGCGAATAGATTTGAAAATGACTTAGATCAGGAAGTATTTATACAGAAGTTGAAGGAGCAAAAGCATGGAAAATAAAGTACCCATATTATATGTGATGGTAGGTCTCCCTGGCAGCGGAAAGAGCCACATTGCAGAGGAGCTTGCAAGAGAAAACAATGCGGTTGTTTACTCTATGGATGATATTCGAGGCGAACTTTGTGGTAATGTAGAAGACCAGAGTAGAAATGATGAGGTTTTTGGTATCTGGGTAAATAGGATTCGAAGAACATTAAAGCATGGACAGAATGTAATTGCAGATGCCACAAATGTCACGAAATCCGGTAGAAGAAGCTTTCTTGCTATGTTTGATAGAATACCACATCAAACGATTGCACATGTAGCTTATAAAGAGGTCGAAGATTGTATCATTGATAATCTGGACAGACCTCATCCGGTACCACCTGATGTTATCTATCAAATGGCAAATAAATTTAGCTATCCGACAGAAACAGAGGGGTTTACAGAAATTATAACTCATTTTTATGACAGACAGAAAGAGGAAATAGGAAATGCAGTTTATGATGACCGCTAAGACGGTAGATAAGTGAGGTTTAAAGATGATTACATTAAGAGCTGAAGATTTTACCAAGGAAGATTTTCAAAAGTTAAGAGAACTTTTCCATGTAAGTGATACCACACAGGAGTTTACATTTTCTACACCAGTTGTAACTCAGAATAAAACAGAATATGAAGATGCTGTGAATGTTTGGAAAGCAGCCGTAAAAAGGTTGACAAATTCCTTCCCGAACAGCTTTGTAAATCAGAATTTGGAATTCATCGTAGATAAGAATACAAATAATTACTTCCGCTTAGAAGATTGCAAAACAGAACTGGATATCAAATGTAAAGTATTGAATGGCTATCTAGAGCAGCTTGCTATGCAACACCTTATCGAAGAGATAGGTTAAATAAGGAATATCAGGATAATCTTAGAGGATATATCAATCGTTATCTTGGCACTGATTTTACGAGAGAAGAGATGGAAGAAATCTATGGAAAATTGGGTAACAGATATGACCATGCTCTTACCGTAGAATTTATTGACTCTGGATATCGTATGGAAGTGTTAAGTGGAAAAGAAAATGATAGTTATGAAAATCCAGAACTGTAAAGAAATGATTAAGAAAATCTACTGTGTCTTTTGCATGGTAGATTTTTTCATATAGAAATATTATAATATAAAAAACGTGTAGGTGTAATAAGTATAAATATACACTTAGGAATTCCGCATTTTTTCCTATCTTATCTCGGAATTCCGCATTTGTCGTATATATATTACGCGATTCCATACATTATACAACACATATAATACGACAAAACAATAAAAAAATATAAAAATATATCACTTTTGCGAAAAAATTTGACATAATATATTAGGAACAGGAGGTTATTTGTATGACTGATTTCAAACGTGATGCTTATTATATGGTAAAAAATGCATTTCAACAGTCAAATGTTGTTTTTCTACTTGGCCCTAGAAAATGTGGAAAAACATATGCATTGACTCAATTACATCAAAATAGTCCTTTTTCAAAAATGTATAATTTTAAAGTGATACCGAAAGAACAACACTTCGATATCATTAGCAAAATATGCAATGATATTATCGAAGGAAAGAGTACCACTTATTTTTTAGATGAAACAACCTACTTGGATTATGCCGAAAATGAAATTGCCAGAATAGCGGAAAGTTTTACAGAAGCAAAAGCAAATGGGAAAAATCCAAACGTCCATATCACATTAACAGGTTCCCAATCTATTGCATTAGCAAGCTGGGGTAGAAGTGCTTTTGGTGGACAGGCACGTTTTATTAAAATGGACTTTCTTACTTATACAGAATGGTTGAAATATAAGGAAAGAACAGACGTCACAGAAGAATCCTACCTTGATTTTCTGCATGGTGTTAGAGAATTTTATAACGATTTTACAACGTTGGAAGAATATTTGAACGGATGTCTGGATGAGACAATTAAAAGTAATGCAAATGCCAGAAATTATATCTATGGCAACGCATGTGATTTGGTAGATGTGAATAGCTTAAAAGATATGATGTATCTTACTTTATTCAAATTACACGATAATACCAGTAGTGCTGCATTTTTTAGAAGTGGTGGATTTTCAGATAAGTTAGCTTATATAGAAAAAATTATTTCGAAAAATAATCCGGAAAGCGTAAATATCGTAAGACGCAGGTTAGCAGAATCCTTTCTAAATAAATATAACAATGTAAAGACAAAAGATATTGATACGATTAAACAATGTTTTTCCTTTTTGATAAGATGTGATTTGATTGCTGCAACACCGGTATTTCCTGACTTTAACCATAATGTAAATGTACTTACGAATTTGGAAACAGATGGACTATATAATAAGAAGGAAAATTTATTTGGTCATGTGAATTTTACAATAGTATATCCATTATTCTATATTGAAATCTTAAAGGAAATATTACCCGATTATGATAAAAATCAGTTAAGTCATATGGTATTAGGTTCTATCGTGGAATGTCAAATGCGAGGATTATTGCCACAAGATGGGTCATTTGAGTATCATGACACAGAAGATAGAGAAATTGATTATATTAACCGAAATCATAGAATGGCTGTAGAGATTACAATTTCCAATAAACAGACAAAAGATATACATTTAGACTTAATTCCGGAAGAAGAGGAGTATTTGAAGGTTTTATTATCGAAAGATATTTTTAAAATGGATGGGAAAAATATCGTAGCTCCGTATTATCAGATGATATACAAATTGAGCGAATTGTCGCACCAGCCGGATATGCAAAGACCTATGGTAAATATATTGAATCAGTTGCAAAATGAAAACACGCAGACTCATACAAAAACAGATATCACACATGACTCACCATAGACTGGAAACAAATTAAGAGACCCCTATTATAGAGGTCTCTTTTTTCTTAAATCCATTCTACATCATTTTCATCCACAATCGTAGTATGAATCCCAAATACATTCTGAAGCTGTTCCTTTAATGTGGTACGCCGTCTTGCAGTATCTACGGTATCTATTGCTAATCGGACCGCTTTCTTCTGACCATAGGTAACCACTTTTAATTTTGCTCTGGTAATAGCAGTGTAGTATACATTTCGCTTTAACATAACATAATGTGACATGTGCGTACATACTAAAACTACCTTTGCCTGAGATCCCTGTGCTTTATGTACGGTAAATGCATATCCAAGCGTAAGATATTTTACTTCATTCTCGGTGTATGTCATGTAAATATCACCATCATCATGAGGATATATCACACGTAACGTGGTACAACCATCATCATCTTTTGTAATGGAAAGTAATTTACCAACATCTCCATTTACTACGGGTTCACCAGCCATATTCGTGGTATTTTTCAGATTTAATACAATATCCCCTTCCCGTAATAATAGATCCCCAAGCTTAAATTCTGCTTTTTCTATGGTAGCTGGATTGATAACATCCTGAATCCTTCTATTTAAAATATGTACTCCGGCACTATTCTTCTTAAAAGGAGATAACACCATTACATTGTCAACTCCATATTCCTCTGCATAACGTAGATAATCTGTAACAATAGCATCTTCACATTCTTGTAAGGTTTCACATTCACACATTTGGAAATCATCATCAAATGTTAAATTATGACTGCCTCTTCGAATAGTCATTGCATTTTCATAAGGAGTCGAACCCTGTGCCTGTCTGTAAACTCTACGCAACACGGTAACAGGAAGAGCAGTAGATTCGATCATATCTCGTAAAACCGCACCAGCCGAAACAGAAGGCAACTGCTCATCATCACCACAAAGGACAACAATACAACTTTCATCAATAGAAGAGAAGAGCTGACATGCACATCCAATATCTAACATAGAAACCTCATCGATTACGACCAATGCATCACTGACTACACATTCAGGAGGTTGAGGAAAAGGAATCTGCTGTACCGGTAAATGAAATCTGCTATATGCTGTGTGAGCAATCTTACCGGTAGATTCCCGCATACGTGAAGCTGCTTTGCCGGAAGGTGCTGCATAGATCTCATCTTTATTGGGATAAAGATAATTAAATACATAAGATATTACCTGTATCTCTGTGGTTTTTCCGGTACCTGGAGGGCCCACAATTAAAGATAATCCATTCGTAAAAGCTTTCATTACAGCTTCCTTTTGTTCCTCACATAAGGTGATACACAGTTCTTCTTCTGCCAGGGAAATGCCATTTTCAATTCTTTGATAGGAGACAGGTAAGGGTCTGGATAAAGCATGTAATCTTTCCGCAATCTTAGCCTCTAATTCATGCGTTCCCTTTTTTTGTATTAAGGTTTCTGTACGTCTGTCATTATTTGTGATCGTGGTCGCTATATATACACCATTTTCAATAAGATGCTGTAATTGTGTATGGATTTCCGAAAGTGTGAGAGTAGATTGTCTTAATAAGGAAAGTAATACATTTTCCATATCTTCCATTTTCATAGCGGTAGATCCACTTGGTTCATTCTCACAGATAGTACTCCATTTGCCATTTTCATTTTCAGAAAGTACAAAATTTGCAGCATAAACAAATCGTTCTGGATTCCGTTCATAAGTCTCATTTTTCGGGCCTAGTGCATCTGCCATTTGGAAGGAAATACCGGAGATCGCACATAATTTATAAGGATATTCCCGCAAATATTGTTCTGCATAGGCACCATACATATCATAAGCACGTAAAGCATAAGAAGCTCCTAATCCATGCTTTCCAAATTCCATAATAAGCTGTCTGGCACCACGGGTAGCAAGATAGGATTCTCTGATATGATTTGCCTTTTTCTTGGAAATTCCTTTTACTTCTACGATTCGCATAAAATCACGATCCAAAATATCCAGAGTTTCCGTACCAAAATAATCCACAATTTTTTTTGCTGTGGTTTTTCCAATACCTTTAATCTTTCCGGAACTCAGATATTCTGCAATAGAATCTTTATCCGTACCAATATGTTCCTCGAAAGATGCTGCTTTAAACTGTAATCCATATTTTGGACTATGGGTCCATTCACCATCAAATATATAAGTTGCCCGTTTTACAGCAGGCAGATAAGAACCTGTTACGGTAAAATCACCATTTTTCCCATGATAACAGGCAATACACACACCTTTTTCCGGATGTGTCCAAATTACATTTTTTAATTTTCCGGATACTTTTTCCATAATTCGAAACTCCTCTTTTTTGCTGTTAGGGGATGTCCTTGTAACATCCAGTGTAAAATAGGTAAAACAAAACGTGATTAAAATACATCAATAATATGCGGGTTTTTAGATTAAATTTGTAGGGTTCATTTTTTTCCGCCTGTATGTAAAGGTCTTCTAGGGTGGACCTGCAAATCCGATCGGAACTCCAGCCAAAATATAATTCGGAAGACTACCTTTCAAATGACTACTTAGGAATTTCATCTCTTTTCTATAATTAGATTTAGGTAATTCCTTTGCAGACCGAATGATTCGAAGTAATCTCTTTTTTATACTGTATGGTATGACTGCAGGTAATCTTTGTAGGAGACCATGCAGGTCATCTGTATCAGTCATCGCATCCAGTAGCATAGAAGTGTGAGGGATGACTACTGCGAATGAGGTAGACGAAGGAGCAGTAGGAGGGACGAGCACCGCAGGACTTATCGGGCGCCTTCTGTTTGCAATCGAAATTCTGGCTACTGCATCATTTACTGCTAAATATTTCAGATCCCGTTTTAAAGTGGAAATCGAAACACCAAGCTCTTTGCAAATTTCTGAGGATTTTGTTTTTAAAGTGATAAGATATGCAACACGATTTCTGCGTTTTTGCATTTTCTGAAATTTTGCAAGTCCCAAAGCGATTTGTGCTTCTCGTTTCGTCTCATATCTTTTTGCATCTTTTTGCTTTTTGCTTAAACAACAGAAAGTATCTACCGGCAAATCCAATGTCTGACAAATGGTAATATCTTTAAAACTATAAGCTTTTATCTGACGAAATCTGCTGATAACATCTTTTTCCGATAAAGGATTGCAAAGGCCATGATTAAATTTCAAAAGTAACTTTACGCAGTCAGAGGCATCTTTTGCCATACCAAGCTGTAAATAAGCACATCCAACAAAGAAAAGTAATCTTTTTCTACCAACCTGTGGATCCTTTTGCAGAGATTCGAATAATGCAAGTCTGCGTTCCCATAAACGATAGCTGTTAAATCCACCTGCAATTTTATGTTTCTTTTCGTAATTTACTTTCCAGGTGTCATACCAGGTATCTCGACATGCAGATTTATCAGTTTCGTTTGTCAAAACATATTCATCGAATACTTCCTGCATAGACATACGTTCATTGGTAATCTTTTTAATCTTAATGGTAGACCCGTCTTTGGTGTTTACAGATCCTGGAATTCTGAAAAAGCTGGTAGGTGGATTACTTTCTGCACCAAAGCTTTCATTTCCAAAAGATAATTCATTATTGATGCGGTCTACAAATACTTTTTGTAAGAAACGGTATCCCTGTAATAATTTTGTACGCTGTGTGGGAAAAAGTCTCAGTGGCTCTTTAAACAGATAAATCATACGTAATCTATGACCATATTCCACATAATTCGGAGTAGGTAATTCCACATTTTCCATAATGTAGTCATACATATCCAAAGGAGCAATGGATTCATTTTTATAATCCACATCGATACTCCAGGCATAGATATTTGCTAATTTATTTTCCGTGCGTTGTGCATGATGCTTGGTAGAAAAGGTTGCAAAGGTAAAGAAACAGTCTCTGTAATCATGTCTGGCAAGTTCCGCATAAAACGCATCGGTATCTGTTTTATTCACATTAAAGAAGGATTGTTCTGCATGTCCCTTTGTACCGGAACGAAGCACAATACATCCATCTGCATCGGTAGCAGTGGAAAATATATCCTTCATATATGCAGTGATCGTGCGATATGGTACAAACTCTTTTCGCATAAATGGTTTTGCTGCAACATTTTTCCGCATAAACAATCCTCCCTTCCGTTAATTTTGTTTGCACTTACATATGTCAAAAAAATCCGTAATTTCTACGATTTTTGATACCAAAGAAAGACGAAATATTTCGGAAATTTTTGGTAAATATTTTTTTCAATTTTCACCATTTTTTGAAAAGTTTTTGACATAAGTAGATAAGCGCGCAGATCTATGTTCAAAGATTTGCAAAAACGAGAGGAGAGTAACTATGCAGAAAAAGCTTTGCACATTGCTGTTATCCATAATGACAGTAAGTATGTTATCCGGATGTGGACGTACAGCAAATGAAAAAGAGGAAATTCAGGATTTAACCGAAAATGGAGAGGTTTCCTGGCAGACAGCGACAACGGGTATCGATGAGACTGGTAAGAAATTCGAAAGTAATCTGGTATCGGGAAATTATTACGTATTACATGATGGATTTTATTATCCACTGGTAAGTTATGTAAACAATTATGAAGGCGACAGTCCCGATGAGATTGTAGATAAAAAAAGACAGCAATACTTTACCACAGAAAATGAGATTGAAATTCCAACTCTATATGATGGAGATCAGTTAATTTATTATTCCACAGACACCTTGTTGGACACCATCACTTGGGAAAGATATTACGACATTGGATATACCATTGGTTGTTACAACATCAAACAATTAACAAATAAGAGAGCTTATCTGATGACAGACTCAGGAGATGACATCTGCATCTTACCGGACAGTGAGTTATACGATATTTATAACCTTGGAGTCACACAGACGCTTTTAGATAAGATTGGTGATACGACTATCACGGATGACATGATAGAAGATGGTCTGATTAAACCGGAAAATCTACAAAAGTCGAGTCAATATGATTTGGAAGTATATGCAGGTACTTATTATAACCATTATCTGACAACCGCAAATATGCATGCGTTCCGAGCTTATGAATTGTACGCATCGGTAGAATATGAAACCTTACGTGACTGTTTTTACAAAGTAGAAATTCCGGAATATTTTGTGACTGGATATTATGACGTCAATGGAATGGGTATGTTCCGGTTAGTAAGAGGCACCAGTTATTCCGAAAATACAGATTTTAACGAACAGGTATTATTTCCGGAAATAGATACCTCCTCACAGGATTATGATCCCAATGAATATGTGGCTCCAAGAATTTATTCTACTTTCGAAGAATTAAATCGTTTCAGCACGAATGTGGAAGGTGCACTTGGTTATGTAGATGAGGATGCCAAAGAGGAAGAAAACGAAGCAGAAGAAGCAAAAAAGGTAGATGTCACAAAAGCAAGTAAGAAACAGGTAGAACTGTATTTCCCGGCAGAAACTGATTGTAGTGTGACAATCAAATCTGCTACTACGGAAAGCACCGGAGATATTTATATCAGTATCGGTAGTTCCATCGTAAGAGTTCCTTGGGATAGAGTATCCGGATTATATACAGCAGATGTAAAAGCAAAACGAGAAGCCAGAACAGGTACCTTAACGATCACCGGTCTGTTTACCTCTTATGACATTTCCTTGGTCGGCTGTGAACAATATACCGGACAGGATGGTGCATCTGCTGAGAGTACAGAGGAAGCCACAGAAGAGACTACAGAAGAAACTACTACCACAGAAGCAGCAGATTAAGGGGGTACGGAGAATGTATAGCGTACTTATGGATGCAAAAACAAAAACGTACTTTATGGATCCGGGACAGGCATTATTTCATGCCTTTTCCGATCCTTCCCAGGCAGAAATCAGGAAAAAGAACTCGAGACTGGTGGAAACAGATATTGATGATGTCAGAGAATTGGAAACCATGTTATATAATGCCGGATTCTTCCGTGGATATTTAGATGGAAAACCTTACAGATTATCCAAACAGCGGATTTATTTTTATGACAGAAATCCCAATGAGATTGCTTATGCCCAATATCAGATGACAAAGGATGAAAAGTATCTGGAATTACTGAAAAAAAATAAATTATATACGCTTTGTAAGATACAGGATACTTCGATTTATTTCCCAACAGTTCCCTTGGAAAATGGGGAAAAAGCAGTACTTACCTATACTTCATTAAAACGTATCTCACAGGAAATGCGGGATAAATATGATGGCTGGCGTACCGTACATATGAATTTTGATGCCAGATACATTATCAACGGGGAAGTACTTTTAGATATATAAAAATACCACAAAAACAAAACACAGGAGGAGAAAAATGGCTGGAAATATTGGTACAAATGTAACCACAGACGGCTCTAGCGAAATGAATCTGCTGAAATCCATTTTATCTGAGATTGAAAAATGGATCGATTCCAGAGAAATGACAGAAAAGGCACAATTAAACAAAAAGATGGCGGAATATCTATTACAGGATAAAGTTCCCATTTGTGCATCTGTCCCCGGAAAAAACGCAAAAGATTTGGAAAATCTGATCATTGCACAGGGGATGCCTTACATTTCCTTTAAAAATGAAGCGAGCGGAGATTATCTGTTTATCGTAAGGGAAGAGGATAAAGAAAAATTTGAACAGTTACAAAGAGAAGCCTTTTCCAAAGATGGCAGTCTATTCCGTAGTCAGACAGAGAAAAATATGCTGGAAGTTGGCTTACATGGAAAAGAAAAAGAAGTCATCAAATTAACTGTAAAAAACAGAGCAGAAATGTCTATGTTACAGGCGAAACTGGCAAATCAAAATATCGTATACGGTGTTTGTGAAATTGATGGAGAACAAAGTATCATCATTTCTCCGGATGACCTTGCCAGATTAAATGGAAAAGACCTGATTTCCTTTGAAATGGAATGGGCAATGACACAGACTTATGCGGGAAAAACGTTCGGCTTTGGAGAAAATGAGAATGACATGAATCTAAATAAACTCCGGAAAGCTCAGGGCGCATTTGATGAAGATCAAATTAAAACACTTTTAAACAAAGAAGACTGTGTGCTTACCGATGTCAAAGGAAATTCCAATTATTATATCGAAAAGAATAAGGAAGTCATCACCGTCTATAAAAAGGATGAAAAGGGTGAATGGCAGCAGGAAGCACAACTGGATGGAAAAGATGGCAGAGAAGCTTTTGTAAGGAACTATGCCGCAAAAATTACAGATATGTACGCATACGAAGGCGAGGAGCTGCAGGATGGCTACGATCATACCAAGATGAGTAAGCCGGAAGCACAGGCAACAATTCCTGATGACTTTAAGAGACCTACAGCTGCACAATTATCCCCCAAAGACAGAGCAATCAAAGAAATCTGCGATCATAGATTCCAAGGAGAAGGCGGTTTACTTTCCGTCATTCAGAAAAAAGCGATCAATAATGTCAAAGACAGATATTCTGAGAATGCGATCAAATCTATGACGAAGGTACAACTGCATGATCTGATCAAAGCAGAGACAAGCAGACTGTTAGATCCCGCAAATGCAAAGGAAACACCGGAATATCAGGCATTCTTAGAAGAAAGCACCCTTGAATTTTCTCAGGAGGAAAGATATAAGTTCTGTGAAGAGATGTCTGGACACTTCAAAAATGAGCATGAACACGATGATATGGAAGTCGAAGTAAACCGTGTCAAGATTAAGGATAGATTAAGAGAAATCCTGCAAAAAGAAAAAGAACGCGAGCAGAAAGAAGCAGAACGTATACAGAATAAGGAACAGACAGAGAACAATAAGGCACAGGACGATAAGACACAAGATGATCAGGAAAAAGAAAGAATTGGTGCATTTGATTAATGTG
>ULTO01057544.1_pt1 | contig 12519 bp, 6 predicted proteins | sample 1957601 | NCBI WGS metagenome assembly ULTO01 (sample SAMEA4835734, study PRJEB28245) | human gut metagenome | biome: gut microbiome; material: fecal sample | place: Denmark | collected 2008 | reverse complement strand
ACCGTCGTGTAGCTCTATACGGTATTGATTTCTTAGTAGCACAGAAGAAAGCTGACTTAGCAAACTGCGGTTGCGGTACCATGACTGATGACGTCATTCGTCAGCGTGAAGAGTTAGCAGATCAGATCAAAGCTTTAAATGCCATGAAGGTTATGGCTGAGAGCTATGGATTTGATATTTCACAGCCAGCTAACAACGCTCGTGAAGCTGTTCAGTGGTTATACTTCGGTTACTTAGCTGCTATCAAGACTCAGAATGGCGCTGCTATGTCAGTAGGTCGTGTATCTACCTTCCTTGATATTTATATTGACCGTGACTTAAAAGAAGGCACCCTAACTGAGGAAGAGGCTCAGGAGTTAATCGACCACTTAGTTATGAAGTTACGTATGGTTAAGTTCGCACGTATTCCTTCATACAACCAGTTATTCTCAGGTGACCCTGTTTGGGCAACTCTAGAGGTTGCAGGTTTCGGCATGGATGGCCGTCACATGGTAACTAAGAACGATTACCGTTTCTTACACACCTTAGAAAACATGGGTCCATCACCAGAGCCTAACTTAACAGTTCTATACACTGAGAAGTTACCATTAAACTTCAGAAAGTATGCTGCTAAGATTTCTGTTGATACCTCATCAATCCAGTATGAGAACGATGATGTAATGCGTCCAGTATGGGGTGATGATTACTCAATCTGTTGCTGCGTATCTGCAACACAGACTGGTAAGGAAATGCAGTTCTTCGGTGCTCGTGCAAACTTAGCTAAGGCTCTTCTATACGCAATGAACGGCGGTATTGATTGTAAGACCGGTATGCAGGTTGGCCCAAGATTACCTAAGATCACATCAGAGTACTTAAACTACGATGAGTTAATGGCAAACTACGACATCGTTCTAGAGTGGTTAGCTGATCTGTACGTTAATGTATTGAACTTAATTCAGTACATGCACGACAGATACTACTACGAAGCAGCTGAAATGGCTTTAATCGATACTGATGTACGTCGTACATTCGCAACTGGTATTGCAGGCTTCTCACACGTAGTTGACTCATTATCAGCAGTTAAGTACGCAAAGGTAAAGCCAATCCGCAACGAGAACGGCATTGCTGTTGACTTCGAGGTTGAAGGTGACTTCCCTCGTTACGGTAATGATGATGATCGTGCTGATAAGATTGCAGTATGGTTATTAAGAACCTTCTTAACCAAGTTAAAGAAGCGCCATACCTATCGTAACTCAGAGGCTACAACCTCTATTCTTACCATTACTTCTAACGTTGTATACGGTAAGGCTACAGGTTCATTACCTGATGGCAGAAAGGCAGGCGAGCCTTTATCTCCTGGTGCAAACCCATCATACGGTGCAGAGAAGTCTGGTTTATTAGCATCTCTAAACTCAGTTGCAAAACTACCTTACGAGTATGCTTTAGACGGTATTTCAAACACCCAAACCATCAGCCCAGATGCATTAGGTCACTCAGAGGACGAGCGTGTTAAGAACTTAGTTCAGGTAATGGACGGTTACTTTAACCAGGGCGCACACCACTTGAATGTTAATGTATTCGGTACCGAGAAGTTAATCGATGCTATGGAACACCCAGAGAAGCCTGAGTACGCAAACTTCACAATCCGTGTATCAGGTTACGCTGTTAAGTTCATCGATTTAACTCGTGAGCAGCAGTTAGATGTAATTTCAAGAACTTGTCATAAGGCAATGTAATTTAGAAAAATTACACTATAATCTGTATAAAGAGGGCGCCTTTTGGCGCCCTTTGTCTGAATAAGACAGAATTATTTATAACGATTCAGATCATCAAGTATCGATCAGAAACTAGAATTTATAGGACACATGTAATGACTCAAGGTTATATCCACTCTTTTGAAACTTTCGGATCTGTAGACGGACCTGGTGTTCGTTTCGTGGTCTTTATGCAAGGTTGCCCAATGCGTTGCCTTTATTGTCATAATCCAGATACTTGGAAAATGAAAACAGGGGAGACTTACGATGTTGATACTGTAGTCAATAAGGCCATGCGTTATAAAAACTACTGGGGCAAAGATGGCGGCGTTACAGTAAGCGGTGGCGAAGCATTAGTTCAAATTGAATTTGTAACTGAATTATTTAAAAAGTTCAAGGAACTTGGTGTAAACACCTGTCTTGATACTTCAGCAGGTCCTTATAGAGATACTGATGAGTATAAGCAAAAGTTCGATGAGCTTATGAAATACACAGATCTTGTGTTATTAGATATTAAACATTCTGACAGTGCTGAACACAAAAAACTAACAGGTATCGGCAATGAGAACATCCTGTCTTGCGCTCATCATTTAGATGAACTGCATATACCAGTATGGATAAGACATGTTTTGGTTCCAGGCATTACTGATAACAATGAACAGTTACAGAATGTAAGAAAGATCATTGATTCTTTATCAAATGTCAAAAAAGTTGAAGTACTGCCTTATCATTCATTAGGTGTACATAAATATGAAGCTCTAGGTATTGATTACAAGCTCAAAAATACTCCAATGCCTGATAAATCATCAGTTGAAATAGCTTGTAAGATTTTAGGTGCACATCAAGACTAAGCTAAACTGAATAGTTGCACACAGAGATCCCTTATTTTGAAATGTTTGCATCAACATAGCTTATACAGATGCAAACATTGCTTCATGCAAATCTAACTTATTTACTCATCTTCTTTAAGAATAGATACTTTTGCTTTCTATTTGAAAAGATTCTTTTACTTCAGCTTTTTTACGCTAACAGCGCAGTTCTTTCCTGCAAAGGTAATTACGTAAGCATAGATACTTTGAATCATCCTCCTTTCCATAAAAGGTTCAGCGTAATTCTTTCCTTCAATTTGAGACAGTGCTGTTTCACTTAAGGTTGCTATATCCGAACCTGTAGGCTCTACTTTAATCTCTATGATTACAGCTTTGGTATTGCGCTCTGCTTTAAAGGTAATATCAGGATAACCGTTGCCTGATTCATAGTTAGAATGGTAATCAGTGATGAGATTTTCACAACAGGTAAAAATTCCATTTAAAAAGCCATGATAGTAGTTCTATAAAGGAGCTTTGGTTGCTGTATCTCGTATTGAGACATATTTTTGTAGCAGGTCAAAGAAGATGTCATAAGTTTCTTTTTGATTGCCACAAGACAAAGCATCAACAAGCTTATTATGCAGGTTATGCTTTATAAATTCAGAGCCAAATTTTGACTGAAAGAGTTGATAAGATAGTCACGTATCTCAAGATTAGGAAGTTTTCACAAATATTATTGTATCTTATACTGCTATCATCTAAGGCGTCAGTTGCATTCCAATCTACTGTTAAATATCCTTTGTGTAGTAACAGAGACCAAAAGTCGTCAAAGCTATTCTCTGATAAAATGTCATAGTTCATGGAATCGTTTAATTGAAAGGTAGCAGACTTACCATTAATTAAGATCTGAATGATATTTGTTGCATAACCAGACAAATTATCTAGTTTTTCTTTTAACTCTTTATCTTTATTAGAAACAAGATCACACCAGTAGGTATCTGTTTTAATTTCTGAAGCTATGCCTTTTCGCTTTTGTTCAAAATTGTTTTTTACAAAGTTAACTACATCTACAGGATTAAAGATTTCTTTGTCGTAGAATTTGTAACCACCGTAGTACTCTTTTACTATTGGAAAACAATATTCAAGATCATAGTCTTTTAAGAACTTTAAGGTCTCATCTTCAGTAAAACCAAACATGCCAGTGTACTTTATTTTATTAAAGATTATAAAGTATTTAATATATATTTATTAAATGCTATATTTATTTTTTTTGGGTATGAACAACTACCTATTTACTTGCTAAATAGGTAGTTGTTAAAAGTTAAGTGCTAGGGCACAGTAGCATTAAAACAGTTCTGCTTTTTACTTTAATCTTTTCACCTGCGTGATACCTGGTACTCATATAGAATGGAGTTACGTCTTTACCAGGTCCTAGAGATGTATTGATGAACTGGTACCAGCTCTTATCAAGGTGACCTGGAACGCATGGTATTTCGATAGTCAAATCTTCCCAGAAGGCATTAACAAAGATGTAGGCATACATCTCTTGTTTACTGTAGTAGTATAAAAAGCCAATTGAGTGAGACATATCAGACCAATCGGGCTGGAATGGTTTTATACCATGCCACTGGATCTTGGCATTAGTGAGCAATTTGTCTAATTTATGGTGAGGTGTATCATTTACATGCTTAATTTTACCGATTCTGAAAAGACCAATTAGTGTCTTGGTAAAATCAAACATCTCACGCTGTTGCTCATTAAGATCCCAGTTTAAATAGCTAAGTTTATTGTCCTGGCAATAGGCATTGTTATTACCATTTTGAGAGCGCAGTACTTCATCTCCCATACAGATCATAGGAGTACCAAGTGAGAGCATGGTAATTGCCATGAAGTTTTTCACCTGACGAAGTCTTAATTCATTTAAATGAACATCATCGGTAGGGCCCTCAAAGCCGTAGTTTGCTGAATAGTTGTTATCATTACCATCACGGTTATGTTCACCATTAGCAAGATTATGCTTGTGTGAATAGCAAACCAAATCGTACAAGGTAAAGCCATCATGACAGGTGATAAAGTTAACAGACTTTTGAGCATCAACCATATGCTCGTTGTAAATATCAGGAGAACCTAAAAGTCTTAAAACAAACTTTTTGACCATACCAGGATCTGCTCTCATGAAGCTTCTGACATCATCTCTGAACTGTCCGTTCCACTCTCTCCATTTAGAGCCTGAAATAGCACCTAACTGATACAGACCGCCTGCATCCCATGGCTCTGCAATTAACTTGGCCTCAGCAAGTCGTCTGTTTGCATCAATAGACAACAAGGTAGTGTTGTCGTTCATTGGGGCGCCAAATTTGTCACGGGTTAGAATAGAAGCTAAATCAAATCTAAATCCGTCAACATGCATCTTCTCATGCCAGAAGACAAGTGAGTCAATAATCAGGTTTCTTACAACAGACTGGTTAGCATTTAAAGAGTTGCCACATCCAGAGTAGTTCTGATAATAGCCATCTTTAATGATGTAGTAGCCATCCTTATCAAAACCTTTAAAACAGTAACTAGGACCGTTCTCATCACCTTCAGAGGTGTGGTTGTAAACCACATCTAGGATAACCTCGATGCCGTTTCTGTGAAGGGCTTTGACCATGTCACGGAACTCTTTTACAGGTCCTTCAATACTTTTATCGGAACTGTAGCCTTCGTGTACTGAGAAAAATGCCATAGGACTGTAGCCCCAATAGTTATCCATATTAGGTCTAGCATCCTTTTCATCGAACTGATATACAGGCATGAGCTCTACTGCTGTGATACCTAGCTCTACAAGATAAGGGATCTTTTCAATAAGACCTTTGTAGGTGCCTCTTAGCTCATCTGAAAGACCTGAACTTTTATCAGCCGTAAATCCTTTTACATGCATCTCATAGATGATGGTGTTCTCAAGTGAATGGTGAGGAAAAGTATCAATACCCCAATCGTACTCGTCCACATTGATGACAGCACTCTTAGGTGCATATTTAAAAGCAAGCTTCTCGTCTTTAGGTAAGAATCTTTTATAATCATCAGGGAAGAGTACTCTTTTTCCATATGGGTCAATTAAGATCTTGTTAATCTCTTCTGCCTGAGATTGTGCCTGTGGACTGTCTACAGTTTTTGTTACTCTATAAGCATAGATTTGACCAGCACCTATATTGTGAACAAATACATGCCAAAAGTAGGTGGATTTAAAAACTGTAGAGGACAGATGTACTACATAAGGGGAATCGTCATCTACTGCATCGAACAGTAAAAGATCAATTTCGGCTGCATCTGGTGCCCAAACGGCGAAATTTACACCATCTTTTTCAATAGTTGCACCTAAATGTCTGCAGTGACCTTGTGAAATAATATAATTCTTGTTGCTCACGTATACCGATCCTTGATAAAAATTGGTTTATATCTTTGTTCATATTCTGAATATAGATTGAGCTTAGTTGAAATTAAGTTCAGTTTAATAAAATGAACTCTCTAATCTTATTCACTTTTTTATTTTGTGCTCATACGCACTTACACAAGTGTTGTACTCAATTGTAGCAATCCTGCTTTGAAAACTCTTACAGCTTATTCCTCTTTCTGTGATGAAATTCATCAATAATGCTTTACTTCTAAATTTAAAGCACCGGTGTAAAACATAATTAAAATAAACTAAACAATAAAATCTATCTCAATGTTCATTTTTAGGGCGTAGTTAATCATTATGACCTAAATTATGTTATTTTTGATGGTATGCAAAACAACTATGGATGCAACTGATTTTGCAAAGTTCTCTTTTACGAGGATCACCATTTCGTTTACCAAAGATGTAAATTGATTAGCAAATTGAGTATGCACAACACAATTCTTCATTGGAGTTTATAGTATGGCAGATTTAAACTACATTGCAGCAGGTCGAATCAACACCACACCTCTCGATCTTAATGGCAATCTTGATAAAATTCTCAAACAATGCGCACAAGCTGTAAAAGAAGGTATTTCCATTATAGCTTTTCCAGAACTTGCAATTTCTGGTTACAACTGTGGTGATCTGTTCTGGCACAGTGAGTTAACTAAAGGTGCACAGCATGCTTTGTTAAATTTAAAGTACTCATTGCCTGAGGGGATAGTTGTAGGTGTAGGTCTGCCTTTAACTGGCTCTGACAATAAGTCTTATGATGCTTATGTACTATTAAAGAAAAGCAAGATCATAGGTGTAAGTGTTTTACACTCATGCTATAACAGCTGTGACTCAAGAGTTCGTTTCTTTAGAACTCCTTGTGTAGATGGTTTATCTTTTAATATAGGATCTGAAATCTTTACCCCAAGTAATACTTTTGACGTCGAATTAAACGGTTCAACTAAAAAAGTGGGTATTTACTTTAATGAAGGTGATTTTGCTTATCTTGATAAGGTAGAGCTTTTAATCTGTCCTGAGGCCAAGCGTTTTGAACTTTTTGATGACAAAAAGCGTGTTGTAGATGCTGTAGCCTTATCTTCAAATCTAAAATGTACCGTTGTAACAACTAACTTATTAGGCTGTGAAAGCGGTTCTGATATCTTTGATGGTCTGTCAATTATTGCTGATGACGGAAAGTTAGTCTCACAGAGTAACTATCTGTCATTTAAGCGAGCTGATTTTGTAACAGCATCATCAGGTATCAGTGAGTTCTTAAATGAGTATGACACTATTGTTAGAGCTGTAGCATTAGGTCAGTTTGACTGGATGTTAAAGACCCGTTCTCATGGTTTTGCTCTATCTATGTCAGGTGGTGCTGATTCAGGTCTTTGTGCAACTTGTGTCTGCTATGGTCAGTTAGCAGCACTACAAGAGTTAGGCTATGACGAGTATAAAGAGCTTTTATCTGCATTAAAGTTTGAGGTACCTGCTTTTACAGGTGATAAACAGTCATATGTAAAAGAAAAGATCATGCCTCAGGTCTTAACCACTGTATATCAAGGCTCAGCTGTATCAGGCTCTGTAACCAGAACAGCAGCAGAAAAAGTTGCTCATAACATCGGAGCAACTCATTATGAGTGGTCAATTGCAAAGTTAGTTGAAGATTATGTTGCTATCATCAATGGAACAACACCTGATGATAAGCTTAACTGGGATCGTGACGATTTGACATTACAAAACATTCAGGCTCGTTCCCGTGCACCTGGTATCTGGATGATCGCAAACCGTTATAACAAGCTTTTAATGTCAACCTGTAATGCTTCAGAGGATGCTGTAGGTTATTGCACTATGGATGGAGATACAGCAGGTGGTCTATCTCCAATTGGTGATATTTCTAAGAGCAGAATTCTAAAAATCAATCAGCATATAGCTGATGATGGTATTGAGGTTGTAAAAGGAGGCTTGAAACTTGATGTGCCTGATATGTCATACATTTCAGCTCAGGCTCCAACTGCTGAATTAAAGCCAGGTCAGACTGATGAGCGTGACTTAATGCCTTATGTGATTTTAGATAGAATTCACGTTTTACATCAAGAAGAGCTATTCACTCCACAGAGAATTTTAGATACTTTAGCAGAAGAGTATCAGAATTTCTCACGTGATGATCTAAAGCTGTTTGTAACTCGTTACTTTACAAGACTTGCTGTAAATCAGTGGAAGAGAGAAAGGGGCGCTACCACTTTTCATATTGAGAAGACTGATTTAAATGCAAAATCAGGCTTTATCTTCCCATTACTAAATGATGGTTACAGATCATTGCTTGAAGATCTTAAATAACATTTAGTACTAAAAAGTCTTAGATGCGCCTAACTTAACGAGTTTTTACTTCAATCAGTTAGGCGTATTGGAATTTAAGGTCAATTTCAAGAGACCTAAATATGTAATATTGTTTTGTTTTACAATATTAAATTGTTGTCAATTATGATTGTTGTCTGCAATATGCATCTTTCTAAAGCTTTTTGCTAATTGATTTCTTAAATAGTGAAAAGAAATTATTGATGTCCCATTTTTTTGTTCTGCCTCCAAAATTTTCTCAATGAATAATCAATAAGGTTTAACCATTTTTTTTTATGTACTTAAAAGAAAGAGATAAAAAAGTTATAATAAAAGGTTACAAGCGTATATGTTAAAAGGTAACTAATGAACAAAAAACACCCAGCTCAAAGACTTGATGTGATCATAGAGCAAGGATCACTATCTCCATTAGCAGGATTGAAGAAATTCTGGCCATTTTTAAAACCATATATCTTTTTAACCATATTAGGTGTGTTGCTTACTATCCCCGTAGGTGGCTTAGATGCAGCTGTTGCATCGTTCTTAAAGCCATTTATGGATAACGTAATGGTGGATAAAAATACTGAATTTGCTTTAAAGGTTCCTTTTATTATTATTGGATTTACCTTAGTGCAGGGTATCTGTATTTATACCTCAAATATCGTTAATACCTATGTAGGTGCAAGAATTTCAACTGACTTGAAATTAGCTTTATACAAAAAACTATTAGTAAGTGAATCAGCTTTCTTTGATAAGAATACCTCAGGTATTGTTCTATTAAGATTCTGTAATGATGCAGACTCTGCTACTACAGGTCTTATTACGAACGTAAAGCTTTTCTTATCAAAGTTCTGGTCATCATTAGGTTTATTGGTCGTTCTTCTTTGGAACTCATGGCAATTGTCTTTTATTGCCTTAGGTGTACTGGTTTTATTAGTGATCCCTATGAAGATTGCCAGAAAGAAGGTTATGAAGATCATGTCTAAGAATGTTGAGGCTCAGACAAAGATCAATACTACCTATGTAGAAACCTATTCTGGTATCAAGATCATCAAATCCTTTAACCTTATCAAGACTATGTATGAGAAGTTTCATAGAGAAGTAGAGGATATCTTTAAATTTTCTATGAAGATGACAAGAGATACCAACTGGTTATCACCAGCTATGCATTTAGTTACAGCTTGTGGTGTTGCAGGCGTGCTTTACTATGGTATGTATTTGATTACCACAGGTGAAATAACCTCAGGTACTTTCGTAGCATTCTTGGCTGCTCTAATCATGCTCTATACTCCAATTAAGAGTATTGGTAATAACTATGTAGGTTTACAGACAGCTTTATTAGCTTTAGAGCGTATCTATGTTATCTTAGATACACCTTCATTTGAAACAAATGATGGAGAGGGTAAAAAAGAACTTAAAGCTATATCAAAAGAGATTAAGTTTAACCATGTAAACTTCTCCTATGACGGTCAGAGAATGATCTTAAAGGATGTGAACTTATCAGTTCCGGTAGGTAAGAAAGTAGCCTTAGTAGGAAACTCTGGCGGTGGTAAGTCAACAGTATGCTCTTTGATCCCAAGATTATATGAATTAGATTCAGGCAACATCACAATTGACGGAACTGATATTACAGAATTTACCTTATCATCTTTAAGAGACAAGATCTCTATGGTGTTCCAGGACAACTTCCTCTTTGATGGTACAGTAAGACAAAACTTAATGTATGGTAAAGCTGATGCTACCGATGATGAGATTAACCGTGCTATCAAGAGTGCATATCTTGATGAGTTTGTACAGAAATTGCCAAATGGTATTGATACTGTAATCGGTGAACGTGGTTTACTTTTATCTGGTGGTCAAAAGCAGCGTTTAGCTATTGCAAGAGCAATTTTAAAGAATGCTCCAATCGTAATCTTAGATGAGGCTACCTCTGCTCTTGATAATAAGTCAGAGAAAGTGGTTCAAAGAGCATTAGATAAGCTTATGGAAGGCAGAACTACCATAGTGATTGCTCACAGACTTTCAACTGTTATGGATGCCGATAAGATCTTAGTTATCAATGACGGTCATGTTGTTGAAGAGGGGACACACAATGATCTGTTAGAAAAGAATGGCTCTTATGCAGTACTATATAGATCACAATTTTCTAAATCTCATCATGATAATCATAATTCTGAGAACGGGAAAATAGTTGATAAAGTTACAATTGATCAAATTAATGATAAAGATTAAATTATAAACGATAGTACAAATATTTCTGTAAAAGTTATAAACAGAAATGTGTAATTTTAAATGCAATACTTAACAGAGTTTTATTAGTAACTATAGATTTTGTTATAAGTAATAACTCTGTTTTTATTTGTCTTTTGACTGATTAATGAGCATTTGTAAATTAATTACTAATAATTTAATTAAATTTACATAATTAGTTAACCTTACCATAATGAAAATGGCAAAGATGGTAGTGTGAAGAGTAGGTTTTATCAATACAATGAATAAAGATAGTTCTGATAAGATTATAAGAAATGTTCTTGCTTTGTCAGGAAGTTTTGTTGCTTTTGTATCTCTATATCTAGCCTATTCTTTATATTTTGGCTTTGCTCTTACAACTGTTAAGTTTTACTCTTTTAGGCTTTACCTGTTTATCTTCATATTTGAGTACTTGTTCTCAACTGCATTTACAGGAGTGAACAGAAGTTTTATTTTTAGAGGTATTTTTAAAGAATCTGTTGCTGTATTGCAGTTAACATGTTTTTTAATTTCTCTTTTAGTTTTAATACTTTTCTTACTACACAGTTTAGGTGATTCTAAACGTCTTGTTATTGGATATTTTGGCGTTATCTTTTTGGTATTGGAATTTAGTTCACGATTATTGATTAAATTCGTATTAGTAAGACTTTATAAAAACTCTAAGTTTTCTAACAAAATTCTCGTAATAACAGACAATGACTGTAGAAATACTATCAAAGGTTTATTAACAAATTTTGATTGGAGACGTGAAATTTGTGGTATTTCAGTTCCTCAAACCTTTAAACAAAATAAAAAAATCTACGGTATAGATGTCGTTTGCTCATATCAAACTCTATTAGATTACATTACTCATAATAATGTTGATGAACTCTTTGTTACCGTCAATCTTGATGATAATGAAGAACTGAAGAATGTCCTATCTCAAGCCGAGGAAATGGGAATTAGAGTTAATATAAAGATTAATCTTGAAGTATTTGACTACTTACCTAATTCTTTTATTATTGTAAGAAAATTTGGTAATCTGCACTGTATTTCTGTTAGTCGTAAGTTTGTTTCAAATCAAAAAGCTATTGCAAAACGCTTATTAGATTACACTGGCGGTATTGTAGGATTCATCATTTTTTGCATTGCATATTTAGTATTAGCTCCGATTATAAAACTTGACTCTAAAGGTCCAGTACTCTTCTCTCAGGACAGAGTAGGTAGAAATGGAAGGATCTTTAAATGTTATAAGTTCAGATCAATGCGAAGTGATGCTGAAGAAATAAAAAAATCATTGATGTCTCAAAATGAAATGAATGGTTTGATGTTCAAGATGGAAAATGATCCAAGAATCACCAAAGTTGGTCATTTTATTAGAAGAACATCACTTGATGAGCTGCCTCAGTTTATAAATGTATTAAAAGGTGACATGAGTTTAGTAGGTACAAGACCACCTACTGTAGATGAATATAATAATTATGAACCTAAACACAAAGCTCGTGTTTCAATGATTCCAGGCCTTACAGGCTTATGGCAGGTAAGCGGTAGAAGTAACATCAAGAATTTTGATGATGTAGTGAAACTTGATATGGAATATATCAATAATTGGTCTGTGCTTTTAGATATTAAGATTATTCTGCTAACAATTAAGGTTGTGTTGTTTGGAAAAGGAGCTAAATGATCATATTTTTGCTAAAAAAATCAAAAACGCTAAGATTTGATTGCTCTTTAAAAATAGGCTTTTCGCGTATATTTACGATTAAAGATAGAAAGTAAAAAACACAGTTATAATTTTTTAAAAGATCATAACTAACATTGAGCAGTAAAAATTAGGAATATATTCTGATTTATTTAAATGCTTGATTTTCGATCACTTTTTTAAAGATGTAATTAATGTATCAATTATTTTAAATAAATCAAAATGTTAATTATTTGACTTTTGGAACGCTTTACAATACTCACATTATTACAATGTGATACAAAGATTACGCTTAGTTTT
>ULTO01031898.1_pt1 | contig 12550 bp, 15 predicted proteins | sample 1957601 | NCBI WGS metagenome assembly ULTO01 (sample SAMEA4835734, study PRJEB28245) | human gut metagenome | biome: gut microbiome; material: fecal sample | place: Denmark | collected 2008 | reverse complement strand
ATGGTCTCAAGGCTGGTGATAGTGATATCATTGATATTCATGTAAACACTCCTCCTATTTGTGGATTAGCCAATTCAAATCATCTTGGCTTAATTCTTTTGCATTGACTGTTCCGGCATAGATGCCATGCATCCGGTTGTCGTAGTCAATTTTTTTGATAATTTGCCGCACGCTCTCGTTAAACTGATAGATTGAAAGTTCTCGTGTCCCTTCAAATCCATAGTGATACTGTTCGGTATTTACAAGCGCAATGATTAGGCTCTCTAATTGAGAGTCGGTTGTACGCTTTGCCCGACGCATTTTTTTGCGTGCTCGCTCTATCATATATTCTCTCGCTTCTCCATTAGCTGGTTTGCGATTATCCTTTTCAATGTGGTGAATCTTCCTCAATGCACTGGCAATTTGACCGTGAACTGCCCGGTCAATTCGGATACCAGTTGCCCGGTCAACCAGAACGATATTTCCGCTTTGCTGGTCAATCGCCGGGGAGAATGCTTTAAGGTTAACGTCACCAAAAATCAAGGAAGTATCTAACTCCTTGACAGAGTTAAACATTAGAAGGAACAAGTCCCACTCATTTATGGTTGTAAAGTCAATCCCAACGTCATCAAGCTGTACCATCATATCGATTGGCATTGCGGTGAATAGCGAAACCATATCGTAGTACTTGTCTTCATTTTCAAGAACCTCGCCCACAGTTGGAATTACAATATGGATTGAGTCGTTTATTGGATACTCCGATTGGTATAACAAATGACGAGTCGGCATTTACTCACCCCTTCCTATTAGAAGGAACGGGTTTCCCGGTGGGAGAGACTCTATTAAAGTCTTTTGCATGGAATGTCATAACTTTACCTTGGTAATCTGTAATCGGAGCAAATCGCTTGACAGCATATAAATCCAACTCGCCAAGACCATAGTATCTGCTTCCGTTGATAGCCTTCGCAATTTCGGAGCAGAGTTTGTCTGTGCGTACACCGCTTTCACCATTCGGAAGACGAAGTTTGCTTTTGTGGCTAAATACCCAGATATACATAACCGGGAGCAAGAAGGTCTTGTTTACAGATTTTTGCACGTCAACATCACAACAAATAAACGTCTGTCCATGTTCAATCGTATCGGGGACATATTCGTAAGGAAATACCTGGCTATACACAAGCTCCTTGGTGCTTGTGATAGGCTTGCAGTCATCGGCTAACAGGCGAACAATCTCTTTGTTTGTTAAAAGGTCATTCATCAGCTGGTTCTTATAGTCGAAAAATTCATCCAATTGCATCAGAACCATACCTTCTTTCCACTATCATCCCCATCATCATCGGGTACGACCGGTGTGTCCGAAGGCTCTTTGGGGAAATGGTCGTAGTAATTTGCAATATGAAGCTCGAAGTTGTCTGAGTCCTCGGTATTACATTCTGCCAGTACAAAGTTAAGAACGCCCTTTCCGTTATAGCTTCCACCAAGCTTAAATGGTTTTGTTAATCGATAGGCGAGGACATTCTTGGACTCATAATCATCAATCAAAAATCTGTTGTTTCTATTTAGTTGAATCGAGTATTCATCCCTGGCAATAATTAGAGAGATTCTTGAATCGCCGCGCATAACAATAAAATCATTATCGCCGTATTCACCTGTTAGGTATTTGGTGCCGTCTTCGATGATGCACCAACGCTCCACAATCGTATCATCGTCTGCGACCCAGCGGAGGAGATAGTTGCATTGTTTCATAATGCCTTTTGTGTATAACTCGTTATTTGCATCACGCTCAATGATTAACCAGTGGTTGTCCATCCATTCAACGAGCCCTCCGTGCGGGAGGTCTTCGCCGGGCATTGTACAGAGCGTCTTGATGTTCAAATTATCAGAGTTGATGACCGCCATGTTCCTACTCACACCATCAACTGTTAATTGATGGTAGGAAAGACTTGCTGGTAATTTGGTGTTCAAAAATGAACGCTCTCTTTGTAGGACTGTATCACGCCGTGTAGTACCTCGGGAACCAATTCTTGATAAATAGATGTCCCATGGATTCATCATGTCACCCCCATGGAGCTTGCGTATCGAGCCTTGAGCTTGTTGCAGATGGAAATAGCTCGAAATACCTCTCGCTTGACTACGGTGACACTACAGAACGGGTTGTCAATAAGATATTGCAGGATAGCAATCAGCGACAGAAATGAGGGGTCATCGTGGATTGCTTCAATAAGCTCCTTACAGCCAAGCAGTTCAGCCTGCAAACTTCTCATATAAGTATCTAACGAACTTTCTCCACTCTCTTTGATAGGTAAAATCTTAAAAAAGAGGTTTACCAGTGTGTGAAAGTAATTACTCAAAACCGTGGCGTCCATTGGCACGCCTACCGTGGTTTGAATCATCATAAATGTAAGTCCGTTAAATCCCCGTGATTATACGAATACTCCCTCATCATATTCGTAAAATCCTTTCGGGCTGCGGCATATGCGTTACCAATACGCATGAGCAACTCCGCCGGAGAATAGGTTGTGAAATCTCTTGTGTTCAAAACACTTTCGAGGTTTTCCTGCTTATACGTAAAAGGTTTCATCCACTGGACAAGCATCCCTTCGGAGACAATATCTGCAAGTTCGTCAATGTCCTCCTCCGGCACATCAATATCAAACGCACGAGTGGTATCGTTGCTGGTTGATGAGAAATCATACTTACAAATTTTCTTAAAAGAAGCAATTGCCCGTTTCATGTAACCATCAATCAGATTGCTTCGTTCCAGGTCATCCATATTTGCAAAGTCAAACTCGGTGACTTTCGATAAAAATGCGCCTGTGAACACATCATATGGAACGCTCATTACATTTCACGCTCCTTACCGGTCATGTTCTACCAGCTCTACGCCAAGACATCTCTCAAGAGCAGCAATGGTCTTGTTAGAATCGATATCGTTTGTTGCAATCAGCTGCTTTGCACGATATGCAGCGGACTTTTTCTGCCCGTCCGAAAGCTCGGAAATAATGTGCTCAAGCTCATCTACGGGCTTACAGAATAAGTTGTCGAAGTCATCGATTGAGATAGCAAACTTGTAGTACTGGCTCATACCGATATAATCAACAATCCACGGCTCGTCAAACATGAACCAGTTATTGATGAAATACGTCTTGCTTGAATTTCGCGCATTGCGAAGCTCACCAATCTCCATATCCTGCTCATCGCCGAAAGACTCCCACACAAAACGTTCGCCTGTTTTTTTGCTTTTATAAACAAGTCGCCCTTGGAAACCATTGCGCACAGTTACAATTGTGTGCGGGTCGATACTCTTAGGGACAAGCTGCCGCTTCTTTGATGTACGTGCCTTATCCTGCGGCTGTTCGACCTGTTCGACCACAGGCTGAGTGGTACGGCCTTTGGTAGTCTCATTTACCATAGTAAAATCTCCCTTTCATACATAATGCGGGGCTCGTAAAGAGCCCCGCTCATTTTGCGTTGTTTATCCGGCAATTTCGTAACGACCAATGCCAGCGTTACCGCCAGCAAGGACGATACCCATGCCATATTTCTCGCCATACAGGTACTCCTGAGTCAGGTCACCATTGCTCATGGGGTCACCCATAATGACAATGGGGTCACCCTCATAGACGCACTTGATAGGCTTATCATCACCAGCGATGATGGTCAGCATGTTGTCGTCCAGAGTGAAATCGGTAGAACCGACCTTATGGCGCTGAGGCGTCACGACGACGGGAGTGCCGTAGAACTTGCCGTAGTAACCCATGTTATACAGGTCGCTCTTAGAATCGGTTCCCTGAATGGACGGAGCCAGATTGCGCACAGCCTTCTTGGTGCCGATAATGGTAGCCTGCTTGCCGCCCGCTGCCGCCTCAACATGGGCAATCAGCTCAAGCAGCTCATCTTCGTCGTATGCGCCAGCAGTGGGGAAGTAGGTCACGCCACCGAAATCATTAGCGGTTGCGGTGCTCCACAGAGCATACACGTCGTTCAGGAGCTTCTGACGGAAAGACTCAGCAACCTTGTTGATAAAGGTGTTGAAGTCTACACGTCCAGCCAGAACGCGGTTCAGCTCTTCATAAATCTTCACGACCTTCAGAGAAGTCGGAATGGAGACCTCGCTGGTGCCGCTCAGACGCTGACGACGAATGCCCTGCGTTCCATCTGCGGCCTCGGAAACAACGAAGAGATTGCTATCTTCAACCTGGAAGATATTCTTATCTCCCTCGGCAACATTTCGGAAATCGACGAGAGCATTGAAGTACTCGTCGCCCTGCAGACCTTCCACAACAGTACGAGACAGAACTTCCTCAATCAGAGTGAACAGCCCCTTGCACTTTCCGTCGCGGATGTTCTTATAATTCAGTACGGTGCTTCCACCATTGGCGTCAATCAGCGCCTTATGGAGGAGCTCCATAGACTGACCAACGGAATACTGTTCAACGTTGCCGTGGTAAGCATCAACGGCAACCTTAACGATATCTTTCATTTCAGCCATCTTTATAACCCCCTCTCGAATTAGCCGCCCTGACCGGGAGTGACTGTGGTAGTGGACGCAGTAGTCTCGGTCTTGTCAATCTTAATGGCGTAGTAGGTATAGCGACCAACGGTCTCAACATCTACGCAAACACCGAGACCCGTACCTGCGGCATCAATCTTACCGCCAGTACCGATACCGACCTTGGTACCCTTGGTAGGAGCGGTTCCGCCCACAAAGCCCTCTTTGGTCACAGAGAAAATATTGCGGCTGCGGGGAATATAACCGCGAATCGCTTTACCGGCTTCGTTGATAAATTCATCCAAATTCTTTTTGCGCTCGTCATACATAACCTCTGGGGCGGCAACGATTGCACAATCGTTCAGGTCATCGCCAGCAGACGCGGCGACAGCCTTCATAACTTCACGTTCGCCATCCTCATAACCCTGAAGCTTAACAATGACGCCGTTCTCCACCTCTGCCTTATTACCATCTGAGCCATAGAAGCGCAGAGAAACAAGGTCGGCAGGCTGTTTGGTACCGCTCATCAAATCGGTACGAATAACTGCATAAGCCATAATTTGACTCCTCCTTGTAAATTATTTAATTATGTTGAGTGGCCGGAGTGATGCCATATTCGGTGAACACGCCACCATAGGGCTCCGGAGTTAATGCATTCTTTTTCTCAACAACCAGCTTGGGATTCTTTGGCTCGACAGAGAACTTTGCTGGTGTTCCGTTTCTGCCACGAATTGCATAGCACTTTTCTTCAAGAGCATCGATAGTATACTCGGCGCAATGCTCACGCAAATTTTCAAATGCCTCGACGCCAACTAAGTCCTCAAACTGAGCGAAGACCTTTTCCCGTTCGCCATTTGCTACAGCGTTTTCGGTATCTGTCTTAAACTGGCGCAAAGTGCCAAGCTCGTTCTCCATAGACGAAATCGTGTCGGAGGCGGTCTGGTACTTTTCTGCCCACTGCGTATCATTTGCTGAGTATTTCTCTGCGATTTTTGCGAACATCCCGCTGATGGGGTCGTCTTGCCCGCCCTCGTCGAACGGAACAAGAGACAGTTTCATACGTTTCTTGCTGGCAAAATCGATTACGACGTGGTCGCCATCCATTGAATAGGGGAAACCGTACAAGTTCCAATCGGTAATGTCGGTTGCGTATACCTCAGACGCATCTCTGTCATAGTCCCAGAACCAATAGTGAGAGTCCGTTCCCCAGCAGGTTTCAACCTTTTCTGATTCCAGAGCTCCAAACAGCTCATCGCGGAACTGTCCTTCCAGAGCAAAACTCTCAGGATTGCTTACACTTGCAGTAGGGGTACTATCAGCGGACTTCAATGTTTCAAACTTTTCGCGAAGCTCTTCTACAGTGAAATCATCGATATTGAAATCAAGCATCTCGGTAGTCAGACCGAATTCTGCCATCAGTGCAACTTTCTGTTCCAATACCTCTTCTCCTCCTTCCGAATAATTTTGTGGATGTATGCCAACCTCTTTTGAGGGTTGTACTGTGTTAAATGTTTCCTTAAATTCCTGCATCATTTCAGCAAGTTGTTGCTTGAAACCATCACATGAGAACATCTCCAACGACGCTGACTCAAAGCAGGGCTCTGCTGTTCCCAACAGGCAAAACGCTGTGAATTCGAAACGTTTGATGACGTACATTCCATCAATCATTTCTCCTTCTTTAATGGAGATTTCCATTGATTCGTCCGTAATGCCGTCGTCTTTGATTTTCTTATACGCCTCTTGGCGCCTCCAGATTAAGGCGTCTACGCACAGATACTCGTGGACACCAGAATTGTCTTCAATTTCCTCCCACCAATATTTGGCGCTTTCGGGGATGACACCGACTGGTTGAGTGACGTTGACAATCCTCATATCGCCGTCGGCAGTTGATACAAGCTCCATATCGTGTGAACCAATCGTATCTGCTTCTCTGTCATAGTTACACACGATGGGGCAGTTATAAATGCTCTGGATACAGCGCTCATAGGTTTCCTTGCTGATGAAGCTGTTGTTGCGATTCTTCCCGGTATAAGCAACCCGAAGAACACCACTATCAAAAGAAGAGTTCTTCTCAACTAAATTGCTGATACCAGAAGAGAACACGATTCGCATAGTTCTCTCGCTCATATCACAGTTCACCGCCTATCTTTGGGCATAATAAAGCCCGCACATTCTGTGCGGGTTAGAAGGTCAAAGTGTCAGACACTACAAACTTAATGTCCGTACACGAAAAGTTTTGGCCTGTTTGGTTTAGAAACACATAAATATGTTTTGGCTCATTTCTGCTTAGAAGGTGATAGCCCATAGTAATAAGATAGTCTCGCGCATCTTCGCCAATCACATAGATGAACTTTCCCATTACCAGTCGTCACCATCCTCGCGTGATTGTTCTCCGGAATCTGTTAGGTCACCGGCGTCCTTTTGCGGCGCACCGCCTTCGTCAGTAGAACTACCGCTGCCCGAAGAACTGCTAAGTGTTGACGAGCTTTGCAAAGGCTTGAACATACTTGCAAGTCCAAGAACGTCGTTTTCCAAAAAGCTCATGCAGTCAACTTCACTCTGGGACATGCCCTGAGATGCGGCGTACATTGAGATAAATGGGAGCCCAAACTGACAAGCCTTAAGGTACATATCACCAAGTTCTTTCCGATTAAACGGGCTACAATCAAGGAACGTGACCTTAAAGTTCTTTCCGTAACCTTGGGATTGAATGAAACGATTCACCATATCCTCGATACTTTTGACGATTCCAAAGGTAATTGCCTGGTCGGCCTTGATAGATAACAGCAGTGCATTAGCGGATGCTTTGTCGTTATTAAACAGAAGTGAAGATACTCCTGCAGCAGTGAACATGTTCTGCTCCGCATCAGAAATTGTATCTGTGTCGCCCGTGTTCGATTTTTCAAAGCTAATCTTATTGATAGGCATAGGGGAGAGCACACTACCGATTTCTTCTGGTAAAACAGCATCCAGGTTACGCCAAAATTCCTTGGCTTTGTCCAAGTCCATCTGCCATTCGCCGTTCTCGTTGATACCAAGCGTCATGACGAGCATAGCGTAATTCTCAAGCGTCGTCTTTGTAAGCTTGAGCTGCTTGTAGTCTTCAAGGTCATACACCTCACGAAGAATACCTGCGAATGGGGGAATGGAATAATCCAAGATGTCGTTGTTGCACTTGATGGCAAAAGAGGTTGGAGAGTCAAGCTCCTGCCATCGAGCTCGACGGTTGGATTGGTATACCTTGTATTTCTGTTGAAACTCAACAGGATAGTACTCTAAGTACTGGGAATGACCGTCGAAGTACGAAAAGTCAAATGTTACGTTTAGTACATTCCCCTCAATTGTGGAAATACCACAGTAGTCTGATGGCAATTGCTGAATTGTAATATTGTCATTCGTTACCCAAAGTGTTCCATAAAATGTGTCTTCGCGTAAACATACCGTTAGAATCTTGGGGAACTGCGACCTAACATTCATTGCAGACATAGCGTTCAAAACCTTGCGGTAGTTCCTATTCACCGACTTAATATTCGCACTCTTGGGGTCAATACGATATGGCGAAACAACAAACGCAAAATCAGAAAGGCCAGTGAAATACTGGATGAGCCTGCGGAAATGAGAGCTGGCTCCATAAATGTAAGTGACCGCCCTACCTAATTGTTTCTCATAAGTGTATGGATTGGTTAGGTATTCTGTAATATTGTCTTTAGAATATAAGGAAAACGTCGGCGTGTTAGTGTTGTTATTCAAATCACGGGTAATCAGCTTGTTCAACACCGCAAACCGTTGAGAAATCCCAATCATTCCAATACCATCACCTTTTGTATTGTTTTGCGTGCCCATTCAATCACCACCTTCCTATTTGATTTTCGGCGGCTTAAACATGAATATATCATTTGCGTTAAAGTCAGCCGATTTGGTACGTCCGAACTTGCTTTCAAGTTGCAAGGCGACGTAGTAGTTATAGCTTAAACTGGAATATCTATCTTTTCTCATTCCAGATTGTTCAAAGACCCGGACGCGACCGCCCGACTCCTCATGCTGCAGTTTTACAAGCTCATCAATCAAAAGCGTCGTATGTATATAAGGCTTCTGGAGAGTAACCTTCTCCAATGGAGACAGCGAGTTGTAGCCCTTGATGTCAGACAGCAATGCCTCTCCGTCATACTCGGTGATAAGAAGCCGAATCTTACTGCTTCGGAATCCCTCGCGTAGCAGCACGGCACACTCTGAATTCAGAGTAGTAGAACCCTTAATTGCCCAGATTACCTTGTCGGCTCCTCTGGTCGTACATCTATCAGCCATCTCTTGGTTATTGCAGCAAGACAGTGCCGGATATACTTCTCCGGTTTCTGGGTCTACCATATCACGAACCAATGCGTCGTACACACCAAGGCCAAGGCCAGTGCAGTCAAGAACAATATAGTCACACGCATACTCGTCATAAAGCTTACGAATAACGAGAGCCTGGTCTTCTGTGTGCATTCCCTCAAATGTATCGCCGTAGACGATGTTGCTTATATATCGTCCTGCCTTTGTCGGAAGCATCTGGTTAATAAAAACAGCCGATGCGTCATTATTGTGTTTTTTGCTGCTCATTAGTGCAATATCCGCTGAGAGAATGCGATGCTCACCATTTTGTTTTGGCGGAATTCTCAGCTTCGGACTGTTGCTAAGTAACGCAGTCATTCTATCTGGCAGCATGGGGTAGTTGATTCGACGGTTCTTCGAAATTGATTCAAAATCAAAGAAGGAGCCATCACCCGCACCAAACCACATGGCCTCCATTTCCATGCTCCACTTTATTTCGTTAAAATCACTTTCGAGCATATCGCTCTCAACATCTTCCGGGAACAGGAGGCCTTCTTGGATTGATAGCTGATAAGGGAACCCGCATACAAAATCTGTTTTCGAATCATCCAGCATTAGCTTGAATGTATCCAGCATCTTGTTATAAGACCAGTGGTCTTTGAAATACGCCGATGAGAGGAAGCATGATTTATTCGGTTCTTTAGCATATTCCGCTTTGCGCTCGGCGGGAGTTAAATCTTTATATGGTGGCATACGACGGCTGGTCAAAAACTTTTTCAGGACGGTGTCAATAGTATCTTTTTTTACCATTCTGAACTCGTCAACAATCAGAATATTTGCACGGTTGCTTCGCGCATTATCAGACGCAGTAACGACCTTAATGTAGCTGGAGTTCTTGAACATTATCTTTGCGTCCTGACCAGAGAACTTCGTGTCACTCATGTCGATTTCATTTCGCAAATTAGGAGACACGGGCATTAACTCAGTTTGAATTTTTTCAAGCACGTTAATACTTTGACCACGCGTACCGGATGTAATAACAACTTTGGTACCGGGGTAGAGGATACATCGGATAACGACAAAAATTGCAATAAGGAATGACTTACCCATTCCACGGGCGGCAATCCAAAGGAACGTCCGGCTCCTATCCATCATCACAAGAAGTGCGGTCTGAAACCATTTTAGGAAATCAAGCTGCAGATACTCCTCGACAAATATATCGATGTTCTCTCTGTAATAGCTCCCCCAAATGGCCATCCCTTCGATGACACGCGAACGTCGGCTCTGGTTTGATGATGCCATTATGAACCACCGCCAGACTGTGGAGAGGCGAAGATGTCGTTCAGCATGGAATCGTCATCTTCTTCGTCATACTCAGGGTGCTTTACGCGCAACTCATTCATAGCCTCTTCGTACATTTTACAGTAACTATTGCGAAGGCCGACCATCTTACAAGCATGACCAAGATACCAAGTGGTAATATTCTTGATTGTCCCCCGAATATCACGCTTTTCTTTTGGCGTTTCCGGGAGCGGTCTGCTATATTCCCATTTTTGGATACCAACACCCAGCGGCATCTTATCAAGCTCGGCATCCACTTCGTTTTTCTTTTGTGCGGGCTTTAGATTCATGCTGCCAAGAAGAGAGTTAAGGGCGTTTACGTTCTTATCAATCGCTTTACCTTGAGCGCTATCTCGGGCGATAATTACCTCAAGCAAACAAATCTGCCGATATAGTGATTGCTCACTCGGGTCAACAACCTGAGCGTCGCCAGTCCAGCTTTTATATCGGCGTTCCAATTCTACATAGAAATCTGGAGAGTATCCTGCCCCCCAGAAGTCAATAAGTGATTGGTCAACATCTGGTAGCAGAGTTTCGTCCTGTTGAGTTGCATATTGACAGACAGGCTCGTCACTTGGTTCTGCGGCCGCTTCTTCCTCGACAGTGTTGTCAAATGTTTTGTCAACATAGCGGATGATATTTGTTTTCCCAATATAATTGCGAACACGCGAATGAACACCGGCAGTACGCTCGACCATCGCATAGACACCTTCATCCCAATAGAGGTCAAGTTTCATACACATACGGCGCATAGCGGCTTTGTCATCACCGAGTGAGGCGCGATATTGCTCATACATGTCTTCAACGCATTCATTGCACATAGGCAAGAATCCAGACCCGCGATACATGGGGCTGTGGCTTACAGGGAAATAACCCTTGCGACGGCTGTACGCCGTACCGCATCTACAGCAATAATACTTTTGTGCTGTTTGAATCTGTGGTTCATCCACAACTTTCTCTAATTTCTTTCGCTTCGGGGTATCTGCCACTTATTTCAGCCCCCTTTTGACACTATCCTCCCATAACTTAACAGCAACGCGCATTCTGTTGCCAGGGTAGAAGCGTGGAATCCAGTGTGCAGGCACTTTGACCGTTTCACCGGTTTGAGGGTTTGGGCAACTCCTGGCTTTGCGTTCAAGGATATCGAAGCACCCGAAGTTGTGAATAGAAACCGTGTTTCCCTCACCAAGATTCTCAAGAATAATGTCTGTGAAATCATCAACTATATTTGTAGCAGCTTTCTTGGTATAGCCGTGCTTATCCATAAGCTGCTGGATTAAATCAACTCTTTTAATATCCATCCTTTATTACCGTCCTTTCTGTTACAAGTCTGCCAAAGACTTTTGAGCATCGGAACGAATTTCACCATTTTCATCGAAGTATTGAGAAATTTGCTCTTCGGCACTTAAATCTTTATAAACGCGAACCATGTCGGCAGACTCCCAACCGACGATATCTTGAATGACATTATCGGGAAGCCCAAGCTTGGCAAGATGTGTTGTGAAGTAATGCCGTAAACTGTGCCAATAGAAATCTTCGCCAGTCATTCGGCTGAATGTATTCGCCCAACTATTGAGCGTTGTGTCACTCATCTGCTCGCTTGTTGTCCCAGCCGGAAAGAGCCACTCACATTCAACCCCCATTCGTTGACGGTCGGCCATCCATGCATCAAAATATGGCTTAAATTTTTTGGCAAGCGTATAACAATAGATGTATTTACCAAGGCCAAACCCCTTTGTTTGAATTGGGTCACTGGTCTTATACAAGGCTCCGCCGCACACAAGATTATCATCCTTAAAGTCATCAACTTTGAACCGGCATAATTCTGCCTTGCGACGTCCGCTACACATTGCGAGAGCTACAGCGCAGGCCTTCTTCGTCTGCCCGCACGCGAGTAAATCGTCGAGCAATTTGTCCAGCGCCTCGTCGCTCCATACAGTCTTTTTTCGCACTTGCTGCATCGCCGGATTTTCAATCTTCCGAACGGAAGACCGGAAGTTCTTAAACTCGTCTTCGTCATCGAGAATGTTTTCAACGTAGTTTGAGAGAGAAGAAATCGCGGACTTAAGACGACGCACGCGAGCGGGAGAATTCCCATTTTCGTTAATAAGCCAATGTTGATATGCTGCATAGTCTCGCTTTGAAATTTTCGGGAAAAACTTGTTTCCATTGTGCTGTAGATTCCAAACCCAGAAGATGTCAATATCATTGGAATATCCAGCAATAGTTTTTGGACTGCGCTGGACAGACTGTAAGTAGGCAATGAAATCTTGCTTCAAGCGAACGTTGTCTGGATTTACCTGACTTAGAAGCTCAGGGCTTGTGATTTCGTTTTGCTTTGTTTTTCGGGGCATACAAGCCACCTCGCTTTCTCTTTTATTTTGAGTGGTTGCGGGCACCGGAGTTGAACCGATTCCTCAAGGTTTA
>ULTO01063997.1_pt1 | contig 12577 bp, 12 predicted proteins | sample 1957601 | NCBI WGS metagenome assembly ULTO01 (sample SAMEA4835734, study PRJEB28245) | human gut metagenome | biome: gut microbiome; material: fecal sample | place: Denmark | collected 2008 | reverse complement strand
GGACGGAGCGACATCGGCATGTTGGAGGTCGGGAAATGCGCCGACTTCTTCCTTGTGGATCGTCGCCGTCTGGAGCTGGTCGGCGCGACCTACGATGTGAAAAACGTGTTCGGCACGGTCGGTCTGCGTTCACCGGTGGATTACACCGTTGTCAACGGACGGATCACCGTGGAAAACGGTCGGCTGTGTACCGTGGACGAGCCTGTAGTCGCCGAAAAAGCCGCCGCCGTCTGCAACCGTTATCTTGAGAAAGTCTGAATCAGCAGAATTCAACCAAATCATATGAAGGAGAAATTACCATGAAAAAGCTTCACAAACTCACCGCGCTGATTACCGTTTTGCTGCTGGTCACGGCGCTGCTGCTCGGCGGCTGCTCCAAGGACGAAGCGCCGCAGAACACCGTCCCCGTCACCTTCGACACCGCCGAAACAAACTTCGGCGAGGGCGCGACCGCCTTCACCCTTGAGGTCACGAACCTTGAGGGTACGACAAAATCCTTCACCGTCCACACCGACGAGACGGTCGTCGGCAAGGCGCTGCTAAGCAACGGCTTGATCGACGGCGAGGACGGTCCCTACGGGCTGTACGTCAAGTCGGTCATGGGCATCCCGCTGGACTACGATACGGACGGAAAGTACTGGGCATTCTACGTTGACGGCGAGTACGGCATGACAGGCGTTGACCAAACCGAGATTACGGCAGGCAGCGTTTACGCCTTCCGTGCGGAATAATACTGATTCTTGATTAAAATATTTCATTAAGAATCCCGTGAGCTACGCACACTCGCATCATATGAACGCGCGATGCACCGTCTCATGCAGAATCCGACGCGCCTAAGGCAAGCCGCGACGTATAATTCCCGCCCCGTTTGGCGAAAATCCCTGCAAAGGGAGGCGGAGCGTATGGTCAGAGGAAACACAAGGCAGATCGTCGTCGTCAAATCGCCGGACGGTAAGCTGTTCGAGCAGGCGTTTTTCCTGCTTCGGGAGGATGCGCTGGAGCGTCACGGGGTGACGGAGCGCAAGCTTTTGGAGGAGGCGCGGCGCGTTGCCGACAGCTATGTGCAGAGCGCCGCGCAGGAACGGCAGCATCGACTGCCCGCGCTTTTGCTTGCCGCAATGGGAGCGCTTCCCGTCGCGCTGGCATGGCTCATCACAGTGCTGCTCTAAAGAACACGGTGCGGTATCGCTTGATACCGCACCGCGTTCTTTGCAGCAACACCCACTACCTCCCTCTGATGAGGGAAACGTTTGCGAGCGCCGCCGGTGGCGGATACAGCGAGCAATAAGGAGGGGCAGCGGTCGAAATTTTGTGAGCGTATGCGAGCGAAAAATTTCGGGCACCGCAACCGGGGGGTGGCAAAACCGAAGGTTTTAACGGAGGGAGAGAAAATCCAAAATGTTGCGTTTTTTCTGAAATAGTACGAAATATCCGGCTTTTATCTCTCCCTCAGTCGCCTGCGGCGCCAGCTCCCTCGTCAGAGGGAGCTGATAGGGTTGCCCTTCGTACTAATACTGATTCTTGATTAAAATATTTAATCAAGAATCCCATGTGCTACGCACACTCGCATTGTGCGAACGCACGATGCGCCGTCACATGCAGAATCTAACGCGCCTTTGGCGCTATAAAAAGCTTTTCAAATTTTTTTACAGTTTCTAGTATTATATAGGCTGATTCTCATAAATGCGTTCCGATTCGAGCAATATCGGCATTATTCATACTGTCATCCAGACCGGACACCGTCCGGAATGGAGTAGAAAGACCGTGCAGGCGCTCGCGAATTCCGATCAACAACATCATGCGCAAGTCGGATGCTGCCTGCTTGCGAAAATCAAATCAACCCTAAGGCACGAAGGCGACTCGCAATTTCGCGTTTCTCTTCTTCCGTTGCCGGAAGGAAAGGAGAGCGCGGATAGCACTTCAAAACTCCGCGGATTTCCAGCATCGCATAGATTGCAAGCTGGGTAGATTTTGCAATATACATAATGTCACGTAGTTCATTTACCTCAAACTGTGTTTTAAGACAGTCCTCATACCGCCCTTCCATACCCTCCGTCCACATTTTTCTGCATAATTCAGGGAAAGCATTTCCGAGTCCCGGAATAAACGCTTCTGTGCCGAGAACTCTGGATTCAATCCACATTGCTTCTGTGCCGGACGCCACATCGAAGCAATCATCTTTCAAGGTACGGATATAGTTCGCATGCGTCATGATGTCAAAGGTTGCATCCTTGACACCTCTGACGCCGACCTCTTCTTTCAGTCTGCGAATCAGCTTCAAATCCATCTGGTAACCCTGGAAGCTGACATTATTGTAAACATAAACAGGGAGTTCCGCTCCGGCTGCATCCACAATTTCACGGTAAAATTCGCAAATACTGTCCGCATTATGCTTGTAATAGAACGGTCCGACTGCGGATACAGCCGCAACGCCCAGTTCTTTGGCATGGCGCGTCAATTCAACTGCCGAGCGGGTGTCCGCAGTTCCGACATGTACAACTACCGGAATCTTTCCGGCAACCGTCTCCATCACAACTTCCGCGATTCTTTTGCGTTCCTGCACGCTTAACAGCGCAGTAGAGCCGTACGATCCAGTAATGAACAGTCCGTCAACGCGCTCTCTTAAAAAGTTGACAAGTGTAACCAGTCCCTCATAGTCCACATCTCCGTTCTCCTTAAAAGGAGTAATCATGGGGGGGATGACGCCTTTCATTCGAAACATTATTTCTTCTCCTTTTGCAATTTCATATAGCTATTTGCGATCGTCACCGCGCCGCGAATAGTCAGCTCGCTTTGACGTTCTTTGTCAGAAACGCAAGTGACATCAATCTTTTCCCCAAACTGCTTATTCAGCAGATAGGAATAGACGTTGCAACGCGCTTCATGCCCGAACAGGATATACCGGTCAGCGTGATAGCCCTGATGTTCAAACTCCTGCACAAGCCCCATATCGTCCGCCGCAACAGCAGCATCCATAAATAGGTTTCGCTCGTTAGAGTCTGTTTGAAGCAGGACCTGCAGAAAGCGCGGAATCATGATCCCGCGATCCAGTCCTACCTCTCCGACGACCTCGGCAGCAGTATCTACAATTTCATTGAATGAATATCCGCCGCTCTTCTCACTGTGGTTCTCGGCAAGACTTTTCCCGATCATACTCTCCTTGCAGATCGCCTCATACAGTTGACCACTCAGCGATGTAAGACTTGCTGCGATCCTGCCGTTGGCATCCACGTGAATCAGCTTCGTATGGCTGCTCAAAACGATGATATTCAGGGGCTCCTTAACGTTAAATTCTTCTAAAATACCTATGACTTGTGTTTCTTCGCCGCGCATGAAATCTACATTCCGAATGTTTTTTAGAATGGCCTCGCCGTAGTCATTCCGCACGCCGCGAACAAACAGCACCGGTACATCAATCGGAATTACTTCGCCGGCAGCAACTGCTTCCACGCCTTCTGTCAGTTCACGCAAGCCGACCGGAGCAACCAAGTGAGGTATTTCCTTCAAGCCGATTTCTGATGTAATCATGCCTGAAGCAATTACGAAAGAGAGATCCCGCACTTCGATTCCGGCACTCTTTGCCGCCTCTGCCACAGCTTCACAAACACCCTGCCGCAGCGCATCCTTGCTCCCGGTCATCGAGGTGTTGCGCACACCGACGCGTCTCTCACCTTGACCGATCTTCTGATTTCTATTGTTGAGAATATAGACACGCGTGTTTGTTGTACCGCAGTCAATGATACCAAACAAAAGTCTCACCCCATTTCAAGCACAGCCTTATTCACCAGATTTTTAGGACGATGACCCGTCAGCACCCGAACGACCTCTTCTGCAACACTTCTCTGCAATGTGGCAATCGCATCCTCGCTATACCACGCATTATGCGGTGTGACGATTACATTGTCGAGCGTCAGCAGGGCACTGTCCTTCTGAATTGGTTCATGTTCTACGACATCCAGCGCGGCTCCGGCAATTCTTTGATTTTGCAGGGCCTCAAGCAATGCTGCCTCTTCTACAATCGGACCGCGTGCAGTATTGATAAGCAATGCAGTATTTTTCATACGGGCAAATGCGTCGCGATTCAGCATATGGTACGTTTCTTTTGTCAGCGGGCAGTGAACGGAAATGTAATCCGAAGTCTCCAGCAGCGTCTGCAAAGATACCGGCATAACACCGTATTTATCAGCCAGATCTTTCCGGATATAAGGGTCATAGCACTGGATATTTACGCCAAACCCGCGCATCTTCTCCGCTACCATACACGGGATTCTTCCGAAGCCGATTAAACCGAGTGTCTTGCCGCGCATACGATAGAGGGGCTTGCTAATCGTATAATCCCACAATCCGGCCTTGACCGATGCAGCAAGCGGAATCAGCTTCTTTGACAGTGCCATCAAAAGGGTGATCGCGTGGTTGGATACTTCATCAATGCTATAGTCCGGAACGTTGGCCACATAAATGCCCTTTGCGGTCGCTGCATCGAGATCGATATTGTCTACGCCGATTGCGTAACGGACAATAATGCGGCATTTTCCCATGCTGTCTATCACGCGCTGCGTCATCGGTGCAAACTGCACAATGACCGCATCGGCATCTCGGACCAGCCGGCAAAGCTGCTCTTCATCCTTACAATGGTGTGCCTCTAACTGCAAACCCTTCACAGCGGCGAAAATTTTCTTTTCCTCATCTAAGTTTTCATACCAGTAGTCAGTAATAACAACTTTCATGCGCATCCTCCGGTTCTTTGATTACCGCCGTCCCGCCATGCGGGACGGCGGTATGTGCTATTTGATTTTTTCGACCGCAGCCCGAATCAACTCTACGTTTTTTGCCAGCTCGTCTTCATTCAGTTTGACCGGCGGCTGAGGATTCATTTGGAACACATTGTTCCAGTCGGTCTTGTCTTTATACTTTGGGACAATGTGACAATGAACATGTGTCACAGTGTCGCCGTACATACCGATGTTGATCTGGTCCGGCATATAAACTGCGGTCAGTGCGCGGACGGTTTTGTGAACGGCCGCGAAATAGGCTGTCGCCTGTTCACACGTCAGATCAGCGATCTTTGGAATGTGTTTGTCACAACAGAGGATTACTCTCCCCGGGAGGGTCTGATTATGATTGAGATAAAGCGGAAAACCGTCAACATCACAAATGTATGTCATCAGCGACTTGAGTTTTTCCCCTTTCTCACAGTACATGCATTGGTAGTCCGTCATGGTATCAATATGCCGGCTTGTACTCATCGACATTCTCGCCGGTAATCGCATAGATCGGCATATTATTTGAATATTCGGCGGGCTTATTGCCGTTCAGATATTCGGCAATCAGGTCCATCGAGCCATCGCACTCCAGGGTGGGGCTGAGCCAGATGGTTGCCAGATAGCGGCTATCCTCTTTAATGGCGTTCAGATTTGCCTCGCAGCCACCGATGGAAACGAGCTTGATATTCTCATTTACACCGCTGACATCCTCGTTGATAGCCTGATATGCACCATAGCCAACTGCGTCATCGACTGCATATACGAGGTCGATTTCGCCGGGATAGGTCGAAAGGAAGGAGGACATGAAGTTCTTTCCCTTTTCTGTCTGCCAATCGCAGGCGGGGGATTCTGCAAGCAGCGTAAAGTTGTATCCCTGCTCCTCGGAGCGCTTGACAAAGCCTTCCAAGCGCAGGCGGCTGCACTCATTGTTGCTCTCCTGCCCAAGATAAACAAAATTGCCGCCCTCAGGAAGTGCCTCATGGGCAACATCCGCCAGCAAAGAGCCCTGTGCAATGAAGTCCGGGCCGTAGAAGAATTCACAGTACTGCTTACCGTCCTCGGCGACGTTCGTGTTAACGTTTACGAAAGGAATTCCGGCATCGTGTACCTTCTTCGCCACTGCAACGGCGGCAATGGAATCAACGGGCTGCAAGCAAATCAAGCTGGGATTCATGCTAATCGCCTCATCTGCCTGCTGAGACTGGAGGGTCATATCGCTCTGTGCATCAAATGCAATCCATTCGATATCGGTCAGCGTTGCGCCGTAATCCTTGAATTCTTGGAAGTACGCGCCGCTGTAAGGGGAGGTGGATTTTGCCATCAGAAGAACGACCTTCTTCTTTTCGGAGCTATCACCGGCGGTGACAGAGGGGTTTCCCGGATCCTGAGAGTCCTGTCCTGCGCAAGCAGCAAGGGAAATTACAAGGATGAGCGTGAGAAGAATTGCAATCAGTTTTTTCATTTTTCTTGTTCCTTTCTTTGATTTAGCCAGTATTGAAGGGTTGCGAAAGTTAAAGTTTTACCTCCTTTCTATTACGAGTCAGTCTGTTATTTCGTCTCTGCATACTTGATCTTCAGCATATCCACGATCATAAAGAGAACCAAAATAACACCGATGAAGCCCATTTGCATATTTGCAAACGACGAGTCGATTTGGTAAAGCACCTTCTGTACAAGCTGCATCGCCGTCACACCGAGTACAGCCAGCCATGCATTTCCGTAGCCGCCCGTCATATGCAGGCCACCCAAAACACAGGCCGCCACGGTCTGCATTGAATAGCGCTCACCTATTGCGGCATTGCCACAGGTGTTAAACGATGCAACCAATATGCCGCTGATTGCTGCGCAAACGCCGGAGATCATATAGCAAACAGTAGTGGTGCGGTCAATGTTTATGCCGCATAACAGCGCAGCCTCCCGGTTGCCGCCGATCACATAAAGGCTTTGCCCGAAATCTGTATATTTCAGCACTACGGAAGCCACTACAAGGCATACAACGAGGGTCAGCATTGGCAGCGTAAAAGAAAAACTGCCCAATTTGAAGATCACGATATTGAACAACCCATTTAGCTGCTCATTATAGCTGAAAATCGCCTTTCCGCCGCTGGCAACAAGTCCGATTCCCTTGAATATCATTTGGGTGCTGAGTGTAGCAATAAAGGGGTTAATTTGCAGTTTTGTAACAACAATACCGTTGAACAACCCGGTCAACATTCCAATCAAGATAATTACCGGAATGATAACCGCAAGTCCGTACTTTTCACCGAGAATCGTCGCTATGACGGTAACCATGGAAACATTTAGACCGACGGACAAATCATTGCACCCGATAATCATCACGAAAGCAACGCCAATTGCCATGATGCCCCACATTGATATATTCTTCAGCAGAACGGACAGCGACTGTACGGAGCCAAAGCCGGGGAAGACGATGGAAGGAATAGCCAGAAAGCCGATACATACAATATACATGCTGCGTTTAAGGAGAAATTCTCCAATGTTTCGCCCGAAGAATGATCTGGCAAGCTGTTTCATTCCCATTACCTCCGTGATTTGCTTTTTTCGACGACACCGTTGACATACAGCATGGCAACAAGGATGGAACCTTTCACAATCCACTGCCACATATCCGGAATCCCGAACTGAATATAGAACATATCTAAGACGCCGAGGAAAAGAATGCCGACAAGCGTGCCGCTAATTTTTCCGACACCACCGGACAAAAGCGTACCGCCCAAAACAACCGCCGTGATTGCGTTGAACTCTTTGTTTGTCCCAATCAACATATCCGCGGTCTGCGTCCATGCCCCGACAAAAACACCCGCCAGAGCCGACAAAACACCGGTAACAATGTAAGTTACCCAAATTGTCTTGACAGGACTGATTCCGGACAAATGAGAAGCAACCTTGTTTCCGCCAACAGCGAAAATGTGTTTTCCAAAAACTGTGCGGCTCAAAACAAAACCGAGAACGATATAGATTATTACTAACAAAAGGATTGGGAGCGGGATCTTGAGCACTGTTCCGCTACCGAAGAACTCATAGATTTCATTCGCTTTTGCGTTTATTGTGCGTCCGCCGTTGTAAGCAATCGCCGCCGCTTCAAAGATATACGCCGTACTGAATGTTGCAACAAAAGCATTCAAACGCAGTTTCCCAACGAGGAATCCGTTGCAGAAGCCACAGAGAGCGCCAATTATCAAAGGGAGGAGAAGCGCAACCATCGCTACTGCGCCAGCCGACATCCGATCTGTGTATTTCTGTGTGATTGTACAGCTGATAATTGCGCAAAGTGTCATAATTTTTCCGGTGGACAGGTCAATGTTTCCGGTCATTATTGACATCGTTACGCCAGCAGCAATATATCCTATAGAAACAACTGACATAACGGTTTTGATGCTGTAGTTCAAGAAGGCAGCGCCGGAGCTAGTAATTGTGGGGCTCTTGATCAACTGCGCAACAAACAGCATGACCATTGCTGCGAAAATAACCACTGTACGCAAGCGCTCGGGATCCATGCGCTTTTTTTGTTTCAGACTCATCTGCTCTTTCCTCCCAGCGCATATTCCATAACTTCTTGGCTGCAAGTGTCCTTCGTAAGCAGCTCGCCCGTTTGGTGACCCTCGTGCATCGTAATAATTCGGTCACTGATGCCCAAAATCTCAGGAAGCTCGGAGGAGATAACTATGATAGCAACTCCCTCCTGGGCGAGACGGCTGATTAACTTGTAAATCTCGGACTTTGCACCAACATCAACACCACGCGTCGGTTCATCCAAAATCAATACGCGTGGGCTAAGCATCAGCCACTTTGCAATAGCGACCTTCTGCTGATTTCCTCCGGACAATTCTGCCACGATTTTTGACAGAGACGGTGTCTTAATCGCAAGTTTTTGCCGATACATCTCCGCCAGCTCCTCTGCTTTCTTTGCGTGGATCACCCCGAACGTACTGATTTCACGCATCTTAACCAGGAGCTCGTTGATGCGGATAGACAGTCGAAGCACCAAGCCTTGCGCCTTGCGGTCCTCCGGCACCAAGCCCAGACCCTTTTTGATTGCGCTTCTCGGGCTGTGGATCGGAGTTTTAATGCCGTCAATATAGATCTCTCCGGCATGGAGCCTTTCTGCCCCGAAAAGGGATGTCATTACTTCAGATCTGCCGGCTCCAACCAACCCAAAGAAGCCGAGGACTTCGCCGCGATGAACTTCAAACGAAATATTCTCAAAATAACCCTTGCGTGTCAGCCCGCGCGCCTGTAATACGACTTCCCCGATTTTTGCCGGCTGCTTATTAAAGTAGTTGCCGATCTCTCGCCCGATCATTTGCGCCACAATTTTTTCCTGTGTGACGCTATCGTTGTTTGGGAACGTGGATATATGCTCTCCGTCACGAAAGACAGAAATACGGTCGGATATTTCCAGTATTTCTTCCAGCTTGTGGGAAATATAGAAAATCCCAACTCCTTGCGAACGCAGAGTACGGATTACCCGGAAAAGGACCTCTGTTTCCTTCGATGTCAGCGATGAAGTCGGTTCATCCATGATAATAACTTTACTTTTCCGCGTGATGGCCCTGCCAATCTCTATCATCTGATGCTGCGCAATAGAAAGATCCTTCGCGGGTGTCTTCGGCGAGACATCCAATTCCAAAGTGTCCAGAACCTCCTGTGCTTCCGCGTACAGCCTTTTGTAATCAACCAGCCCGTTCTTTTGAGGCAGATTGCCAAGGAACAGGTTCCGAGCCACATCGATCATCGGAACAATGGTAAGCTCTTGATAGATGCAGCTAATCCCGCTTGCGAGTGACTGATGTACACTGCCGAACTCAACCGGCTCGCCCTCCATCAGGTACGTCCCTTCGTCACGTTGATAAACGCCCGTCAAAACCTTCATCAATGTGGACTTGCCCGCACCGTTCTCGCCGACAATGGCATGAACCTCCCCCGCATAAAGATCCAAATCCACGCCCTTCAGCGCACGTACGCCGGGAAAGGACTTGCTGACGTTATGTACTTCCAAAATTGTCTTCTTTTCCAAGTCGTTCCCTCCTATCAATTACTCATGCCATCTGAAGCAATTCTCTCCACAGGGAACGTTCAGACGGACGCGGGTTGGACTTTATATGCGACATACAGCTCTGAATGTTATCCAGTGCCGCCTCAATGTCGAGATCGGCCGGATAGTAATCACACAAGCGTCGCGGGGCATCAATTTTTTCCATCATTTCGGACAGCAGGGAAATCAGTTCTTCAAACACCTCATCGTATGTACGCCCGTCACAGCGGATAGCAAGCGCTTGTGCAATCTGAAGGAACTGCGGCTTGGCATAGTCCTTATTCAGCCGCATTGTCGGCAGCAGGAAAATTGAACAAGAAGCACCGTGCGGAACGTGATATAATGCGCCAAGAGGTTGACCGACAATATGCGCTAAGCCGGCACCGACCGTCAACGCAATCCCTGCCAAGTAGCTGCCCAACAGCATGTTGCTTTGTGCGTTCTCATCTTCGGAATTGTCAACAATTTTTGTTATATTACCGTATAACAGGCGCAGCGCGGCAAGCGAATACATTTGGGAAACCGTATTTGCGCCGTTTGATACCATAGATTCAATTGCGTGCACGATGGCATCCATGCCTGTATACACAGCAATTCTCGTCGGTAATTCCGCAATGGCAATCGGATCCAAGATAACCGTATCAGCGATCATACTGTTGTCGTAGACTGCCTTTTTCCAGCCTTCTTTTTCATTGAACACGACCGCAACCTTTGTTGCTTCTGCACCGGTGCCGCAGGTCGTCGGCATAGCAATATAAAACAGCGGCTGATTGCGGACGGAACGCCGATTTAATTGGTAATCCTCACAGTAGCCGTCGTTTGTCGCAAGCATCGCGACCAACTTCGCCGTATCAATCACGCTTCCGCCACCGATGGCAAGAACACAATCACATGTATTCTGCCGACACAGGGCAACCGCAGAATCCACAAGTGCGAGATGCGGCTCTCCCGTCACACGATCGAAAAGGACCTGTTCAATTCCGCCTTCTGTCAGCTCCTCTTGAACTCTTCTGACGCAATCAGCCTCCGCATTGTACGCCAAAAGGAAAACTCTGCTTTTCCCCTGTTTCTTCAAAATTCCCGGGATCTCACAGTAACTACCACTCCCAAAAATTACGCGACGATTGTTGACAAGCTCCATTTCGACATCCTCCGTTCATTAAAGATCGTTTCATGTTTAAACCAAGCGGTCCCTTCATCTGTTTATAATACTATACGAAGATATTTTGCTTTGTCAATAGGCCGCCGTCAATTTCAGAGAATCCGAAAGAACAGCCCCCTCCTTTTTGTGTATTTTCACTTTTTTTCGGTAATATTTTATATACCAGTATAGTTCTTCCTGTTTTTATACCTGTATATGTTTTACTCGTGCTTTTATAGAAAAATTGATCAATATCATTTAAATTAGACAAATTGGTCCGTTTCTGCTTGACAAACAATTTTCTCTTGCGTTATAGTATACTATGACAGAATGGAGGGAAATAATGGATAATAAAGAATTCCTATATCAAAAGATCTACGAATCCTTGCGTGAAGGTATTTTGCACGGTGATTATCCCTACGCCAGCGTACTCCCCTCTGAACGTGTCCTGTGCGAAACGTTCAGTGCATGGCGAACCACGGTACGCCATGCCTTAGATATGCTCGTCGCTGACGGTCTGATTGAAAAGAAAGCCGGTTTCGGGACACGCGTGATATATGAACAGGGTAAGGAATCTTCCGAACCACAAGATAATGTAATAGGCTTCTTTATTGCGAGTGATATTACCACGGCGCTCCAGCAAGATCAGCCGTATTACTCCGATCTGCTATATTACTTAGATATGGAGTGCAAAAGCCATGGGTGCCGTTTTATCATGAGCACAATCAACAGTACTTCCGATATCGAAAATCTGATGCACAATCATTTCATCCTCGTTGTATATCTTTCCCACAACAACTTTGAGTATTTGGAAACAATCAAGGAGCACCATGTGACGACGGTTCTCCTGAACGAGGAATACGAAAACTATCCTATTATCGCAAACGATCAAATCGCCGCCGGCTTCCTCGCTGTTAGTCATTTGTTGGAGCTCGGTCATCGGCGAATTGGAATCATTACCGGTCCGCCTTCCCATCTGACCGTGCGCAGACGATTGGCAGGATGTTATCTTGCCTTCAGCGAATATCAGCTGCCGAATCCCATTGGTTCCTTAATGCAAGTCGGCAATTGGGAATATGAGAGCGGTTTTCGCTGCGCAAAGGCAATGTTCTCTGCCGGAGAGGAAAAGCCAACCGCGATTTTTGCCTTCAATGACATTATGGCAATCGGTGCTTTACGCGCCTTGCGCGGTATGGGCTATAACATACCAAATGATGTAAGTGTCATCAGTTCGGACAACATTCGCCAACTTTCTTACACAGAACCGGGCTTAACGACAGTCGATATGCGGACACAATACACCGCACGGGCGATCGTCGTCACGGCACTGAATCAGATTTACAAAGACCTCGCGCCGGGAAGCAACATTATAACACCCGTAGAATTGGTAATACGCTCCTCAGTTAAAGATTTGAGGGCAAAATGAGTTTTTAAGGAAAGGCTGCATACTCAGCGGGTTTGAAAGACAGCATAGCATGCCAAAATGCAATGGCGTTTGCGAAAAGGCTACCCGTACGAAGTTGGAAAACGGACACTCTGATATTTACTGCCATATCGGTATGCTTTACAGAAAGGGAAAACAGCGAAGGAAAAGCAAATTCATTGATTTTCTGCCGT
>ULTO01044552.1_pt1 | contig 12598 bp, 10 predicted proteins | sample 1957601 | NCBI WGS metagenome assembly ULTO01 (sample SAMEA4835734, study PRJEB28245) | human gut metagenome | biome: gut microbiome; material: fecal sample | place: Denmark | collected 2008 | reverse complement strand
TGCCTGTCACCGCCACGCTCAACGGTCACGACTACGTGGACCTCGGGATTAAGGTCGACGGCAAGTTGATAATGTGGGCGGTATGCGATGTCGGCGCCACGAAGCCAGAGCAGGCAGGCACAACCTACGGCTGGGGCGAAGTGGAGCATAAGGCGAATCTGGGAGGCGGCAGTGTGTCGTACGGCCAAAAAGTGTACCGCTCAACCATCCTCGGCAACCCTAAGTATGACGCCGCGCGCAAGCATTGGGGCGGCAAGTGGCGCATGCCTACCGTGCCCGAGCTGTATATGCTTATCCGCAAATGCACGTGGGAACAGGCGGAGATGAACGGTCAGCGCGGCTTCCTGCTGACGAGCATCAAAAACGGCAACATGCTGTTTCTGCCGTCGCTTGGCAGTGATGACATCTATTGCGATTATTGGTCAACCGACGAGTGCGACATGGAAGACAAGCTGCAGGCGTGCAAGCTGAATGCAGAAGGCGCATCGTCATGGCGTGACAGGGTTGTCATTGGAAGAAGTCTCCGTACCGACCAACTGCCAATCCGTGCGGTGTTTATACCATAAAAATCAATTGAAAAATGAGACACAACAAATTGGTTATAGCGGCCGTGGCGGCATGCATTGTGCTGTCGGCGGCTACGATAGACGCCCAATCGTGGAAGCGCGGTCTGGGCAAGTTGAAGCAGGGCGTGGAGCAAGTGACGCGTCAGAGCAAACCCAACACTACGCGCCAGTCGGGCGACGTGCAGGTGCCGGAGTGGCACGAGGAAAGGGCGCAAAAGAGAACGTCAGGTCTGCCGTCTTCGGTCGACACCGTTGTCAACCATCTGCGCTACCGCCTTCGTCCTGACAAAAGATATGTGGAATTTATGGGCGTCGACGACTACCTGTTCCAAGAAACGGAAGTCGTTGAGATTCTCGGTTTCGTGAATTTCAAGGGCGTACGTTGCTCTGTGACGGAAATCAACTCGGAGGCTCTTAAAGGAGAGACCGCCCATACGCTTGTCATCCCGTCGTCGGTCAAGGAAATCGGCCCGTATGCGTTTGCCTATATGAACAATCTGAAGTCGGTGAAGGTTCCGGCGAGCGTGCGCACCATCAAGCGTGGTGCGTTTGCAGGCTGCACCAACCTGAGCTCCATCACCATCGAGCCGGGCGTGACCCTCATCGAGGGAACGGCGTTCGCCGGCACTGCCATCACGTCGATTACGTTGCCAAACACGGTGAAGGACCTGCAGACATACGCCTTTAGCGAATGCAAGAAACTGACAACGGTGAAATTCCCCGTCGGCATAAAGAAAATCAGCGAAAACCTGTTTGAGGGCTGCGAGTCGATCACATCGGTGGTGGTGCCGTCTACGGTTACGGAGATTGGATCCAGCGCATATTCCGGCTGCAAGAGGCTGTCGAGCGTCACGCTGCCCGAAGGACTGCTGAAGATTGGCGACGGTGCGTTTATGCGCACTCCCATCACCAAGCTTGTCATCCCGTCTACGGTTGTGGAAATGGGCACATGGGCGTTCTTCTGTCCGAAACTCACCAGCGTGACCCTGCCTGCTCGGTTCAACGACCCCATGGTGCTTGTCGACATTTTCGACAACTCGGCTTCAAAATTGTTCGGCACGTCGCAGGCCACGTTGCTGCAAGGCTTCACGTTTAAGTAAAAAACTGCCATCCAACGGCGAACCAACGGCGTGCAGACCAACGTTTGCCGCTTCTTTGGCAGTTGACGTGCTTCCGGACAGTGAAGTCGTAGTGTGTGGACGGTGAATAAATCGTAAACAATATAAATAATTGTAAATAATTAAGCCGAGAGCGGATTGAGATTCCACAAAACGGCTGAAAATGTTGATTATTCGATATTTTGTTTATATCTTTGTGCCGTTTTAACGGGACGATTATGGGACAATTACACTCCTATGCTTTGGAACTGCGGGCTATGCCTGTTGGCACTCAGCAGTTTAACTATGTTGTCGACGACGCATTCTTCCAGCAAAGAGAAGAAGGCGAAATCCGTGGCGGCAATGTCGACGTGAAGTTGGAAGTGGAGCACAAAGGCGATTTTTTCGACCTTACATTCTGGATGGAAGGAAAAATAATCACAGCGTGCGACCGTTGTCTTGACGACCTCGTGCTTGATGTCGACACCGACTATCACGTGGCGCTGAAATATGCCGCCGAGACCAACGCCGACAACGACGAAGTGATAGAAGTGGCTGAGTCGGAGCGCTACTACGACCTGACCGACATCATCTACGACACGATAGCGTTGACAATCCCGATGAAGCATGTGCATGCCGACGGCGAATGCAACGAGGCTATGGTGGCTGAACTGCAAAAGCATAGCAGACAGGCTGAAACTGAAGAAGTGAAAGAAAATAACGATCCTCGGTGGGATGCATTGAGGAAATTAATGGATAACAATAAATAATAAATAAGAAAATGGCACATCCAAAACGAAAACAATCGAAGACAAGAACAGCTAAGAGAAGAACTCACGACAAAGCTGTAGCTCCTACTTTGGTACTCTGCCCGAACTGTGGCGCATGGCACGTATATCACACTGTATGTGGCGAATGCGGATATTACAGAGGAAAAGTGGCAATCGAAAAAGAGGCTGCTCTCTAATCGGGAGTCCGCTGAATCCATTGTGGAAGAAAATTGTCCTAAATGCAATCGTTTAGGACAAATTTGTTTAACGGAGACATCTGAAAAAGATAATGTTAAGAGCTAAAATTACAGGAATAGCCTCATACGTGCCCGACTATGTGCTGACCAACGAGGAGTTGTCGCATATGGTTGACACCAACGATGAGTGGATTACAACCCGTGTGGGAATTAAAGAACGCCGCATTCTGAAAGGCGAAGGGTTGGGATCGTCGTATATGGGAGCAATCGCCGTTGAGCGGCTGCTCGCCAACACCGGAACCGCCAAAGACGAAGTGGATCTGGTGATTTGCGCCACTTCAAACCCAGACTACCGCTTCCCGTCGACTGCGTCGATCATCTCTCACAAAGCAGGGTTGACAAACTGCTATGCCTACGACATCCAGGCGGCTTGCGCCGGTTTTATCGTGGCTTTGCAGGCTGCAAACGCATACATCCGTGGCGGACTCTACAAGAAAGTGATTGTAGTGGCTGCTGAGATGATGTCGAGCATGACCAACTATGACGACCGCTCAACGTGTCCGCTATTTGGCGACGCTGCGGCAGCTGTGATGGTGGAGCCGACAGAAGACCAGACAGTTGGCATAATCGACGGTGTTTACCACGTGGACGGCGAAGGCTTGCCTCACTTGGTGATGAAGGCCGGCGGTTCGGCTTATCCTGCGTCGCACGCTACGGTAGACGCTCACGAACACTTTGTTTATCAGGAAGGTCGCGCGGTTTATAAGCACGCTGTGACCGATATGCTCACTTCGTCGCTCGACGTGATGAAGCGCAACAACCTGACTGTTGACCAAATCGACTGGTTCGTGCCTCATCAGGCAAACTTGCGAATCATCGAGGCTGTCGGTGGTCGTATCGGCGTCCCTACAGACAAGGTGCTTGTCAACATCCAGCATCGCGGCAATACGAGCGCGGCTTCAATTCCTTTGTGTCTCGACGAGAACAAGGACAAGTTGAAGAAGGGCGACAAAATCGTGCTTACGGCATTCGGTGCCGGATTTACTTGGGGCGCGATGTATATTGTCTGGGATTGCTAAGAGAGAAAGAGCAAGACAAAATTTAATAATAAAACCGTGCGGAACGCGGCACAGGATTGATTCCCGTACCGTATTCCGCATTTTTTGTGCAAAGCGAAGAATATGGAGCATAGAGCAGGTTTCGTAAATATTGTGGGCAACCCGAATGTGGGAAAGTCTACGCTGATGAACCAACTGGTGGGCGAGCGTGTGTCGATAATCACACAGAAGGCGCAGACCACACGCCACCGCATCCTCGGCATTGTAAACGCCGACGACTATCAGATTGTGTTTTCCGACACTCCGGGTGTGCTGAAGCCGAAGTATAAACTGCAGGAGAGCATGCTCAACTTCTCGGAGGGCGCGCTGACCGACGCCGACGTGCTGCTCTACGTGACCGACGTGGTGGAGGACGCTACGAAAAACGCCGACTTCATTGCGAAGGTGGCGAAGGAGAAGGTGCCGGTGCTGCTCGTAATCAATAAGATTGACTTGCTTAAAGGCAACGCCGACCTGCTGACGGTGATGGACAAGTGGAAAGCCCTGTTGCCGCAGGCCGAGGTGTTTCCGATGTCGGCAAAGGAGAATTTCAACGTGCAGAGCTTGATGAAGCGCATCGTGGAACTGCTGCCGCCGTCGCCGCCTTATTTTGGCAAGGATGCCCTCACCGACAAGCCTGCGCGCTTCTTCGTTACGGAGATTATCCGCGAAAAGATATTGCTGACCTACGACAAGGAGGTGCCTTACGCAACAGAGGTGATTGTGGAGAAGTATGACGAGGGGAAAACCGACATCCACATCATGGCGGTGGTCTACGTGGAACGCGACAGCCAGAAAGGCATCGTAATCGGACACGGCGGGCAGAAGCTGAAACGTGTGGGAATGGAGTCGAGGCGCGACATCGAGAAATTTTTCGGGAAGAAGGTGTTTCTTGAGATTTTTGTGAAAGTGGAGCCCGACTGGCGCAACCGCGAAAACAAACTGCGCGCATTCGGATATGTTGAATAAAATTTAAAGGAAAGGAAAAGAGATATGGGACGATTAGTAGCAATTGTAGGACGCCCCAATGTGGGTAAATCAACGCTGTTCAACCGCCTTACGCAGTCGCGGACGGCGATTGTCGACGACACTTCGGGCACAACGCGCGACCGCCAGTACGGAAAGGTGGACTGGTGCGGTCAGGAGTTTTCAATTGTCGACACCGGAGGATGGGTGGTAAACTCGGAGGACATCTTCGAGGGCGAAATCAACAAGCAGGTGGCGATAGCCATAGAGGAGGCCGACGAAATCCTGTTTGTAGTCGATGCGATGAACGGCGTGACCGACCTCGACGACAAGGTGGCGGCGATACTCCGTCGCTCCAACAAGCCGGTGATTCTCGTGGCCAACAAGTGCGACTCAAACGAATGGCGCTACAATTCTGCCGAATTCTATTCCTTCGGTCTGGGCGATCCCTTCTGTCTCTCTGCAATCAGCGGATCGGGTACGGGCGACCTCCTCGATGAGATTATGAAGCGTTTCCCGCCGAAAGACGAAATAGACGAGACGGTGGAGCAGTTGCCGCGTTTCGCCATCGTAGGACGTCCGAACGCTGGAAAATCATCGATAATCAACGCGTTTATCGGCGAGGACCGCAACATCGTGACAAATATCGCCGGAACAACGCGCGACAGCATCTACACGCGCTATTCAAAATTCGGATTCGACTTCTATCTTGTCGACACTGCCGGTATCAGAAAGAAAGCGAAGGTCAACGAGGATATCGAGTACTACAGTGTGATCCGCTCCATTCGCTCCATCGAGAACAGCGACGTCTGCATCCTGATGATTGATGCCACTCGCGGCATCGAGGCGCAGGACGTGAACATTTTCTCGCTCATTCAGAAAAACAAGAAGGGGCTCGTTGTCTGTGTCAACAAATGGGACCTTGTGGAGGATAAGAGCACGGCGGCGATAAAGCATTTCGAGGCGGCGATACGCGACCGTTTCGCGCCGTTTGCCGACTTTCCTATCATCTTCACTTCCGCGCTCACAAAGCAGCGCATATACAAGGTGCTGGAAACGGCTGTGGAGGTCTACAACAACCGCAAGCGCATCGTGCCCACATCGCAGCTCAACAACTATATGCAGGAGGTGATAGGCGCATATCCGCCACCGGCAAACAAGGGCAAATATGTGAAGATAAAGTATGTCACAATGCTTAAAGACCAGCGCATCCCTACGTTTGTGTTCTTCTGCAACCTGCCGCAGTGGGTGAAGGAGCCTTACCGGCGCTATCTGGAAAACAAGATTCGCGAGCAATGGGACTTCACTGGCACTCCGATAAATCTTTATATGCGCGAGAAGTAAACGCGCGCAACAACGCAAAAAAAATCCGTCCCGGCAATGCTTCATACATCGCCGGGACGGTTTGTTTATTGACTATTGCAATCCGTTTACTTTACGATTACTTTTGCCACTGTGTCGGCTGCGCGTACAATGTAGAAACCTTTTGCAAGGGCGATTGTTGCTGTGCCGTTTACTGCCTGGTTGGCTACAACCTGACCGGCTGCGTTCACAACCAATACATTGCCTTCTGCATTAACCTCGATGCCGCCTTCAAGAGCGCGTACAGCTGCTGCTGTGCTGACTGTCTCAACGCTGCCGCCTTCCGGCAAGAACTTGATAGGATAAACCTGTACGGCTGATTTGTACAAACCTACTGCGCAGAGAAGATCGTATTTTGTGCCGTTTGTTGCCGACTCAACGCCCCATTTCGACTGATAGTAAACAGTGATTGAGCCTGTTGCGTCCTGCATTGACTTGGTTGTCTTTGTGTCTGCTGTTGTCTCTACATAAGTACCGGAGATGACAACAACCTTGTTTACGTCGTCTGCCTTGATTGTGCCTGCGCCAACAACTGCCGGTGTGAAGCCTTCGTTGCCTGATGCTGGAGCGAAGGAGTCGCCGTTAGGATATGTCATTTCGTAAACGCCGTTGTAGTTCTGGTATTTACCAACTACACCTGCTGGGATAACGTCGCCTGTATTGTAGGCTGGCACGTCCTTGCCGAAGATATACATAACGTCGCCGGCTGCGTCCTTAACGTAAGTTGCGCCGAAGCCTTCACCCTTGATCTGGGCTGTTACGACTACTGGGAATGTCCATTTGTAGGCTGGAGTGGCGTCTGACTCGCCTGACATGATAAACTCGGCGATGCTGCCAACCTCTACTGGGTTTGCGATTTCGTAGTTGGCAACTGCCTCTGCGCTGTTCTCAAGACCTTCCTTAACGGCATAAGCCTTTACTGCGTATGTGCCTACCTCGCTGAGTGCGATAGGTGCAGTGTATTCTGCAGCTGCGGCGCCGTTGATTGAGTACATGATTTTCGCATCAGCGGTAGATGTTGTCAATGTGATTTCCAACGGGTTGTAGTATTTGCCTTCTGCCAAAGAGAATTTTGGAGTGGCGCACTTTGTCTCTACTCCGGCGGTGTAAGTAACTGTCATAGAAACGATGCGGAGTTGCGGCCATTTTCCTGCGGCGTTTTTCTTGTTGGCAAATGAGAGCACGAGATCTTCGGTGGCAGTGCCTGTCCATGCGCCTGTTTTGGCTGTCTTAGGATCGGCGGTGAAAGTGCCGGTAGAAGCGGAGTAGCTTGTGTTGTCGTCAGCAAAAGTGTATGTCTGAGAGGAAAGTTTCATCGCGATGCTGGTCACGGTTGTTCCTTGTGGAACGGCAAGTGTCATTGTGTTGCCGGAATACATACGGACTGCTGTGCCTGAAGTGTAGTACTTTGGAGTGTTTATGCCTTTGCCCTTGGCAAACGCAACGCTGATTCCGCTGTCGCCGATTGGGGTTGATGCGGTTATCTCAAATTCATTACTCCAGCCTTGCTGTGAGAAATCAATTGTTGCTTCGGCTGCAGATGCGGCGAAAATGCCGGCAGCGAGCATCAAAGAAGAGAGTAAAAGTTTTTTCATACTAAATGATTTTTAAATTAGTGATTTGGAGCAAAGATATGAATTATATTGTGGAATAACAAAATTTTTTTCATTGCATTTTTGTTAAGATTTTTCTGCGCGATTACAAAAGATTGTCAAATTACGCAGAATTTGGCGTTTGGGTGACAAAGTTGCAAGAAAATGTTGCTTTAATTTACTAAAACAGGGCTTTTTGCATCAATAAAAAAGCACGCTCGCCCAAACGTGGGAAGCGTGCTTCGGTGAGTCCTTGACAGGATTTTATTTTTCTGGTTCTGCCTTTTCGGCTGCTGGCTCTACGAGCTTGATGTCAAAGACGATGAAGTCGTAAGGTTTGAAGTTTTGTGGAACTTCTGCGCCCAGGTTGACGTAGAATTTGAAGTGGTCGCCAACGTGCATTGCTGTGATGCCTTCGGCAAGCATCGGATGAATCTGTCCGAACTGGCTGGCTGGCATCTGCTGTGGCTCGCCGTTGGTTGATTGAAGCACTGTGCCGTTTTTGTCGGTTACGGCAATCACTACATTGACAATGTCGCTTGCGTTGACCTTGGCGCCGTTGCCGTTCTCAAGCACTTGGTATACAAGACCGTTGCTCATTGACTTGGCTCCGTTTTTCTTCAGCGTATTGAGATAGCCTTCTGTCGCTTTCTTGTTTGCCTGTGCTTCCGCGTTGTCGGCGAGTTTGGCCTCTTTTACCTTGCTGATAAGGTTCTGGATGCGCGGACCGATAACGGCCATGTCGGTGTCGATGGAATCTTTGGCGATGGCAACCTTGAATGCCTCAAGCACCTTCTCGCCCGACACGCCATATTCCTTCTCCAGCTGCTGAAGCTGGCTGAACATCTGCAAGCCCATCTGCAAGCCGGCGAGATATGATTTTCCTGCCTTTGTGGTGTCGGCGGCGAGTGCCACCTTCACGCCCTTGAGAAACTCTGCCTTGTCGAGGCGGAGGCTGTCAGGTGTGTACATTTCCTGTTGTGCATATTGTGCGGCGAAATATTCACCAAACGCTGTTGCGAGGCTGTCCTGTTGGGATGCGAGTGCCTGTTTGTCGCTTGAGCCTGTGCCCTTGCAACCGGTAAATGCAAGCATAAGCATTGCTACACCGGCAAAAATAAGTTTTTTCATTTTATTTGTTTTTTTAATTGTTGTTATTTCTTGATTACGCGGAGAAGTTCGACGTCGAAAATCAACGTCATGTTAGGGCCGATCACGCCGCCTGCGCCGTTAGGACCGTAGGCAAGGTCTGAAGGGATGTAAAGACGCCATTTGTCGCCTTCGTGCATCAGCTGCAGTGCCTCTACCCAGCCCGGAATCACCTGTGTGACACCGAACGATGCCGGTACGCCGCGCTCCACGGAGCTGTCGAACACTGTGCCGTCGATGAGTTTGCCGGTGTAGTGCACCTCTACGTTGTCGGAGGCCTTTGGTGAGTCGCCTTTGCCCGACTCAAGCACTTCGTATTGCAGTCCGCTCTCGGTCACCTTGATGCCTTCGCGTTTTGCGTTTTCTGTAAGAAACGCCTCGCCGTTCTTGCGGTTCACCTCGCCCTGCTTGGCTGCCTCTGCCTGCATCTCTGCCTCGAGTTTGGCGAAATATTCGTTGACGATGCGCTTTGCCTCGTCGAAGGTCATTTCTGGTTTGACACCGTCGTAGACGGATGCCACGCCGGCTGCGAAGTCCGCCGAATTAAGCGTTTTGATGCCGGTGCCCTTAAAGTTGTGTCCCATGCTCATGCCGAGAGCATAACTCAGTTTATCCATATATTGTTTTCTTGTTTAATTGTTCAGACGGCAAAATTAATGCTATTTTGCCGTAGGTGTGTAAATTATTTATCAAAAATTCCTAAACGGCTTTATTTTATGCCTACAAAGGTTGTTTTATCAGTTTTTTTGCTTTGTCAGACAGTACGTATTTTTGTCGGGGATGATTCGGCTGTTCTGGATAAAGCCTGTTGACCCAGCCTCCGCTGATTGCTGGATGCAGATAATTGTCAAGAACATATCGCCGACTTTTTAGCGAAAGGGATTCCATAATTGCTTTAACTGTCAACTCGTTGTACCCAATGATATTGACAAGGGTGCGAACTTGTTCACTAACTTGTTCACTAACTTGTTCACCAACTTGTTCACCAACTTGTTTTGTGAATAGAATTACTCTGACAAAATTGTTTTGGCAGATGAATTTTGGTGTTGGTAGTCCGCTCTTGACGCACTCATTGATTATAAGTTTGATTCCTCTTCCCCAACTCTCTAAATATTTTCTTATATATAGCACATTTGCTATTAGAGGGTTGGATGGGCAAGAAGCGTATTCGGAATTTAAGTTGTCAATATCAATCTCGGAGGGGAAGGTGCCCTGTATATGTTAGCATAATCGTAAAAACGGCTTTATTTTATGCCTACAAGCTCCACGTCGAAGACGAGGGTCTCGTTGGGGCCGATAGGGCCGCCGGCACCTGTGCCGCGCTCTCCATAGCCGAGATTGCCGGGGATATAGAAGCGGTATTTGGCTCCGGGGCTCATAAGCATCAAGCCTTCGCTGAAGCCTGGCACAACGCGCGATACGGGAAATTCCTGCACTTGACCCTGTCCGTCGTCAAACACCGAGCCGTCGATGTGGCGGCCTTCGTATTTCACCATCGCTGTCTGGTCTTTGGTGGGTTTTGCTCCTACGCCTTTCTTAATCACTTTGTAGACCAGCCCGCTGGCTGTCTTTTTCAGCGACTTGTCGGCTTTCATCTCTTTCTCGATGTAGGCTGCGCCGGCTTTGGCGTTCTCCTCGGCTGCCTTGGTGTCGACGGCGTTGTTGTCTGGCATAGGAGAGAAGCGGTTCATGATTTTGTCCAAAGCCTCCTCGGCTGCCTTGGTGTCTACGGGTTTGTCGGCGGTCATCGCCTCTTTGAAATATTTGAGAAGAACGGCTTTGTTCAGTTCAATTTTGAATTGTGCTTTCATTCCTTCAATGGCAGGAAGCATATATTGCGCAGCCATGCCCATTCCGCCAAGACGGCTTTGCAGTTTGTCCTTTTCCGCTCCTGTGGCAGCCTGCGCCTGTTGCGACAGTGCCATACCCATTTTCTGCAGCGAGTCCATTGAGGCTGTGTTGAGGGCGGTTTTCATTCCGTCGATAAATTCGGTCTTGTTGAGAGTGGAGTCTGCCATCTGCACCATTTGCGCGCCGTAGAGCGTGCCAAGATACATGGAGATGGAGTCGCCTGTGGTCTTGACGGCTACGTTTTCGTCGTCGACATCGGCTTTTTTCGAATTGCTGCAGCCTGCCACCAATGTGACGGCGGCGACAACTGCGATAAGTAATAGCTTTTTCATTATTTTGTGGTTCTAAATTTTGTTGCAAAAATAGTCATAAATCGGTTAAACGCACGTAAAAAGGCGGACAAACTTGCGGTTTGTCCGCCCTGTCATGCCGACAAATGCCGGCTATAGGTATTTGTCGCCGAAATTGGTCTTTACTTCGTTGACGTATTGCTTGATTTTCTGTTCTTCCGACAGTGGACAAATAAGCAGGATGTCGTCGTTGTCGGCCACAACATATCCGTCGAGACCCGACGCCACGATGAGTTTCTCGTTTTTCGCGGCGAAGATGTTGTTCTCGCAGTTGTTGAGCACGGTGCGGCAGTTGTGGGTCACGTTGCGGTGCTCCGCTTTTGGCGACTTCTCGTAGTATGCGCCCCACGAGCCGAGGTCGCTCCAGCCGATGTCGACACACTCCACATACACGTCGTTGCTCTTCTCCATCACCGCATAGTCGATGGAGATGTTGGGGCAGGCTGGAAACTCGGAGCCGATAAACTCCGTCTCTTTCGCTGTGCCGAATTTGCCAAGACCGTTGTCAAAACGCATGGCGATGTCGGGGCAGTGGTCGTGGAAGGCGTCGATGATGGCGTCGGCCGACCACAGGAAGATGCCGGAGTTCCAGAAAAACTCGCCGCTTTGGACAAACACTTTTGCCAGTTCTTCGTTGGGCTTTTCGGTGAATGTCTTGACTTTCGTGATGCCGTCTTCAACCTCGTCCTTGCTGATTTGGATGTAGCCGTAGCCCGTTTCCGGACGGTTGGGCTTGATGCCGAGTGTCAGCAGTCCGCGGCGTTGGCGCGACAGGAAGTCGAAACCCTTGACAACGCAGTCGCGGAATGCGTCTTCTTTGAGTATCAGGTGGTCGGATGGGGTGACGAGCATCATCGCGTTGGGATTGATAGCGCGGATGTGGTAGGCTGCCCAGGCGATACATGGTGCCGTGTTGCGGCGGTCGGGCTCAAGAAGTATCTGGTCGTCGGCAAGGTCGGGGAGCTGCTGTTTCACCAGCGGGGCGTAGCGTTCGTTGGTGATGGCGAGGATGTTTCTCACCGGCACAATTTCAGCCACACGGTCAAAACTCATTTGCAACAACGATCGGCCTGTGCCGAAAAAGTCTATAAACTGCTTGGGTGCAGAAGATTTGCTGAACGGCCAGAACCGGCTTCCGACTCCGCCGCACATAATCACACAATATCTGTTTTCCATCATTGTATCGATGCGTTATTTATTGTTTTCTTGCGCTAAGGTAAGAATTAATTTGCGACAAACGAAATTATTTTCATAAAACAAGACATAGCCGTCGTTTTGTCGTTGTGGCAAAGCGGCGGCTATGTGGCTTTTTTACAATATCGGTTATTTTTTTGACTTGTCGCGGATTTCAACGCGGCGGATCTTGCCGCTGATGATTTTCGGCAGTTCGTCGACAAATTCCACCACGCGCGGATACTTGTAGGGGGCGGTGGTGCGCTTCACGTGGTCTTGGATGTCTTTTACCAGCGCCTCGTCTGCCCGGTCTTTGTAGTCTTTCGACAGCACGATGGTGGCTTTGACAACCTGCCCGCGGATTTCGTCGGGTACGCCGGTGATGGCGCATTCAACCACGGCGGGATGGGTCATCAGCGCACTCTCTA
>ULTO01060499.1_pt1 | contig 12754 bp, 10 predicted proteins | sample 1957601 | NCBI WGS metagenome assembly ULTO01 (sample SAMEA4835734, study PRJEB28245) | human gut metagenome | biome: gut microbiome; material: fecal sample | place: Denmark | collected 2008 | reverse complement strand
TTGCCCCTGCGGCACAGGACAACTTTTTCTCGGACTTTATTTCCGACCCGTTGTCACCCATTGTGTTTTTCTTAATATTTATGCTGTTGAGTGCAGTGGTAATTATGCTCGGAGTAAACAAGGGCATTGAGCGACTGAGCAAATTTTTGATGCCTGTTCTGCTTGTTCTGACAGTCGGAATTTCAATCTACACACTCACGCTCCCAAACGCAATGGAGGGTGTTTCGTACTATCTCATTCCCGATTTCAGCAAACTGTCAATTTGGACATTTGCGGCGGCACTCGGTCAGCTGTTCTTCTCAATGAGCATTGCAATGGGAATTATGGTAACCTACGGTTCATACACAAAGGATGAGGTAAACCTCACAAAGTCGGTTAACCAAATTGAGATTTTCGACACAGCCGTTGCACTTCTCGCAGGTCTTATGGTAGTTCCTGCGGTTTATGTATTCAGCGGTGAAGAAGGTCTTGGTGCAAGCGGTCCCGGACTTATGTTCATCACACTTCCAAAGGTATTCAACGAAATGCCTGCCGGCGTAATCATCGGATTTTTGTTCTTTGTTCTTGTATTCTTTGCAGCTATCACAAGCTCAATCTCCGTAATGGAAGCAATTGTTTCTTCGCTTATGGACAAGTTCAAGCTTACACGAATCAAGTCCTGTCTTATCGTTATCGGCATCTGCCTTATTATGGGTATTCCGTCGTCACTCGGCAACGGTATATGGTCAAATGTTAAGATTCTCGGAATGGACTTTCTTACATTCTTTGACTTCTTGAGCAACAGCATTATTATGCCGATTGTCGCACTTTGTACTTGTATTCTCATCGGCTGGGTTATCAAGCCAAAGACTATTGCAGACGAAGTCACAAGGAACGGCGAGCGTTTCAGCAGAAGGGCTTTGTTTGATGTTATGATTAAATATATAGCTCCAATCTGCCTTGTGTTCATCTTAATTTCCTACACACTTGCGCAGTTCGGCATTATTTCACTTTAACCCGACACTTTAACACGATTATTTATGAATTCAAACAGTAATATCACCGAAATGAATCATAAGTAATTGTCTTTAAATTAAGCATACAACAATTAACTATTATCCGTTTATCCCATGAACTCTTGAAATTATATGCAATAATTGGTATAATTACAGTTACAGCTCATTTGCTGAATTTTAGGGAGGACAAATACTATGTGTCAGAAAAAACCATTTTACATTACAACGCCTATTTATTATCCATCAGGCAATCCCCACATCGGTCATTGCTACACCACCGTTGCGTGCGATTCTATCGCCCGTTACAGACGAATGCAGGGATACGATGTTATGTTCCTTACGGGTACGGATGAGCACGGCCTTAAAATTGAACAGAAGGCTGCCGAAAAGGGTGTTACTCCCAAAGAGTATGTTGACGAAATTGTAAAAACCTTTAAGGGCTTATGGAAATTTATGAACATAAGCTATGACAGATATATCCGCACAACAGATGATTACCACATTGAAACAGTTCAGAAAATTTTCAAGGAGCTGTATGACAAGGGCTACATCTACAAGGGAGAATACAAGGGCAAATACTGCACCCCCTGTGAAAGCTTCTGGACAGAAAGCCAGCTTATTGACGGCAAATGCCCCGAATGCGGACGAGAGGTTACAGAGGCAAAGGAAGAGGCATACTTCTTTAAGATGTCACCTTTTGCCGACAGGATTGAAAAGCTCCTCACGGAAACAGACTATTTACAGCCAAAGACAAGAGCGGTTGAGCTTGTAAACAACTTTATCAAGCCGGGACTTGAAGACCTTTGCGTATCGAGAACAACCTTCAAATGGGGCATTCCGGTTACATTTGACGAAAAGCATATTGTTTATGTTTGGATTGACGCACTTTCAAACTATATCTCCGCTCTCGGCTACAAGAATGAAAAATTTGACGAATTTGACAAATACTGGCCTGCCGATGTTCATATGGTAGCAAAGGACATCATGCGTTTTCACGCTATCATCTGGCCTGCAATGCTTATGGCTCTTGACCTTCCGCTTCCAAAGCATCTTGCCGTTCACGGCTGGATTACTTTCAACGGACAGAAGATGTCAAAGTCACTCGGCAATGTTGTTGATCCGTTTGTACTCGGCGAGCGTTACGGCGCTGACGCAATCCGTTACCACATTATGCGTGAAATGGCTCTCGGTGCAGACAGCTCATTCTCAAACGAAATTATGATTAACCGTATCAATTCCGACCTTGCAAACGGTCTTGGCAACCTTGTTTCAAGAACAGTTGCAATGGTTCAAAAATATTTCGGCGGCACACTTCCCACAGAGCGTGAGAGCGGCGAATTTGACGATGACCTTATCGAAACCGCAACATCGCTCCGTGCAAAGGTTGACGATTTCATGGACAAGACTCAGCTCCAGAACGCACTTGCCGAAATCTTCAAGCTTGTTTCCCGTGCAAATAAATACATTGACGAAACCGCTCCGTGGGTTATTGCCAAGGACGAAACAAAGAAAGCAAGACTCGCAACGGTTCTCTACAACCTTCTTGAGGCAATCCGTATTGCCTGCACCCTCCTTTCGGCATTTATGCCAACAACAATGCCAAAGGCTCTTGAGCAGATCGGTGCTTGTGAAAAATGTGCCGGCTACGAAAACTGCGACAAGTTCGGTGTTCTTCCTGCTGATGTCACGGTTCACAAGGGAGATGCACTCTTCCCACGAATTGATGTTGAAAAGGAAATTGAAGAACTCAACAGCATTATCAAGAACAACGAGGGTGAAAGTAAAGAAACAAAGGCACTCCGTGAAGAGCTTGAAGGTGTTGCACAGATTGGCATTGATGACTTTGCCAAGGTTGACCTCCGTGTGTGCGAGGTTAAGACCTGCGAACCCGTTAAAAAGAGCAAAAAGCTTTTACAGTTCACAATTTTTGACGGTGTAAAGGACAGGACCGTTGTCAGCGGTATTGCAAACTACTACAAGCCCGAGGAGCTTATCGGCAAGAAGATTATTCTTGTTCAGAACCTCAAGCCGGCAAAGCTTTGCGGTGTTGAAAGCTGCGGTATGATTCTTTCTGCAGTTCACGGCGATGATTTAAAGGTTGTTTTTGTTGACAATATGCCTGTCGGCTCAAAAATCTGTTGATTTATGTTCGTGTAGACAGACGGCGAGTCACCGTTCCCTGTTCGTGTAGACAGTTTAATAAATTAAAAACTATCTATGCCCGCACGGCGAGCCGCCGTCCCCCGTTCGTGTAGATAGTTTGATAAATTAAAAACTATTTATGCCCGAGCGTAGTATAGCTACCGTTTGCACAATTCTGTATGGGAGAACCGTGTTCTCCCGTTCGTGTGCGTTTCACACGATTGCACGCATTGCGTGCAAAATTGAATACACATATGTTATATCAAAACATATGTGTATGGACATATAAATTCATCAATTTGGGCGGTCAATGACCGCCCATACTTTTAGGGAGATACACCGATGTCACTTTACAACAACATTTTCGATGCACACGCACATTATGACGACAAATGGTTTGACGATGACCGTTTTGAGCTTTTAGAAAACATTCACACAAAGGGTGTGTGCGGAATTGTCAACAATGCGGTTGACCTTGAAACGGCAAAAACCTGCATTGAATATGCCGAAAAATATGATTTTATGTATGCCGCAGTCGGATTTCATCCCGAAAATCTCGAAAATATTCCGGACAATTATCTTGAACAGCTTGCACAACTTTCAAAACATAAAAAGGTTGTCGCAATCGGCGAAACAGGGCTTGATTATCATTGGGGCATTCCGAAAGACTTGCAAAAGCGTGTTTTTGAGGAACAGATCAGGCTTTCTCTTGACCTTGAAATGCCGCTTATAGTTCACGATCGTGAGGCTCACGGTGATGTGTACGACCTTCTGAGAAAATACAAACCAAATGCGCTGGTTCATTGCTTTTCGGGCAGTGTTGAGCTTATGCGTGAAGCGGTTCGCATGGGAATGTACATCAGCCTCGGCGGTGTTGTTACATTCAAAAATGCCCGTCACAGTCTTGAGGTTGCCTCGGAAATTCCGCTTGACAGGCTTCTGCTTGAAACCGATGCTCCGTATATGGCGCCCGTGCCGTTCCGTGGCAAGCGTTGCGACAGCTCTATGATTATCTATGCCGCAGAAAAAATCGCATCTCTGCGTAATATGAGCATTTCCGAACTTCTGCAAATCACCTGCGACAACGCAAAACGATTTTACAATATTGACGATTGATTCATAAAAAAACGGTCGGGAAGACAGTGTTTTGCATTTGCAAACTATCTTCTCGACCATAATTTTACATTTTCAATTTTCAACTTTCAATTTCATCAGTCTTCACTTGCGTGTCTGCGCATACTCTTGTGCAGAAAGAAAAGTCCGATCGAAACTATAAAAAAGATTACAGAACAGATTGCAACGGCGATAAGAATATTGTTCATACTCTGAACAAAAAGGTTGTAGAACGCCCTTGAATCAATATTAATCTTGCTCATATAGCCTGTTGAAAGCAACACCGCCGGAATTATACCAACTGTAAGGAATGCCGCAGATGTTGAATAACAGATATACCTTACCGCTCTGTGCTTCCAACGATTTGTAAAGATGATGATTACGCATAAAATTGCGACAAGGACTGCAAGACCGCCGATAATCAACGGCATCATATTTTTCAATGCAACGAGATAAACAGAAAGTGTGGCAAAAAGCGGTATTCTGAGCGCCGCCGCATAAATGTTAGCAGCCTGATTGATGAGATATTCTCTGCTCCCATCGTTTGCAACCTTGAGATTATTCTTACTTATGTAGCTGTCAAGCTCGCTGTTGAATTTCTGCTTAAACGCTGTTGTGTCAATCTTAGCCTCCTCGCCTGCATAAAAGCTGTTGAGATAGGCCTGTGTATTATCGTGAATTGTCACTTCGTCAACAACATTTTCAAAAAATTTTTCATCAAGTCCCGACGCATAACCGAGGTCAACAAGGCTCTCTTTGATTTCGTCACGCTTGTCAACAAAATAGTTGCTCGCATTCATATTATCCATAATATACGATGGGTTGAGGATTGTTGACTGAAGAACTATTGCAAACGAAAGCAAAAACAGTATAAACGAGAGAACGAACGAAATTATTCCGTAAATAATATGTCTTACTTTAGAATTCATCAGTTCGCCTCCTTATCAATCGGAGTACCCGACACTAACTTTGCATACACAAAATATCTCTGTGTTGTAAGACCGAGTGCATCAAACGGATAGCATGTGTACATTATAAGATTTTCATAATCCGCTGAAAGGTCATATGCGGTTCTGTCAGTCGCTTTTTTGACAGCCGTGTCGGTGATTTCATAGATGTAATTACCGTAGCTTGTCTTGATTTCAACCTTCTGACCGACTGCTGCGTTTTTAAGACCGTTGAAATAAGTGTTGTTATGACCTGCAACAAGGATTGTTCCGCCGTAACCGGGGACAAAACTTCCGGCATAAATGCCAACACCGTTTCTGAGCGCAACATCATTGTCACCGAAAAAAAGATTTGCGTCAACATTGCAGTCATTGATTATAAGCTCACCGAACAGATTTCCGTAGTTAGGGTACTGAACGGAGTCGTTTTTAACATAAGTTTTTTCCTGACCGTTTGAATCCTTTTTTGTAACGGTAGGAACGGTTGAGTTTTCTGACACGGGCACAAAAATATTATCGTACTCTGTTGAATAATCCTTTTCATTATCTGAGAAGAACATACCTACTGCCGAAATCACAGGTGAAAAGGACGGAACAAAAGCAAGATACAGCACAAGATATGTTATCAAACAAAAGATAATGGGAAGAATTATAAAACTCTTCCCATTCTTTGATTTATGACCGTGTCTGATTTTTTTATCAGACATTAGAATCAAGCTCTTTCTTTTTTAGATTTTGCAAGGTAGAAAGCACCGCCTGCTACCATTACAAATGCAACAGCAGAAACAGCGATAATGCCGCTGAAGTCAGCCTCTGCGCCTGTTGTCTTGATAACACTGTTATCCTGAACACTGCCTGCCTTTGTAAGTGTAGGAACAGCTGAGAATGCAACCTTGCCGTCTTTACCGTAAATTGTAAGCTTCTTTGAAGATGTGTCATATGACATTGTCATACCAAGCACACCGACAACTTCCTTACCGTAAGAAAGAAGTGTCTGCTTCTGAGCAAATGTGAGATCTGCAATATTAGATGCACCTGAGTTCTCAAGGAAGCTCTCGCCCTTCTTGAGAACAGCAACGATCTGAGATGACTCATCTGCTGTCATATCGATTGTGTTAAAGTAGTTTTCAGCCTGGTTTACAAACTCGCTCGGAATAACCATCTCCGAACCGTTCATCTTAACAGATGTCTTGAGTTCGTTGAGAACAGCCTGTTCGCTGTCATTGATTCCTGCTGCAAAAGCAGTGAAAGCAGTTGCTGCAACAAGGATGAACGCTACTAACATTGCTGATAACTTTTTCATAGTTCATACCACCTTGTATTTTATTTTGTTTTCATCAGCAAGAAGCCTCACGGATTCATTGGCATAATGCGCATCTGCAAGCCGAAAACTGCAGGGAGCACAATGGAAAACTTCACCATTTAACTTCTTTGTACAGTATTATACACCACATTTCGCATTTTGTAAAGCATTTTATTATAAAAATTTGTTATATTCGGAAAAATTACAATCCTTTTGTCAAATCAGGCATTTTCATTGTGCATTATGCCGTTTTAAATCAATTTTGCGCTGCATCGTTTTCTTCTGATCTTGTATTTTAATTCATTTGTACACTTGCCTTTTACATAAAAATGCACCTGCCGATTTATAAATTCCTTCTTTTTCAAATATTCGTGTATAGACCTCATCCGTTTACCCTACACCTTTTTCTGTCATTGTTTTCTTATTATGACATATTGTGACATACTAATATATAAGTAGAAAATTTATCGGTTATTTGCCATATTTTTGTTTATTTTTTTTGCAAATTTTACCTGAGCTTTATTTCAGCTCGTTATTTTATATACTTATCGGCTAACTGCAACAAAATAATCACATATTTTATGTGTATTTTGTACATATGAAAAATCAGAGTAATTGCATATTCTGCAAAAAAAGACATCTTTTTCCTTTATTGAAACCTTTGTTCATATTGATTTTTTTACTGATTTAAAATATAATAGGAGTATCATGTTTAAAAGTATTTTGTGCTTTTGTGCCGTTTTTCGCCTACAGCACTTTCGTGTCGACTGTGGCATTATCTTGCCATAAGCGTACAAAAGCCGAGAAGAGGAGTAATTTAATGGAGATAACATTCAAGGACATAACGAGAATTATCAAGAAAAATATTGTGTTTATTGCGGTGCTGTCGCTTTTATGTGCGGCTGCGTCATATTTTGTAACAACATTTTTGGTTCAGAAAACATATACATCAACCGTAAAGCTTTATGTTGAAACCAACTACAAAAGCCAGTCGGCTTATGACGACTATCAGAGTATCAACTACGCAAAGAACCTTGTTCTCACCTATATCGAGTTGCTCGATTCAAATTCTTTCTACAATTCCGTTTCAAAGGAACTCAACGAAAAATACACGGCGTCACAGCTTAAATCAATGATTAAGTTTGAAAGCATTGAAGATACCGAGGTTTTTAAGGCGCTTGTAAATTCGGGCAGTCCGTCCGAATCAAAAAACATAGGCAACGCAATTGCAAAAATTGCACCAGATACAATTGCCAATGTAAAGGACAATGCAAAGCTTAAAATTGTTGACAAGGCTACAACACCGAAAGCTCCTACATCCCCGAATGTTTCGAGAAATGTTATGATAGCTTTCGCCGCAGGTCTCATTATTTCACTCATCATTTCATTCGTCCGTGACTTCCTTGATGTTAAAATCAAGTACAATGATGAAATGACAACCGTTCTTGACCTTCCGTTGCTTGCCGCTATTCCCGATTTTGAATATTTTTCAAATCAGAAGGCAGCCGAAAAGAAGTACGGTAACTACGAATCGGGTTATTAATTGTTAAAGGAGTGAAACTGCAATGAAAAAGACTAAAATCGACCGTTCAATCGACACTGAGGCACTTGGCTTTCAGGTTCGTGAATCATACAAAACAGCAAGAACAAACATCGCATACTCAATTTTCAAAAAGGGTTGTAAAAAGGTAGCCTTTACTTCTTCAACAAAAGGTGAGGGCAAAACCGTAACTTCAATCAATGTTGCATCTGCTCTTGCTCAGCAGGTTGGCACAAAGGTCGTCGTTGTTGAATGTGACCTTCGCCGTCCGAGAGTTAACACAGCTTTAAAAATCACACCTACTCCCGGTCTTACAAACTACCTCAACGAGGAATGTTCACTTGAGGATATTGTAAAGGATACAAAAATCGAGAATCTCAAGGCAATTACATACGGCGCTATTCCGCCGAACCCGTCAGAGCTTCTTTCGAGTGAATCCATGTTTGATCTTATCAAAACTCTTGAAAAAAATTACGACTACATTATTTTCGATACACCGCCAATCGGCGTTGTTATTGACGCCCTGCCTATTATGAAGGCGTCTGACGGTGTTGTTATTGTTGTAAAAAATAACTCAACAACATATCCCGAGCTTTCAAGAACAGTTGAAGTTATCAAAAGAACCAATGCAAAAATTCTCGGTGTTATTCTTAACCGTGTAAAGCCTCACGAAACCCGTAAGGGCAAGGGCTATTACTCAAGATACGGCGGATATTACAAGACATCAACAAATGACTGATGCCAAACCGCCTTTGCAAACATAAACTAACAGGCTAGTCCTGCCCACGGAGGGGAAAATGGAATCCGTAAAAAGCATAAACAAAAGTGCGCCATCAAGCGGACATACAACTGAACAAAAGCCCGTTTATGATTTTTTTAAACGGATTTTTGACATCATATGCTCGTCAGCCGCTCTGATTATATTGTCGCCTGTCTTTTTAATTCTTACAGTAGCTATCAAAACAACAGACAAAGGTCCTGTATTTTTTACTCATAGGCGTGTAGGAAAAGACGGAAAACCCTTAAACATATATAAATTCAGAAGTATGGTAACGAATGCCGAAGATCTTATCAAGCAGTTTACTCCCGAGCAAAAAGCTGAGTACGAAAGAAATTTCAAGCTTGAAGACGATCCCAGAGTCACAAAGGTCGGCAAATTTATGAGAAGAACAAGCCTTGACGAGTTGCCTCAGCTTTTCAATATTTTAAAAGGCGACATCTCTATTGTAGGACCAAGGCCCGTTATGGAGGTTGAAACTGAAATTTACGGCAACTACCGTGATATGCTTTTGAGCGTTAAGCCGGGGCTTACGGGTTTCTGGGCGGCAAACGGCAGAAGCTGTACTACATACACACGCAGAAGGGCAATGGAAATTTGCTATATCAAAAACCGCTCTGTCTGCTTTGACCTGAAAATTATTCTCAAAACTATCACCTCTGTTTTCAAGGGTGAGGGCGCTGTTTAAGGAGGCAGAGTTTTGAAAGCTGTTATACTCGCAGGAGGATACGGAACAAGAATTTCCGAGGAATCCCAGTTCAAACCTAAACCAATGATTGAAATCGGCGGAATGCCTATTTTGTGGCACATTATGAAGCTATACACCCACTACGGTGTGAATGAGTTCATCATATGTGCAGGTTACAAACAGCATGTAATCAAGGAATGGTTTGCCGACTATTTTCTTCATACATCCGATATCACCTTTGATTTTACTCAGGATGATAAGATTATTGTACATAACAAAAGAGCCGAAAAATGGAAGGTTACTGTTGTTGACACAGGTCTTGACACGATGACGGGCGGCAGACTTAAAAGGATTCGCAATTTTATCGGAGACGAACCGTTTTTTATGACCTATGGCGACGGTGTTTCCGATGTTGATATAAACGCTCTGCTCGATTTTCACAAAAAGCACGGCAAGCTTGCAACTATGTCAGCCGTAAAACCCGAAAGCAGATTCGGTGTGCTTGATTTGGCCGAAAACAACGAAGTCAGAGCTTTTCGTGAAAAAAGCGATATTGACTCAGGCTGGATTAACGCAGGCTTTATGGTGCTTGAGCCGAAGGTTTTGGACTATATAAAAGATGATACAGTTATGTTTGAGCGTGAGCCGATGGAACAGCTTGCAAGAGAAGGTCAGCTTATGTGCTGCAAGCATAACGGATTTTGGCAGTGTATGGACACATTGCGTGACAAGGAGCGTCTTGAAAAGCTTTGGAACGACTGTACTGCTCCTTGGAAAGTGTGGTCGGAATGATGCTTGATTTTTATAAGGGTAAAAGAGTGTTCATTACGGGACACACAGGATTCAAGGGCAGTTGGCTCTGCAAACTGCTTGCAAATGCCGGTGCGGATGTAACGGGTTATTCGCTTAATCCGCCAACCTCACCGTCACTTTTTGAGATTGCAAATATCGAGAGCGATGTAAAGTCGGTTATCGGGGATATCCGTGATTTTGATTCGCTTAAAAAGGCATTTGATGAGGCACAGCCTGAGATTGTACTTCATCTTGCGGCTCAGCCGATTGTGCGTGACAGCTACAAAATGCCTGCATATACATATGAAACAAATGTTATGGGAACGGTCAACATTCTTGAGTGTGTACGGCAGTCAAGCTGTGTGAAATCGTTTCTCAATGTAACAACCGACAAGGTTTATGAAAACAGGGAATGGCAATGGGGATATCGTGAAAACGAACCGCTTGACGGGTTTGATCCGTATTCAAACAGCAAAAGCTGCTCGGAGCTTGTAACTCACAGCTACAAAAATTCTTTCTTTGCCGATGGAAGAACAGCAATTTCCACAGCGAGAGCAGGCAATGTTATCGGCGGCGGAGATTTTGCAAACGACAGAATTATTCCCGACTGCGTGAGAGCCTTGGAAAAGGGCGAGGATATTATCGTCCGCAATCCGCATTCCACAAGACCGTATCAGCATGTTCTCGAACCGCTTTATGCATATCTTATGATTGCAAAAGCCCAGTACGGGAACATTAAGTTTGCAGACTGTTATAATGTAGGTCCTGACGAGTGCGACTGCATAACAACAGGCGAACTTGTTGACTTGTTCGTAAAATATGCCGGCAATATAAACCGGATTGACAAAAGTGAAAAGAATGCAGTCCACGAGGCTAATTTTCTCAAGCTTGACTGTTCAAAACTCAAGACTGTTTTTGGCTGGAAACCTCATTGGCATGTTGATGATGCAGTTAAAAAAACGGTCGAATGGTCATGCTGTTATATGGAAAACGGCAATGTAAGAGACTGTATGGATAGGCAGATTGAAGAATTTCTGAAATAATCATACGGCAAATATAAAAAGAGGTTTACTTATGAAAAAGGCAATTGTAACAGGTTCAAACGGTTTTATCGGCTCAAATGTCTGCAAAAGACTTTGTGCCGACGGTATAAAGGTGTTTGCCGTTGTTAAGGATGAAAACGAAAACATTGATAACATAAAGAATCTCAGCGGCATTGAAATTGTGTATTGCGAGCTTGATGAGATTGAAACCTTGGCTGACATAATTTCCGACAGAGATATTGATGTTTTCTACCACTTTGCATGGGTAGGCTCGGCAGGATCGCTCAGATGCGATGAAAATGTTCAGTTGCAAAACGCCCTGTGGCCCGCTCGTGCTCTCAGAACAGCCGACAAAATGCAGTGCAAAAAGTTTGTAAATGCCGGTTCTATTATGGAAAAAGAAACCTACACCGCTGTTTACACTCAGGAAAGCAAGCCCGGACTTCCGTACATTTACGGTGCAGGCAAGCTGATTGCAAGAGCAATTTGCAAGCCGATTGCAAACAGCCTTTCAATTGACCTCTGTTGGGCAGTTATCACAAACGCATACGGCGTCGGTGAGCTTTCGCCCCGTTTTGTAAATTCTACAATCCGCAAAATCATTGCAAATGAGCCGTTGCAGTTCACCGCCGCAACACAGAACTATGACTTCATCTATATTGACGATGTTGCAAGAGCGTTTGAGGCAATCGGAGAACACGGTAAACCTAACAAGGAATATACAATCGGCAGCGGAAACGCAAGACCTCTTAAAGAATTTATTCTTGAAATGCAACAGACGCTTGCCCCAAACGCAAAGCCTATTTTCGGCGATGTACCTTTTACGGGAGTAAATATGCCGCTTGAGGCATTTGATACAGCCGATATTGAAACAGACTGTTATTTCAAGCCCTCGGTTTCTTTTGCCGAAGGTGTTTCAAAAACAATGGAATGGCTTAAATCACTTAATTAGTTTTTTAAAGTAAGGTGTATTTTAATGATACAGAAATTTGAGTTTTGTAATACGGACTTTGAGGGTGCATACCTCATCAAACCGTTCTGTGCAACCGATATCAGAGGTGCATTTATAAAGGACTACTCAAAGGAAGTTTTTGAGGCTAACGGCCTTGAACACAACCTTGCCGAGGTTTTCTACACGGTTTCTCACAAGGGTGTAATTCGTGCGCTTCATTTTCAGAGAGTTCACGAACAGGCAAAGCTGGTGCGGTGCATTAAGGGCAAGGTTTTTGATGTTATCGTTGACCTCCGTCCCGAATCACCTACATTCAAAAAATGGCAGGGATTTTACCTTTCCGAAGAAAATATGAATGAACTCTATGTTCCCGAACATTTTGCACACGGCTATCTTGTGCTTGAACCGTCTGTTGTTTCATACAAATGCGGTGAAAAATTCTACGGCGAATATGATGACGG
>ULTO01038790.1_pt1 | contig 12772 bp, 9 predicted proteins | sample 1957601 | NCBI WGS metagenome assembly ULTO01 (sample SAMEA4835734, study PRJEB28245) | human gut metagenome | biome: gut microbiome; material: fecal sample | place: Denmark | collected 2008 | reverse complement strand
AGGGGAAACCGCCGCCTATGCGGAGGCGGATGAGGACCTGCGCAAAAGCGGTAACAAAGAGCTGGCGGCGCTGGCGGAGCAGATGACTGCGGGAAAAAGCGGAATAGCAAAGCTTACGCTGGATCAAAAAGAGGTATATCTTGCCTACGCTCCATTGGAGAGCCTTGGCTGGAGCTTTGTAACGGTCATGGACGTGGAAGAGGTGGTGGCGCCGGCAAAGGAAAGCCAGAACGCTATCCTTTCCCTTACCGGGGAAGTGTCTGAAAAACAGGGGCGGGCCATAAAGGAAATGCTTGTCATATTTCTGGCGGTAACGGCAGTTACGGCATTGACCATCAGCCTTTTTTGCACCGCCTATACAAAAAAGATCACGGATCCCATCAGAAGGCTTACGGAGGATGTGGCAAAGATGGACGGGGGGAACCTGGACTGCCGGATAGAGCTCGCCACAGGAGACGAGGTGGAGGAGCTGGGCAATGCCTTTAACCATATGACGGCCCAGATACGGCAGTATATTCAAAATCTTTCCTCTGTAATGGCGGAAAAGGAAAGAATCCGGACCGAGATCGAAGTGGCTTCCAGGCTGCAGGCGGATATGCTGCCCGACGGCGCCCATGCTTTTTCGGACAGAAAGGAATTTTCCCTGTATGCCACTATGACTCCCGCAAAGGGAGTGGGAGGGGATTTTTATGATTTCTTTCTTTTGGATGACGATCATCTTGCGCTCATTATGGCGGACGTGTCGGGAAAAGGCGTACCGGCGGCCTTGTTCATGGTAGTGTCCAGAACGCTTTTGAGGAGCTGCCTGAAAAAAGATATTCCCCTGTCCCGGGCCCTTTTTGAGGTCAATAACAGCCTGTGTGGAAATAATAAAAACAGCATGTTCGTTACGGTATGGGCGGGGGTGCTGACGATCTCCACGGGAATGCTTGCCTTTGTCAACGCAGGACACTGCAGGCCACTCATAAAATCGGAGGACGGAAGCTGCTTCTATGAAACCGCCGGAAAGGGATTTGTGCTGGCGGGAATGGAGGATACGGATTATGAAGAGAACAGAATCCGGTTGAAAAAGGGGGACAGGCTGCTTTTGTATACGGACGGCGTGACGGAGGCCACGGATCCTTATAACAGGCTTTATGGAGAAGAGCGGTTAAAGGAATTTGTCAGCGCCCTGCCGGACCTTGACGGAAAGGAGTTTTTACTCCGGATATGGACCGATGTGGATGGTTTTCAGAAAGAGAGGGAACAGTTTGACGACATTACCATGCTTTCCCTAAGCTATCAGGGATTGGAATATGAAAAAATAACAGATGTTCCTATATTAGAGCGCATGGGAGTGTTTACGGAATTTATAGGAAATATCCTGAAAAGGGAAGCCGTTTCCAAGGAAAATGCCATTAAGATCCGGATGGCGATGGACGAGCTTATTTCCAACATCTGTTACTACAGCGGGGCAAAGGAGCTTACGGTAGGGTGCGCGGTTCAAAAGGGAGTTTTGCGCTTTTATTTTGAAGACGACGGCGTCTTTTTCAATCCCCTAAAGCGGCCGGATCCGGATGTGACCCTTCCCATAGAAAACAGGGAGAAGGGAGGACTGGGCATTTATCTGGTAAAACAACAGATGGAGCGGGTAATTTATGAATATGCGGACGGTAAGAACCGCCTGACGATCACGAAGGAGGTATAAGAATATGGAATTTACACTGAGACTGGAAAAGAAATTTTTACATAAGGATCTGGAGACAATAAGAGAAGGAAGGAGAGCGCTGGTAGATGCCCATGGGAATGCGAAAACTGCCATTATCTGCCTAGCCTGGAATGGCGGGGCGGCGGAGCATAAAATAAACGTACACGTAAAAGGCCCTAATCTGTGGGTTACGGGATATGAGTGCGACGGAAGAGCTTACGTGAATTTCGAGGCGGAACAGGGAAGCTTGAACTATTGCAAAAGCGACGAAGGATGTAATCTGGAGCTGACAGCAATAAAAGCAGAACTGGAAAAGCTGGAGACCATTGATACATCGGAGGCTTTTTACCGTGGGGCTGCGGGACGAACTCCCTATGTCATGTGTGTATTCACAGCGTCTGAAATGGTAAGGAATGAAATACTGGAAAGACTTCTTTTTTGTGAAAAAGAAAAGAACAGCAGGACGCATTATACATGGAAAGAATGCGTGCCCCTGTATAAAAATTGGGAAAGCGTTTCTAAAGTACTGTATGCCATAGAGAACGGCACATTTTATCCCGTCATATATTTTCACGACATGGACGGCATGTTCGTGCGTATTATGAGAAACGGGGCCCTGTACAACAGTGTGGGAAAAATGTACGAAGAGATATTGAAGGACATAAAAGCCCTGTGATACAATAATCCCATGAATAAGGATCTGACAAAAGGAAACGTGACAAAAACAATGCTCATATTTGCGGCTCCCATGATCTTAGGCAATCTGCTTCAGCAATGCTACAACATTGCGGACAGTCTGATCGTAGGAAGGTTTCTGGGAGCCGATGCCCTTGGGGCTGTGGGAAGCGCCTATACCTTAATGACCTTTCTGACATCGGTACTGATCGGATTGTGCATGGGGAGCGGTTCTCTTTTTTCCTTTTATTTCGGGAAAAATGAGACGGGAAGTTTACATAACTCTGCAATTGTTTCCTTTTGTTTTATCGGAAGCGTAACGGTTGTAATGAATATAGCGGTCTTTGCAGGCATTGACGGGATATTAAAGCTTTTAAAGGTTCCGGACGCTGTATATGGCATGATGCGGGAATACGTTTTCGTTATTTTCATGGGGATCGTTTTTGTATTTCTCTATAATTACTTTGCCTATCTGTTAAGGGCCATGGGCGATTCGGTCACGCCCCTTTTGTTCTTGGGGGCGGCTGCCCTTCTCAATATCGGGCTGGACTTATTGTTCATCACAAAGTTTTTCTGGGGGATCAGGGGAGCGGCCGTGGCAACGGTCATTGCCCAGGGGTTCTCGGGATTGGGTATCGGGTGTTATGTTTTATTAAAGGAAGTTTTTGGCAGGGGCACCGGTCAGTTTGGAAAAAACGTTTCCGGGGATAAAGACAAAAGTAACGGAAATAGAAACGGTAATATAAGTAATAGAAACGGGAATAAAAACAGAAAGACCTATTTAAGGGAAGTCATTCGGTTTTCCATGGCGGCATGCGTCCAGCAGTCGGTCATGAACTTCGGAATCCTGATGATACAGGGCTTAGTCAACAGCTTCGGCGCGGCGGTCATGGCAGCCTTTGCGGCGGCGGTTAAGATCGACACTTTAGCCTATATGCCCGCCCAGGAATTTGCAAATGCTTATTCCATCTTCATTTCCCAGAATTACGGGGCGGGGGAGAAAAAGCGCATCAAAAAAGGGACCAGGTCGGCGATCATCGTTTCCGTGGCTTTTTGCCTGGTCATTTCATGCTTGGTTTACATAACATCCCCACAGCTTATGGGATTTTTTGTAAAAAATACGGAAACGGAGATCATAGGGATTGGAACCGGATATCTGCGCATAGAAGGGGCATTTTACTGGGGGATCGGGCTTCTGTTCCTTTTGTACGGCTATTTCCGGGGAAACGGGAGGCCTGAGATATCGGTGGTCCTGACGGTCATTTCCCTGGGAACCAGGGTGCTCCTTGCCTATGCGTTGTCCCCTCATCCTTCTATCGGCGTATACGGCATCTGGTGGGCCATTCCCATAGGCTGGATATTAGCGGATATTGCGGGCCTCCTTTTTATCAATCCATTGACAAGCACCTGATATTTTCTTATAATGTTTTCGTAACAAATCTATAATTTAAAGAGGATAGGGATATGAAGAAAAAACTAATGTATGGCCTGCTGGTATGCGGAATGGTTTTGAGCCTTACGGCGTGCGGCAAGGATAAACCGGAGGAGGAACCCCCTGCTGAACCGGAACCGGCGGTCGAGGACACCGTGACGGTAGTAGAGCCGGAAGAAGAGACTCCTGCTCCTGAAGAAGTCAGAGAGGGTATGTACCGAAGCGAACTGACCAATGAGTGGATCGATGAAAGCTTGAAAAACCAGCGTCCGGTTGCGGTTATGATCGACAACGAAAAGACTGCGCTGCCTCATTACGGCATCAGCGAAGCGGACGTTGTTTATGAAATGATGAACAGCACCATGAACGGCCACATTACCAGATTTATGGTACTGGTAAAGGATTGGGAAAAGATCGAACAGTTAGGCAGCATCAGGAGCACCCGTACTACCAATTTACAGATCGCACCGGAATGGAATGCGGTCGTATGTCATGACGGAGGCCCCTTCTATATTGACTACTTTTTGGTAAATCCTTTTGTGGACAACTTTAACGGTGGTTTCGGCCGTGTAAACAACGGAAAAGCAAGAGAGTTTACAGAGTATATCTTAAGCGGCGAGATTGCGAAGAGATTCGAGAACTCCGGCATTGACAGGGAATACAATATGTATTATCAGGGTTCCCACTTCCAGTTTGCATCCGAAGCAAATCCTGTGGATCTGTCCCAGGGTTCCAATGTAAAGCCCTGTACCAATATTGAACTGCCCTTCGAGCACAATAACTCCCGTCTGGAATATATTCCGGAAAGCGGATTATACCGTTATTCCGAGTACGGCGGGGAATACAAGGATGCAGGCAACGGCGCATATATGGAGTTTACCAATGTTATCTTACAGGAGACCAAGTATGAGCAGTTAGACGATAACGGCTATATGAATTTCTTTGTAAAAGACGGAAACGGCATGGGCGGCTATTATATTACAGGCGGACAGGCAATTCCGATCACATGGGACAAGCAGGATGATATTTATCCCACCAAGTACTATGATCTGGATGGCAATGAGATCATCTTAAATACCGGAAAGACCTATATCGCTTTGGTTGCCAACGATGTATGGCAGGATCTGGTAGTAGAATAGAGTTACAAACAAAAGCAGTCAGGGCAGAACGCAGAGTGGAGCGGCGTGAGTGGCAATAAAATCTTATTGACAAACTCTGAAGGTTATGCAATGATGTGAATGTATGAGCGTTATGGATAATTACGCAAATAACAGCCCTTTATCATAAGCCAACGGACAGGCGGGGCAATTGCCGAGGGTGGCCTTATGCCACATTATTGATAGAGCTTTAAAGCTCGATTTTATAAGTTGATTACTTAATAATCAGTGTAGTACACATCATCTTGTGAAACGGTCAATAAGAAAAGCAATGTATTTGTTTTAATTACTCCGGATGAAAGGCTTATACCAAAATTTGTATGTATATGACTTTTGACAGAAAGCAGGTGGTGACACCTGCTTTTGTTATGTTAGATGCAGAGGGATGGAAAATGGATCTGGAAAGACAGAAATCGGCCCCGATTTATGAGGCTCTTGAAAAGTTCAGAAAGAAAAGAGTGGTTCCTTTTGATGTTCCCGGACACAAAAGAGGCCGGGGCAACCCGGAGTTAGTGGAGCTTTTAGGGGAAAAATGCGTGGGGCTGGATGTAAATTCCATGAAGCCTTTGGATAATCTCTGCCATCCCGTTTCCGTGATCAGGGAGGCGGAGGAGCTGGCGGCGGACGCGTTTATGGCGGAGCATGCCTTTTTGATGATCGGGGGAACTACCTCGGCAGTGCAGAGCATGATCCTTTCCGTCTGCAAAAGCGGGGATAAGATCATCCTGCCCAGGAACGTCCACAAAAGCGTGATCAATGCGTTGGTCATCTGCGGTGCGGTGCCGGTATATGTGGAGCCCGAAGTAAATGACAGGATCGGGATCGCGCTGGCAATGGAAACGGCTCCCTTAGAAAGGGCCATTAAAGAAAATCCCGATGCAGTTGCGGTTCTGGTAAATAATCCCACCTATTACGGCATCTGTTCCGACTTAAGGGGCATTGTGAGGCTGGCTCATGAGCACGGCATTCAGGTGCTGGCGGACGAGGCCCATGGCACACATCTGTATTTTGGAGAAAATCTGCCCGTATCGGCTATGGCGGCAGGAGCCGATTATGCAGCGGTTTCCATGCATAAATCAGGAGGAAGCCTGACCCAGAGCTCCTTACTATTGACCAATAACGGCGTTAATGCGGATTATGTAAGGCAGATCATCAATTTAACCCAGACCACGAGCGCTTCCTATCTGCTTTTATCAAGCCTTGATATTTCCAGGAGGAATCTAGCCTTAAGGGGAAGGGAATCCTTTGCCAGGGTAGTGCAGATGGCGGAGTATGCCAGGGCGGAGATCAATGCCATCGGCGGTTATTATGCCTACAGCAAGGAGTTAGTAAACGGGAACAGCGTTTTTGATTATGATGTGACGAAGCTTTCCGTCCATACCCAGGGAATAGGCCTGACGGGGATCGAAGTCTATGATCTTTTAAGGGACGAATATGATATCCAGATAGAGTTTGGCGATATCGGAAACATTTTAGCCTATATTTCCATCGGCGACAGGACCCGTGACATTGAAAGGCTGGTAGGGGCGCTTTCGGATATCAAGCGGCTTTATGAGCGGGACGGAAGCGGTCTGGTAACGGGGGAATATGTACAGCCCCAGGTAGTCATGAGCCCCCAGAAGGCTTTTTATTCCAATAAGATATCCCTTCCCATTGAAGAGACGGAAGGCGCTGTCTGCGGGGAGTTTGTCATGTGTTACCCGCCGGGGATCCCTATTCTGGCCCCTGGAGAGAGAATCAGCAGAGAGATCATTGAATATATTTTATATGCAGGACAAAAGGGGTGTTCCCTCCAGGGAACGGAGGACCCTGAAGTGAAGCGGCTGAATGTGATACGGCAGTAAAGTAAAAAGGAGGAACAGCCATGGAAATGTGGTTTTCCGAGATGCATACGCAGAATGTGAAAATTTCCATCCGCACGGATAAGCAGTTATACAGCGCCCAGAGCGATTACCAGAGAATTGATGTTTTCGAGTCTCCGGAATTCGGAAGATTTGTTACCTTAGACGGGGATATTATATTTTCCGAGGCGGACGAATTTATCTATAATGAGATGGTGACCCATGTCCCCATGAGCGTGCATCCCAATGCGAAAAAGGTGCTGATCATCGGCGGAGGGGACGGAGGCGTTGCAAGAGAGTTCTGCAGATATGACGAAATAGAGGAGATCGATGTGGTGGAATCCGATGATATGTTTGTTGAGGTGTGCAGGAAGTTCTTCCCGGAAACGGCAAAGGGCTTTGAGGATTCCAGGGTAAAGATCTACTATGAGGACGGGCTGCGCTTTTTAAGGGGCAAAATAAATGCCTATGATATCATCGTCAACGATTCCACGGATCCTTTCGGTCATACGGAAGGTCTGTTTACCAAGGAATTTTACGGAAGCTGCTATAAGGCGCTGAAGGAAGACGGTATTATGGTCTACCAGCACGGAAGCCCTTTTTATGACGAGGACGAGGTGGCGTGCAGGAGCATGCACAGGAAGGCCTATAAAAGCTTTCCCATAAGCCGGGTCTATCAGGCGCATATTCCCACCTGCCCCTCCGGCTACTGGCTTTTTGGCTTTGCTTCCAAAAAGTACCATCCGCTGAATGATTTTAAGCCGGAAAGTTTTAATAAAAGGAAGCTGGAAACCTGGTATTATACTACCAATCTGCATACGGGGGCTTTTATGCTGCCCAAATACGTGGAAGATTTACTGGAAGAGGAGGAAAATTCATGAGCAGGTTATTGATCATAGGATGCGGCGGCGTTGCCCAGGTGGCGATCAAAAAATGCTGTCAGAACAGCGGGGTGTTTACGGAGATCTGTATTGCCAGCCGCACAAAAGAAAAATGTGACAGGGTTAAGGAAGAGGTTGATGGGTGGACAAAGACAAAGGTTACCACGGCAAGGGTGGATGCTGATAAAAAAGAGAAAGTGGTTTCCCTTATTGGCTCCTATAAACCGGATGCAGTCTTAAACGTGGCCCTGCCCTATCAGGATCTGACCATTATGGACGCATGTGTGGAATGTAAGGTTTCCTATATCGATACGGCCAATTATGAGGCGGAGGATACCAATGATCCTGCATGGCGGAAAATCTATGAGGAACGCTGCAAGCGGCTGGGCTTCAGCGCTTATTTTGATTATTCATGGCAGTGGGCCTATGAGGAAAGGTTTAAGGAAGCGGGCATTACCGCGCTTTTGGGAAGCGGCTTCGATCCCGGGGTCACAAGCGTTTTTTCCGCATACGCCTTAAAGCACTATTTTGACGAGATCGAAACCATTGATATTTTGGACTGCAACGGCGGAGACCACGGTTATCCCTTTGCAACCAATTTTAATCCCGAGATCAATCTAAGAGAGGTTTCCGCGCCCGGCTCCTATTGGGAGGACGGAAAGTGGATCGAGATAGAGCCTATGAGCATCAAAAGGGAATATGATTTTAAAGAGGTGGGCAGGAAGGATATGTACCTGCTCCACCATGAGGAAATAGAGTCCCTTGCGAAAAACATTCCCGGAGTTAAGAGGATCCGCTTTTTTATGACCTTTGGGCAGAGCTACCTTACCCACATGAAATGTCTGGAAAATGTGGGGATGCTTTCCACAAAGCCTGTTGAATTTGAAGGCAGGCAGATCGTACCCATCCAGTTTTTAAAGGCACTTCTGCCTGATCCCGCCACGCTGGGAGAAAGGACTGTGGGAAAAACCAATATCGGCTGTATCTTTACCGGAAAAAAGGACGGTAAAGAGAAGACCCTTTACATTTATAATGTCTGCGACCACCAGGAATGCTACAGGGAAGTAGGTTCACAGGCGATCTCCTATACCACGGGCGTACCCGCCATGATCGGCGCCATGATGCTTGTGACCGGCACATGGAAAGGGGCAGGGGTATTCAATATTGAAGAATTCGATCCCGACCCCTTTATGGAAGCATTGAATCAATGGGGACTGCCCTGGGTCGTGGAAGAAAATCCCGTCCTGGTGGACTAGATAAAAAGATGCGGATGAATCTGTCAGCCGGTCAGCGGAAGAATGGCTGCGGAAAAAATCAGGCAGGAGTTGTGCAATGGAATTATGTAAACTAAAAACCCCATGTTATGTGGTGGATGAGGAACGGCTGATCCACAATTTGGAAATTCTTAACAGGGTGGAACAAAATACCGGGTGCCGCATTCTGCTGGCACAGAAGGCTTTCTCCTTTTTTTATGCCTATCCCCTGATCGGCAGCTATATAAGCGGCACTACGGCAAGCGGTCTGTATGAGGCGCGCCTTGGCATGGAAGAAATGGGAAAGGAGAACCACGTTTTCTGCCCGGCATATAAGGAAGATGAAATAGAGGAACTGAACAGGATATGTGACCATATCGTTTTCAATTCCCCAGAGCAGTATGAAAAATTCCATAACATATGTGATAAAAGCAGTATCGGCCTGCGGATCAATCCAGAATGCTCTACCCAGGAGGGACATGCCATTTATGACCCCTGCGCTTATGCGTCCAGGCTGGGCATGACCATAGAGAACCTGAAAGGCTGGCTGGATAAAACCTGTCAGGGGCGTCTGCCGGAGGATGTGGAAGGTTTGCATTTCCATACGCTGTGCGAACAAAATGCCGATGATCTGAAAAGGACCCTGGATGCGGTGGAGGATAAATTTGCCCCTTATTTAAGACAGATCAAGTGGCTTAACATGGGAGGCGGCCACCACATTACCAGGGAGGACTATGATCTTGCACTTTTGGAAGAGTGCATCCGCCATATGCAAAAGACTTACGGCGTGCAGGTTTACCTGGAGCCTGGAGAAGCGGTGGCGTTAAATGCAGGATATTTCATAACAGAGGTTTTGGATAAGGTAAAAAACGGAATGGAGATCCTTATATTGGATGGTTCTGCCGCCTGCCATATGCCGGATGTTTTGGAGATGCCTTACCGTCCGCCTTTAAAAGAGAGCGGTAAACCGGGGGAAAAGTCCTATACCTACAGGCTTTCTTCGGCAACCTGCCTGGCCGGGGATGTAATAGGGGATTATTCCTTTGACAGGGAAATAGGTATCGGGGATAAACTGATATTTGAGGATATGGCAATTTATTCCATGGTAAAAAATAACACCTTTAATGGAATGCCCCTTCCGGCGCTTGTATTCAGGAAACGGGACGGAAATTGTGAGATCATAAGGAGCTTCGGATATGAGGATTTCAAAGGGCGGCTGTCTTAACGGCGGACGGGATAATGGGGAACAAAATAATGGGGGACAAAATAATGGCAGACAGGATAATGGGGGAGCTTTCAGGATGCCGGGAGAATTTGAAAGGCACTGGGGCTGCATGATGATCTGGCCTGTAAGGCCCGGTTCATGGATATATGGCGGAAAAGAGGCAAAAAGTACCTTTTGCCGCATTGCCGACGCCATAGCGGCGGATGAAAAACTGTTTATGCTGGCGGACAAGGAGCATAAAGAAGAAGCAGAACGTATGTTATATAACTGCGAAAACCACGAGAATATACAGGTTTTGGAGATAGAAACGGATGATGCCTGGGCCAGGGACGTGGGACCTACCTTTGTGACGGATGAAAAGGGAACGGTCCATGGCGTAAGCTGGAGCTTTAATGCCTGGGGCGGGGAATATGACGGATTATACGCCCATTGGGAACGGGATGATCTGGCGGCGGAACGGTTCTGCGAAAGGCTGGGGATCCCCTGTGTCGACGCTTCTCCCTTTGTCTTGGAAGGGGGCTCCATCCACTCTGACGGGGAAGGGACCATTCTGACTACGGAGGCCTGTCTTTTAAGCCCCGGGCGCAACCCTTCCATGAGCAAAATGGAAATAGAACGCATGTTATGTAATTATCTGGGCGGCGAAAAAGTGATCTGGCTGCCCCATGGCATCTACGGGGATGAGACCAATGAGCACGTTGACAATATCTGTGCCTTTATAAGGCCGGGGGTGGTGGCGTTGGCATGGACAGAGGATGAGGAGGATGTACAGTATCCTTATTCCAAAGCATGTTACGAGCTGCTTTTAAAGGAACGGGATGCAAGGGGAAGAAAGTTTCAGATCATAAAGCTTCCCATTCCCAGGCAGCCTGTTTTGATGACAGAGGAAGAATGTAAGGGCTTTGTATTTGAAGAAGGAGAGGACGAACGTGAGCCGGGGGAGCGCCTGGCTGCGAGTTATGTAAACTTCTATATCTCCAATAGGAGCGTGATCCTGCCGCAGTTTGGCGATGAGAACGATGAACCGGCAGTGCGGCTTTTAGGAGAGGCGTTTCCCGAAAGAAAGATCGTACCCGTTATGGCCAGGAGTGTTATCGTGGGCGGAGGGAATATACACTGCATTACCCAGCAGATCCCGGAAGGGACTTTATGAGGTGGACGGATAGAAGAAAGACGATCAAAAGGAGCAGGACATATGCGAGAGGTAACGGCAGCTGCAATTCAGATGCAGATGGGAAAGACCGTAGAGGAAAATATTGCAAAGGCAGATAAAATGGTACGGCAGGCGGCGGCAGAGGGGGCGAATATCATATTGCTGCCGGAATTGTTCGAGCGGCCCTATTTTTGCCAGGAACGGCGCTATGAATACTATGATTATGCCCTTCCCGTCACGGAAAATCCGGCAGTCAGACATTTTATGGAGACGGCAAAGGAACTGTCCCTTGTGATCCCGGTCAGCTTTTATGAAAGGGACAAAAACAGGCTTTACAATTCCATTGCCGTTATTGACAGGGATGGCACGCTTCTTGGAGTATACAGGAAAACCCATATTCCCGATGACCATTATTATCAGGAGAAATTTTATTTTTCTCCCGGAGATACGGGTTTTTTGGTATGGGATACGGGATATGGCAGGATCGGTATCGGGATCTGCTGGGACCAGTGGTTTCCCGAAACGGCCAGGATCCTTGCCTTAAAGGGAGCGGAGCTTTTGCTTTATCCTACGGCGATCGGAAGCGAGCCCGTTTTGGAAAAGGACAGCAGCGCTTACTGGAGGCGTACCATGAAGGGACATGCGGCGGCAAACGGCATACCGGTCATTGCGGCAAACCGCATCGGAAGGGAAGATGTAGAACCCTGTGAGGAAAACGGAGGACAGTCTTCATCCCTGACCTTTTACGGTTCTTCCTTTATGACGGACGGCACGGGAGAGGTAATAAAAAGCGCATCCAGGGATAAAGAAGAGATCCTGATGGCCGTTTATGACCTGGAAAAACTTGCTAAAGAGCGGCTTGAATGGGGGCTGTTCCGGGACAGAAGGCCGGAGTGCTATAAAGACATCTGTCAATAAGCGGTATGAAAATAATGCATAAAAAATAATATGCAAATAGCTTTCCTGTATGTTGTAAAAATCAAAAAAATATTGTAAAATTAATAAGGTATATCTGTATCAGGCAGATTTTCGTGAAATGAATCAGAAAGAAAAATATAAAACAGGCATGAGGGGAGAAAACTATGGATATTAGAGAATTTGTGGATTTGGAAGAGCTGGAAGCGATTCAGGCGGCATGGGCCAATGCGACAGGGCTGGCGGCAATTTTTACCGATGCCCAGGGCGAGTACATAACCGGCGATTACAATTTTACGGATTTTTGCATTAAATTGACCCGTGGAAGTCAGGAGGGCTTAAGGAGATGTGTGGATACGGACCAGAACGGACTTAAAAAAGCCTGTCTGGAAAAAGGATGCTATAAATGTCATGCAGGCCTTATGGATTTTGCTTATCCCATCGCCATACATGAGACGGGAGAGGTGGTCATGACCGCTATAGGAGGACAGGCGCTTCCCAGCGACCAGCCTGTGGACGAAGAGGAATTCCGCAAAATAGCAAAGGAGATCGG
>ULTO01073811.1_pt1 | contig 12830 bp, 5 predicted proteins | sample 1957601 | NCBI WGS metagenome assembly ULTO01 (sample SAMEA4835734, study PRJEB28245) | human gut metagenome | biome: gut microbiome; material: fecal sample | place: Denmark | collected 2008 | reverse complement strand
TGCCGATAAACTGCCGGCACTTCGTGTGCAGGGTAAGAACCTGGTGGATGCCAACGGCAAGACCGTTGTCTTGCATGGTGTGATGGATACGCCTAACCGTTATTTCAATGGGTGGAGATGGCAACAATGGAAGGCTGATTATTCAGAAGCCGACATCAAACCTTGCTTGGAATATTTCTCTAAGCAGTTTAAGGCCATTACAGACAGAGAGCAGGGAGCTTATTGTACGGTGTTCCGATTGCACATGGATCCATGCTGGACCAATGATCCGACTAAGAAGGCGGCAAACGAGGCTGATATCTCTGCTTTTAATATGGCACGCTATCGCCTCTATCTCCAGAAACTCTATATTCCATTAATCAAGGATGCCATCGCTCATGGACTTTACGTCATCGTCCGTCCACCGGGAGTCTGTCCACAAGACATTAGTGTTGGAGATAAGTACAACCGCTATCTCAAGTCGGTATGGAAGGCCTTTGCTGCCGATGAGTATATTCAGCAGAATTCGGGATTGATCTCCATTGAACTTGCCAACGAGCCGGTAAGGGTTCATCTGGGTGATGGCTCTAATTCGGATAAAGCATTACACGATTACTTCCAGCCGGTAGTAGATGTGATTCGCGAACAAGGTTTCAAGGGCATCATCTGGGTTCCGGGTGCCGGTTATCAGAGCCAATATCAGAATTACGCCAAGTATCCTATCACCGATAGCGAGGACAATTTCTCTTATGCCGTGCATGTTTATTCCGGATGGTATGGAAATATGACCGATAAGAATTGCAATCACGATACTTTCATCCGCAACTTCAAGAGTCAGGTGCCGATGGTAGAGACGAAACCTATCATGGTAACGGAGATAGACTGGAGTCCGGAAGATCCGGACAAGGCGAACGAAGGTCACTATAATGAGTGGGGACAGTGGACGCAGCCTAACCTGGGAAGCTGGGCAACTGCATCAACCTCGAAATGGGGATTGGCATGGAAGGCAGTTCACGACCACTTTGGCAATATCGGAATGACGATTACCCATCCACAGGAATATTACGATATTGATGAATATCTTAAAACGGGCAAGGTGATTCCTGGTTTCCAGAATGCCAAGAAGCACGGATTGTTCGAAGAATGTTGCGGTTATGCCTGTATGAACTGGTATAAAAAAATGGAATTTGAAACAAAATACAACAGGAATTAAACAAACAGAAACTCAAGCAGACGTGGTTTCCACCTTATATTATAATATAGAAGGAAAAGAAGTTGAAAAGCCAACTGCTGGTGTTTATATAATAAAACAACTGTTAAGTAATGGGAAAATACGTTCTCGCAAGGTTTTTCTAAAATGGTAAACTTTCTGTTACACCACGCAAAGTATGTTTCGAAAGAAATCCATACCTTTGCCGCCGTGAATAAACAGTTTTTGTGCACGCCTAAATTTTTAAAGCATAAATCAAAAATGAATAGAACATGATTGAACAAGTGTTAACAATGAAACGGACAGCAGCCTTATGCTTGGTGGGAGCTTTCTGCAGCCTGAATGCTCAGGCTCAGAAGATCCAGGTCAAGGGTAATCTTGTTGACGGTACAGGTGAGCCTCTGATAGGTGCCACTGTAAAAGTGAAAGGTAATGCCAGCGTCGGTGCGGTCACCGACTTAGATGGTAATTTCAGTATCAGTGTTCCTTCAGAGAATTCTATCCTCGTATTTACATACGTAGGTATGAAGACCAAGGAAGTAAAGATTGGTACGAAGAGAGAGTTCAAACTTACTCTTGAAGACGACAACGCCATCGGAGAAGTTGTAGTCGTTGGTTATGGTCAGCAGAAGAAGGCATCTGTCGTAGGTTCCATCACCCAGACTACTGGTGAGGTTTTGGAGCGTGCAGCTGGTGTCAGCGACGTTGGTTCAGCCTTGACAGGTAACCTCCCAGGTGTTGTTACAATCCAAGGCAATGGTATGCCTGGTGAGGAGGAACCTCAGATTATCATCCGTGGTTCTAGTTCATGGAACAATTCCGACCCTCTCGTTCTTGTTGATGGTATTGAACGTCCTCTGAGCAGCGTGGACATCTCTTCTGTGGAGAGCATCTCTGTACTGAAGGATGCTTCTGCTACTGCAGTCTATGGTGTGAAGGGAGCCAATGGTGTCATCTTGGTTACCACCAAGCGTGGTCAGGAAGGCAAGGCTAAGATTGACATTGGTTTCAATGCTACGTTGAAAGCTCCTTCTAAGTTGCCTAATAAGTACGACTCTTATGATGCGTTGATGCTTCGCAACCAAGTGGTAGAACGTGAACTGGGCATTTATCCTGAAGGTGTTTCATATCTTCGTCCTCAGTCTTTTATAGACAACTATCGAAACCAGACTACGCAGGAGCAGCGTGAACGTTATGCCAATGTGGATTGGCAGGATGCACTTTTCAAAAAGTCTGCTGTGTCCTATAATGCCAACGTGAACGTAAGTGGTGGTACAAAATTCGTTAAGTACTTCGCTTCTGCTGATTTCGTGCATGAGGGTGACCTCTTCCGTGAGTATGACAATGGTCGTAATTACAACTCTGGCTATGGATACAATCGTATCAATGTTCGTAGTAACTTGGACTTTGCCATCACAAGTAGCACTACTTTGAAGGTAAATGTGGCTGGTAGCAATGGCGTAAGAAAAGCTCCTTGGAGTAACATGAGCAATAGTGAGTGGCAGATTGGTCAGCAGTGGGCTGGTGCTTATAACATCGCCCCAGATGTGTTCTTGCCACAATATTCTGATGGCACATGGGGATTCTATCCATCTGCTTCCAATGTAAGTAACTCTGCACAGAATCTTGCTATCGGTGGTACAGCACAGGCTACAACCACTCGTATCAATACAGACTTTACTCTTGAGCAGAAATTGGATTTCATAACCAAAGGCTTAAATTTCCGTGGTACTATCTCTTGGGATAATGTTTTTGTTGAGACAGGACGAGGTATCAATGACTTGAATAATGAAGCCCAGACTAAGTATATTGATCCTGAAACAGGTCAGGTTACTTATGGTAAAGAACTTGAGGGACAGAATAAGTTTGATTGGCAGCAAGGTGTGAACTGGTCAACGGAAGGTGGTTCTGTAGATAATAACCAGACTGTTCGCAACCTCTACTATCAGTTGCAGCTCAACTGGGCTCGCAAGTTTGGACAGCATGATGTATCAGCCATGGGCTTGTTCTCACGTCAGGAGAATGCACGTGGTAGTGTGATGCCAACTTACCGTGAGGACTGGGCGTTCCGTGCTACCTATAGCTATGCAGGTCGTTACAACATCGAGTATAATGGTGCCTATAACGGATCAGAAAAGTTTAGCAAGGACAATCGTTTTGCCTTCTTCAATTCAGGTGCTATCGGATGGACCGTTACTGAGGAAAACTTCATGAAGTCTCTGCGTGACAATCACATCATCGATATGTTGAAGTTCCGTGCTTCCTATGGTGAGATTGGTGATGACAACATAGGTGACCCATTTGATTCTAGTCGTCGCTGGTTGTATATGAGTCAGTGGGCGTATGGCGGCAAGACTACGATGGATCTCGACCATACAGAGAGCATCTATACATGGTATCGACAGAACACTCTTGGAAATGATAATGTGAAATGGGAAACAGTTAAGAAAACCAACTTCGGTATTGATTATGGTTTCTTGGGAGGCTTGATTACCGGTTCTTTGGATTTCTTCTGTGATCGTCGTAATGACATCTTGATTTTCGGCGCCAACCGTTCTGTTCCTTCTTATTTCGGAACGACAGCGCCTACTATTAATAAAGGTAAGGTTCGTACCAGTGGTTACGAGTGGGAATTGAAACTTAATAAGGTGTTTGCTAATGGCTTGCGACTCTGGGGTAATTTCAATATGACCCATGCCAAGAATAAGGTGATTTTGAAGGATGATGCCATCCTTACTCCAAATTATCAAAAGGAGGCAGGATTTGCCATGAATCAGTATCACTCTTATATAGATAAGGGCTTTATCAATAATATTGATGATTTGATAGGTTCTCCGGCGCACGACTCCAATGACAATCATCGTTTGGTTGGTGACTATTACATTGTTGATTTCAATGGTGATGGTGTTGTTGATAGCAAGGACTCGGCTCCTGTAGGTTATAGCAGTAATCCGCAGAACACCTATAATGCTACTATTGGTTTCGAATGGAAAGGGTTCTCAGCTTTCGCTCAGTTCTATGGAGTAACTAATGTGACCCGTGACGTTTCATTGACAAGCTTTGGTAATATGCTTGATAATGTTTATGATACTGGTACTTGTTGGAATAAGAATCAAAGCAATGCAGAATGTATCCTTCCTCGTTGGGGTGCCACTGCTTCAAGTTACACCTATGGTACACAGTTTATGTATGATGGTTCTTACATTCGTTTGAAGAATGTCGAGATTGCTTATACCTGGACCAAGGGTTGGATTAAGGCATTAGGCGTAAACTACCTCAAGGTTTACTTGAATGGTAATAACCTCTGGCTCTGGACTCGTATGCCTGATGACCGTGAGGCAAATCTCGGTGGTGGTGGCTGGTTGGGAGCATACCCTACGGTTCGCCGCTTCAACTTAGGTGTTAAATTCTCTTTGTAATTATTTAAAAAATATTCAGATGAAAAATAAGATAAAGACATTATTGTTGTCGGGATGCGTCTCGCTGGCTCTCGGTACTTCGCTGAGCTCTTGTCAAGACTACTTGGACAAGGAGCCAGACTCAACAGTTTCTGCAGACGATGCCTTTGCCAATTTCCGTAATTTCCAAGGTTTCGTTGAGGAAATATACAACTGTATCCCTGATAAAGAGAAATGTAACTATTGTCCTTCATGGAACTGGGGTGATGATGAAATCTTCAATCCTGAGGCTGATAATAGAATGACCCATCAGGTTGATTTAGGTAACTTCCGTGCATGGGAAACTACTGGTAACTGGTTAAAGCGTGATGGTGCTTCTACTTCCACTAATAAGTTCGACCACGGTATTTGGAACCATGCGTGGTATTGCATAAGAAAATGTAATCTCGGTTTACAGAATATCGACAAGTTTGTGACTGGAAGTGCTGAAGAGAAAAAACTGATAGAGGGTCAGCTCTATTTCTTCCGTGCATGGTGGCATGAGGAAATGATGCAGTATTTTGGTGGTATGCCTTATGTGGATACTTATCTCGATGCCAATGCCGAGCTGAATTTGCCACGCCTTTCTTATCAGGAATGCGCTGATAAAGCGGCAGCAGATTTCCGCAAGGCTGCCGATTTGTTGCCTATTAATTGGGATAAGACTTCTGCAGGTGCTGCCACACAAGGTAAGAATGATCTTCGCATCAATAAGATCATGGCTCTTGGTTATCTTGGTAAAACCTATCTTTGGGCTGCTAGTCCTTTGATGAAGAATGGTGCGCAGACTGGTGCCAGCAAGAATGGCAAGACTTATGATTATGATCAGGAATATGCTAAGAAGGCAGCTGAGGCTTTTGGTGAACTGCTCTCTCTTGTAGAAGCTGGTCAGACACAATATGCATTGGCAGAGTTTAAGTACAAAGACATCTACAATCATGAGAAATCTGATGATGCCAATAGCTGTTTTTCTGATATATTCTATACCAAGAAGCAGAACTGGAAAATGCCTGGAACGGTTGAAGCTATCTTCCGTGGTCCATCTGCTGATTTTAATGGCTCTAACTGGAACACCTCTAAGGTCTTTGGCCCTAAGGTACAGAAAGTAGTTGCTCATGATAATGTCATTCACCAACCTACTGCCAACCTTGTAGAGGCTTATGGAATGGCTAACGGAGAACCAATCTATTTGGTTGAGAATGGTCAGTATGTACTTAATCCAAAGTCTGGTTTCGACCCTAAGCATCCTTTCAAAAATCGTGATCCACGTTTCTACCACGATATCGTCTTCGATGGTTTTAAGTATTTGAACGGATCACCTGGTCAGTATGCAGATTTACAGTATTGCCAATTATATACGGGTGGTAATATGCGCCCTATAGAAAATGCAAGCCGTACGGGTTATTTCATTCAGAAGTTGGTGCCTCATACTTGTAATGAAGTGGATAAAGATTACGACTGGGGTGCAGCTTTCCACTGCTATTTGCCATATATGCGTCTTGCAGACATATACTTGATGTATGCAGAGGCTTGTGCTGCATTCGGTGGTGCTACTGGCAAGTCTTCAAACTTTGGTAAGACCGCAGAAGATGCAATTAATACACTTCGCGACCGTTGTGGTGCTGGTCATGTTGCTGCAGAATTTGTTGCAGACAGCCATAAGTTCATGGACGAGGTCCGTCGTGAGCGTGAGGTAGAACTTTCTTTCGAAGGATTCCGTTTTTGTGACTTGCAGCGTTGGTTGCTTCTGACAGAGGCACCATATAATCAAAAATTCTCACAGGAGTTTGACCGTGTGGAAAATGCAGACTTCTATAAGGAGAATGATCCTAAGGACGCTGAGGTTACCAATTATCGCAGAGAGTTGATATTGACTCGTAATTTCAATGCCAAGCACTATTGGTTCCCATTGCCAATCAAGGAGACTCAGCTCTATCCAGAGTTTAGTCAAAATCCTGGCTGGTAAGGTTTAAAATTATAAATTAGTAATACTAAATGAATAATGATAGTATGAATTCAAGATTCAAATCATATAATTATAAGCTTTTTGTAGCAAGTCTCGTGGCTTTGGCTCCTCTTGGTGCCAATGCCAAGACTGCACAGACAAGCGAATCCGACACAGCCAGTGCCGACAAGGAGATGGTTCAGGTGGCTTACCGAAAGGTAGCCAAGGATGACATCTTGGGCGGTGTGTCTGTAGTCGATGTAGAGAACTTGATGAAGAAGAACTACCATACTTATAGCCTCGACAATATGCAAGGTTATGTAGGTGGTTGGAATGGCAATTCTCTCTGGGGTATGGATGCCGACAACGCTGGTTATCTCGTCTTGGTAGATGGTGTGCCTCGTGAAGCTAACAACGTTCAACCAAGTGAGATTGCACAGATTTCTTTCCTCAAGGGTGCGCAGGCTGTGGTGCTCTATGGTAGCAAGGCTGCCAAGGGTGCTGTAGTCATAACCACCAAGCGTGGTCATAATGACGGCTTGAAGGTCGAGGTGCAGGCTAATGCAGGTTTGAATGTAGCAAAGTCTTATCCTGAGTATCTTAGCAGTGCAGAGTATATGACTCTCTATAACGAGGCTCGTCGTAATGATGAACTGTCTGAACTTTATTCTGCTGAGGACATCTATAATCATGGAGCAGGTTTGAACCCTTATCGTTATCCTAATCTCGATTTCTATTCTTCTGATTATCTCAGAAAGATGAACAGCCGTTATGAGGCTACTGCAGAAATCAGCGGTGGTGGTAAGCGAGCTCATTTCTATAGCAATATCAACTATTATCGCCAGGGCGATTATTTCAAGTTTGGTGAGGCTAAGAATAATAATACCCAGCGCTTCAGCGTTCGTGGTAATGTGGATATAGACATTACTGATGAAATTAAGGCTTGGGTCAACTCCAGTGCAACCTTCTATGATTCTCATTCTGCAAAGGGTAATTACTGGGAGGCTGCTTCTACTTGGCGTCCTAATTTCCCACAGAATGCAGCTCCTCTTATCTCCACAGATATGATAGCCCCTAATGCTAAGGCTGCTTGGGATTTGATGAGCGTTGCGAAGTTGGTTGATGGCAAATACTTCCTTGCTGGTACTCAGGCAAACTCCTCTAATGTTTTTGCTGATATCTATTCTGCAGGAAGTAGTAAATTTACTAGTCGTCAATTCCAGTTTGATACGGGTGTCAATATCAACTTGCACAAGGTGTTGAAGGGCTTGTCTTTCGAGACTCATTTCGCAGTTGACTATGCTACCTCTTATAATACTTCTTTCGATAATAGCTATGCTGTTTATATCCCAACATGGGCTAACGTCGATGGCAAGGATATGATTGTCGCATTGAAGAAGGAAGGTGAGGATAAAAAGTCTGGCAACCAGAACATCAGTGGAAGTACAGATAATCAGACCATGTTTTTCTCTGGTCAGTTAAACTACAACAATACTTTCAACAAGGTTCACAATCTGTCGGCAATGTTGATAGCTTCTGGCTTCCAGCAGTCGAAGTCTGGACAGTATCATAAGAACTCTAGTGCCAATCTTGCATTCGATGCTTCTTACAATTATGCCCAGAAGTATTACGCAGATTTTGGATTAGCTGCTATCCACTCTGCCCAGTTGGCTCCAGGTCATCGTGAGGCTCTCTCACCATCACTTTCTTTGGGTTGGAGACTCAAGAATGAGTCTTTCTTGAAGAATTCCAAGGTGGTAGATGACATGATGATTAGTGTATCAGGTAGTATTATCAATGAGGATATTGATATAGCAAATGGTGACAATCGCTACTATCTCTATCAGAGTATTTGGACTTCTGATTACGGCTATGGATGGTATGATGGATCTAGCGATAAATACACCTATTCAAAAAGAGGTGAGAACAAAGACCTTGATTTTATCAAGCGCAAAGAGTTGTCTCTGAATTTCAAGACATCCTTGTGGCAGAAATTGGTGACATTGGATGCAAGTTTCTTCATCAATTCGATGGAGGGTTATCTTATCTCTTCGCCAACATTCTATCCATCTCATTTGAATACTGGTTATCCAGCAGCTTCGTTTATGCCTGTACTTAATTACAACAATAATCGAAGAGTTGGATTTGATTTCGCAGCCAACTTCAATAAGAAGGTAGGTGATGTGGATCTCTCACTTGGTGTGACAGGTACTTACTATACAACCAAGGCTACCAAACGAGATGAGAACAACGTAGAGCAGTATCAGAACAGACAAGGAAAGGCACTTGATGGCATTTGGGGCTACAAGAGCGCAGGTCTCTTCCAAAGCGAGGAGGAAATCAAAACTTCTCCAGACCAAAGCTATTTTGGTGGAACAGTTAAACCTGGTGACATCAAGTATGTGGATGTAAATGGTGATAATAAAATTGACCAATACGACCAAGTCTTCTTGGGTAAGGGTGGTTGGTACGGAGCACCATTCACGCTTGGTGTCAATCTTACAGCTAAGTGGAAGAACTTTACCTTCTTCGCTCTTGGTACCGGTAACTTCGGTGCTTGGGGAGTCAAGAATAATTCTTATTGGTGGGTAAAGGGCGATAGCAAATATTCTGCTGTAGTTCGTAACCGATGGACAGAGGAAACCAAAGAGACTGCAACCTATCCTCGTTTGACATCTCTTGATGGTAACAACAACTTCCAGACATCAGACTTCTGGATGTACAAGACAGATGCATTCCGCTTGGCTAAGGTCCAGATAACTTACGACTTGCCTAGTACTTTGTTCCAAAAGACATGGCTTAAGGGGTTGTCGGCATACGTAAGCGGAGCTAACTTGCTTACCATTTCAGGAGAGCGCGAAGTCTTAGAGATGAACGTTGGGTCTGCGCCTCAGACACGCTATTATAATATAGGTGTAAAGGCAACATTCTAATCATTTTAAAATGTAGAAAGAAATGAAAGTAAAAAATATATTTATATTAGCAGCAATGTCGCTTACCTTGGTTTCTTGCTCAGATCTCTTCGAGCCTGCAGAGGAAAACAACCGTGGCTTGGATGAGATTTACAATGAGCCAACATACGCTCAGGGACTATTGGGATATGGTTATGCGATGCTTCCTTACAATACCAAGAGTGTTACTGATATTGCTACAGATGACGCTGTAAGCAATGACTTGACAAATAGCTTTCTCAAGATGGCTACAGGTTCTTGGACTGCTAATAGCGATCCTATGTCTAAATGGACAAATGGTCGTGCTAGTATCCAATATCTCAATATCTTCCTTCAGGAGGTAGATAAGGTAAACTGGGCAAAGGACGAGAATGCCCGTAAGATGTATTGTGATAGCCGTAAAGGTGAAGCTTATGCTTTGAGAGCTCTCAACTTGTATTATCTTTTGATGAATCATGGTGGATGGACAGCCGATGGCAAACTGCTTGGCGTTCCTAATTTGACAGAACCAGAGACTTCTACTGATGATTTCAACAAGCCACGTAATACATTCCAAGAGTGCTTGGATCAAATCTATAGCGATTTGGACGAGGCTGCCAAGCTTCTCCCTCTTGATTACAATGATTTGACTAATGATAACGATGTTCCTGCCAAGTATAAGGAAATCGGAGTAAAGACCGCAGGAGACTACAACCGTGTGTTTGGTTCCATTATGCGTGGTCGTATCAGCGGTCGTATCGCTGAGGCTATTCGCTCACAGGTATCTTTGCTTGCAGCTAGTCCTGCTTTCTCTGAAGGTACAAACGTGGATTATGCTAAGGCTGCTGACGATGCAGCTACCGTTCTTGATCGTATCAATGGTGTGAATGGTTTGTCGGCTACAGGTAATAATTGGTTTATGCAAACCAGGGAAATCGATGCGCTTGGCTCAGGTGCTTGTCCTGCTGAAATTCTTTGGCGTGGCAGTCGTACCAATGGTGCTGATGACTGGGATCTTGGTCTGAACCAAGAGTCTGATAATTTCCCTCCGTCTCTTTATGGTAAGGGTAGAATCAACCCAACTCAGAATCTGGTCGATGCATTCCCTGCTATAAATGGTTATCCTATCACCGATGATCGTTCAGAGTATGATAAGTCGAATCCTTACAGCAATCGAGATCCTCGTCTTGACCTTTATATCATTCATGATGGTAGTACTTATAAGGGAAAGACCATTCATACAGACATTACGACGGCTAATAACAATGATGGTTTGAATAAGATTTCCAATTCTACTCGTACAGGCTATTACATGAAAAAGCTGTTGCGTGAGGATTGTAATCCTGACCCTAATGCAAAGAATGCTCAGTATCATTATCCTGTGTATATTCGCTATACTGAGATATTCCTCGATTACGCTGAGGCTGCCAACGAGGCTTGGGGACCAAAGGGTAAGGGAACTCACAACTACTCAGCTTACGATGTAATCAAGGCAATCCGTGAGCGTGCCGGAATTGGCGAGTTTGGCGAGGATCCATACTTGGATGAGTGCGCTGGTAGCAAAGAGAAAATGCGTGAGTTGATTCGAAACGAGCGTCGTTTGGAACTTTGTTTTGAAAATAAGCGCTTTAGTGACCTTCGCCGTTGGAAAGCTCCTCTAAATGAGGCTGCGCGTGGTGTAGAAATCACTTCAGAGGCTGGTGTTCCATCATACAAAGAAATGAAGGTTGAGGATCGCAGCTATAAAGATTACATGTATTACGGTCCTATACCACAGAGCGAAATATTGAAGTGGAGCAACTTGCAGCAGAATAAGGGCTGGGAAGTAAAAAATAACGACTAATATTTAAAATGATGAAAACAATGAAGATAAGCAAATATTTGTCCATGGCTGCATTGGGAATCTTGGCTTTAGGCTTTAACTCTTGTGAGAATGGCAACCAAGAATTTCCTGATTATGAGGGCGGTACTACTGTATATTATCCTTATCAGTATATCGAACGTTCTGTAGTTTTAGGCAATGATGAGAATCGCGATAATACGGATGATAACAATCATGTATTGTATATCGTATCTACAATGGGTGGAGCATATAATGGAAAAAACATCACATTGAATGTAGATGTTGATAATTCATTGTGTGACAATCTGTATTTTGAGGATGGAGTCACTCCTGTAAAGCCAATGCCTAGCAATTATTATACAATTCCTACCAAGACGGTTGCGTATAATGGGAAATTGCAGGGACGTCTTCAGGTTAAGTTGGAGGATGCTTTTTTTGCTGACCCAGATTGTGCAAAGAATACATATGTAATCCCAGTTCGCATCAAGGAAATGGTGGGAGCCGATTCTATTCTTTCGGGTTCTCCTGCCGTTGCAGGTACAACTCCTGTTCGTACTGATGCTTCATCTTGGTCTGTTGTTCCTAAGGATTATATCCTTTATTGCGTTAGGTTTATGAATCCATGGGATGGCTATTATTTCCGTAGAGGAACTGACAAGATTACAGAGAATGGACAAACTAAAGAGGTAAAGCGTGAAGGTGCAACTCTTGAAAAGGATGAAGTGAGTCGAATTACAACCAAGAGTTTGAAGGAATGTAATTTCGTAGTCTCTGTAAATAAAGCTGACGGCTCAAAGGTCACTTGCAACTTGAAACTTACGTTCGATGATAATGGTAATTGTACCGTTTCTTCTGATACAGAGGGCATGACTGCTTCTGGTACAGGTAAGTTTGTAGAAAAGGGAGCAAAGTTGGCTTGGGGTAACAAGGATCGTGACATCCTGACTCTCAATTACAAGGTTGATTTCGGTTCAGGCATTGTTTTGGAAACATCCGATCAGTTTGTTGCCCAGACTCGTGGTAACACCAATGGTGTTGTTCAATTCAGTCCTCAGTATATCAGGAAGTAATATTCTTGATAGATAAGTGTCATTCTAATAATTTGATTATTATGAAATTGAAAAATATTAATTTAGGTTTAGGCTTGATGGCTCTCTTGGCTTTGTCTTCTTGTGCTGATGACAAGTTCTCGGAGTACAGAACTGATATGACCAAGAATTTGAAGGAATATCAGTATCTGAATAACTACGAGCCTTTGAAGAAATACGTGGAAGATATGAAAGCTGCCGGCAAGTGCAATCCCGACTTTAAGTTGGGCATTGCGCTTGAAGCAGCCGAATTCAACAAGCAGGCACTTGTATATTGCCTTGCTGGTAGCAATTTCAATGAAATGACTGCTGGTAATGCCATGAAAATGGCTTCTTGTGTGAAAGATGATGGCAGTATGGATTTTTCGTTAGTCAAGGAGTTCGTCAAGAATGCGAAA
>ULTO01003216.1_pt1 | contig 12832 bp, 8 predicted proteins | sample 1957601 | NCBI WGS metagenome assembly ULTO01 (sample SAMEA4835734, study PRJEB28245) | human gut metagenome | biome: gut microbiome; material: fecal sample | place: Denmark | collected 2008 | reverse complement strand
CACGGACAGGGGGAAGAAGTCGATGCCGTCGCGGGGACGGGGGGCGGCGGTGACGCAGCAGAGGACGCGGGTGTCGCCATAGCCCACCATGACGGCGGCGTTGGCCAACTCGGCCAGCTTGCCGACCTCCAGCGTCAGGGGACGGCCGGCCAGGTCCATGGTGTATTTGTGATAGTGGGGGAACTGGCGCTTGGTGATGATCGTTGACATATCGTTTCTCCTTTTTTGTGAAATGGCATTCTGCCCGCGACCTATCGCCGTTAGCACTTGAAAACGCTCCGAAACCCTGAATTTCGGCGCATTTTCAACTGCTAATGGTCAATTTGTACACGGCGCAGAATGTGAAAGAAGGGTGATGCGCAAGCGCACATCACCCTGTTTCAACTTACTTACGCAGACCCAGCTTGGCGATCAGGGCACGATAACGCTCGATATCCTTCTTAGCCAGGTAGTCCAGCAGACGACGGCGCTTACCGATCATCATCTGCATACCGCGGCGGCTGTGGAAGTCATGGGGATGGACCTTCAGGTGCGCGGTCAGCTGGTTGATACGCTCGGTGAGAATGGCCACCTGGACCTCGGGGGAGCCGGTGTCGGTCTCGTGGGTGCGATTGGCCTCGATGATAGAGGTCTTCTGGTCTTTCAGCATCATGGTTGTGTTTCCACCTTTCTTGAAATACGCCCGCAGCCTGGGCCGTGGGAGAGATGGAACGCTCCGCAGGGCTAAGGCAGGGGTCGGACGCGCTTAGCGCGTACTTTGAGATGATACCACAGAAAATCACCGTTGTAAAGTGGTTTTTGCGGCATTTCCGGGGATTTTTACGCCGTTACCTGAATGGCGGCCACGGGACAGCTGTCCGCCGCCTCCTGCACGCCGATCTTCTGCGCGTCCGGGATAGGGTCCACCGTCACCCGGGCGGGCTCGCCGCTGTTCAGCTCGAACACCTCCGGGCACAGCCCCGCGCACAGTCCGCACTGGATGCACGCCTTCTCCAACACCATTGCCTGCATGGAACACACCTCCTTTTGATTGATGGAAGTATTTTCCCCGGTTTGCGGCGGGGTTATTCAGCTCTCCGCGATGTGCCGGGCGAAGGCCGCCGCCTGCGCCTCGATACCCGGCAGCTTCACAAGGCTGCCGCGCTCATTGGCCGTTTCCAGCAGGGAGAAGCGGGGCGGAAGGTAGAAGGACTTGTTCATATTCAGGGCGGAGATCAGCTGGCGGGCCAGCAGGTCGCCGCCGGAGTAGCCGGAGACGATCAGGCCGAAGATCCGCTTGTCGTACATACGGGTCTGGCGGAACAGGGCCGTGAGCCGGTTGACACAGGCGGTCAGATTGGCAGCCAGGGCGTCGTTGTAGTTGGCGCAGAGCATGACCAGGGCGTCGCATTTCCGCACGGCGGGATAGACCTCGTCCACCATGGGGCCGCCGTAGAAGCAGCCGCCCTGCTCGCCGAAGTGGAGACAGGCGGTATAGCTGCACCCGTTGCAGTCGGCCATGGTGCCGTTGCGGAGGCAGATCTCCTGCACGCCGAGGTCCGACGGAAGACCGGCCTTCACCAGTTCCCACAGGGCCAGGGTGTTGGACGTGGCGCGCTGGGAGGCGTGGAGAGCCAGCACATGGCGGATGGGGGCGGGCTTTTCCCAGCCGTTCAGGCGGGAGAGCAGCTCCGCCACGGCGGCATGGAAGGCCGTGACCTCATCGGTACCGCCGATCTGGGCCTGGGTGCGGAAATTCCGCAGGGAACCGGTGGCCTCCACCAGCGGGCGGCCGAGGAAGCCGCAGCCCGCCTGGTTGGCGGCGAAGACCATGTCCCGGGCTACATCCTTGGTGTAGAACTCGCCCACGCCGGTGACGATGCACGCGCCGATACTGTCGGAGAGCAGGTCTGTGCTGCGGCGCAGGCGGGAGAGCATACGGTAATAGGCCATATTGCAGCCGCCCTCGTCCAGCGCCACAGCGAACAGCAGACGGCGGCCGGCCAGGTCCTCCAGCCCGTCATCGGGGTCGCGGATATCGCTGCCCGGGGGCAGCAGGGGCACCAGCAGGTCCCGCAGGGCGGGGCTGCGGTCGTTTTCGGGGAGCAGAACGGTGAGCATGGCGGATACCTCCGTTATTCTATGGCGTTCAGCTTGGCGCGGGTGTCGTCGATACGCTTTTGCAGGGCGGGCGGCAGGGTCAGCGCCTCCGTCTCGATGCCGGCGGGGGTCAGACGATTGCGGCATCCCATGAACACCTGGCCGTCGTAAACGGAGGAATAATGCCACTGCCCCCGCAGCAGGGCCAGCAGGCTCAGCGCGCCGGAGGACAGGGCCGGGGCCACATAGGGCTTGTAGCCCAGCTTACGCATCTCCAGATTGGCGTGGGCCACCTTCTCCGTCAACTCACGGGAGAGGGCGTCGTCGTAGTGCGCAATGGAGTTGGCCAGCACCAGGTCCTCGCCGTGGGGGCCGAAGGCGCGGCCCTCGGTGAGGTAGGACGCGAAGCGAGGGTCCCTCCGGGCATAGTACAGGGCGCGGGCGTGCATAACGCCCAGGCCGAAGCCCCGGACCTGGGCCGGGAACAGGCCGCTTTCACGCAGGACAGCGCGGCAGAGGGGGTCCACCGGGTCGCTGACCACACAGAACAGGCCGCGGTAGTCCTTCGCCCGGGCCATGCGGGCGTAGACGGACACCAGCTCCCGGTTCAGGCCGTACTGGGCCATGCGGACATCCCCCGCCGTGACGGAGGTATCCGGGATCATCCGGGAGGCGCAGAACAGGAACACGTCGCCGTCGAACAGCTGCTCCGGCGCGATGATGTCCACCGGGGGCAGCGCCGCACCGTCCGGGGACTGTATCTGGTTCAGCTCGAACTCCCAGCGGTCGGAAACGCCGGGGCGCACGTCGCAGATGCCGATGGAGCCTATCACGTCGCCGCCCATGAGCCGCAGGCCCATCAGCAGCGTGCTGCCCACATCGCCCAGAGCCAGCAGGGTGACGCGGCACTTAGACGGGATGCGCGGCAGGTTGGTATCGTTGAGATCGATCATAGTAGCTTCTCCTTTTATCTGTGCCGATGACGAGACGGCGCCGCACAGTCTTGATAAAGGTTCAGATTTTGTGTCAAGACGAGGCGCGGAGGCGCAGGCCCCCCCTTGAGGAATAGAGAATGTGCCGGATCTTTCGTCCTGCCGATGGCAAACCGACGAAGGCGTACCGTGTGTACGTCGAGGAGATTTGACGATGGCAGGGCGGAAAAGACGGTGCATTATCTCGCGGGGCGCATGCGTTTGAGAAGCTCTATATCTCCCTCCAAATACGTGCTGGCCGCGCGGCTCAGGTCGTAGGTCATGCAGCCGCCCTTGTCGGGACAGAGGGGCAGGATGACCGCTTCGCCGAGACGGCTGAGGGTGAGGTTGCGGGCGTAGAGGGAACGGAATTCCGTTTCAAGGGCCAGGAGGATATCGCGGGCGTTTTCGAGGCAGCAGAGGGAGAGCTCCCAGGCGGTCTCGTCATCCATGCCGGTGTATTCGGGGGCGGCGTAGGGCAGGATGCGGTTGACGGCGGGCTGAAGGCCGCCGGGCAGGGCCTCGCTGCGGCGGACGGTATCGCCGCCGATGAAGGGATAGAGCGTGGACTCGACGAAGCGCAGGCGCAGGTTGGGCAGGTAGTAGATGGCGTCCACGTCGTAGCCCAGCTGCTCCATCAGATCGCGGCCCATGCCGGTGAGGTAGCCCACCAGCACCTGATCCACGGGGGTGTTCGTCTCGGCGAGCAGCGGGGCCAGGCGGCGGATGCGCTTGCCGTCGTGGAGCATATCGTCCACGAGAATGACGGGGCGGGCGAAGGCGTGGATGGTGCGGACCTGGTCGGGCAGGGGCGAGTAGTCCGGGTAGGCTTCGATGGAATAGGTGCTGAGGTCCGGCTCGTAGACCTTGTCGGTACGCAGGGTCTTGGTGACGGTGTTGGGCACGGCCACGCCGCGGAGGATCTTGCCGTAGGGAACGCAGATATCCGGGCCGAGGACGCGGGGTGTGGTGGGCTCCGCGGGGACGCCGTTGCGGCCGGTGATACGCTGGAGCAGCCGGTGGTAGATGACGCCGGCGGACAGGCTGAGCACCAGAGATCCGGGCTGCAGCTTTGTCAGCGCCGCCTGCAGGCGGCGGTGGGCGGCGGCGATGGCGGCAAGCACCCGGGGCGAGGAGCTGAAGGGCGCCTTCACCGCGGTGTCCACGTTGCGGCTGAGGACGATGGGGCAGCGCATATCCACGGCCAGGGCATCCGTGCTGTCACCAGCCGGGACGAAGCCCTGGAGCGTCAGCAGCTGGCGGCCGTAGCCGGAGACGGCGCCCTCCAGGGGAAGGTAGAGGGCATAGGTGAACTCACGGCTGAGGGCCAGGGTCAGCACCTCGGTGATGAGCAGCTGGCAGAGGTCGCTCTGGCGCTCGCCCCGGGGCACGAACAGCCCGCTGATGAGCAGGGTGCGGCCGCCGGCGTTCTGGCGGACCAGACCGGAGAGGGCCGGGTCGCCCAAGCGGGCGAAGAGGCGGGCGGAGTCCAGGCAGGCGTAGCTGGCCGCGCCCAGAATGGTGCCGTCGGTGTCCCGGCAGACCATCACGTCGTCGCCGCGGCTCTCGATCTGCGTCCGCAGCGCCGCGGCGGTGGGCACGGAGAGCATGGTGCGAAGGAATTTCTCCGCCGTCTCCGGCGAGGCGGGCAGGAAGCTCAGGTCCTCGGTGCGGAGAACGGGCTTGTCCTGGGGCTCGCGGAGGTACAGGCCGCGGCGATAGATGAACTCCTGCACCGTGGGATCGATGAGGTTGGAGATGTCGCGGTTGGCATCCACCGCCTCGCGGATGCGGGTGGAGCTGATCTCCTCCAGCTGGGGCGGGAGCGTCAGCTCCAGCACCTTGCCGGTGATGCAGCTGTAATCCGCCGGCTCGGCGTCCGGCTCGGTGCGGCGGAAGACCACGTGGTCGAAGGTATGGATGGAGTCCGGCGTGACGGGCTTTTTGTAGGACGAGGCGTGGAGCACCACGTCGCTGCCCACCACGATGGACACGCTGCGGCCCGGGAAGGCGGCGCGCAGCTCGTGGAGGTTCTCCGGGTTGGCGATGTTCACCGGGAAGTCCTCCGGGAAAATGCTGACGTGGAACACGTCGGCCACGGCCATGGCGGCGATGCGCCGGCGCAGGCGGTAGGGCTGGGTCTTTTTGGACCAGGAGAACTCGTCAATGGCCAGCAGGACCTCGAAGCCCTGGTCGCGGATGGCCCGGACGATGCCCTTGTGGGACAGGGTGAAGGGGTCGAAGGTGCCGGGGAAGAAGGCCACGGGGCGGGGCGCGCCGAAGTCAAAGCCCTTGTGGAACAGGCGCTCCTCGGTGATGAAGCGGTAGAGCTTGCCCAGCATGGCGGCCCGGTAGTAGAACGTCAGGCCCTCGCCGGGGAATTCGTCCTGGGCGGAGAGCAGCTTGCGCTGGGTGAGCATAAAGGCGCGGCGCTTTTCGTGGCGGCCCAGCTCTCCGGAGCCGAAGACCCGGCGGCCCAACACGAACAGGGCCTCCTGCCGGGTGGCGCCGTCAATGCCGCTGAGGCCCCGCATCAGCAGGCCCAGCAGCCGTTCACGGCGGCGGCGGTAGGCGTCGTCCGTCTCCGGGAAGCGGGAGCGATAGGCATCGTACGCCTCATAGATGACGCCCACGGTATCCAGCACGGAGGCGGTAACGCGGCTGTCGGAGGAGCTGAGGTTCACGCGAAGGTCGTCCAGCACCTCATCCAGCTCCGCCGGGGGCAGCCACAGGGCAAAACGGCCCAGGTAGTCGGGGATATACTTGGTGAACTCCTGCTGGCCCAGCTCCAGGCCGCGGCACAGCTCCACCGCCACCTCGTTGCGCTGGTCGGCCGTCAGGCGGGGCGCCAGGGCCAGCAGGGCGTTGCCGGCGCTGTGGCGGACGGTGACGCGGTCGCTGACCTTGATGAGATTGGACAGGTGGGTGGCGATATGGAGGGCGGGGCTTTTGCCGCTGCGGGCAAAGTCCGTCAGCAGGCGCAGGTTGCCCTGCTTGGTGATCCACGGCGTGGCAGTCTTCAGGTTGTCCAGGAAGATCTCGGAAACCACGTCCTCCGGCAGAAGAAGGGGCGCGCCCTGAGAGAGCACATCCTGCTTGAGATAGCGCAGGGTGCCGCTGTCGCCGTCTGGGACGGCGGTCACGGCCTCCAGCGCGCGGCCGTCCTCCGGGTACAGGCGGGCGAGACGGTCCAGCAGCAGCACGGCGGCCATGCGGATGGTCAGGTCCTTACGCAGGGACAGGGCGGCGGCAAAGGCCGTCATCTGCCGGGCGCGGCTGGCCGTATAGGCCGTATCCGGCAGAGCGGCGGCGGTATCCAGCAGCTGGAAGGCGGTGTAGTCGTCCAGATCCTCCGGCCTGCGGTAGTAGGCGAACACCGGGGCCAGGAAGCGCTCCTCCCGGCCGGGGCAGTGGCTCAGCAGGGAGCCGACGGCGAATTTCAGGGTATAGCCGATCCAGCGGCGGTGCTGGGGCATGAGCTTATGGTCGGGATACAGTATCTTGTCCAGATAGAGCCTCCACTGGTCCACGTCGGTGATGGCCCGGGGGTCCGGGCGGATGTCGGCGGGGCGCTCCTTGGCGTAGCCGGCGTGGAAGCCGGCGATGATCTCGCCCAGCAGCGCCGCCGCCTGACGGCGGATATCGCCCTCGCGGTGCATCAGCAGTTCGTAGAGGAACGTCAGGGTCTGGACCTTCTGTGGGATATGCAGATAGAGGGAGTAGGACTCCATCACCGCCAGATAAGCGCGGAGACGGCGCCAATCCGTCTCGCCGCGGGCCTCCTCCAGCAGACGGGCGAAGCTGCGCTGATCGGTGAGGCGATGCATCAGCTCCATATTGTGGCCCACGCAGCGGAGCGTCAGGGCGCGGAGGGCCTCGTCATCGGTCATGAGGGCGGTGTGCTTCTCCGGCAGCGGGGGCGTATCGCCGCCGGACATGGTGACATCCACGCCGCAGCTGACCATGAACTGCTCAAAGTCCTCCAGCCGGGCGTAGACCCGGGTATAGCGCTTCTGCTTCTCGCCGTCCACGTCATCCAGCTTATCCAGGATCACCTGAAAGGCCTGAGCCAGGGTGGAGATACGTGTGATCTCCCGGCCCTGCGCATCGCGGAGCTGCTTGACGCGGAAGTCGGCGTAGATCAGCAGCAGCGCCTCCACGGAGAGGTAGTCGGGCTCCAGGTCCCAGACGGAGTGGTTGGCGGCCACATGGCCGATATCGGTCATCCGGCGGCGGCGGAACCACTGGTCGGTGTAGAAATAGTGCAGGTAGGGCACGCGCTCGCCGGGGCGGCAGCCGAACTTGCCCAGATCGTGGCCGGCGGCGGCGCCGGAGACCAGGGCCACGTCCACGGCCACGCCGCTTTTCCGCAGGGCGCGGGCGGCGGTGACGGCGAGGTGGTGGACACCGGCGATATGCTCAAGGGTGCGGTAGGGCGTGACCTCCAGTCCCAAACGCATCAGCTCATAGACGAACTCCCGCCTCCACAGGCGCAGGAAGCGCTGATAGGACGGGGCACAGGGACTGCCGGCCAGCTCATCATCGGTCAGGAAATCGAAGGTCCAGGCCGGGTCGTGGGGCAGCAGCTCCGCCTCGGCGGCAAACAGCACCTGCAGCACCGACAGCAGGAACACCGCACCGGGGGCGAAGGGCTCCGCATCGGTCTTTTCCGGGTAGAGCAGGCGGCGGGCATAGTCGTAGGCATAGGCCAGCCAGCCCTCGGACGGTTCGCCGGGGCACAGCGTCTCCAGCTCCGGGCGGCAGAGGGCCAGCACGTCGGCGCAGCGGAGGCGCGCGCCGCTGAACAGCCCGGCAAAGCGCTGCATATAGCCCTCGGTCTCGAGGGCGCGGAGCAGGGCGTTCCCGGGGGCAAAATAGTCCGCGGCGGGACGGTCGGAAAGGCGGCGGCGCAGGGCCAGGTCCATCTGGCGGATACGTTTTTTGTTCATGGCAAAACCTCCTGCCGGTGGTATCGTACGCGGGCCGTGTCCGCCGAAAGGCGCCCGTACACCGGTAAGATGTCCGGGATGGGCACGGCACACCATAATAATAGGACACTCCCCCGCACGCTGTCAATATTCCGCGGGGCGTTTTGCCACCGTTTTGATACGGAACCTTAGTAAGGTCTTAAGCGTGTGTTCACGATTTGTTCACATTTTGAGGGCCAGGCGCATGATATGATATTGTCGGGGGCAGCGGCGGAACGGAATGACAATTTCTGCCGTCTAAGTAAATAGGCAAATCATCCCGCGGGCGCGCGGGAAGGAAAAAGGAGAACACGACATGAAAAAAGCGGCTTTTGTACTGGCGCTGGTGATGCTGCTGGGCTGTGTGTCCGGCTGCGGCGCAGCGGAGGGCGAGGCCTCCGTGCAGTCGGTGTCTATGATCTGCGGGCTGGGGTCCGTAGGTCTGGCGGACCGGTTCGCAGGCATCGTCAGCCCGCTGGGCGAGACGACCATCAAGAAAAACGACGCCATGACCATCGACACCATCAAGGTGAAGGTGGGCGACAGCGTGAAAAAGGGCGACGTGCTTCTGACCTATGACCTCAGCCAGATCCGCACCGACCTGGAGATGGCCCAGCTGGAGCTGGAGCAGCTGAACGCCACGCTGGAGGACCAGCAGGCGGAGCTGGAGCGTATACAGAAGCTGATGGACAGCACCTATGACGACGCCACCAAGCGGCAGTACGCCCTGGATCTGCGGGAGCAGAACGTGAAGGTGCTGGAGACGAAGGCCAACATCGCCACCAAGAAAAAGGACATTGAGAAGCTGAAGGCCAACACCGCCGACAGCACCGTCAAGTCCCCGGTGGACGGCGAGGTGCAGTCCCTGAACCCGGACGGCGGCACGGACAACTCCGGCAACGCCCTGCCGTTCATGACCATCGTGGAGACGGGCGGCTTCCGCATCAAGGGCTATGTGAATGAAAACAACGCCAGCGTGCTGACCGAGGGCACGGCGGTGGTCATCCGTTCCCGGGTCAGCGACCAGACGTGGAAGGGCAGCATCAGCTCCATCGACTGGAACAACGCCCAGCAGAGCCGCAGCGACTACGGCGACAGCGACACGGCCATGTCCAGCAAGTATCCCTTCTATGTGACGCTGGAGGGCGACGGCGAGGGGCTGCTGATGGGCCAGCACGTGTACATAGAGCCGGACTACGGTCAGGAGGACACCCAGGACGAGAGCCTGATCAACCTGCCCAGCTACTTCATCAACGACGCCGAGGGCAAGCCCTGGGTGTGGGCTCAGAACAGCAAGGGCAAGCTGGAGAAGCGGAGCATCACCCTGGGCGAGTACAACACGGAGACGGACACCTATCCCGTGACGGACGGCCTGACGGCGGAGGACTACATCGCCTATCCCGACGACAGCCTGAAGGCGGGCATGACGTGCATCACCTATGACGACGCCACCTTTGACCCCAGCGCCAGCGGCGGCGAGGTATACCCCGAGGGCGGCGGCGAAAAAATCGACGAAAACGTGCCCATGGACGGCATGGACGGCGGCGATATGCCCGCTGAGAACGACACCGTCACGGACGACGGCAGCACCGCAGCCGTGATTCCCGGCGGCGAGGCCGCCTCCGCGTCAGCGGTCATTCCGCCGATGGAGGGCTGAGCATGATTTTGGAAATGCGCGATATATGCAAGGACTACCCCATGGGAAAGTCCGTGGCACATATCCTGAAAAACGTGAACCTTGACGTGGAGGAGGGGGAATACCTGGCTATCATGGGTCCCTCCGGCAGCGGCAAGACCACGCTGATGAACCTGATCGGGTGTCTGGACGTGCCCACCAGCGGCAGCTATCTGCTGGGTGGGCGGGACGTGACCACCTGCAACAACAAGCAGCTGGCGGAGGTGCGGAACAAGGAGCTGGGCTTCGTGTTCCAGAGCTTTAATCTGCTGCCGAAGCTGACGGCGCTGGAAAACGTGGCGCTGCCCCTGCTGTACGGCGGGGTGAAGAAGGCGGAACGGCTGGAACGGGCCCGGGCCGCGCTGGAGACAGTGGGGCTTTCCGACCGGGTGGACCACCGGCCGGACCAGCTGTCCGGCGGACAGTGCCAGCGGGTGGCCATCGCACGGGCCATCGTGGGCAAGCCGAAGCTGCTGCTGGCCGACGAGCCCACCGGCGCGCTGGACAGCGCCAGCGGCGCGGCGGTGATGGAGCTGTTTCAGCAGCTGCATGACAGCGGCTCCACCATCATCATGATCACCCACGACCATTCCATCGCCAACCACGCCGCCAAGGTCATGACCATACGGGACGGCGTACTGTCGGGAGGTGACGACTATGAGTGAGAAGCTGACGCTGCGGGAAAAGCTGCATATCGGCGAAAAGCGCCCCGACGGCGAAAAGCCGCGCATGAGCAAGAAGCTGAAAAAGGGCATTATCGCCGCCGCCTGCGTGGTGGGCGTGTGCGGCGCGGTGTGGGGCGGACTGACCATCGCCAGGAACGCCCAGCGGGGCGACGTGAACGTATACGCCGTCAACGAGTGCGCCATGACCGACTACTGGGGGGACACCTCCAACACCAGCGGTATGGTGACCACGGACAAATTGCAGAAGATCTACATCTCCCAGAGCCAGACGGTGAAGAAGGTGTGGGTCAAGGAGGGCGACAGCGTCAAGAAGGGCACGGTGCTGGTGAGCTATGACTCCACCCTGACACAGGCCACCGTGGAGCGCGCCAAGATCGACTATGACCGGCAGACGGAGAACCTGGAGGTCATGAAAAACGAGCTGGAGCTGCTGAAGAAGGCGAAGAACAAGGAGACGCTGCAGGCGGAGTATGATAAGCTGGAAAAGGAGCTGAACAAGCTTATTGAGGACGCCACGAAAAGCCAGGACGATAACACGGACGTGGTGGATCTGAAGCAGATCATCATTACCGACGACATGAAGCTGGGCACCGGCAGCGGCAACGACAAGGACAATGCCATCTACTACTACCGCACGACGGACAGCGACGGCAGCTTCGCGCTGTCGCAGGCTGACCTGATGCGCATTTTCAGCAGTCTGGGCAAGACGGACGGCACGCTGTATCTGGTGTTTGTCACCCGTGCGGGCAACAAGCTGGGCGGAGCTGTGATGGGCAACGAGGGCTATATCCTGACGGCGGTGACGGAGGATGTGCCCAGCGGCGGCGAGACCGGCGGCGGTAAAGCCGGTGGCGGCAGCCAAGACCCGCAGCAGTCCCCGGCCGGCGGCGAAGGCGGCGGCACAACGGCCAAAAAGCTGGTATCTGTGACCGTCAAGCCGTGGAACAACGGCTTCAAAGAGTTCACCGACGGCGCGCCGGATTACGGCGACAAGAAGGCCGAGATCGAGAAGCTGCAGCGGAAGATCGCCCAAATTCAGGAGCTGCTGGACACCTCCATGACCCAGCTGGATCTGAACAAGGCCATTCTGGAGAAGGCTCAGGCGGTAAAGGAGCAGGAGGTCAACCTGAAGGTGGCGAAGCTGAAGCTGGACAAGAAGCTGGCGGAGCTGGGCGACGGCAACGTGTACGCGGAGTTCGACGGCACGGTGAAGGCCGTGCGGGACCCGGACGAGGCCTATAACAACAGCGAGGCCGTGGTGGAGCTGTCCGGCGGCGGCGGATATTACGTCACCGGCACCCTCAGCGAGATGGATCTGGGCAGCGTGCAGGTGGGCGACAGCGTATCCATCAGCAGCTGGATGACCGGAGCGGCCTGCGAGGGCACCATCGTGTCCATCGACGACTATCCCACCAGCAACGGCAACAACTGGGGCGACGGCAACAGTAACGTGTCCTACTACCCCTTCAAGGTGTTTGTCACCGAGGACGCGAATTTGCAGCCCAATGACTATGTGGATATACAGTACCAGAAGGACACCAGCGCGGAAGAAAGCGGCAGCTCACTGTATCTGCAGAGTATGTTCATCCGGACCGACAACGGCAAGAGCTATGTGATGGCCCGGGGCGAGGACGGCAGACTGGAGCAGCGGTGGGTGCAGACCGGCCGGGATCTGTGGGGCAGCTACACCCAGATACGGGGCGGGCTGACCATCGACGACTATGTGGCGTTCCCCTATGGACGCGACGTGGTGGAGGGTGCCCACACCCAGGAGGCCACGACCGACCAGCTGTACAACTACGGCATATAAAGGAGGCGGGATAACCATATGTTGGAAAATATAAATCTCGCCTTTCAGGGCGTGTGGAGCCACAAGCTGCGGTCGTTTCTGACCATGTTGGGCATTATTATCGGTATCGCCGCGATCATCACCATCGTGTCCACCATTCAGGGCACCAACGAGCAGATCAAGCAGAACCTGATCGGCGCGGGCAACAACGTGGTGCGGGTGACCATCGGCGCCACGGACAGCCAAAACTATTTCGACCTGAACTACTCGGCGCTGCCGGAGGGTATCGACCCAGTGACCCGGGAGATGCGGGATGAGATGGAGAAGCTGGGCAGCGTGTCGCTGGTGAGTATGTACTACTCCCGGGATTGGTGCGACAACGTATACGTGGGCAATACGGCGTTCAGCGGTTCGCTGTACGGCGTGGACGACCACTATCTGACGGCCGTGGACTACGCGGTGAACTACGGACGCTCCTTCACGGCGGCGGACTATGAGAACCGGCGGAATGTGGCGCTGATCGACGCAAAGTCGGCAAAGTCGCTGTTCCAGGGCGAGAACCCCATCGGCGGCACCATCGAGATCAACGGGATGCCGTTCACCGTGGTGGGTGTGGTGTCCTCCCGGTCCAGCAGCGGACCGGTGATCAACAACTTTAAGGATTA
>ULTO01047940.1_pt1 | contig 12850 bp, 14 predicted proteins | sample 1957601 | NCBI WGS metagenome assembly ULTO01 (sample SAMEA4835734, study PRJEB28245) | human gut metagenome | biome: gut microbiome; material: fecal sample | place: Denmark | collected 2008 | reverse complement strand
GAAGCCGCCGGAAGAAGCGACCTCGCGGAAAAGGTCAACGGCGCAATAGAAAGTATCGGCCTGCCGTGGGAACAGGCAAGCACATAAGGGGGGCGAAACAATGAGCGAAAAAAAACGCCCGGAGGCGCGGGTAACGATTATAAAAGCGACCGCAACCGACCCCGCTCCATATCCGATAAAGAAGTCGGACAAGAGCGAGCAAAAGGACTCGGAGCGGACAGTCGCAGCGTCGGAATGGTTGTCGCCTCCCCTCGATATGCGGGGATTGAAAGAACTCGAACAGCACTCCTCTATACTGCCCCAATGTATCAGAGCCTATAAGAACAATATCGCGGGCTTTGGCATAGGCGTGAGATACAAAGAGGACGTCGAGGAAACGCCCGAAATGGCGGCGGAGTACACGCGAGCGGAGGACCTGCTCGAACTGCTCAATTTTGAGCAAGACACCAAAGAGGTGTTCGAGGACCTTATAGAAGCGAGGGAAACCTACGGTATCGCCTATCTTGAAGTTATACGAAATATCGGCGGAGAGGTCGTACAGATTGAATTTGTCAAGGACACCCCCTCCGTTGAGAAGACGAAACTTTTAGAGCCGTACATCGACACCAAATTCTATTTCAAGGGCGTGGAGCAGACGCGCCGGAGGAAATACCGCAAATACCGTCAGACCGTCAGCGGGCAAACGGTTTATTTCAAAGAATTTGGCGACCCCCGCGTAATGGATAAGGTAACAGGAGAATACGCCGGAGAGGGCGGGACCGTTGAACTCGACCGACAGGCAAACGAGATTATGGAGTTTGCTATCGGCACATCGGCATACGGCGAAGTCCGTTGGGTAGGTCAGATACTCGGAGTTGACGGCAGTCGCCGCGCCGAGGGACTCAACAATAACTATTTCAAAAACGGCCGGCATACGCCGTTAATGATTATGGTAAAAGGCGGAACACTCACAGACGAGTCCTTTGCCAAACTCACGGAATATATGAACGGTATCAAGGGAGAAGCCGGACAGCACGCCTTTATCGTGCTTGAAACCGAAGCGTCGGATAATACCGCCGCATTTGAGGGAGAGCATAAGGCGGACATCGAGATAAAGGACCTGGCCTCTATTCTCCAAAAAGACGAACTGTTCCAAGAGTACCTCGACAACAACCGCCGGAGAGTACAGTCGGCTTTTCAGTTACCCGACCTCTATGTTGGATATACCACCGATTTCAACAGAGCCACCGCGCAGACAGCGCAGGAGGTTACGGAGAAGCAAGTATTTCAGCCGGAGAGAAAAAGCCTCGCGTGGGCTATCAACAACCGCCTGTTGAACGGGTACAACTTCCAATTCGTGGAGTGCTACTTCAAAGAGCCGGACATCAACAACCCGGACGATATGTTCAAGATACTTACCGTTTGCAACAATGCCGGAGGCATTACGCCGAACAAGGCGAAAGAAATTGCCTATACGACGCTTGGCGACAACTACGAGCCGTTCGAGGGAGAATGGGCGGACACCCCGCTCGCGTTTACGAAGACGCAGACCCCCGCGCTCCCCGCTCTCACAGAGCAACTCGAAAAGCAAATCGCAAAGGCGGCGAGCGCAAACGACGACGCTGTTGTGGCGGTAATGAAAGAGGTGCGCTCCCTGCTCGAAAATATGAGCAAGGAGGCGGAATGATATGTGCCAATGCGAAAGGCTGTTAAAGGCCATTGACAACTATATCAAAAAGGCGGACGACGACCTCAAAGACGCGCTCGAAGCGGAGGGCTATGTAGCACCGAAAAAGACCGTGAAATGGGCTTCCAAAGTGGAGGACGCTATAACCGAGGCTTTGGAAGAGGAAACAGCCCTGTTCATCGAAACGGCGGAGAGGGCAATCGACATCGAGGAATACGCCAAAAGGATATGGCCCGGAGTCAAGATAGACGACACGCTCGCCTCGAAGATACAGACCATATTCACCGAAAACCTCAACGACTTCCTACCGCAACTGATAGAGCCGTACCTAAAACGCACCGACAGCGCACTCACGCTGTTGTCTATGACGAAGAAAACAACCGCGTGGGTAGAGAGTTGGAGCGAAGAACTCGGAGGACTGATGAAACTCACCTCCCACACCACCATTGAGAATATCCTCAAAACGGACCTTGAAGCGGGAGTAGGTATTCAGCAGTTTATCATCGACATACAGGAGAGCGGCATACGCGAGGAGCGGTACAGAGCGCGGACTACTGCTATCACAGAGGCATTGAGGGCGCACAGCGTAGCGCAGGAAGAAGCCATACAGCAGAGTCCGGCGGTCGAGGAAAAAGAGTGGGTACACACCGGGGCATACAGGAACGAGCCGCGAGAAAATCACGTCGATATGGACGGACAGGTAGTGAAGAAAGACGCGCCGTTTGAACTCACAGGAGCGGACGGCGGGACCTACTACCCGATGTACCCCCGCGACCCGATACTCCCGCCCGGTGAGAGTATAAATTGCCATTGTATTCACCGGGGCATTGTTTCCGAGGAGATACTCGGCTTGCCATTGGAGCGGCGAAAAGAGTTACAGGCGGAGGCGATAGCCGAAATGGACGACGCTTGGGAAAAGGAACTGAACGAGCGGAACAAGGCAAAAGCCGGGATTGAATAAATCCCCTTAATACCCGGAAAAAGCGACGCTATGCGCCGTTTTTTTATGCTGTCCTCACGGACGGCTTATACCTTAACTCGCACAGAAAGGAGGTGAACGGAATGAGTAACGTGCAAAAGGCAATCGCAATTACCGACGCGAAAATCTCGTATGTTTCGCTTGTAGATAAGGCCGCCAACAAAAAGACGTTTCTTATCACGAAAGCGGAAGACGGAAAGGCACAATTCTCCACATACGGTCGTATCGTAAAGACCGACGCAGAACATCACTTTGTCACGGGAATTGTATATGAGCCAATGACGGAGGACGCACACGGTAACTTTATGACCGAGGAAGAAATCACCAAAGCCGCGTATTGGTTTGCCAAGAACGGCAACGGCAACGACTTACAGCACAATTTCGAGAAACTCGAAAAATCGGCTGTCGTGGAAAGTTGGATTGCAAAGGCGGATTTCGAGTGCGGCGGAGAAACCGTGAAGAAAGGGACTTGGCTTATGACGGTTGAGTTGGCAGACGAAAAGGTATGGGACGCTGTTCAGAAAGGCGAAATCACAGGCTTTTCAATGGGTGGCGTTGGAATATATGACACGGAGGATACCGAGTTGGAGAACGAAGTCGAAAAGGGCGCGACTCCCGCACCCGATGAACAGCAGGAACGCAAGGGCATTTTCAAGAAACTTGCTTCCTTGTTCGGTCTTGATGTTATCGAAAAGGGAGAAATGAAAGACGAGTACGAAGCACGGGCGAAAGCCTCCAACTTCTGGAACGCCTTTTATACCCTTGAAGATACCCTTTACCGATACGACTACGCGCAGGACCGTTGGGCATTTGAGAGCGACGAAGCGACCATTCGACAGGCTCTCGCGGACTTCAACGAAATCCTCGCGGACATTCTTGCGGGAAGCGGTATTGCAAAATCGCTCGCCGTCACAAAGGCGGGCAAACAGTTGAGCGCGAAAAACAAAAACTCGCTCAAAAGTATCTACGACAACCTCGGCGCATTTCTCGCGGAGGTTGGCGACGAAAACGAAACGGAGGAAACAGAAATGACCAAAGCAGAAATCGAAACATTGGTTGCAGAGTCCGTTAAAAAGGCTCTTGACGAGGCGCAGACCCCGGCAACCGAAACCCCCGCCGCCGAAACTGACGCTCCTATCACAGCGGAGAGCGTCGAAAAGATGGTTGAAGCGGCTATCGAAAAGGCTCTTGCTCCCAAACAGGAGGAAAAGCAACTCACCGCCGATGAAGTGAACGACATCGTGGAAAAGGCTGTCAAAAAGGCTGTTGAGCCTATCTTGAAGAGCCGCGCTCTGCCTACCTCGCTCGGCGGAGAAAACACCGACCCCGTGGAAAAAAGTAATGAACACTATCTCCACGGCGTACTTTAATCAAATACCATAAGGAGGACTAAACTATGGAAAGCAACAGACAGATTGTTAAAGGCGCAATCGAAACTGGGTCTTTGAGCCACGGTTTACTCAACTCGGAACAGGCTCGCAGATTCATTCAGCAGACCTTTGAGGTCACCAACCTCGGCGGCCTCGTTCGTCACGAAATGCGTACCGCCAAAACAGGCGAAATTGACAAAATCGGTATCGCAAGCCGTATCGTAAGACGCAAAACAGAGGGCGTTGACGACGGCTACCGCGCAGGAGTCAACACCTCGCAGATTACCTACGCTACCACAGCCATCAGACTGCCGTGGGAAATCACCGAGGAAACTCTCCGCGAAAACATCGAGGGACAGAACTTTGAAACTATCGTCACCAACCTTATGACCCGTCAGTTGGGTATCGACCTGGAGGACCTTTACCTCAACGGCGACGAGAACACCTCCGCGTCCGACCCCGATTATGATTTCTTAAAAATCAATGACGGTTGGATTAAGCAGATTGAGAACGGCGGCCACGTTTACGACATTCAGAGCGTGAACAGCGGCGCACTCTCTCTCGATACGTTCTACACCGCGCTGCAGAAACTCCCGAACAAGTACAACAACGGCAACCTCCGTTGGCTTATGAGTCCGAAGAGAGCGCAGCAGTGGGAACTCTATCTGCTCAATCAGATTGTCGCACACGGCGGCGCAGTTCCCGAAAGCATTTACAACAGCCCCGCGAAAATCCCGGCTGTTTCCTGCCCGTCAATGAGCGACAACATTATCCTGCTCACCGACCCGAAAAACCTCGTTGTTGTCAACTCTTACGATGTTAAAATCCGTAAGACCACCGAGGGCAAAGAGGCGATTATGCAGGATAAGCGTTTCTATGTTACTCACCTTGACTACGACCCGATTATCGAGGAACTCGACGCTACTTGTATCATTAAGAATATCGCGGCTCTTTCTTAATCGGAGGTGAGTGGTAAGATGTATCATTTGAAACTTATCAAATCTCTCTCCTACCACGGCATTGTGAAAGCGACAAAGGAAAATCCGGACGTATATACGGACGACGAAGCAGTAGCGAACGCCGCTGTTGCGACCGGGTTTTTTGAACTCGTAGCGACCCCCGCACAGGAGGACGCGCAGCCGAGTTTTGAGCCGGAAGCAGAGCCGGAGGAAAACGAGCAGGGCAAAACATTGGAGGAAATGACCGTAGCGGAGATTGAAACCTTTGCCACCTATCACGGCGTAAGCCTCAAAGGTATCAACACCAAAGCGAAAAAAATCGCTCACCTCCGCGAAACGCTCGGCGACGAAGCCGCCGGAGCGGTAACATACGGCAGCCCGACAATGGTTGAAATTCAAGAATAACGAAAGGAGCAATCACAATGAATGTAAATCCTATGGACCTCGGCGTATGTGGAGTAGAACAGTTACTCTACGCCGGAAAAGTTAAGTTCAACGACACAGGCGTTGCAACGGGCGTTGCCCTTTGCGAACTCCCCGCCAACATCGTTGTTACGAGAGCCGTTGCCGTAGTCGGCACAGCGTTCGACGCAGGGACCACAAACGTCCTCACCGTCGGCACTAACTCCGACGTGAACGACATTCTCGGCGCGAACGACATCACGGAGGGTACGGCCGGTGCTTACACCGCCGACAAGTTCGTGAAGTACACCGAGAAGAAGACCGTCAAGGCGAAGTACACGCAGACCGGCACGGACGCAACTGCGGGCGAAGCAGAAATTTACCTCTTTGTTGTTCGCATTCCCGAATAATCGGAGGTGAACGGTATGGCGGTACAAAGACCGTGGGTTACACCCTCCGAGGTGAAAGCCTACTCCGAATACCCCGCCGTCCAAAGCAGAGCCGACACAAAACTCCAAGTGGATATATCGAGAGCGGAACAGTATGTCATTTCGTACACGAATAACAAGTTTGACAGCGAAGATTTGACGGAGATACCGTCGGCGGTTAAGACGGCGGTTATCCTCGTCGCGGAGGCATACGCCTATAACGCGACCTTATCCGCAACGGATAAGAAATCGGAAACTTTCGACGATTATTCCTATACGCTCGCAGACGCGAAGCCGATTGACATACCCGCTCTTGATATAGCCGCCCTGCTTGACGATTTCGCAGTAGCGGAGGCAAGAAACGGTATCACAATGCGTATGCGGAAACTTTAAGGAGGTGCGGTATGAGCATAGAGGCTCTATTCAACCACACTTGCGATATTTACCACATCGTAAAGACGCAGACCTCGCCGGGGTACAATCTACCGACAGCCCCGACCTTTGAATACCCCTCACAGGCAGACGAGAGAGAAATCCCCTGCCACTTCAACATCAGAGGCTATAACCCGTCGCTCGTTCAAAACGAGCCGGAGAATAGTTTAGCGGACCGAGTAAAAGTCAATTTACCAGTCGGAACAGATATTAGACTGCACGATAAGGTCACCGACCTTGACACGGGGCTTTCTTACACGGCCGTATCTCCACCCCGGAATATAAGGGGAAATCACATTATCATTTATGTGGAAAGAACGAGGACGCAAAAGCCGTTATGAGTGTTGAAATTGAGTTAGAGGGAGCAAGAGAGTTTTTCGACGCTATGGAGGCGGCGGCAAAGGGCGGTTTCAGAAAAGAAATGGAACTGTTTTTAGAGGGACTCGGCGACGAGTTTTTGCGGTTGGTAGAAGACGAAATCATACGGAGGCAAGTGCTTGACACGCGCCTACTGCTCGCAAGTTTCCACCGGGGACACGAGAGCAACGTATGGGAACTCACGGACGGCGGACTCACTCTTGAAGTCGGAAGCACGCTCGAATATGCAGGATATGTGAACGACGGGCATTGGACGAACACCAAAGGCGTCGAACGCAGATTTGTCCCCGGCTATTGGGACGGAGATAGGTTTGTTTATGACCCGTCGGCAGAGGGCGGAATGGTACTCAAACAGCATTGGGTAGAGGGAAAACCGTATTGGGAGTCCGCTCTACGCATACTCGACAAAATGATGCCGGAACTGCTCGAAGCAAAACTGCAAGAGTGGCTCGACGAATACTTTTAGGAGGTGAGGCGAATGCTCGAACAGGAAGTCGCAAGTATAATCAAATTCACACTCGACAAGGCGGGCAACCCCGCCCCGTACTACGAGGAGATAAAAGAGGACTTTATTGTCCCCGCCTGTTACTTTCCTCCGCCGGAAATCGAAACGGACGGAGAAACGCTCCTAACGTACCGAATGCGGTATATATGGTTTATCAAGTTCTTTCACACGACGACATCGGGGGCTTACGCAATGGCGCAAGCCGTTCTCGACGCTATGAAGAAAGCGAGAAACCTTATACCGCTGATTGACACAGACGGCAAGGAAACAGGCGAAAAACTGCGTATTCAAGACCCCTCAATAAAGAAAATCGACAGCGGCGTTTACCGACTCATTGTAGAGTGGGACAGCCGCCGTCCTTATGACTTTGAGGAGGCAGAGTACGCACAGGAATTTCACTTTAACGGTTGGCTGAATGCTCCACAGTATCAGCAACCGAACATTCCCAATACAGATTAGGAGGTCAAACTATGGCACAGAAAGTGAAGACGGCGACCGAAGCGGAAACCGCACCCGCGACCTCGCCGAAATTCCCCGTAGCAAGACTCCGCGAGAAGTGCTATGCGCTTTTCGGCGTTACTACAAGCACATTCGACGGAGCGACCTACGGACTCGACGGCGAATACACCGTTGAGGAAATGAAAGACAAAATTGCCAAATGGCAGAATAAGGAGGTCAAGTAACTATGGCAGGCGGAAAATTCGACAAGATTGCAGGGAAAGTACGCCCCGGTACTTACATCAATTTCGAGAGTACGAAGACCAACACTCTCGGAGCGAGCGACAGAGGTATCGTGGTAATGCCCCTTATCGGGCATAAGTACGGCCCCGAAAAAGAGTTCATCACTCTTACCGCAGCCGCACCCGATGTTGCCCGCGAGAAACTCGGTTACAGCGTTTACGACGACAATGCAAGTATGCTCCTCATTCGTGAGGCGTTCAAGAACGCTAACACCGTAATCGTGTATATCCCGAAAGCGGGTACAAAGGCAACGGGGACCGGCGGCGGACTTACTGGCACGGCGAAGTACGGAGGCACTCGTGGTAACGACCTTTCGTTCTCTGTTGTTGCCAACACAGGCGGCGGCTTTGACATCACCGTTATGCTCGGCGGTGAAATTATGAACGTGTACGAGGGCAAAGCGAACATTGCGGCAGTAGAGGCAATCTCTGACCCGTATATCGACTTTGCAGCTTCCACCGATGAGGCGGTACTCGCGGCAGTTGCGGGCGTTGCTCTTTCGGGAGGCGAAGACGGCACGACGTCGAACACCGACGTCACCGCGTTCCTTGACGCGATTGAGGGTATCAAGTTTAATTCCCTCTGCTTCCCGTCCACCGACTCCGCTCTCAAAACGGCGGCAAAGAGCAAAATCAAGTATCTGCGCGAGAACATCGGCAAGACCGTTATCGGCGTACTCGCAGACTGCGCGGCGGACTATGAGGGCATTATCAACGTCACCAACTCCGTCGTAGTGGACGGCGTAAGCCTCACCAACGCACAGGCGACCGCTTGGGTAGCCGGAGCGTGCGCGGGCGCGACCTACACGCAGAGCAACACCTACAAGGCATACGAGGGCGCAACCGCTGTCAATGGCGTTAAGACGCACGAACAGGCGGTAGCCGCTATCAACAACGGCGAGTTCTTCTTCTCTTGCTCTGACAACGGCGACATCGTTGTTGAGTACGACATCAACTCCCTCGTAACTATCCCTGCGGACAAAGACGCGACCTATCGCAAGAACAGAGTTATCAGAGTGTTTGACACTTTTGCGGAGAACATTCATATTAACTTCCCACCCAACAGATACCCGAATACTCCCGACGGTTGGGAGATTATGGAGGGCGTAGGCCGCTCCATTCTCAAAACCTTTGAGGACGCAGGGGCAATCAAAAACGTCGCATACGACGCGGATTTCTCTGTTGACCGCGAGGCAAGCACCGGGGACCAGACATTCTTTAATGTAGGCCTCGAAGCAATCGACAGCGCAGAGAAACTCTACTTTACCGTAGCGACGAGATAAGGAGGAGCGAACTATGTCTACTATGAAGTACAACAAAAACCCTATCTCTATGAGAGAGGGCAAGGTCTTTATCGACGGCGTAGAGTGCCTCGACAGCGTCAAGTGTGAAATCAAATTCACCCCGGACGTTTGGGAGGGCAAGCAACTCGGCGAAAAGACTCCGAGCAGCCGTTGGCTTGGCGCGAAGATTTCGGGCAATATTACCCGCCGTCGCTCCACTCCGTGGCTGAAAGACATTATTGCCAAGTATAAGAAGACGGGCACAACCCCGGAACTGACGATACAGGGCATTATGAACGACGAGAACAGCGACTACTACAATAAGAACGGCGCAGATACCGTGACTTGCGTAGGTTGCGTTCTCACGGGCGACCTGCCCCTCACCGCTCTCGACAGCGGCGGCGACGTTGTGGACGACAATATCGCATTCAACGCAAAGGACATCGTCTAAACCGATAGCCCCTCTGTTTCGGCGGAGGGGCTATTTCTTACTATCAACAATAATAACGTAAAGGAGTAACTATTATGCCTAAAAAGGATTTGAAATACTTTATGCGCGAACATAAAGAGGAGATTATTACCGTAGCCGGCCCCGCTTCCATTAAGGACGAAGACGGCAACGTAATCAATCTCGAAGTAAAGGTACTCGACCAACAGACAATCACCAAAATCAACGACAACTATCGCAAGCGCAGTATTGCGACAGACCGAAAAGGAAACCCCATTATCTATAACGGCGAAGTGGTATGGAAGACCGAAAAGGACACCGCGAGAGCCACCCGCCATATCCTTGCAGAAGCCCTCGTATTCCCCAACCTCAAAGACGAAAGTCTTATGGAGTTTTACAACTGCCACGACATCACGGAAATGCCGCTCAAAGTATTCCCGACGGCAGAGGAATACGACCACGTTATCCGCGTAGTCTTTGCCGCACTCGGCATTGGCAGTTTTGAAGCGGAAGCGGAGGAACAGGGCGAAAGCGAAGTTGAAGACGCAAAAAACTAATCTCCTGCGAGGGGACTGACGCTTTTTGGGCGCACTTAATGTGGCAACGCCACAATCTGCGCCCGGAGGAGTTCGAGGCTATGTCACCGAAAAAGAGGGCGTTTTTCATAGCCTCTGAAATCAGAGAAGCGGAGAAACCTTGCAGGAAATTTTAAGAAAGGAGGCGGAATAGAGTGGCTAATCTTACCGCAAAATTCAAACTCATTGACGAAATGAGCGACCGAATGGAAGCCATAGCAGACAGCGGCCATTCCCTATTGAACTCTTGGGAACAGATGGGCGGAACTGCAAACTCTTCTTTCGGAACAGCCGCGTCAGCCGCAGACGGCATAGCGACCTCCTTTAACGGCGTTAGCAATTCCGCAGCCGAAGCCGCGCAAGCGACGGACCATTGGACGGACGCGGTAGGCAACTACGACAAGGGCGCACTCGAAGCGATTTACTCGACAGAGGAACTCGTAGAAATGGGCTTAAAATCAGCGGACGCACTTGCGGAGCAGGACGCTATGTTCGCTCTTTGCGAGAAGTCAGCCGAGGAACTTACAAGGTCTATGGAAGCCGCCACCGATATAGAAAATGAACTGTCGGCAGCACAGGAGGAGGCGGCAAAAACCGCCGAGGAAATGGCGAACGCCGACGGCGTATCAGCAGAGGCAAAAGAAGCCCTCACGCGGGCGCAGGAGGAAGCGACGGCGGCTATGGAGGAGTTACAGAGAGCGCAGGAAAACGCCGTTTCTGCAATGGAAAACTACGACGCTGTACTCACCTCCGGCACGACCGACCTCGACGAACTCGAAGCCGCAGCGGAACGAGCCGGACACGCCGCCGAAGATTTGGCGGAGGCAAACGACCGGGCGACCAAAGCAACCGCAGACCTCACCGAAGCGACGGACCGTGCGGGAGAGGAACTCGAAGACACGGGCAAAAAAGGCGCGGAGGCTATGAACGAGTTGGAGGGTGCTATCGCGGCGGCCGGCATTACGATGTTGCTCAAAGAAATGGCGGAAGCCGCCTACGAACTCGCAGACGCATTCAGCGAAGCGGAAAAGACCGTAGTGCTTGCGACAGGAGCAACGGGCGAAGCATTAGAGGGTCTCGAAAAGTCGATGATGAATGTATATTCAACAGCAAAGAGCGCGGACCTCTCCTCGACCGCCGGAGCAGTCGGCGAAATTAACACCCGCCTCGGACTCACGGGCGAGAAGTTGGAGGAGGTTACAGACCTATTCCTCGACTACTCTAATGTAACCGGGCAGAATGTTGTATCTTCCGTTCAGAATGTCACAAAGGTTATGAACCAATGGGGCGTAGAACTCGATGGACTCCCCGGACTGCTCGACGAACTCACCTACGCCGGACAGATAAGCGGAATTAACGTCAGCAGTTTAAGCGACACACTTGTAACAAATAAGGGCGTTTTGCAGTCGCTTGGCTTTACCCTTGAAGACAGTATCGGGCTGTTTGCACAACTCGAACTGCAAGGCGTGAGCGCACAGACGGCTATGACGGGCTTCCGCACCGCGCTCAACAAATTCGCAGACGAGGGACAGGACGCAGAAACCGCCCTGCAGGGTCTTATAGACAAGATAGTGAACGCCGGAAGCGAAAGCGAGGCAACCTCTATCGCTGTTGACTATTTCGGCAGCAGAGCCGGAGCAGCACTCGCCTCGTCAATCCGAAGCGGTACTCTCTCGATAGAGGACCTCACGGCAACGCTGAACGGCGCAGAGGGCGCACTCCAAACGACGGCGACAGCGTCACAGACTCTTTCGGAGAAGTGGCAGAAAGCCAACAACAATATGAAGACCGCATTTTCCAATGCGCTTCAACCGACGCTCGATAAAGCGTCCTCGGCTCTCGCCGGGATAATGGATAGAGTTGCAGGCTTCCTCAAAGACCACCCGAAAGTCGTCAAGGCGGTAACCGCTATTGCGGTAGGCGTGGGTATCTTTGTTGGGGGTATCGTGGCGTACACGGTAGCGACAAAGGCGGCGGCAATTGCACAGGCGGCATTAAACGCCGTAATGGACGCAAACCCGATATTCCTTATTGCTACGGCAGTAACAGCGGCCACGGTTGCCCTCGTGGGCTTTATCGCGGCTATCGCTTCCGCCGGAGAGCAAGAGGAAGAACTATCCTACAAATCACAGGTGCAGAAAGAACAACTCGAAGAACTGCAAGCGGAGTACGACGCGACCGCAGAGAAATACGGCGAGTCCTCCTACCAAGCGCAGGAACTCCAATGGCAGATTGAGGAACTTTCTAACGAATACAACAGCCAAAAACAGACGCTCGAAGAATGGAAAAACAAGTTTGACGAGGCTATGTCAGCCTATCACGATTTTTCGGAAGAGCGTCAACAGCACATCGACGAAGCGGAGTTAGAGGGCGACAAGGTACTCAACCTTGCAATGCGACTCGAAACCCTCGCCAATAAGACGGACAGGTCAGCGGCAGAGCAACAGGAAATGCTCGCCATTATGGAGAAATTGAACGGCGAAATCCCCGGATTATCACTCCATTATGATGAACTGTCGGGCAAAATTGAGGGAAGCACGGACGCAATTATCGCTCTTGCGGAGGCGGAAGTCGCCCGGAGGAAGTATGAAGCCTACGGCGACGAACTTATCGCCTCGATTGAAAAGCGGACTGAACTGCAAAATACTCTCACCGAGGCAACGGAGCAGTATAACGCCACCCTGC
>ULTO01039026.1_pt1 | contig 12864 bp, 8 predicted proteins | sample 1957601 | NCBI WGS metagenome assembly ULTO01 (sample SAMEA4835734, study PRJEB28245) | human gut metagenome | biome: gut microbiome; material: fecal sample | place: Denmark | collected 2008 | reverse complement strand
GAAGTGCCAGTAAAGTAATGCGAAAATCCGGAGAGCATTCCATCGAGTAGCATTCATGGGTGCTCTCCTGATTTTTCTGTTGTTTCCACAAATCCTATATGAACTCTGGGAAAAGAGAAAAGAAGATAGAATCTGTGGAAACCGTGGAAAATTCGGAGCAGTTCAGAATCGCTTTGGCATAAGCCGGCGGACATTAAAAGTGAAACAGAGCAGGAAGATGCTCGGAAATGAGGATAGGATGAAAATTTCAACCAAAGGAAGATATGCAGTACGTGTCATGCTGGATCTGGCATTGAACAACAACGGAGAGTGTATCAAGGTAAAAGAAATTGCTGCCAGACAGGGGATTTCCGAAAAGTATCTGGAGCAGATCATTGCTGTTTTGAACAAGGCAGGTTATGTAAAAAGCGTCCGTGGTGCCCAGGGCGGTTATCGTATTGCCAAGGATCCGGCAGATTTTACCGTAGGAATGATCTTACGACTGACGGAAGGCTCACTGGCCCCGGTGGCATGTCTGGAGGAAGGCGCTGATATCTGCGAACGATGTGATACCTGTGAGACTCTGGAGGTATGGCAGGAATTGTATGATGCAGTGAACAAGGTAGTGGATGGAGTCACCATTGCGGATCTGGTGGAACGACGGAACAAGCGCCTGGAGAATCTGGATTACTCCATATAAAGATAGGAATAATAGAAGACAATAACGCAGCCCGACAGGAGATCCTGCCGGGCTGTTTTTTGGGTTTGCAGAGAATGAAAGGGGGTCATTCCTGCAGAAAATGTTAACCGGGGGAATGAATGGTTAACAACTCAAGTATATCGAGAGAACTGCCCATTGTCAACGAATGTCGTATGTCGGTTGACAAACTTTCATCGACAAATATCGCGTAATTCGGATTTTTCATACATATAGTAATAAAAACTACATAAAACAGCATAAAACACCACGAAATGAAATATAATAACAAAAACTCATTGCTTTTTACTCCACAACGTGGTAAGCTAAACTCTGCAAACAAGTAGAAAGGTGTATGCGAGAATGAGCGAAGCATTTCATATTATATCAGACGGTTCCTGTGATCTTCCCATGGAGATGACCAAAGAAAAAGACATTACGGTAGTTCCTTTTTATGTATCTTTTGAAGAGGGGAAATACCAGAAGGAAATGATAGAGATCGGTGTCCGTGAGTTCTATCAGGAAATGGTGGATCACCCGGATGTATATCCGAAGTCTTCCATGCCTTCCGTGCAGGATTATGTAGATGCATTTCTTCCTTTTGTCAAGGCGGGAATTCCCATCATCTGCATCTGTATCACAACCAAGTTCAGCGGCTCCATGCAGTCTGCTCTGAATGCAAAAGCGATCCTGGAAGAGGAATATCCCAATGTACAGATTTATGTCTGCGACTCTACTGTGAATACCGTATTGCAGGGCATCTATGTATTGGAAGCGGTACGCCTTAGAGATGCGGGGAAGAGTTACCAGGAGAGTATCGACCGCCTGAATGAGATCAAGAGCTCCGGCAGAATCTTTTTCACCGTAGGAAATATGGAATATTTAAAGCACGGCGGACGTATCGGCAAAGTAGCCAGCGTGGCCGGCAGCCTGCTTGGCATCAAGCCCATCATTACCTTAAAAGAGGGAGAAATCTTCCCCTCCGGTATCGGCAGAAGCCGTCGCAAGACGGTAGATAAAAATATCGATCTGCTGTTAGCATATTTTGCAGAGGAAAAGGCAGATATTGCCAATTACAACGTCTGCGTGGGATATGGCTACGATTATGAAGAAGCCGTAGAGTTCCGCGACAGACTGGCAGGCAGACTGAAAGAAAAGGGATACGACATCGACACCATTCCCATCTTCCAGATCGGTGCCACCATTGGCGTACACACCGGACCTTATCCGTTGGGAATCGGTGTCGTGAAGAGAGCTATTTAAAATTTATTTCACCCTGGCAGGCATTTAATAATTCCTGCACATTTTCAAAAGCATAGTCCGGCAGATATTGGGTATTCGGCTCCCCCTCTGGAGTCAGAATATCCTTTTTTTGTGCCTCGCCGGTGAAGAGAACACAGGTGTCCACACCACCGTTGATGCCGCAGGCAATATCGGTGTACAGACGATCGCCAACCACCAGAGTCTCCTCGGGAGTGAAGCCGGAGACTTCAAGGCAAAGCTTTACGACCTCTTTGCTGGGCTTGCCCAGATAGATGGGCTGTTTGTCTGTGGTGGCGGTGATCATGTCGCAGATGGCACCGCAATCGGGGATAAAGCCGAAGTCGATGGGGCAGCGCAAATCCGGGTTGGTGCCGTAGAAAGGAACATCCTGGGTGAATAAAACCTTGCAGACTTCGGTAAGTTTTGCATAATTTAATTCACTGTCATAGGCAACGACCACGCAGTCAATGCCGTCCTCGCAGACCTCGGTTACCAAGAGGCCATTCTTTCGCAGTTCCGCCACAAAAGAAGCGGTTCCCAGCACGAAGATTTTCTTGTCTGCATAATTCTCCTTCAAAAAACGCAGCGTCATATAGCCGGAGGTGATGAAATGATCCTCCGTGCTGTCCAGGTGAAATGCATCGTGGAATTTTTTCACATAGTCCAGTCCGCTTTTTGTGGAATTGTTGGTAATGTAATAAGCCCTGCCGCCGATGGCCTGAATGTAGCGGAGAAGATCCGCACTTCCCGCATACAAGGTATCGCCTACGGCAATGGTGCCGTCGATATCGAACAGGAAAAGCTTTTTATCTTTCAGACGAGCCAGCTTTGCGGCATCGCTGTAAATGTGCTTCGGGTCAAAAGTATCCATAATTATCCTCATTTCTAAGCATCAAACGCTCAGGTTCATGTTAGCAACGAATATCCCCACTGTCAAGGAAAAGACGGCTTCTGGAGGGAAACGTGAGTGGAATTGCGGAGGCATTTATGGTATGATGGGCATAGGCATGAGCTGTGTTGCCTGTGGCTCTTATGGAATTCGACAGATTGCATACAAGATTGCGCAAGGGACATGGGAAATAGGATGAAGTGATTTAACGACTACAATTAAAAAGGACAACATTACGGTTATGGACGAAAAGAAAGATAAAGGTTTACAGGGAAATGAGAAAATAGAGGAGGCAATTCTGGCATTACAGCAGGAGCCGACAGAAGAACTTCTGGCGCATGCTCTGACGGTGGTGCGCAGACGTATGCGGGAGCAGGGACAGCTTATCGTGGCGGTGGAACCGCCCTCAGCAGATGTGCAGGAAGCGGTGACACAGGCCGCCGGAACTGCCATGCGCCTGCAGGCGGTGCAGACCTCCGATGGGAAAAAATGGTGGTCGGCCTTCACCGGATTTGAGGAAGAATTAAAGGGAAGCGGCAGCGTAATGTCCACTTTTCTCACGGATATGGAGCAGCTGTTCCGCATGACGTTGACTGCCGATGGTATCGAGGGTGTGATCCTGAATCCCTGGAACCGGACGTTGATGCTGGACAAGCGGTTCCTGCATATTATTCTCGGAGAATAGCAAAAGAGGGAGAAGCGGAGCATGACAGAGAGCTATGAACTGCCCGTGCTTTTTACGGACGATGAATGCAAGGCTTATGCCGCATGGGGCATGAAAAAAGAAAAAGTACTGATGCCGTTTGCCCTGATCACTATACTGATCTATATGGTAGCAACCGTGCTGGTAGTGATGAAGGTCTGGGGTGTGCGGGAGAGTGACCATCTGCTGTTCCAGATGCTGGTACTGGACGGCTGGATCCCGGAGCTGACGGGAGTGCTGGCGGTCCTTATGACGATCCTACTGCTGGGTCCCTTAAATTTTATACTGGATAAATTGTGGAAAAAGCCAGCGGAGCCCCTGTGGCTGTGTGTGACACCGGAGCGCAGAACTGTGAAAGTCGCCGTCAGAGAAGAACGGAACGGTGAATCCCGGACACCGGCAGAGATCTATCCACTGACGGAACTGGAAACCTTTTTAAACCCGGCGGACAACACGATCTGCTATCAGAAGAAATGGTATCGGATCGGGGAAAATACCATAGAAAATATTTATCCGCCAGAAAAACAGCATCCATGGATGGATCACCCGGAAAATAAAGCCAGCGGCATCATCGATGTACAGAGACTTATGGAGATCCTGAAAGGGTACGAAGCGTCTCTGAAAGCTGCCCGGAAGGAATGTGAATGGATGGAAAAGCACGGCGGATAGAACGAATAGATGACAGAAAAGCGGATAAAAATTATGACCGGGATAAGATGGCATAAGACAAATCAGGAAAGAGGTAGGGAAAATATGAAACTGATCTCATGGAATGTGAACGGGCTGAGAGCCTGCATGCAGAAGGGATTTCTGGATTTCTTTCAGGAAACGGATGCAGATATTTTCTGCCTGCAGGAGACCAAATTGCAGGAGGGACAGATCGCACTGGATCTGCCCGGATATCATCAGTATTGGAATTACGCAGAGAAAAAGGGCTATTCCGGCACTGCAATTTTTACAAAGGAAGAGCCCATACAGGTGACTTACGGCATCGGCGTGGAGGAACACGACCATGAGGGCCGGGTGATCACTGCAGAGTATTCGGAGTTCTATTTTGTGACAGTCTATGTACCGAACGCCCAGAGAGAGCTGACGAGACTGGAATACCGCATGCAGTGGGAAGCGGATTTCCTGGCGTATCTTAAGAAGCTGGAAGAGAAAAAGCCGGTGATCTATGCGGGAGACCTGAACGTGGCGCATCAGGAAATCGACCTGAAAAATGCGAAGACCAACCGTGGCAATGCGGGCTTCACTGATGAAGAGAGAGCCTGCTTTTCGAAGGTACTGGAGAACGGATTTATCGATACGTTCCGCTATTTTTATCCGGACTTGACCGGGGTGTATTCCTGGTGGTCTTATATGTTCCAGGCGAGAACAAAAAATGCCGGATGGAGAATTGATTATTTCGTGGTATCGGAGTGTCTGAAAGACCGGTTGGCGGATGCGAAGATCCACACGGAAATTTTGGGATCGGATCATTGTCCCATTGAACTGGATCTGAAATAAACGGACAGCATAACGGAGGAGACTTATGAGCTTACGTTTCTGTTTTGGCCCTTCCGGGTCGGGCAAAAGCCACAGAATCTATGAAGAGATCATGCAGCGGGCGGCAGAGGAACCGGGCAGGAATTTCCTGATCATTGTACCAGATCAGTTCACCATGCAGACCCAGAAGGATCTGGTCATGCGCAGTGACCGGGATGGCATCCTGAATATCGATGTCCTGAGCTTCGGCCGACTCAGCCACCGCATTCTGGAGGAAGTGGGGACCAAAGAGATGCCGGTACTGGATGACACCGGCAAAAGCCTGGTGCTGCAAAAAGTGGCGGCGGATCTGAAGGAACAGCTTCCGGCCATGGGAAGTCTCCTGCACAAGCAGGGCTATATCCATGAGGTGAAAAGTGCGATCTCCGAGTTCATGCAATACGGTATCAGCACACAGGATATGGACAAGCTGATCACCAGTGCACAGAAGCGTGGCGCACTGGCCATGAAACTGAAAGACTTAAAGACTCTGTACCGGGGCTTTCAGGATTATATCAGGGATCATTTTATCACCACCGAGGAGACACTGGATGTACTGCGCAGATCCCTGTCCAAATCAAAGATATTAAAGGGCAGTGTAGTGGTGTTTGACGGCTTTACGGGATTTACTCCCATACAGAACCGGCTGATTCAGGAACTGATGCGCGTGTGCGCAGAGACCATCGTTACCGTGACCATTGGAGTGGGAGAGGATCCGTATAAAATGGATGGTGAACAGAAGCTGTTCCATCTGAGCAAGAAGACGGTGGCGGATCTGGAAAAGCTGGCAGCGGAGGCAGAGGTAGAGCGGGGAGAGGATCTCTTTGTCAAGGGGGGGGCCAATCGCTTCGCCAAGGCACCGGCATTACACTATCTGGAACAGAATCTGTTCCGGTATCAGTATGAACCGTATGCGGGAGAACAGCAGGAGATCCATATGTTTGAAGCCCTTTCCCCCAGAGAGGAAGTCCACCAGACAGCGCTGCACATCCGGCACCTGATCAGAGAGCAGGGGATGAGCTACCGGGACATTGCCGTGGTCATCGGAGATCTGGAAGGATACGCTTCCTATGTGGAAACAGAATTCGGACAGCTGGAGATCCCGTGTTTCCTGGACCGTACCAGAGGGATCGTGCTGAATCCCATGATCGAATATATCAAGAGCGCATTGCAGCTGTATATTAAGGACTTTTCCTATGATACGGTGTTTCATTTTCTGCGCAGCGGCATGGCGGATATTTCCAGAGAAGAGATTGATGAGCTGGAAAACTATGTGATCCGTACCGGGGCGAGAGGCTATCGGACCTATAGCCGTCTGTTTACCCGCAGAGCGGAAGAACTGCAGGGAAATGCGGAGGGGAGCGAACAGGCGGAAGAGAAGACCATGGAGCGTCTGAACCGTATCCGGCAACAGTTCATGGATGCGGTGGAGATTCTGCACATGGGAAGCCAGGAAAAGGCTGGAGACTATGTCAGCCATCTGTACGATTTCCTGGAACAGAATCAGGTGCAGCAAAAGCTATTGAATTATCAGCAGCAGTTTGAAAAAGAGGGAGACTTATCCAGAGCCAGAGAGTATGCACAGATTTACCGGCTGGTCATGGATCTGCTGGATCAGGTCTATGAACTGTTGGGAGAGGAAGAAATCTCCAGACAGGAATTTGCGGATATTTTAGAGGCCGGTTTCGGTGAGATCACTGTCGGTACGATCCCTCAGAACGTGGATCGTATCGTGGTGGGCGATATGGAGCGAACCCGTCTGAAACAGGTGAAGGTATTGTTTTTCCTGGGAGTCAATGACGGAAATATTCCGAAAAATGCTTCCAAGGGCGGGATCATTTCGGATATGGATCGGGAATTTCTGATTGAATCCGGGACAGAGATGGCACCCAGCCCGAGACAGCAGATGTATATCCAGAGATTATATCTGTATCTGAATATGACCAAGCCCTCAGAACAGCTGTATCTGTCCTATGCCAAGGTAAACAGTGAAGGAAAGGGCATAAGACCGTCCTATCTGATCGATACGGTGCGGAAGCTGTTCCCGGCAATGAGCGTGGAGTATCCCCAGAACCGCAGCCGTCTGGAACAGATCGAGGGCAGACAGGAAGGTGCCAGATATCTGGCGGAGGAACTGCGGGAATATGTGGAAGGAACCCTGCCGGAAGAAGAGAGGCAGGACTTCTATCTCATGTACCGTGCCTACGAGGCGGATGCGGCGGGCAGAGACCTGCTGACCCGGGCGGCATTTCGCAGATACAGGGAGAGCGGTCTGTCCCGGATCGTGGCCAGAGCATTGTACGGACAGCAGCTGGAAAACAGTGTCAGCCGTCTGGAAACTTATGCTGCCTGTGCCTGCAGACACTTTTTGCAATATGGTCTTTCCCTGCAGGAACGGGAAGAATTCGGCTTCGAGGCTTCGGATATGGGTACGGTATATCATGCAGTATTGGAAAACTTTGCAGGAAAACTTGCAGAATCCAACCTGACATGGTGGGATTTTACGGAGGATTTTGCAGCCAAAGCCGTCAAAGAATCCGTGGAAGCCTATGCGGCAACCTACGGGGAGACGGTATTATACAGCTCTGCGCGGAATGAATATGCCATTACCCGCATGAGCAGGATCCTGACCCGCACAGTGCTGACCTTGCAGAAACATTTGAAACAGGGCAGTTTCCAGCCAGATGATTATGAACTTTCTTTCCGGTTTGCGGAGGATCTGGACAGCATTCATGTGGATCTGTCTGAGGACGAGAAGATGCATTTGCAGGGACGGATCGATCGTATCGATGTGTCGGAAGATGCAGAGCATGTCTACGTCAAGGTCATTGATTATAAGTCCGGCAACCGGAAATTTGATCTGGCGGCATTGTATTACGGTCTGCAGTTGCAGCTGGTGGTATATATGAATGCAGCCATGGAGATGGAGAGCCGAAAGCATCCGGACAAGGAGATCGTTCCGGCGGCACTTCTGTATTATCACATCGATGATCCCACCATAGAGACACCGGTGGAGCTCACGGATGAGCAGATCAATGAACAGATCCTTGCAAAGCTTCGTATGAACGGTGTAGTAAACAGTGATCCTGGGGTCGTGGAGCGGCTGGACCGCTATATGCAGGATAAGTCTGTGGTCATTCCGGTGGAGAAGAAAAAGGATGGAAGCTTCAGTGCCAGATCCGGTGTCTTAAGCCGGGAGGAGATGCAGCTGATATCTTCTTATGTAGATGCCAAGATCCGCAGCATCGGGCGGGAGATCCTGGACGGAAAAATAGCAGCCAATCCCTATGAGAAAGGCAATGAAGAGGCTTGTACTTATTGCGCCTATAAAAAGGTCTGCGGTTTCGATGGCAGTATTCCGGGCTATGAGAAGAGACAGCTGGAAGATCTGGATAAGCAGGCGCTGATGCAGCGGATGCAGAAGACCGTGGAAGCTTAGGGCAAAGGGTGCCCGGCGGGAGTGTGTGCCTGACAGGAAGCTCGAAGAGAAAGCACCCGCTGCCCGGAGGAACAGGACGGCAACAGGAGAAAAGAAACAGGAACAGAGGTAGCGTATGGGAATGAATTTTACCCCGGAACAGCAAAAGGTAATCGAACTGCATAACAGCAACATTCTGGTATCGGCGGCCGCGGGAAGCGGTAAGACGGCGGTACTGGTAGAGCGTATCATCCGTATGATCTGTGAGGGGGAGCATCCGGCGGACATTGACCGCCTGTTGATCGTGACTTTCACCAATGCGGCGGCTGCGGAGATGCGGGAGCGTATCGCAGCCGGGATCGCCGCCAGACTGGAAGCGGATCCGGGGAACGACCATATCCAGAAGCAGTCAGCCCTGTTACACAATGCCCAGATCACCACGATCGACAGCTTCAGCCTGTTCCTGATCCGGAATCATTTTAATGAGATCGGTCTGGATCCGGATTTCCGTGTGGCAGACGAGGGTGAGATCAAGCTGTTGCAGCAGGAGGTGCTGGGACAGCTGCTGGAGGATGCCTATGCGGGGAAATTTGTTCCGGATGATGTTCCGACGTCCCGGGAAAACCGTGACAGCGGAGCGATGATACCGGAGGAAGCGTCAGGGAATGATTTTGCGGAAGAGGTTCCGGGAAAACGTGACAGCGAGGACCCATCCCGGGAGGCACGGGAACGTTTCCACGCCTGTGTGGAATATTTCTGCCCCGGCGGCAGAGAGCGCGTGCTGGAACAGCATATCCTGAACCTGTCCCGCTATGCCGGAAGTTTTCCCTGGCCCGCAGAATGGCTGGAAGAGCGTAAAAACGATTATGCGGCGGGAGATCTGGATGCCCTGCTGCACAGTGATTACGGACAATATCTGGCAGAGCGTGTGAGCCGTGTCCTGCAAGGGTGTCTGGAAAAACTGGTGGAAGTGAAAAAGCTGTGTGAGCTGCCGGACGGTCCATATATGTATGGAGAACTGACAGAAGCGGAGAGCGAACAGCTGGAACGCCTGGCGGCCTGCAAGGATTTGAAGGAACAGGCAGCAAAGGTTCCAGCAGTGACTTTCGGCCGTCTTTCTTCCAAGAAGGATGAGAGCGTGGATCCCGCCAAACGGGAGCTGGCGAAATCCATCCGTAATAGCGTAAAAGACACGCTGGCGGATCTGACGGAACAATATTTCAAGACACCGTTAGAGTTGGTGGTGGAACAGGGAAAAGCCTGCAGAGAGCCGCTCCGGATGCTGCTTAACCTGGTGCTGGAATTCGACAGAAGGCTTCTTGCGGCCAAACAGGAGCGACATCTGATTGACTTTTCCGACATGGAGCACTATGCGTTACAGATTCTGCTAAAACGGGAAAAAGTGGAAGAGACCGGCGATGCAGGGACGGACAGCACCGGTGATACAGGAATGGATAGCACCGGTGTGAAATATGATATTGTGCCAAGTGACGTGGCATTGGAGTATCGCCAGTATTTTCAGGAGATCCTCATTGACGAATACCAGGACAGTAATCTGGTACAGGAATATCTGTTAAGTGCCATCTCCGGGGAAGTGGAGGGACATTATAACCGCTTCATGGTAGGTGATGTGAAGCAGAGTATTTATAAATTCCGTCTGGCCAGACCGGAACTTTTCCTGGAAAAATACGACACCTATCAGGAGAGTGGGGATCTGTGCCGGATCGACCTGGCGAAGAACTTCCGAAGCCGTGTGCAGGTGGTGGATGCGGTAAACGATGTGTTTTCCCGCATCATGAGCCAGGAGATCGGCGGCATTGCCTATGATGATAAGGCAGCATTGTATCCCGGGGCCACATATCCCGCCACAGAGGATCCTGCATACGGCAGTGAACTATTACTGATCCGTAAGCCGGAGAAGGGGGATGGTGCGGAAGGCGGCAGCGGAGAACAGCGTCCCGACGGGGCAAGAGGTCCCGTGGACTATGACAACGTAAGACAGCTGGAAGCACTGGCTATTGCGGCACGTATCAAGCAGCTGAAGGGCAGTCTGAAAGTCATGGAGAAGGCTACGGGAGAATTGCGCCCGGTGCGGTACTCGGATATGGTGATTTTGCTTCGTACCACCAGTGGCTGGGATGAGGAATTCAAGAAAGTACTGGAACAGCAGGGAATCCCTGTCTACATTACATCCAAGACCGGATATTTCGGGGCCCTGGAAGTACAGGAACTGCTGCAGTTTTTACGAGTGCTGGACAACCCGAGACAGGATATTCCGCTGTTCGGCGTGATGCAGTCGATCTTCGGAGGCTTTACCCAGGAAGAGATCGCCCGGATCCGCAGCGGAAGCAAAGGGCATTCCCGGAAGAGAATGACACTGTATGAGGCATTGAAAGAAGTGGCGCAGAGGGGACGGATGGCGGAAGCGGGAGAAGAGGCATCAGCGGGCGAAAGCGCCGGAGAAGAAACCGCCGGGGCCGGACAGTACTGGCAGCGCGCATTGGAAGCTGCAACAGTACCGGAGGACATGGAAGCGGAGACAGAACTTTCCCAAAAGGCAGATACTTTCTTACAACGTATTGATCATTACCGTGATCTGACTCCCTTCACCTCCATCCGCGACCTGCTGCAGCGGATCCTGGACGATTACGATTATCTGAACTATGTGACGGCACTTCCTGCTGGCAGCAAGCGCCGGGCCAACGTGGAGATGCTGCTGACGAAGGCTTCTGCTTTTGAGAAGACCAGTTATTTTGGACTGTTCCATTTCATCCGTTATATGGAACAGTTGGAAAAATACGATGTGGATTACGGTGAGGCGGATACCCTGGACGAAAATGCCGATGTGGTGCGGATCATGAGCATCCACAAGAGTAAAGGTCTGGAATTCCCCGTGGTATTTGTCTCCGGGCTGTCGAAGCGTTTCAACATGCAGGATGCGAACCAGTCCCTGATCGTGGATATGGATCTGGGAGTAGCGGTGGACTATGTGGATTCCGGCCGCCGCATTAAAAATAAGACCCTCCGCCGGGCTGTTCTGTCAGCGAAAATGAAGGAGGACAATCTGGCGGAGGAACTGCGTGTGCTTTACGTGGCACTGACCCGTGCCAGAGAAAAACTGATCCTGACAGCGGTGTTGGATAAGGCGGAGGAAAAATGGGAGCTGTCCCGGATGACAGGACAGGAGAAGCTGACCTATCTGGATTTCTGTGAGGCGGGGAGCTATATGGATTTTCTGCTACCGATCCTGCCTAAGACAGGAATTGCAGTAACAACGCTGGGAACAGAAGACCTGGCGGCAGAGGAGATCAGGGAACAACTGCGCATGGGAGACCGCAGGGAACTGTTGCAGCGTGTGACGGACGGCGAGACTCCTTTGCCTGGGGACCCGGAGGAGAACGAACGAAAGCTTGCGAAACTGCGGGAGCGATTTGCCTATGCCTATCCGTATCCCGGCCTGCAGAAGCTCTATACCAAGACCACGGTATCGGAACTGAAGATTGCGGCCATGGCGGAGAAGGATGAAGCGGCATTTCATACCTTCGAAGAAAAAGAAGTGGTGCCTTATATTCCGGCTTTCCGCAGAGAACAGGAAAAGGTCAGCGGAGCCGTCCGCGGTAACGCGTTCCACCGGACCATGGAACTGTTGGACTTTTCTTATCTGTTTATGGAATCCGGACTATTTGCCGGATGCCCTGGGACTTATGAGGAATACCGTCAGGGCCTGGATACGGACCGGTTACAGGTACGTCTGAAGGAATTCCTGCAGCGGGAGACAGCTTCCCTACGACTGACAGAGGAGTATGCGCAGGCCGTAAGCCTTCCCAAAATCCGGCATTTTCTGGAACAGGAGCTGGCCTACCGCATGTGGAGAGCTTTCGAACAGGGCCTTTTGTACAGAGAGCAGCCCTTCGTGCTGGGCATTGATGCGAAGCGCCTGGATCAGGACCTTCCTGAAGGGGAAAAGGTTCTCATTCAGGGTATCATCGATGTCTTCTTTATAGAAAACGGAGAGATCGTCCTGCTGGACTACAAGACCGATGTGATCGATTCCCTGCAAGCCCTCTGGAACCGCTACAGCGTCCAGATCCAATACTATGAGGAGGCACTGACGAAGCTGATGCAGTTGCCCGTGAAGGAGAGGATCCTGTATTCCTTCTATCTGGAAAAATACGAGTAAAAAAGCCGGAGTAAATGGAGGTTTCATATGAGTCAATATTTTGATTTATCAATAAGAAGGATTGAGATAAAGAAACCAAAAAGAGACTTGAAACCTGTTATTAAATTACAGGATGAAGTTAATAAGACTTTGCTGCATGATGAATATTATTATCCTACAGATGAAAGAACTATACAGGAATGTTTGGATGGTGATTATATCTTATTGGGCG